>Ga0308158_10005562_pt1 | contig 10308 bp, 6 predicted proteins | sample PhyBR2_FD_201038 | JGI IMG/M metagenome (GOLD analysis project Ga0308158, IMG submission 201038) | Phyllosphere microbial communities from UC Gill Tract Community Farm, Albany, California, United States - DLSLB.R2 | ecosystem: Host-associated > Plants > Phyllosphere > Unclassified | place: USA... | reverse complement strand
AAGCTCTGCTCGGTGCAGGGCTCGACCTCGGCGCAGAAGGTCAAGGACGACTACTCGACCGGGGTCCAGCTCCAGGAGTTCGACACGTACTCCAAGTGCATCGAGCAGCTCGCGGCGGGCACGATCGATGCCGTCACGACCGACGACATCATCCTCGCCGGATTCGCTGCCCAGCCTGCCAATGCGGGCAAGCTCAAGGTCGTCGGCAGCCCGTTCTCCGAGGAGCAGTACGGTGTCGGCCTGCCGAAGGACAACGACACCTGCCAGAAGGTCAACGACGCGATCACCAAGATGATCGAGGACGGCGCCTGGCAGAAGGCCGTGGACGAGAACACCGCTGAGGGCTACACCCCCAGCGCGGCGAACCCGCCCACCCCGGCCGCCTGCAGCTGACCCTTCCTGGGCGGGCGCGGGGACGCGCCCGCCCATCCCTCCGACCACGAGGTGATCGATGACGACGCTCTCTACCGACGTCTCCTCGCTGTTCGCCCAGTACGACATCCTCGGGGCGTTCGCGATGACGCTGCGACTGACCGGGATGGCGCTCCTCGGCTCGCTCGCGATCGGGACGGTGCTCGCAGTCATGCGGATCTCGCCGATCCCGTCGCTCCAGCTCGGCGGGGCCATCTACGTCAACGTCGTCCGGAACACGCCCCTGACGCTCATCCTCGTCGCCTGCTCTCTCGGTCTGTACACCCAGCTCGGGATCGTTCTCGCAAACGACACCTCGCCGACCTTCATCGTCGACAACAACATCCGCCTCGCGGTCCTGGGCCTCTCCGCCTACCACGCAGCGTTCGTCTGCGAGGCGTTGCGTTCCGGCGTGAACACGGTGCCGACGGGACAGGCCGAGGCCGCTCGCTCCATCGGGCTGTCCTTCGGTCAGAGTCTGCGCCTCGTGATCCTGCCGCAGGCGTTCCGGGGCGCGATCGCACCGCTCGGGAACGTCGTGATCGCACTGACCAAGAACACGACCGTCGCTGCGACCATCGGCGTCGCCGAGGCGTCCTACGTCATGAAGGAGATGATCGAGTTCCGTCCTGACGTGATCTTCTTGGTGTTCGCGATCTTCGCGATCGGTTTCGTCGTCATCGTGCTCCCGATAGGGGTCTTCATGACATGGCTGTCCGGACGCGTGGCGGTGACTCGATGAGTGCGAACCCGCTCTTCGACGCGCCTGGTCCCCGGACGAGGCGCGCGTTCCGCATCGCGAACGTCCTCGCTCTGCTCGTGCTCGTCGCCGGCCTGCTCTGGGTGGTGCTCGTGCTCGCGCGTCGCGGCCAGCTCACGGCGGCGAAGTGGGAGCCGTTCCTCACCGCGGACGTGTGGTCGGACTATCTCCTGCCGGGCATCGGAGGCACGCTCGCGGCTGCCGCGTGGTCCGTCGTGTTCGCGGGGATCTTCGGCGTCGTGCTCGGGTTGGGGCGCCTGTCGCAGAGCCGCGCGGTGCGCGCTGTGAGCGGCGCTGTCGTGGAGTTCTTCCGAGCGGTGCCGGTCCTGCTGATGATGGTCTTCGTGTACCAGCTCCTGATCGTCTACCGGCTGGTGCCGTCGGACCGGCTCGCACTGACGGCCGTGGTCACGGCTCTCACGCTGTACAACGGGTCGGTCGTGGCGGAGCTCGTGCGGTCGGGGGTGCTGTCGCTGCCGAAGGGGCAGCGTGAGGCCGGGCTGTCGGTGGGCCTGACGCACGGTCAGACGCTCCGCAGCGTGCTCCTGCCCCAGGGCATCACGGCGATGCTGCCCGCTCTGGTGAGCCAGCTCGTCGTGGTGGTCAAGGACTCGGCGCTCGGGTACCTGATCAGCTATGCGGAGCTGTTGCGACAGGCGGAATACGTCTCGACGAACTTCTCGAACTACATCCCGGCTGTCATGGTGATCGCTGCGATCTTCATCACGATCAACTTTGCGCTCTCGATCGTCGCGGACCGCTTGGCACGGCGCTTGCACTCGCGCACGTCAGGGCGACTGACCCCTCAGGCGCCCGGTCTGGTCACGAGCAAGCGGTGAGACGCCGCAGCCACCGCGGTGGCGCAGGGCGGGCCATCAGCCCGCAGTCGCGCGAGCGCGCAGCTCTCGGACGACCGTCACCGTGACCTGGCCGAGGACGAGGTCGCGGGCGGCGATGTCGCGCGCGATCTGGTCGGCCAGCTCGGTGAGCGCGCTGTCAGGCACGGCCTCGGGCTCGACGACGACGCGCACCTCGTGGCCTGAGGCCATGACGACGACCTTGGCCACGCCGGGCACCTGGCTCACGTGCTTCTCGAGCTCGTCCATCCGGCGGAAGAACGCCCCGGGGTCTTCGCGGCGTGCGCCGGGCCGTGCGGCGGAGATCGAGTCCGCGATCTGCACGATGACGGCCTCGATGCTCTCGGCGGGCACCTCGTCGTGGTGCGCCGCGATCGCGTTGACGACGATCGAGTTCTCACCGTGCCGCGCTGCGAGGCGCGCGCCTTCGGCTGCGTGCGTGCCAGCATCGGGGCGGGTGACGCCCTTGCCGATGTCGTGCAGGAACGCGGCGCGGCGGGCGCTCTCGGCGTCGGCCCCCACCTCAGCGGCGATCGTCGCCGCGATGAGCGCTGCCTCGACGAGGTGCTCCTGGACGTTCTGACCTGCGGACGTGCGGTAGGCCAGCTGGCCGACGATCGAGATGAGCTCCGTTGGAAGGCCCCGGACCCCGGCTTGCTGCGCGGCCGTGAGCCCGCTCGCCTGCACCCGCTCCGCCGTCTCGCGGGTCGCCTGGGCGACGGCGCTCTCGATCCGGTCGAGGTTGACGCGTCCGTCGGCGACGAGCCGCTCGAGCGCTACCCGGGCGACCTCGCGGCGCTCGGCGTCGAAGCAGGACAGGACCACGTCGTCGGACTGGTCGTCGACGATCATGGTCACACCGGTGAGCGCCTCGAACGCTCGGATGTTGCGCCCGTCCTTGCCGATGATCGGACCCTTGAGGTCGGAAGACGGCAGCGGGACGACGGAGACGGCCGCCTGGGTGCTGGTGGGGAGCGCGAGGCGCCCGACCGCGTCGACGATGATGCGCCGTGCGCGAGACTCGGAGTCCTGGCGGACCTTCTCCTCGTGGCGGCGCGACTTGTCGAGCGCCTCCTGCCGGGCGTCGTCGACCAGGCGACGCACGAGCCGGTCGTGCGCGGCGTCGACGCTCAGGCCAGCGGTCTCGGCGAGCTGGTGGTCGATCTGCCGCTCGAGCTCCGCGAGGCGCTGCCGCTCGGACTCGAGCGTGGCGCGGAGGTCTGCTGCCGCGGCGCGCTCGGTCTCGACGCGAGCCGTGACTTCCTCGAGGCGGTGCTTCTCGGTCTCGACGCTGCGCTCCCGCTCGGTGACGCGCGCATCCCGGCCGGCCACGTCCTTCGCCTGGTCGCTCGCTGCCGCACGGACAGAAGCGGCATACTCGCGCGCCTGCTCGCGAACTGCCTCGGCCTCACGGCGTGCGACGAGGACGAGGAGGAGAGCGACGAGGCAGGCGCCGAGGAGGACGAGCAGGAGGATGCTCGTCTCGACCGTTCCCATGCGTCTCCCTCGTCCCGTGTCGCTGCCCCGGCTTGCCCATCCTTTCAAACGAACCTGCCCTGCGGCGACAGTGTCCTGCGTGTCGGCGTCAGTCCTCGGCCTCGATCACCTCACGGATCACCTGCATCGCCACGCTCGACGAGTACCCCTTGCGTCCGAGAAAACCAGCGATCCGCCGGCGTCGGGTATCGGGAGGGAGCGAGGACATCCGGGCGCTGCGCGCGGCAGCGAGGCGACGTGCCGTCTCGAGCTCGGCTTCGTCGTCGACCTGGTCGAGCGCGTCTCTGGCGACACCCTCGTCGATGCCCTTGGCCCTCAGCTCGGCTGCCAGGGCGCGCCGGGACAGTCCTCGCTCGGCGAAGCGTGTCCGGACCAGCGTCTGGGCGTACTGGACGTCGTCGATCAGGCCCACGTCTTCGAAGCGGTCGAGTACCTCAACAGCGATGTCGGGGGCGACGTCCCGGTCGGCGAGTCCCCGAGCAAGACGCGCACGACTCTTGGCGGAGGCAGTGAGCGCGCGCAGCAGATACTCGCGGGCCCGTTCGCGTTCCGCCTCAGGGTCGGACGCAGCCTCAGCTGACTCCCCGTCGACACAGGTGGACGTGTCCCCGCCCGCGCGACCGAGGCGCGCAGACGCGCCGCCCCGACGTGCGGGGCGGCGCGACCGTGCAGGCGGGCGACTCAGAAGTCGACCTTCTTGCTCTTCGACGCCTTGGTCGTCTTCGCGGCCGGCGCGTCGGCTACCGCACCAGCAGGGGCGCCAGCAGCCGCGGGCTCCTCCGTGCTCGGGACGATGCCGAGCTTCTCCAGGATGCGGCGCTCGATGTCGGCTGCCAGCTCGGGGTTGTCGCGGAGGAAGGATCGCGCGTTCTCCTTGCCCTGCCCCAGCTGGTCGCCGTCGCACGTGAACCAGGAACCGGACTTGCGCACGATGCCCTGCTCGACACCGAGGTCGATCAGGCTGCCCTCGCGCGAGATTCCGACGCCGTAGAGGATGTCGAACTCTGCCTGCTTGAAGGGCGGCGCCATCTTGTTCTTGACGACCTTGACACGTGTACGGTTGCCGACCGCGTCCGTCCCCTCCTTGAGGGTCTCGATGCGGCGGATGTCGAGGCGCACGGACGCGTAGAACTTGAGCGCCTTGCCGCCCGTCGTCGTCTCAGGCGAGCCGAAGAACACGCCGATCTTCTCGCGAAGCTGGTTGATGAAGATCGCGGTCGTGCCCGAGGCGCTCAGCGCGCCGGTGATCTTGCGCAGCGCCTGGGACATGAGCCGGGCCTGAAGACCGACGTGGCTGTCCCCCATCTCACCCTCGATCTCGGCCTTCGGCACGAGCGCCGCGACCGAGTCGATGACGATGATGTCGATCGCACCCGACCGAATCAGCATGTCCATGATCTCGAGCGCCTGCTCACCCGTGTCCGGCTGCGACACGAGGAGCGCGTCGGTGTCCACACCGAGCTTGCGCGCGTAGACCGGGTCGAGCGCATGCTCCGCGTCGATGAACGCAGCGATGCCGCCCGCGCGCTGGGCGTTCGCGACGGCGTGCAGCGCGACCGTCGTCTTGCCCGAGGACTCAGGGCCGTAGATCTCGACGATGCGGCCACGAGGGAGCCCACCGATGCCGAGCGCCACGTCGAGCGTGATGGAGCCCGTCGGGATGACCTCGACGGCGGGACGGTTCTCGTCGCCGAGACGCATCACCGAGCCCTTGCCGAACTGGCGGTCGATCTGGCTGAGCGCTGCTTCGAGCGCCTTCTCGCGGTCAGCGGTTGCTGCCATGGCTGTCACCTCTGTGCTCGGGCGACCTGCTGGCCGCGCGTCTCCGGTCGTTCGTGCTGTCGTGCCGACACTAGGACCGACCTCTGACACCGCCGCAGGACGGAGCAGGAACGGTGCTTCCCGAGACGTGCCGACGCCTCTGAGGACAGACGATACCGAACATCTGTTCGAGAGGCGACGGTGCTCGCCTCCGGCGTGTCGGCGTCGTGCTCAGCGGCGCGGGGGCGCCTGACGGTGCGGGTCGGTGCCCCAGCGCCTGCCCTCCGGCACGCTCATGGCGTCGCACAGCGCGTGCCAGACCACCCGCGGCTCCTCGCCGTCGTCGAGCGCCTGGACGGCGGTGCGGTCCCCGAGCGAGGGCAGCACCTGGTCACCAGTGATCGAGCGCCCGTAGGCGCGGCCGAACACGTCATCGACCAGGTCCCAGAACTCGCGGTAGCGCACCCACCAAGCCTGCCATGCGTCGAGCGCACCACCGTGCCGTTGTCAGTGGTGGACGACACAATGTCCTGCATGACCAGTCCAGAGGCCAGCAGCTCGCCCGTGGCAGGCTTCCCGACCGACAGCCTTGCGGGCTTCCACCCCGCGACGAGCGCCTGGTTCGAGGGCGCGTTCGCGGCCCCGACCGCCGCACAGGCCGGTGCATGGGCGGCGATCGAGGCCGGTGACCACGCCCTGGTCGTGGCGCCGACCGGCTCGGGCAAGACGCTCGCCGCCTTCCTCTGGTCGATCGACCGCCTCCTCGCCCGCTCCCGGACCACGGGGCCCACCAGGGACGGGGAGGGGCGACCGGTCCAGGACCGCATCGTGTACGTGTCGCCGCTCAAGGCGCTCGCAGCCGATGTCGAGCGCAACCTGCGCGCGCCCCTGACCGGCATCACGCACGCCGCCTACCGTCTCGGCCTGACCGTCCCTGAGCTCAGCGTCGGGGTGCGCACCGGGGACACCCCACCCGCCGAGCGACGTCGTCTCGCGGTACGACCACCCGACATCCTCATCACGACGCCCGAGTCGCTGTTCCTGATGCTCACGTCGAACGCGCGCGAGGGTCTTCGGGGCACAGGCACCGTCATCGTCGACGAGATCCACGCCGTCGCCGGCACGAAGCGCGGTGCCCACCTCGCAGTCTCGCTCGAGCGGCTCGACGACCTGCTCGAGCAGCCTGCCCAACGCATCGGCCTGTCCGCCACCGCTCGTCCGGTCGCCGTCGTCGCCGAGGTTCTCGCCGGCCATCGTGCACCCGACGACGGCGGGCGAGCCGTGACCGTCGTCCAACCTCCCGCGCACAAGCAGGTCGACGTCGACGTGGTCCTCCCGGTCGAGGACCTCACCGACCTCGCCCGGCCGTCGACGGCGACCTCGGCGGTGGATCCCGTGGACCTCTCCGGTCCCGCGGCTGGCCCGCTGAACCGGCCGTCCATCTGGCCGCACGTCGAGGAGCGCATCGTCGACCTCGCACAAGATCGACGCTCGACGATCGTGTTCACCAACTCACGACGGACGGCTGAACGGCTGACCGCCCGTCTCAACGAGATCTGGGCCGAGCGTAGGGGCGAGGACGCTCCCGACCCCGGTGCGACGCACCCGGCGGCCGTGCCCGGACAGTCAGGCACGGCCGCTGGCGCGGCAGGCGTCCTCGCGCGCGCGCACCACGGATCGATGTCCCGCGCGGAGCGCACCTTCACCGAGAGCGAGCTCAAGGCGGGCAGGCTGCCGGTCGTCGTCGCGACGAGCTCTCTCGAGCTCGGCATCGACATGGGCGCGGTCGACCTCGTGGTCCAGGTGGGTTCTCCGCCGTCGGTCGCGAGCGGTCTCCAGCGCGTCGGCAGAGCCGGTCACCAGGTCGGCGCGCCGAGCCACGGCATCGTCCTGCCGACGTTCCGCGGCGACCTCGTCCCCGCGGCCGTGACGGCCGCGCTCATGCGCGACGGTCAGATCGAGGCCCTGCAACCGGTGCGCAACCCGCTCGACGTGCTCGCGCAGCAGGTCGTCGCGATGGTCGCGATGGAAGACCGCACCGTTGCCGACGTCACGGCGACGGTGCGGCGCAGCGCTCCGTTCGCCCACCTTCCCGACTCGGCGCTCCGGTCGGTCCTCGACATGCTCTCAGGCCGGTACCCGAGCGAGCAGTTCGGTGAGCTGCGCGCCCGGTTGACGTGGGACCGCTCCACGGACGTGCTCAGCGCGCGTCCAGGCTCGCAACGGCTCGCCGTGACGAGCGGCGGGACGATCCCCGACCGCGGTCTGTACGGCGTCTTCCTCGCCGGACCGGGAGCATCGACGGGGGCGACGGCAGACGACGGCGTCCACGCGGACGAGTCCCCCGTGCGGGCCCGCGGCGGCCGCCGGGTCGGCGAGCTCGACGAGGAGATGGTCTTCGAGTCGCGGGCTGGCGACACGTTCACGCTCGGGTCCAGCACGTGGCGGATCGAGGAGATCACCCCCGACCGCGTCCTCGTCTCCCCCGCGCCCGGCCTGCCCGGACGGCTACCGTTCTGGAAGGGCGACGCCCCCGGCCGACCTGCAGAGCTGGGCAGGGCGCTCGGCGCGTGGGTCCGGTCGCTGCCCGCCGCCCCTGCGCGCCGCAAGCGCGCCGGCACGGCGGACGTGCCTCCTCCTGACCCCCGCGTCGGCGGCCTGGAAGCCCAGGGGCTCGACCCGTGGGCAGCGACGAACCTGCTGACGTATGTCGACGAGCAGCGTCTCGCGACCGGCACCGTCCCCGACGACCAGACGATCCTCGTGGAGCGCTTCCGCGACGAGCTCGGCGACTGGCGCATCGTGGTCCACTCCCCCTATGGCGCGCGCGTGCACGCCCCGTGGGCGCTCGTGCTCGCGGCCCGGCTGCGGGAGCGGCTCGGCGTCGACGTCGCCGCGATGCACGCCGACGACGGGATAGTCCTGCGCCTGCCCGACGAAGGGCCAGGCACACCCGTACGCCACGACCCGTCCGGGCCACGCTGGACCGACGAGTCCGAGGCTCCCGACCTCCTCGACGACCTCCTCCTCGACCCTGAGGACGTCCATCGTCTGGTGCGCGACCACCTCGGCGGTTCCGTCATGTTCGCCTCGCGGTTCCGTGAGGCGGCTGCCCGGGCGCTCCTGCTCCCCCGTCGCTCTCCTGACCGTCGGCAGCCGTTGTGGCAGCAGCGCCAGCGGAGCGCACAGCTCCTCTCTGTCGCGTCCGAGCACGACCAGTTCCCGATCGTCCACGAGGCGGTTCGCGAGTGCCTGCAGGACGACTTCGACGTCGCGGCTCTCACCGATCTCATGCGTTCGGTCGCAACCGGCGACGTCACGGTCGTCCATGTCGACACGCCCTCACCCTCGCCGTTCGCGCAGTCCCTCTTGTTCAGCTACACCGCCCAGTTCCTGTACGACGGTGACGCGCCGCTCGCCGAGCGTCGCGCGGCTGCCCTCACGCTCGACCCGAACCTCCTCGACGACCTGCTGGGTCGCACGGCAGAGGCCCAGGTCGCCGACCTTCTCGACGTCGACGCCGTCGCGCGGACCGCGGCCGAGCTCGCTGGCCTGGCCGCTGACCGTCAGGCGCGGCACGCAGACGACGTGCTGGACATGCTCCGCAGGCTCGGACCACTCACCCTCAAGGACGTCGAGGAGCGCGTGCTGCCGGACGTGCGCGAGCATGCCGCTCGCTGGCTGATCGCGCTCGCAGACGCGCGCCAGGTCTTCAGCGCGCGCCTGCCCGGAGCTGGCAGTCCCGCACCGGTGTGGGCTGCGACGACCGACGCCGCGCGCCTTCGTGACGGTCTCGGCGCGCCGCTTCCCGTGGGGCTGCCCGCTGACCTGACGGCCCCCGTCCCCGATCCGGTCGGGGACCTCGTGCTGCGACACGCGCGCACGCACGTGCCGTTCACCGCCGCCGACGTCAGTGCGCGCTTCGGCCTACCACCCGCCGTCGTCGACGACACGCTCGCACGGCTGGCCGCCGCAGGACACCTCGTGTCCGGTCGCCTCCTGCCCGAGTCGCTCGGCGGCACGGGGTTCGAGCACTGCCACCGCGACGTCATGCGGGTCCTGCGCCGGCGCTCGCTCGCTGCCCTGCGTGCCGAGGTCGAGCCCGTGCCCCCGAGGACGCTCGGCGTCTTCCTGCCACGCTGGCAGCGCGTGGGTGCGCTGCGCGGTCGGACCGGTCTGCTCTCGGCGATCGAGCAGCTCGTCGGCGCGCCCGTCCCGGCGAGCGACCTGGAGACCCACATCCTCCCTGCCCGCGTCGCCGACTACGAACCGACCATGCTCGACGAGCTCACGACAGCCGGCGAGGTCCTGTGGTGCGGGCACTCGGCGTTGCCCGGCGCGAGCCGCACAGCAGGCAACGGCCTCGTGTCCCTCCACCTTGCCGACACGGCACACCTGACGCTCCCGTGGGACAGGTCCGACCCGGGCGTCGACCCGTCGGCTCCACCGGTCGTCCCGGACGACGCGCCCGAGGTCAGGTCGCTCGTGCTCGCGGCTCTCGAGGGCGCTGGCGCCTTCTTCCTCGACCGGCTGGTCGAGCGCGTCCGCGACGTCGGCGACGCCGACCTGCCCGCGGACCTCACGGCTGCCGTCCGCGACGCGCTGTGGGAGCTCGTGTGGGCCGGCCGGGTCACGAACGACTCGCTCGGTCCCGTCCGCGAGCTTCTGGGCCCGAGCAGGACGCGCACGCCGAGCCGGTCACGCCCCGCGCGGCCGATGCGCCGGGGCCGGACCGGCCTGGCGGCGCTCGCAGCCGCGAGCCACGCGGGACGCGTCGGCGCGCTCCACGGCGGCGGTCGCTGGTCGCTCCTGCCACCCCCCGAGCAAGACCCGACCGTGCGTGCCCACGCGCTCGCAACCGTGCTGCTCGAGAGGCACGGCGTCGTCACGCGAGCGTTGGCTGCCGCCGAGCAGGTCAGCAGCGCCCAGATCGGTGGTGCCTTCCGTGTGCTCGGCGCTCTCGAGTCGCAGGGTGAGGCACGGCGCGGCTACTTCGTCGAGCACCTCGGCGGTACCCAGTTC
>Ga0308158_10005557_pt1 | contig 10314 bp, 7 predicted proteins | sample PhyBR2_FD_201038 | JGI IMG/M metagenome (GOLD analysis project Ga0308158, IMG submission 201038) | Phyllosphere microbial communities from UC Gill Tract Community Farm, Albany, California, United States - DLSLB.R2 | ecosystem: Host-associated > Plants > Phyllosphere > Unclassified | place: USA... | reverse complement strand
CCGCCGTCGTACGGGCTTCCTGGCCAGTTCCGCGGCATGCTGCAGGCGCTCCACCCGCAGCTGCGCCTGGGCGGCGGCCACCGTTGCCTCCACCAGCGACAGCGTGTGCGGCGCCACCGCGGTGTCCGTGCCGGTGATGTCCACGACGCCGAGCATGGCGCCGGAGTCGGGGTCATGGAAGGGGACGGCGGTGCAGCTCCAGGGATGAACGGCGCGCTGGTAGTGCTCCGCTCCGGCGATCTGGATCCCCCGGCCCAGGGCAAGGGCGGTGCCGGGCGCGCTGGTGCCGACGCTGGCCTCGGACCAGTCGGCGCCGGGAACGAACATCATGCCTTCGGCGCGGCGCTGCAGGGTGGGGTCGCCATCCACCCACAGCAGCCGGCCCACCTCGTCGCCCACCGCAACCAGGAGCCCGCTGTCATGGCTGGGCTGGACCAGCAGTTTGTTGATGACCGGCATGATCGCTGCCAGTGGGTGCTGGCGGCGGTAGTCCTCCAGCTCGTCCCAGTCGAGGGCCAGCGGAGCCGCCGCATTGTCAGGGTTGGCCTTGAAGCCCGCCGAGCGCTGCCAGGACTCCCTGATGAGGTTGCGCAGCCCGGGGATCTCGGGGGCCGGCGCGCCCGGGTCCGATCCCAGGCGCTCGTGGCCGGCCAGCGCGGCACGCTGGCGCGGTTCTGGGTGGAGCAGGTTCGTCATCGAACTCCCGTTCCGGAGTCTTGTCCGGCGAGGCAGGGCTGGAGGGTGGCCCAGCCAGCATAGCCGGACAGCACCCCCGTGTCACCGGCGCACCCGGATCAGTTCCTCCAGTGCATCCGCCCCTGCCGCCGCTCCCCCGGCAGCGGCGTAGCCGGCGGCCACCCGCCGCGCACCCGGCGCCTTGCCCAGGGCCCGGTGGACGGCTGCCCGGAGCCGCTCCGGGGTGAGGTTTTTCCGGCTCAGCCGCACCCCGGCGTCGGCTGCTGCCACCCGGGCTGCCACCTCGTGCTGGTCGCGGCCGAACGGAACCACCACCACGGGCACTCCTTGTGCCAGCGCCTTCTGCGTGGCCCCCATGCCGCCGTGGGTGATGGCGACCGCCGCCCGCTCGAGCACAGGCCCGTGCGGGACGAAATGCTCCAGCCGCGCATTGGCAGGCGGCGGCCCGAACTGGTCCGTGCCGGCGGCTTTGGCGGCGCCCGCCGAGCCCGCCTGGGCTGCAGGGAGGGCAGCGACGACGGTGAAGGGCTCCCCGGCAAGTCCGGCCATGGCGGTCCGGACAATGGCTTCGTCCGCCTGGTACTCGGAGGACGTGGTCACCAGGACCACGGGGTGGGTGGCCTCGACGAGCCAGGCGGGAGGTTCGGCCGGCGGCTCCCATGCGAGTGCGCCGATCATCCGCACATCCGGGCCCCAGTCCGGATGCGGGTACTCGAACGGCTGCGACGTGGCCACGAGCATCAGCGGCGCGGTGCGGAACATCTCGTCCGCACCGCTGACGGGTGGAAGTTGGCCGGCGGACAGCTCCGCCCGCAGCGAGTTGATGTGCGGCAGCATCAGCTTTTCCACGGCGCCAATCACCAGGCGGCGGGCCAGTGCATCACGGGCCCTCCCCAGCGGGCCGGGCATGGGAGCCAGTCCCGGCCCGAACGGCGGGGTACCCCTTGACGGCAGCGGCGGGGTGTAAGGGCTGAAGGTGGCCCACGGCAGCCCCGAAAATTCGGCCTGAATGCGGGCTCCCCAGGCGTTGATGTCGATGAGCAGCAGGTCGGGGCGAACGTCAGCAATGGCCTGCTGCAGGTCCGGGGCGTCGAACCTGGCACGGGCCGTGAAGGTCTCCACGCTGGAAGCCAAGGCCGCCTTCGCGTTGTTGGCGCGGTAGTCAGTGGCCTCGACCGCGAGTATCCGGTCATCTACCGGTCCGGCATGGAACCCCGCCTCCAGGAGCAGCGGGACCTGCCGGCGCAGGGTACGGACGTGGACATCATGGCCGCGGGCCTTCAGCTCCTGGAGCAGCGGGACCATCGGGAAAAGGTGGCCGATGGCGGGAGAGGTGTAGGCAAGGATGGTGGACATCAGGGCCTCCGGACGAAGGGTTCCAGCATTTCGAGCAAGCAGTGGGCCACCTGGTCGCGGCTGAGCCCGGCATCGAGACGCAGCAGTTTCCAGGTGTAGACGTCGCAGAGGGCGACGAACTGGGCAAAGCGGCGCTTCCGCTCCACCCCGTCCGGCAGGAAGTCATCCGTCAGGAAGGGCGCGAAGACGCGTTCGCACCACTCCCGGTGGAGCTGCCGCCCGCCTTCGGTGATCTCGGCGAGGACGGAGGAGGTTTCCTCCTCGGCAAGCATCTTCAGGGCCAGGGCGCCAGTGGTTTCGTAGTGCTCCAGGAGATTGTCGACGGCGGCCGGCACGTCGCCGGGAGGAGCAGCGTTGCGCTCGCTGCCCACGCGGTCCATGGCGGCCGCGCTGCAGGCCCCGATGAGGCTTGCCCGGTCTCCGAACCTGCGGATGACGGTCTGGACCGTCACCCCGGCCCGCGCTGCAACGGCGCTCAGCGTGACGTCGGCGAGCGGGCCCTCCATGAAGAGGTCCTCGGTAGCCTGCAGGATGCGGCGCCCCGTTTGGGCGGCGGCGGAAGTCCGCTTGGGCGAATCGTAGGCCCGGCTCCTGGCCGCCGCCGTATTCATGTTAATCAGATTAACTCGAATACGGCCCGCGGGACAGGGCCCAAAGTCCCGGGATAGGGTCAGCTGCGCGAGATGCGGATCATGTCCTCGCGCGGCACCACCTTGACGCGTTCGCGCACCACGTGGTCCAGTTCACCAGGGCCGGTCCAGGCCGCGCCCAGGGCTGCCTCGTGCGCATCGAGCTTGTTCCACCCTTCCCAGGTGGTGTATTCGATGCCGCGTTCCTCAAGGAGATCGATGATGGCCTGCGGATCCGGGTTGCTGGCCGCCGGCAGGTTCAGCCGGTCCTCCAGCAGGAAGCCGATGGTCTCCAACGCGTCACCCTTGGTGTGCCCGATCAACCCGACGGGACCGCGCTTGATCCAACCCGTGGTGTAGACACCGGGGACCGGGTTGCCCTCGGCGTCCAAAACGCGGCCGCCCTCATTGGGGATGACGCCGCGCTTGGCGTCGTATTCCAGTTCGTCCAGGGCCGAGCCGTGGTAGCCAATGGCCCGGTAGACGGCCTGGACCGGGTACTCGACATACTCCCCCGTCCCCTTGGCGTTGCCTGTCCCGTCCAGCTGCATGCGCTCAAACTTGATGCCGCCCACCTTGCCTGTGCCGTCGTCGAGCACTTCAACGGGGCTGTGCAGGAAGTGCAGGTGCAGCCTGCGGGAGGAGGGGTTTTCGGATTCCGCGTGCTCCTCCACCAGCCAGTTGGTGAGGGTGTTCACCATGGTCTTAACCTGGTTGTTGGTGCGGATGGCCTCGTCCGAGGCATCGTCGAATTCGAAGTCCTCGGGGTACAGGACGATGTCCACGTCGTCCATGTGGCTGAGCTCGCGCAGCTCCAGCGGCGTGAACTTGACCTGGGCCGGCCCGCGGCGGCCGAAGACGTGCACGTCGGTGACGGGTGAGGACTTGAGGCCGCCGTAAACGTTGTCCGGGATCTCGGTGGTAAGTAGTTCCTCGGGGTGCTTGACCAGCATGCGGGCCACGTCCAGGGCCACGTTGCCGTTGCCGATGACGGCGATTTCCCTGGCTTCAAGGGGCCACTCACGGGGGACGTCCGGATGGCCGTCATACCAGGAGACGAAGTCGGCGCCGCCAAAGGAGCCCTGCAGGTTGATGCCCGGAATGTCCAGGTCCGCGTCCTTGACGGCACCCGTAGAAAAGATGACGGCGTCATAGAAGGCGCGGAAATCGTGCAGCGTGAGGTCCCGGCCGTAGGTCACGTTGCCCAGGAAGCGGATGTCCCCGCGGTCCAAAACCTTGTGCAGGGCGTTGACGATGCCCTTGATGCGCGGGTGGTCAGGGGCCACGCCATACCTGATCAGGCCGTAGGGCGCAGGGTAGGCCTCGAAAAGGTCGATGCTGACCTGGAAGTCCCCGTCCTTCACGCCGCTGGACTTGGTGAGGATGTCCGCAGCATAGACTCCTGCCGGTCCCGCGCCGACGATGGCAACGCGGAGGGGACGGTTGGCTGGGGTTTCGCTGTGGTTGGACACCGGGAGCCCTTCTGACTGGTCCTGCTCATGATCCATGAGGGTGCGCGGCATGGTGCAGCGCACAGTCCCCCATTCTAGTTGGCGGCCAGGGGCACAACCTTGCCTTCGCGGTACAGCAGCGCGCGCAGTTCGGCTTCCGCAGAGTCCGGCCGTTTCGGGTCGATGGTTTCGCCGTCGTGGTAGTGGTCCACCACCCGCGGATCCACATAGCTCTTCCGGGCGATGGAAGGGGTGTTGCCGAGCGTCTGCGCGGCGTCGTACATGGCCCGGCTGATGGCTCGCTTGCGTTTGGCGGCGGTGCGCTGCGGGCCGGTGCGGGCCAAACTTTCGGCGGCCGCCACCGTCCCGCGCAGCGTCCTGAAGTCCTTGGCCGTGAAATCGTCCCCGGTGCGCTCCTTCACGTAGGCGTTAATGTCCGCGCTGGTGACCGGGCGCCAGGTCCTGCCCTCCTTGTAGGCCAGGAGCCTGGCGTTGGAGCCGCGGCGCTTCAGCAGGCGCAGCAGGACAGCGAGATCGGGGTCGCGCATTTCGGACTCCCAGTCCTTGCCGCTTTTGGCCGGGAAACGCAGCAGGATCCGGTCCTTGCGCACCTGGACGTGGGCGCACAGGAGCGTGGCCAAACCTCTGCTGCCGTTCTCATTGGTGTACCGCTCGGAACCCACCCGGAGCGATCCGCTGTCCAGCATCCGGAAGGCTGCTGCCAGGACGCGGTCCCGAGTAAAGCCGTCGCTGCGCAGGTCCATGGTGACCCGCCGCCGGGCTGCGGGCAGGGATTCGGCCAACTGGAGGGAGCGGTCGAACTTCACCCGGTCCTTACGCTCGCGCCACTCCGGATGGTAGATGTACTGGCGGCGGCCCACCCCGTCCACGCCGGTGGCCTGGATGTGGCCGTTCTCGAACGGTGCAATCCAGACGTCGGTCCATGCCGGCGGGATGCCGATGCTTTCCAGCCGGTCGCGGATGGGACCGGGCGGAAGCGTGGAGCCGTCCAGGTCCCGGTAACTGAAGCCCTTGCCGGCGGCCACCCTGCGGTAGCCGCGGCCCGAGGCATTGCTGCGCCGGAGCCTCATGGGGCGGGCTTCGGCAGAGGCGCACGTGTCATGAAAGCAAGCCTACTGACTATTTTCCGGATTGCCGCCTGCCTGCTGGAATACCTGCCGTCTGGATGCTGTTATTGAGAGCGTGCCCACGCCAGAAGGAACCTCTCCAGCCACGCCCGTCGCCACCCCAGCCGCCGCTCCCCCGGTGGCGAAATCCACCGCAGGTGCACCGGCAGGCCCCGGGCCTGTTGGCAAGGACACGACGGCGGGAATGCTGTTCGGCATCGGCGCCTACGTTTTGTGGGGGTTGCTCCCCCTGTACTTCTTCATCCTCATGCCGGCGGGCGCCGTCGAAATTGTCGCCAACCGCGTGGTCTGGTCGCTGCTGTTCTGCGCACTCCTGATCACCGTCACCAGGACGTGGCGGGTGCTTGCCGCGGCCTTGAAGGACCGGCGGGTTTTCGGCTCCCTGGCGCTGGCAGCGTTCCTGATCGCCATCAACTGGCTGACCTACACGTACGGCGTAACCACGGGGCAGGCCGTGGAAACGTCCCTGGGCTACTTCATCAACCCGCTGGTCTCGGTCCTGCTGGGCGTGCTGGTCCTGAAGGAAAAGCTGCGGCCGCTGCAGTGGGCGGCGGTGGTTGTCGGCTTCGTGGCGGTGGGTGTCCTCACCTACTCCTACGGGAAGCTGCCCTGGATCGCCCTGACGCTGGCGTTCAGCTTTGGCCTGTACGGCTTCGTGAAGAACCGGGTGGGCTCAAAAGTGGATGCCATCACCAGCCTCAGCGTGGAGACCATGGTGCTCGCCCCGCTGGCCGCGGTGGCCATGGTGGTCCTGGCAGCCGGCGGCGGTTCGACCCTGACATCCCAGGGTGCGGGACACTTCTGGTTGCTGCTGGCCTCCGGCGTGATCACGGCCGTGCCGCTGCTCTTCTTCGGCGCCTCCGCACGCCGGCTGCCCATGACAACCATCGGGCTGCTCCAGTACTTCGCCCCCGTCCTGCAGTTCCTGGTGGCCCTGTTCGTGTTCCGTGAAGCGATGACCATTGAGCGCTGGATCGGGTTCGGGGTGGTGTGGCTTGCCCTGGTGCTGCTGACCCTGGACATGCTTCGGGCGGCACGAAGGAACTCGCTGGCCCGGAGGGCGCTCCGCAAGGCCGCCTGATCAGCCGCCCAAGGCGCGCTTCGCGGCGTCGTACGCGGGCGTAGGCTTCCCGTCGTTGAACAGGTGGTCGTGGCCCTGGCGGAGGCTCCCGTCGTCGTCAATCCACCAGTCGTAACGGTCGTCAACGCCCCAGGTGGTGTAGGAGACGCAGGTGCGCGAGCGCAGGCAGGTGGCCAGGACCGTGGCGTACTGCTTCGCCTGGGCGTCCGTCCCCTGATCGTCCGTGACGTCGTTTTCGGAAATGCGAACGTGCAGCCCGGCGTCCCCAAAGGTTTTGAGCGTTCGGCTGAGGTCATCGGCGGAGATGGCGTCGGTCTTGAGGTCGTAGACGTGCGCCTGCAGGCCTGCACCATAGATGTGGCCGCCCTTCGCATTGGTGTCGAGGATGAGCTTGAGCAGGGCGTCTTGGCGCCGGCCCGGCACGTCGGCGCCGTTCTCGTTGATGTACTGCTTGACCTGCGGGTCGGCGGCGTACACAGCCTTGGAGACCACCGCGGGATACCCGGGCCCGAAGGCGCGGTACCAGATGTTCTGCTGCATGCTGGTCCCCTGACTGACGTCGAACGGCTCGTTCACCACGTCCAGGGAAGCCAGCCTGCCCTTGAAGTGCGCCACCACGGTGCTGGCGTAGTCCAGCAGTGCGGCGCCGGTGGCCTGTCGTTCCGCCTCGGAGCCGGTGGGCAGCTCCTGCATCCAGCGGGGCATGGCCTCCGTGAAGGCGATGGTGTGGCCGTGCACCGCCATGCCCTTGCTTTGGGCAATGGCCAGGATGGCATCGGCCTCTTCGAAGGTGTAGACGCCCTGCTGCGGGGAGAGGAACTGCGGCTTCATGGCGTTTTCCGGGGTGAGCGCCCCGAAGTTTCCCACGAACTCCCGCGCGTAGTCCTCGTCGCCTGTGAGGGGTCCAAGGGCCACGGCTGCGCCGACCAGGAAGTCGGGACGGATCTTGGCGGCCAGGGCCTGGAGCCCGTCGGCCGACCGCTGTGCGTCTGCCGCCGCGGCCCCCGACGTGCGCAGTCCGGTACTTCCCGGGGCCACGGCCTTCAACGAGGTGATGTCAAAGTCCCCGGAGTCGCTGGAGAACCCCAGCCACAGTTGCCCTGATGAGAAGACCTTGCCCAGGGGCAGCGAGGAGAGCGTGTCACTGCCGCTGGCGACGGCCAGTGTGTCGCCGGACCGGCGAACCGTGAGCGGAGCGGCCGCGTCTTTCACCGTTACGTGCTCGTCATGGACGGGCACCGGCTGGGTCACGTCCTTCTTCTGCGCCCCGTCAAAGACTGCGATCCTCAACCCGTTGCCCTGGAGCGTAAGCCGCACGCCGGCCGGCTCCACGCGGAACTCATCCGCAATGACTGGCGGCTGGTTGTATATGGCCCAGGATGCGTCCGCGGTGACATCCGCGAACGTGGCGCTCAGCGAAAAATCCCCGCCCACCACAAGGTGGGTGCCGGCCAGGTTGAGCGGAGGGTTCGGCTGGCCCCCTTGCCCGCTTTGCTCCACGATCCGCCTGGCAGTGGGCGTCACCTGCAGGCCGCTGCTGCCGGCCCGGACGCCCGGAACGTCCTGCCAGTCCACATGCAGCAGGTCCAGCGTCACGTCCGGTTTGGGCGGGGAGCAGGAAGCGAGGATGACGAGGAGGGCGGACGCCAGCACCACCGTCACTGCGTGCAGGCGTCCGGCCATCCTTCGTCTTCTTCCCTGTAACCAGGACTTGGTGCGGCTACGACTTGGTCCAGCGGACGTCGTCGAAATACGCCTGCAGCCCTGAATTGCCCTGGACGATGACCTGCAGACTCGCCTTGGCCACCGCGGTGCTGCTCGGCGAGTACGTCAGGTCCACATTGGTCACGCCGCCGGCCGAGACACCGAGTTTCCACTGCCCGGAGATCCACTGCCCGGCGGAGTTGTATTCGTCAATGTAGAAGCCCATCTCGCCGCTGATCCGCGCCGTGATGTTGAGGTAGCTGGCAATCCTGTAGCTGCCGCCGGCCACCGCCACCTGCGGGGAGAACAGGTGCCTGTTGGCCGTGGTGGCCGCCATCTTGACCGAGTTCACCGGGTTGGCCGGGCTCCCGTGGTTCCCTCCGTCAGCCAGTATGGTGGACGCCGAGTCCGTCCTCCAGCCCGAGCCGATGCCGGCGTCAAACGTGCCGTTGGCCACCAGGTTCGGGGACTGCGTGGGAGGGGCTGCCGCCCCAAGGGCCATCATCTGCATGTTGTCCAGGTAGGCGGTGATGCCTGTGCCGGTCACGTAGACCTGCAGGCTGGCAGACGCCACAGAGGTGGAGCTGGGAGTGTAGGTGAAGTTCATCGACTCCACCCAGCGGCTGTTTTCCCGCTTGCGGAACTGCCCGGAAATCCACTGCCCAGCCGCATTGTATTCGTCCACGTAGAAGCCAACTTCGCCGGAGGAGATTGAGGCGACGTTGAGGTAGGCCTTGTACAGGTAGCTGTTGGCTGCCGAGACCGGAACCTTCGGCGAGAACAGGTGGCCTGCGGCGGAACCGGACACCAGCTTCACGGATTTGGCTGGGTCGGGGTAGCTGCCATGGTTCCCGGAGTCAGCGGTGACCGCTGCCGGGGCGTCGGTCCGCCACCCGTCGGCAATGCCGTTATTGAACGTCGGGTTCGGGAGCAGGTTGGGGCTGCCGTTCACCAGGCCCTTGCTGACATTGACGTTCCTGATCTGGCCGGCCGCCACCTTGGTTTGCACATAAGCAGCCAGCTGGTCCAGCTCCGCCGTCCCGTACTGGTAGTCGTCCGGGGTCTTGCTCGGCGAAGGCCTGATGTCATGGAACGTGAAGATCGCCCAGGTCTTGTTCGCGATCGCCTCGTCCACCTTGGCCTTCAGGGTGGCCACCGGGGTGGTCACCTCCTGCACGGGGGTGTTGTGGAGCAGGAGGTCGCCCAGCGGCCAGATGTTGTTGCCCACGTCGGCGAAGCCACGCATGGAGCTGTAGTACTTGGCGATCTGGGCAAGTGTCGACATGTCGTAGTCGCCGTATGGCGTGGCGAGGGCTGTGGCGGTAAAGCCATGCGCCGCCAGCGCTGCCCGGCTGTTGGCCAGTTCGGCATCCACCTGGGCAGCCGTCAGTTTGGTTGCCTGGCAGTCATTGCCCACGCTCACAAGGCACTGGTGGTCCACGGTGTGCGAGCCGATCTCCCAGCCGTAAGTGTTCTGCAGCTGGGTGATCTGGTCCCACGTCATGTACGGAACGTCCGTGTTGGCGCGGCAGTTGTTCGGCACCGTGGTCATGCCCACGCAGTTGGTAATGATGTAGCTGGTCCCGGTGAGTCCATACTTCTTGAGTGTGGGGGCCGCCTGCGTCAGGGCATTCTGCATGCCGTCGTCGAAGGTGAAGGACACGAGCGGAGTTGGGGCGGGATTGTCCACCGCGGCATTGGCGGCCGCAGGGGACAGGAGTGCGGCCGCTATGGCCCACACCGCCGCCCCAATGGTCAATAGCTTGGCGCGGTGCCGCGCCAGGCTGGATCTTGATCTGATCATGACTTTCTCCTTCTTTCGGATGGCGAAGGCGCCGCGTTTCACCGCCTGGTGGTGGTCACGGGCCCTGCAACTGCTCGAACGCCTGGGCGACCGGTTTAACCTGGATGCCGCTTTCGTCGATGAGCTGCAGCTGGGTTGCGAGGACGGTGCTGGTGATGGTGCTCCTGTCCGCCGCAATAGTGTTTTTCTGGGTACCCGACGAGTCGGGGGCCGCGATCTGGTGGTACACGAGGATGAGCCAGCCGTTGGACCGGGAGGTTTCGGCGAGCGCTTCCTTGAGGATCTCCGGCGTGGTTGTGTCCGTCACGTAGAGGACCTTCAGATCGCGCGGGTTGATGTTCTGCCTGGTGTTGATGCCGTCGCCCGTGCCGCGGACCATCTTGAAGTACTTGGCGGCGTACCAGTCCACCTGCGCGTCGGAACGTCCGTACGGGGGTGCCAGGTC
>Ga0308158_10005556_pt1 | contig 10315 bp, 9 predicted proteins | sample PhyBR2_FD_201038 | JGI IMG/M metagenome (GOLD analysis project Ga0308158, IMG submission 201038) | Phyllosphere microbial communities from UC Gill Tract Community Farm, Albany, California, United States - DLSLB.R2 | ecosystem: Host-associated > Plants > Phyllosphere > Unclassified | place: USA... | reverse complement strand
CGCTCGAACCCGGCGACCTGCTCATCACCGGGACGCCTCCCGGGGTCGGCGAGGGCAAGAAGCCGGAAGCGATCTATCTGAAGCCCGGCGACACGATGCACCTGACGATCGCCAAGCTCGGCGAGCAGACGCAGGATGTGGTCGCTTGGCAGCATCCCCGTACAGGCGCCGCGGCGTGACCGTCTTTGCGGGTCGGTTCGCAGGGCGGACCGCGATCGTCACGGGAGGTGCCTCGGGGCTGGGTAAGGCCGTTGCGGCACGCATCATCGCGGAAGGCGGGACGGTCGCGCTGTGGGACCTGAATGCGGAGGCTCTGTTAGCGGTACGCGACGAAATCCAGGCAACGCATGTCGAGGCCGTGGACGTCGCCGACCTCGTTGCGGTCGAGGCGGCCGCCCGCGCTACGCACGCGGCACTCGGGAAGATCGACATCCTCGTGTGTTCGGCTGGCATCACGGGCGCGACCGCCCCGGTGCACGAATTTCCCATCGACAGCTGGCTCCAGGTCGTCGGCGTCAATCTTAACGGACTGTTCTACTGCAACCGGACGATCGTGCCGATGATGCTCACGAACGGCTATGGGCGGATCGTCAATCTGTCGTCGGTCGCGGGCAAGGAAGGCAACCCCAACGCCAGCGCCTATTCGGCGACCAAGGCGGCGGTGATTGGCCTGACCAAGTCTCTCGGCAAGGAACTGGCGGGCAAGGGCGTGATTGCGAACGCGCTGACGCCCGCCACGTTCGAAAGCCCGATCCTTGCTCAGCTTCCGCAAAGTCAGGTCGATTACATGCGGTCGAAAATTCCGATGGGCCGCCTTGGCGAGATCGAGGAATCCGCTGCGATGGTCTGCTTCATGGCCAGCGAGGAATGTAGTTTCACGACCGCATCGACGTTCGATACGTCCGGAGGCCGCACAACCTTCTGAGCGGCACCATTCCAAGGACGGCGCGACCGTCCACGCAAACGTATCGCGACCCGGCATACCGGGCGTTCCGGGAGAGGATACACCATGCACGACATTCCCTTCGTCGATGCCCATGTCCATTTCTGGGATCTGGCACGACTTCGTTATCCCTGGCTGACACCGCCCTTTGCGGACGACGGCCCGAACGGCTCGGTTGAGGCGATCGCGCAGACCTACCTACCGGCTGATTATCGCCGCGACGCCGCCCGGTGGAACGTCGCTGGCGTCGTTCACGTCGAGGCAGGAGCCCACCCCGCACATGCCGCCGCGGAAACCACTTGGCTTGAGCAGCTCGACGACGGCCCTGCCGGTATCGTCGCCTATGCGGCGCTGAACGATCCCGAGTTGGAACCGCTGCTCGAAACCCATCGCGCACACGGCCGGGTCCGCGGCGTGCGCCATATCGTCAACTGGCACGCGAACCCGCAGCTCAGCTACACCGATCGCGAGATGACCGACGACCCGGCGTGGCAGCACGGGTTCGCCCTGCTCGCGAAATACGGTTTGTCGTTCGACCTTCAGGCGTACCCCGCACAGTTCGCCGGGCTGGCGCGTACCTTGGCGAGATCGCCCGACACGCAAGTCGTGATCAATCATCTGGGCATGCCCGTCATAAGCGATCCGGACGGACGCGCAGCCTGGGCAAAAGGCTTGCGTCAGCTCGCCGATCTTCCAAACGTCGCGATCAAGATTTCCGGGTTCGGATTCGTCCAGCGACCCTGGACGACCGACGAGGCGCGTCCCTGGATCCTGGAGGCGCTAGACCTGTTCGGCACGGACCGCGCCTGCGTGGCCAGCGACTTTCCGACCGACGGGTTGTTCGGCACCTTCGACGCAACTTTGGGCGCCTATGCGGCAATCCTCACACCGTTTTCGGCGGACGAACGTCGCGCGCTGTGGGGCGGCAACGCCAATCGCATCTATCGCCTCGGACTCGAACTCAAGGATCGCGGCAATGGGTAATCCACTCGTCGGCGTCGCCTATCACTGGCTTGGCGGACTTGCATCTGCGAGCTTCTATGTTCCCTATCGCGGCGTGCGCCGTTGGTCGTGGGAGATCTTCTGGCTCACTGGCGGACTGTTCTCATGGTTGTTCGCGCCCTGGCTGTTCGCAAGCGTGATGACCAATGACCTCCTCGGCGTCATCGCCGCAACGCCGCCCATGACGATCTTCTGGTGCGTCGCGTTCGGCGTGCTGTGGGGGTTCGGCGGACTGACCTACGGCCTAACGATGCGCTACCTCGGGCTCTCGCTCGGCATGGCGGTCGTGCTGGGGCTGTCGACGGTCTTCGGCACACTCATCCCGCCGATCTTCGCAGGTGATCTCAGCGAGAAGCTGTTCGATACGGTATCCGGAAACGTCATCCTCGTCGGTCTGTTCGTGACGCTTGCGGGCATCATCGTCGTCGCGCTTGCCGGGGCGTGGAAGGACGCGTCGCTGCCCGCCGAACAGAAAGCCGCGACGATCGCGGAGTTCGCTTTCCGCAAGGGCGTAGCGGTTGCGATCTTCTCAGGCATCATGTCGAGTTGCTTCGCCTTCGGGCTGGCGGCGGGTGAGCCCGTAAAGGCGCTGTCCGCTGCGGCCGGCACGGGGCCATTGTGGACGGGCCTGCCAACGCTGTGCCTCGTCATGTTCGGCGGCCTGCTGACCAACGCTGTATGGTGCGCGATCCTGATCGTCCGCAATCGTTCGGCGGGCCAATGGGTCGGCCGCTTCGGCGCAGCGCCGGACGATGCAACCGCCACCATCGAAGGCGCTCGACCTCCGTTGCTAGCCAACTTCCTGCTCTGTGCGCTGGGCGGGACTCTCTGGTACTTTCAGTTCTTCTTCTACACGATGGGCGAAAGCCAGATGGGACGCTTCGGCTTCTCGTCATGGACGCTTCACATGGCATCGATCATAATCTTCGGCACTTTGTGGGGCTTTGCCCTGCGTGAGTGGCGCGACGCAGCGACCCGTATTCGTGCCACCGTCTGGGCGGGCGTCGCCCTCCTCGTCCTCGCCACCGTCATCATCGGCTACGGCAACAGCCTCGCGTTCTGAGAGAACAGCGCGGGCACGGGCGATACTCTTACCCCCCGCGCCCGCGTTCGTTTAGGAAACTTTAAGTTTGGGGCGGAAAGACGCAGACCGGCCCGACCATCGGACACTTCCGAAATCGGGCCGACAGCTTCGCCGACATCTTGGGGGCCAGCCCATGCTTCGAAAGCCATGCGGCTGTGAGTTGACGAAATCCCTGATCGCCCAGACTTCCTCGCGCTATATTGAACCCGTGATCGCCGAAGGGCACTCGGACGAGGCGCATATTGATGCCAGCCTCGGCGGCTTCTCTGGCGAACTTGTACGACGGCGCCGGGGGAACGAGATGGTCGGCCTCCCCGACAAGGATCAACGTCGGGGGAGCTTGGCGGCTGATGTGCGTGAATGAGCTGATCGAAGCATATCGCTTTGGAAACTGGTCCGGATCCCCGCCGGTATAGCTAGCGGTCATATCGCGCGACGGCTTTCCCAACGCCAAATCAGGATTGCGGTTGAACGACGCAGGATCAACCACCGGAAACAAAACAGACACCGCTTTGAACACCGGTATCTCGCCGCCACAGGACGACTTCAGTTGGCCACGCGATGCCATATAACCGACATTTATAGCTAAGTTTCCGCCGGCTGACTCCCCGACGATGCCGATGCGTGCTGGATCGCCGCCGTATCGAGCGATGTTGGCTTTGACCCACGCGGCTGCACATCCTACTTGGCCCTGAGTGGCGTCCCAGAGATTTCTTGAAGGCGTCGATAGCGTGTAGTCCGTGCTGACGACGAGCCAACCCTGATCGGCCAGCCAGCGGAGCGTCGGTGCTGCGTCGTCGCGATCCCCTATCACCCAGCCACCGCCGTGGACGTAGAATATGACGGGTGCCGGGGAAGTCTGCCGGGAGGGCCGATAGATGCTTAACGCGACCGGCGAGCCTGCATGCGCGTCGAAGACGATGCTGGTATCAGCCTTGGCGGCCGGGCCAACCGGCAGACCGGCCAGTACCGCCGCCAAGGGATTGATCCGCACGTTCTCTCGAACGAACGTGGTCGCGACCGCGTAAGTGATGTACGAGGCCCCCAATCCTGCGATGGTGGACAATGTCACTAGGACCATCCTGCTAGTCGTACGGTGCAAACGCAACGCAACAACTGCGAGCCCAGTCGCCACGAAGCTTGCAAGCGCGATGGTTGGAGCGAATGGAACCACGAACAAGGAAGTCAATCCGACATAAGGTATGTCGTAAGCTAGTGCTCCGACCACGAAGATAACGAGGGTAAGCGTCACCAGCCAGAGCACCGCGAGAGAAACTTTCCGTGCCATCAATCTTCCTTTATACTTATCCTACCGCATGAACTTCTCACGAGGAGGCTCACGATAGAAATGGGGCTATCGAAGAACCATCGAGACCCTGAGGAGGAGCGCGAGCGTATCGCGGCGGCTACCAGATGCCGTGCCGCTGCAAGCCGCTGCGCCTGTTACTTGTCCCTGGGCACCAACTTGCGAGCCTGAAGCCACCACAGGAATTCCTGCGGCCAGTGCATCGTGGTGGTAACCGCCCCCGGCTAATTCCTCATACAATATCATGACGATTCTAACAAGAACGGCTTCACAGCCTGTTCCGGCTGGATGGCGCCAGGTCCCGATTTCGATCATTCACCCTCCAAGATTGGACGAACGACACGTTGGCGGAGCGGATTCCAGTTACCCGCCCGACCGTCGCTTTTCGTATGAGGATAGCGGCTCTGATCGGCCGGTAGCGCTTGCAATTCGGTGGTCAAGCGCATACCGGAAAGTCAACTCCTGGGCAGGCAGTCTGGAGGAACGGGTCCGTACGGCCCCAGGCCTTCGACGACGCCCGGTTCATGTCCCGTAGATGGTTGGAGATAGCAGGTGCTTTCAGAGCGGTTCAAAGGACGAGTGGCGGTCGTAACGGGAGGGGCGTCCGGCAGCGGTCGCGCCGTTGCCGCCCGCATCGTCGCGGAGGGCGGCATGGTCGCTCTGTGGGACATGGACGGCTCAGCGCTGGCTCGAGCCCGAGAAGAGACCGGTGCCACCCATGCGTTCACCGTCGACGTGACCGATGCAGACGCGGTTGCAGTCGCTGCGGCCGCTACGCACGACGCCTTGGGCCGGATCGATCTACTGACCTGCTCGGCAGGGATCACCGGACCAACCGCGCCCGTCGTCGAGTATCCGATCGATGGTTGGCGGCGGGTCCTTGCCATCAATCTGGACGGCGTCTTTCACTGCTGCCGGGCCATCGCGCCGTACATGATCGCAAACCGCTATGGCCGGATCGTCAACATGTCGTCAGTCGGCGGAAAGGAGGGCAATCCCAACGCATCGGCCTATGCCGCCTCCAAGGCGGGGGTGCTCGGCTTCACCAAGGCCCTCGGCAAGGAACTGGCCACGACCGGCGTGCTGGTGAACGCAATCACCCCCGCGGTATTCAGAACACCCATGCTCGAGCAGATGCCGCAGAGCCAGGTTGACTACATGGTCGCGAAGATTCCCATGGGGCGCGTCGGCGAAGTCGACGAGGTCGCAGCGCTGGCTTGCTGGCTGCTAAGCGAGGAATGCAGTTTTTCGACCGCTGCCACGTTCGACTTGTCGGGCGGCCGATCCACCTACTGACGGAGAAGATGCATGAAGCTGGTGCGCTGTGGACCAACGGGTCAAGAGAAGCCGGGATTGATCGACTCGAACGGCGATGTCCGAGATCTCAGCGGAGTCGTAGGAGACATCGCAGGAGAGGTGCTCTCACGGGCCGGGCTCGAACAGATCGCTCGGATCGATCCCCAGACGCTGCCGCTGATCGATACGGTCGATCGGTATGGCCCACCGGTTGCCGGCACCCGACAGTTCATAGCCGTCGGCCTGAACTATTCGGACCACGCGGCCGAGTCGAACATGCCCGTCCCCTCGGAGCCGATTCTGTTCACCAAGGCCGTATCCTGCCTCCAGGGTCCGAACGACCTGGTACGCATGCCCAAGGGTGCGACCAAGATGGACTGGGAGGTGGAACTTGGCATCGTGATCGGCTCACGGGCGAGCTATGTCACGAAGGAGCAGGCTCTCGATCACGTCGCCGGCTTCGTCGTGTGCGACGACGTCTCGGAACGGGCCTTCCAGCTTGATCGCGGCGGGTCGTGGGACAAGGGGAAAGGGTGCGACACCTTCGGCCCGGTCGGCCCGTGGCTGGTCACCAAAGATGAGGTCGGAGACGTCCAGGCACTCGGGATGTGGCTCGACGTGAACGGCGAGCGAAAGCAGACCGGGTCGACCACTACCATGATATTCGACTGCGCCACACTGGTGAGCTACGTGAGCCAGTTCATGGTCCTCCTTCCCGGGGACATCATCACTACCGGAACTCCACCCGGTGTAGGGATGGGTATGAAGCCGCCTCAGTTCCTCCAGGTCGGCGACGTCATCGAGCTAGGCATCGAGAAGCTTGGTCGGCAACGTCACCAGGTCGTCGCCTGGGACGCTTGAGGAAGGTCTTGCCCGACACCATGTCCATAGCCGGGTCCGGCGATCTCATCGACCGCCTCCGTTCGGTCGTCGGTCGCCGACATGTTCTCACGGGTCGCGGACAGACCGCACGCTACTCGACCGGTTATCGTAGCGGTGGCGGCGATGTCGCCGCCGTGGTCCGTCCGGGATCGCTGATCGAGCAGTGGCGGGCGTTCCGGTTGTGCATCGCTGCCGATCACATCGTCATCGTCCAGGCCGCGAACACCGGTCTGACCGGTGGATCGACCCCGGCAGGTCAGTATGACCGGCCGGTGGTCATCATCAGCACGCTGAGGGTCCGCGGCGTCCTACCGATCCTCGACGGTACACAGGTGATCTGCCTTGCCGGGTCCACGTTGTACGAGCTGGAGCGCCGACTCGCCCCTCTGGAACGCGAGCCGCATTCCGTGATCGGTTCGTCCTGCATCGGCGCGTCGGTGGTGGGTGGGGTGTGCAACAACTCCGGTGGAGCGCTCGTTCAGCGCGGCCCGGCCTATACGGAATATGCACTTTACGCCCAGGCTCAGGCCGATGGTACGGTCGTTCTGCGCAACCATCTGGGTGTCGAACTGGGCGATAGGCCCGAAGAAGTACTGGAAAGGCTGGAAGCCGGCAATTTCTCGGATGCGCAGGTCGTCACAGGGCAGCAGGCGGCCTCTTCCGCCGGTAGTTACGGTAGCGTAGTGCGCGCAATCGACGAGGATAGTCCGGCCCGGTTCAACGCCGATCCGTCGCGGTTGTTCGAAGCGTCCGGTAGCGCTGGCAAGCTGATGGTGCTCGCCGTTCGACTGGACACCTTTCCAAAGGCGGCACGGGGTACTGTCTACTACATCGGCACGAATGATCCGGCGGAACTCAACGTCATCCGCCGACGGATACTCGCGGACAGTCCGGTCCTGCCCGTGTCCGGCGAGTACATTCACCGTGAGGCCTTCGATATCGCCGAGCGTTACGGCAAGGACACGTTCGCCGCCATTCGCCTGCTAGGGACGGACAGGCTGCCTTTGTTGTTCCGGGTCAAGGACTGGATAGATCGGGTCGGCAAGGCCCTGCCAGGCGTCCCCCGGCACCTCTCCGACAGACTTCTGCAGCTCACTTCCGCATTACTGCCGAGCCATCTTCCTCAACGCCTGCGCGAATACCGGGACCGGTTCGAGCACCACCTCATCCTCAAGGTTGCTGATGAGGGCATGGATTTCACCCGTCGCCTTCTCGCTGAACGGTTCCCCAGCGCCACCGGCGACGTGTTCGAATGCACTCTCGGCGAAGCCGAGAGTGCGATGCTGCATCGTTTTGCGGTCGCCGGGGCGGCCATCCGCTATCGCGCCGTTCACGACGATCAGGTCGAGGACGTCGTTGCGATCGATGTCGCGCTTCGCCGTAATGACGAGGACTGGTTCGAACGCCTTCCTGAGGAATTGAACCGGCACATCGTAGCCAAACTCTATTACGGACACTTCTTCTGCCATGTCTTCCATCAGGATTATCTGATCCGGAAGGGGGTCGATCCCATCGCGCTTGAGCATCGCATGCTCGATTTGCTCGACCGACGCGGTGCCGAGTATCCCGCCGAGCACAACGTCGGCCACCTGTATGCCGCCAAACCAGTTCTCGCTGCTCACTATCGCAAGCTAGATCCAGGCAATCGCGTAAACCCGGGAATAGGTCAGCTCAGCCGGGACAGGAATTGGGGCCAGGACGCTGAATCTCCCATTCATGACGACGACGGCTGAGCGTTCTCAGCTGCTCCCAGCGCTCCTTAGAAGTAGGGAGCATATTCCATTTGCATGAGCCTCGATCACTGCCGGATCACGTACGTCGACACCATACACGTGATTGACCTCCGCCCCCAGGGCGAACATCATCTCCGCGGCTGATGCCATTATGTAGAGCATTGATGGCATGGGCACCGCAGGAAGCAAACCATCGGCGACTGCTTGCGCGAACAACCGCATGAAAGGTTGATGCACCTTCTTCGTATGCCGTTCGGCGATCCACTGTGCTCGATCGGTATCCCGCAGCGACTCATGAACCGTGATACGCAGATGTTCCGGATGGCGAGCACAGTACCTGACGTAGCGGTGAACAATTTCACGCAGGTCCTCCGACGTGAGACGGTCTGCGTCCATAAAACTGGAGAATGCAAGCTCTTCGTCCTGTCGCGCGAACATCTCGTCAATAGCGGCGCGCCACAACTCGGTTTTATTGCCGAAATGCTTTTGAATCGCGGAGAAGCTCGTCCCCGCCTCTTTCGCTATATCCCGCAGCGACGAGGCGTCGAAACCGCGCTGACTGAAATCGATCAACGCGCATTCCAGGATACGCTTCCGCGTCAACCGCTTCTGCTCGTCCCGCCGGGGGGCTCTGTAGCTCCGACGCTCCGGTTTTTCGACCATTACGTCGCCGAGGGTTGGTTTGTCCGTGGGCACACAGCTCTCCGCAAGATTGCTCGAGGTTATCAGGTAACGCGTTGGCCGGCCTTAATGCGAAGCGCCCAGGCATCATACCCACTGACATTCCAACGATCCCGCGGCACCCGACCATGCTCCGCGGCGGTTCGGCTTCGGTTGCTCATCTGGGGTGACGAAGAGAACGGCATAGTCCGCGTAGACTACCGAGGTGACCGGACAGGTCTCGATGTACGGGCGTTTCTCATTGCGTTCCGGTGTTCGAGCGTATACCCAAATCGCCTGCGCGGTATGAAACGTCAATAAAGGCGACGTCGCAGTTCATTGGTCGGAGAGATGCGTGCAGACGCGAAGCAGAGAGATTTGTACGCAGGCTGTTGCGATGGATCCGAAACCGGTGCCGTTCAGACGCCACCCCTCCTCGCCTAATCGGCAGGGCCGTCTCGGCCAGCATGCATTCAAGCCAAGGCCGTTCCCTCAGGGCTCTCTTCGATCTGCCCGTCAGATCTATGCGGCAGTAGCGGTATGAAGAGCTTTTCCAGACCAGAGGCGCCTGCGCCCTCGACGTTCGATATGATCGTCGTGGGGGCGGGGCCGGCAGGATGCGCGGTCGCCGCTCGTCTGGCCGAAGCCCGGCCTGATTGGCAAGTCGCCCTGATCGAAACCGGACCGTCCAAAGGCAACGCGATGGTTTCCCTGCCGATGGGGGTGATAACGATCCTCCCGAAGGCCGGGCGCTACAATTACGGCTATGAGACCGTACCGCAGCCTCATTTGGGAGGCCGTCGCGGCTACCAGCCGCGCGGGCGCGGCGTTGGGGGTAGCAGCCTCATCAACGCCATGATCTACATTCGAGGCCAGCAGGACGACTACGATGCCTGGGCATCCGCCGGATGTTCGGGTTGGGCATGGGACGACGTCCTGCCGTACTTCAAGCGTTCGGAGAACAACACTCGTGGTGCGAGCGCATGGCACGGGGTCGGAGGACCGCTCCACGTCGACGACATCAGAAACGAAAGCAGAGCGACGGATGCCTTTCTGAGTGCGGCGCAAGAGGCTGGTCATAAGCTGACGGACGATTTCAACGGCCCTCAACAGGAAGGCGTCGGCAAGTATCAGGTCTTCCAGAGAAACGGACGGCGATACAATGCGGGACAAGCCTACGTTCACGCCGTGAGTCGTTCCAATCTGCACGTTCTGGCGGATACGCAGGTACTTCGCATCCTGTTCGAACATGGCCGAGCGGTCGGTGTCCTGGTCCGCTCGCGTAATGGCGAGTCCGTGATCCGGGCATCCGGCGAAATTATCGTCTCTTCGGGCGCATTCGGCAGCCCACAACTATTGATGCTGTCGGGCATAGGTCCGGCCGTTCACCTGCAGGAACATGGGGTCTC
>Ga0308158_10005554_pt1 | contig 10319 bp, 9 predicted proteins | sample PhyBR2_FD_201038 | JGI IMG/M metagenome (GOLD analysis project Ga0308158, IMG submission 201038) | Phyllosphere microbial communities from UC Gill Tract Community Farm, Albany, California, United States - DLSLB.R2 | ecosystem: Host-associated > Plants > Phyllosphere > Unclassified | place: USA... | reverse complement strand
TGCGCCCTACCTGCTGCCGCGCACGATGCGGCCGCTGCCCAAGGACCGCCGCAACGAGCCGGCCTTCCTGTCGCATATCGTCGAGGAACTGGCCCGCGACCGTGGCGAAGACGTGGCATTGACTGCTGCCAACGCCACCGCTGCAACCCGTGCGTTCTTCCGCCTGCCGCCAGTGTGAAACGGGGGCTGCAATGCAGCCCCGCCTGATCAGCGCTTGACCAGTTCCACCCGCCGGTTGCTGGCGCGGCCGGCCTCGCTGGCGTTGTCGGCGACCGGTTTGTCCTGGCCCCAACCACGCGCCTGCAGCCGTGCCGGTGCGATGCCGGCGGCGGCAAGGCTGGCCACCACCGAAGCGGCGCGCGCGTCGGACAGTTGCTGGTTGTGTGCCGCATTGCCGCTGTTGTCGGTGTGGCCCTCCACCGACAGCTGCAATGCAGGGTCCTGCTTGAGCACGGCCAGCACCTGCTCCAGCTGTGGCTGCGAGTCGGGCAGGATCTGCGCCTGGTCGGTGGCGAAGTTGACCTGGATGGCGACCCGCCCCTGGCTGTCAAGCTGCTGCTTCAACGCCGCTGCGGGCAGCAGGGCCGCGGTCTGCTGCAAGCCCTTGCGCTCAACCACCACCCAGCCTGCGCTCAGGTACTCCAGCCGGGCATGTACCCAGATCTGGCGACCGTCGGGCAGATCGGCGCGGTAGACCACCAGGTCGAAATCATCCCAGTTGTAGCCGGCGCTGCCCGAATAGGCTGAACGCACCGACTCCGGTACCGACTCGGCCTGGGCTTTCGGAATGCGGCCATCGAACACCTTGGTTGCGTTGACCGTTGCCATCATCGCCTCGAGGTTGCGGCGTACCTCGTGCAGCGAATACGCGCGCTCGGGCTTATCGAAATCGGCCGCCCAGAGCTTGCCCTCAACCTGCTCGAAGTGATCACCGGTCCAGAAGGGGAAACGGTCGAAGTCACGCTGGAGCGGCTTGTTGCGGTCGTTGTAGCCGGCCGGCAGGCTGAGATGGGGAAAACTGTCGGACCAATGGGCGGTCGGCGTGAACGGCACTTCTTCCAGCACCACCATGCCGGCATGCAGGTCATCCAGCGAAAGCTGCACCCAGATGTTGCGCTGGGGCTGGCGGATCACCCATACCGAGGTGGGGGCGTCGGCGCCGTTGTTGACCGCATCGATGAAGCCGCCGCCAATCTCATCCTCCAGCTGCGGCCCGTAGTAGATATCACGGTGCTCGGGGCCTTCAAATACCTTGCTGGCACCGGCGGCGCTGAGCAGGGTATCGAGATTGCGCTTCAGCTCCAGCGCGGAGAAGCTCTTGCCCGCACTGCTGGGGACCACGATCTGCGCAGACCAGCTGGGGCCTTCCACCCAATGCACGCCGTCGCCCATGCGCAGCGGAAAGCGCGCCCACGCACGCACATGGGGCGCATTGAGGGGTTCATAGCCCTGCGGCAGGCCGAAGAAAGGCAGCGCGCCGAGTGGCTTGTCGGTCGTGGCGATGCGGCTGATATCGAAGGGCACCACGGCGACGGGCTTGCCCTCGCGGTCCTGCAGGCCGCCGACAGTGGCCGCGGCCGCGTTGTCGGTTGCCGCCGGCGTCGTGTCGACGACAGCGGCCGGTGTCGTTGCGGCAGCGTTTGTTTCAGGCTCGCTGCGGCTGCAGGCCAGCAGCAACATGCTTACGGCGCAGCCCAAGGCCAGCGCTGGGTACTTTTTCATCTCGATCCTTCGCGTGTACATCCCCTGTAGCGGCGAAGATAAACCACCGCGGTGAACGCTGCATGCGCTCACCGCGGTGGCAGTTCAGCCGGCGCGCTGTGCCTCGTAGGCCTGCAGGTGGCAATACGCGGCCTGCAGCAGCGGCGCGGACTGGCCGGCGGCAAGCGCGCGGCCCAGCATGTCACCGACGATATGTGCCGCTTCCACCCGCTGCCCGGCTTCCAGGTCGCGCAGCATCGAGGCCTTGATCGGTGAGCCTGGCTTGGTGATGGCGCCCAGTGCAATTTCCTGTGCCTTCGCTGGAATCGGCTGCCCGGCCTGTGTGGCCACGGCCAGGCACTCGTCGTACAGGGCCTGCATGAAGGCAGTGCCGTGGTCGCTGGCGACGATAGTGCCAACGTTGGCGCGCATCAGGCAGGTGCCGGCGGCCAACGCGGTCAGGAAGGTGTATTTGATCCATTGCTCCAGGGCGATATCGGCCGAGGCGACATGGTCGATGCCGGCCTGTTCGCAGGCCTTGGCAAGTGCGCTGACGCGGGCGCTGTCGGTGTCGCCATCACGTTCGCCGAAGGTCAGCTTGGCCGGCTTGTCCAGATGCAGCACGGCGCCATCGTCGGCCTTGGTTGCACTGATGAAGCACAGCCCGCCAAGCACGTGCTCGCGCCCGAAGCGTGCGTCCAGTGCGGTGTAATGGCGCAGGCCGTTGAGGATGGGCAGCACCGTGGTGTGGGCGCCTACTGCCGGCGCGATGGCCTCGATCGAGCTGTCCAGGTCATAGGCCTTGCAGCTGAGGATGACCAGGTCGAAAGGGCGCTGCTGCGCAAGCTGCGGCAGTGCTTCGGCAGTGACATGTGCGACCGCGAAGGCGGCATCGCCGAGCGGGCTGCGGATCACCAGACCATCGCGGTCCAGTTGCGCGGCGCGGTTGGGCCGCACCAGGAAGGTGACATCACTACCGGCCTGGGCCAGCCGGCCGCCAAAGTAACCACCGGTGCCACCGGCACCGAGAATCAGGATGCGCATCAGCTTGGATATCCATCGACGAAGGGGAGTGAAGACATCATAGGTGTTCGGCGTGCGGTTGATGTTGTGGGAGCGGCGTGAGCCGCGAAGCTGTTCCCCCTCCCTTTGCCGAAGGCAAGGGGGTGAAGAAGGCCTGCTTGCGCGCCATTGGCGCGCGGCCTGATGAACGACCGAAGGCTATGCCTTCGGGCCGGACGGGTTGGGGAGGGGTTGTGCTTTTGGCTTTTGGATCTTTCGCTTCGCGGCTTACGCCGCTCCCGCAAGAACCAAAGCAAAGAGCCAAAAAAAGGCGCCTTGCGGCGCCTTCTTTCAGCTACGCAGGCCTACGCCCCGTCGCAGCAGCCACAGGGCCACGGCGGTGAGTGCGGCGACAAAGCCCAGCATCAGCGCGTAGGACACCCACAACGGCACGTCGCTGCTGCCCAGCAGGCCGTAGCGGAACGCATTGACCATGTAGAAGATCGGGTTGGCATGGGTCATCGCCTGCGCCCAGCCCGGCAACAGCGTCACCGAGTAGAACACGCCGCCCAGGTAGGTCAGCGGGGTCAGGATGAAGGTTGGCACGATCGCCACGTCATCGAACTTCTTTGCATAGACGGCATTGATGAAGCCGGCCAGCGAGAAGATGGTCGCGCCCAGCAGCACCGTGCTCAGCGTTACCAGCGGGTGCGGGATGCGCACCGGGGTGAAGAACATGGCGATGATCAGCACGATCACGCCGACCATCAGGCCACGCAGCACCGCGCCGGCCACATAACCCCACAGGATCACCCAGTTCGGCATCGGGCTGACCAGCAGTTCCTCGACATGGCGGCCAAACTTGGCACCGAAGAACGAGGAGCTGATGTTGCCGTAGCTGTTCTGGATCACGCTCATCATCACCAGGCCCGGCACGATGAACTGCATGTAGCTGTAGCCGCCCATCTGCCCGATCTTGGAGCCGATCAGGCCGCCGAAGATCAGGAAGTACAGGGTCATGGTGATGGCCGGCGGCACCAGGGTCTGGCCCCAGATGCGCAGGATGCGGTTGACCTCGCGACGAACGATGGTGCCCAGCGCCACCCAGTTGCGGCTGCTGTCGGTCACGGGAACGGGGGTACTCATGCGGCGCTGTTCTCCAGGTTGCCGGTGAGGCGCACGAACAGCTCCTCCAGGCGGTTGCTCTTGGTACGCATCGAACGCACGCGGATGCCGGCGGCATTGAGGGCGTCGAAAACACGGTTCAGATCCATCGCGCGCGGCATGTCCAGGTCCAGCGTATGCGCGTCGGTGGCGACCAGGGTGGCGCCTTCGATCTGCGGCAGCTGGGCGGGCAGCTCACCGTCGATGTCGAACAGGAAGCCTTCCACATCGAGCTTGGCCAGCAGACCGCGCATCGGGCCCTGCTCGACGATCTGGCCGTGGTTGATGATGGCCAGGTTGCGGCACAGCTGCTCGGCCTCTTCCAGGTAGTGCGTGGTGAGGATGATGGTGGTGCCGGCGGCGTTGATTTCCTGCAGCGTCTTCCACATGTCGCGGCGGATCTCGATATCCACGCCGGCGGTGGGCTCGTCGAGGATCAGCAGGCGCGGCTGGGTCATCATCGCGCGGGCGATCATCAGTCGGCGCTTCATGCCGCCGGACAGGGTGCGGCTCATCATCTGCGCCTTGTTCCACAGGTGCGCACGCTTGAGCTCCTGTTCGGCGCGGACCTCGGCTTCGGCACGCGGAATCCCGTAGAAGCCGGCGTAGTTGACCAGGATGTCGAAGGGCTTCTCGAACAGGTTGAAGTTGATTTCCTGCGGCACCAATCCGATCAGGCGCATGGTTGCGCTGCGGTTGGCCACCAGGTCACTGCCGAACACCTGCACCTGGCCTTCGCTCAGGTTCACCAGTGAAGAAACGATACCGATCAGTGTCGACTTGCCGGCGCCATTGGGGCCGAGCAGGGCGAAAAAGTCGCCAGGGGCGACCTCCAGCGACACGCCCTTCAGGGCCTGTACGCCGTTGTCATAGGTCTTGCGCAGGTCGGTGATGCGCAGCGCAGCTGTGCTGGATGGGGTACGGGAGTCCAATCTCGGGCCTTCGCGCCGGGTACAGGCGTCGGATAAGTGCAGGCGGCTATTATAGGAGGCCCCGTGGTCCATACCCGGTTACACACTGTTCCCCTCCTGTGCCAATCCAATTCCCCCTCAAGCTGGTCGGCCGGCACATGCTGGCGCCCAGCATCGGCCATTACCAGTTCGTCCGTGACGACGGCCAGCCGCTGGATTTCCTGCCCGGCCAGTTCATTCAGATTCACTTCGACTACGCCGACGGCACCCCGGCCAAGCGCAGCTACTCGTTGGCCACCATCCACGATCACGCGCTGGGCCCGGGCGATGCGGTGGAAATCGCGGTCAGCTTCGTCCCCGGCGGTGCCGCCACAGCCCTGTTCGAGGGCATGGAACTGGGCGACCACGTCAGCGGCAGCGGCCCGTTCGGACGTTTCTGCCTGCAGCCGGGCGACCACAATGCCCGCTACCTGCTGATCGCCACCGGCACCGGCGTCACCCCGTACCGCTCGATGTTGCCGCAGCTGCGCACCGCCATGCAGGAGCGCGGCGTGGAAGTGGTGTTGCTGCAGGGCGCGCGCACGCCGGAAGAACTGCTGTACAGCGACGACTTCTATGCCTTCGCCGCCGCCAACCCGGGTTTCCGCTACCTGCCCTGCCTGTCGCGCGAGCTGCCGGAAAACCCGCATGCCGATGTCCGCAAGGGCTATGTGCAACAGCAGCTGGCCGAGATCGCGCCCGACCCGGCCCGTGACATCGCCTACCTGTGCGGCAACCCGGACATGGTCGATACCTGCGTGGAAGCGCTGAAGCAGGCCGGTCTGCCGATGCCGCAGATCCGCCGCGAGAAGTACGTCAGTAGCAAGTGATGGTTGGCAGCTGGCGTGCAGCTGCCATGTTGTTGATCCGGCCGGTCCGGCCGCTGGTTTGACGTTGGCCATATGCAGGCGCGACCCTTTCGGTCGCGCCTTTTTTCGTCATGGGCGTTGCTTTTCCGCGCCAGGCCGAGGAGCTGGCCGCCGCCGAGCGGGGTTTCATCTGTAAAGTTTGCTTGACAGTCGGGTCTGGGCGGCCGCAGGATGTGTCAAGCGTGCTTTACAGGAGTTGGCCATGCGTCATTGCAGGTTTCTTGTTTGTTTCGCGCCGACGGGCTCTGTTGCCCGCCGGTGTGCTGTTGTACCGTCCGGCTCGCGGCAGCAGCTGCGAGGGGCCGAGCGATGAGCCGCAATTTTTGGACGCTCGGCATGCTGATCGCCGCCGCTGCATTCACCTTGGTCGCATGCGCGCTGCTGCTGTGGCAGCCGATGGGCGCGCAGCCGCAAGTCAGCGGCATCCTGTTTGGTATCGCCCTGGGCCTGGCAATCGCAGCACTGCTGCGCTGGCTGATGCCCGCTGGCTGCGATGCCGCCCCGGCCAAGCTGCGCAAGCGCTATACCCGCGAGGTGATGCTGGCGATGGGCGGCTATGTGGTGTTGCTGGTGCTGTCGATCCTGCTGCTCAAGCGGGTCGAGGACGGCCTGCTGCGCGCCTTGATCGCCTTGTTGCCGGTGCCACCGATGATGCTGGTGCTGCGGGCGATGATCCGCTACATCCGCGATGCCGATGAGCTGCAACAGCGCATCGAACTGGAGGCGGTGAGCTTTGCTACGGCGTTCGTTTCGTTGATCTACCTGACAGGCGGATTCCTGCAGTCGGCCAAGGTCATCGATGTGCCGTCCAACGTGGCGATGATCTGGGTGTTCCCCTTTGTCTGCCTGTCATACGGGCTGGCCAAGGCCGTGGTCGCACGGCGCTATCACTGAGCCGCGGCGATGGATAACCGATTGCGCGAGCTGCGCGAAGGCAAGGGCTGGTCGCAGGGTGAACTGGCCGAGCAGCTGGAGGTTTCCCGACAGACGGTCAATGCACTGGAGACCGGCAAGTACGACCCCAGCCTGCCGCTGGCGTTTCGCATTGCCCGGCTGTTTGAAAGCCGGATTGAAGATATTTTCTTTCCTGAAGTCACATAGCTGCCGCGCCCGCGTCTGGATGCAGGCAGATCCGTTTTTTCCTTGAACCGTGAGGGGCTGTTCCGATGATGTCCCGCAAGACCCAAACCATCCTCGCCCTGGCCGTGATCGCCGGCATTGTCGGCTACCGCCTGGTGCGGTCACCCGATACGCCTGCGCCCGCTGCCGCCGGGGCCGCGCCCGTAACGGCTGTGGCCGGCAAGCCACAGACGCTGGGCAGCTTGAGCTTCCAACCCTGCAGCCTGAGCTCGGACGGCAGCCACGACAGCCTGGAAGCGCAGTGCGCCACGCTGGAAGTGCCGGAAGACCGGGCCAATCCGCAGGGCCGCAAGATCGAGCTGAACATCGCCTGGGTCGCACCGGAGAAGGAAACCGACCTGCAGCCGGACCCGGTGTTCTTCCTCGCCGGTGGCCCTGGCCAGGCGGCGGTTGCCACCTATCCCCAGGTGGACGCGGCCTTCGCCGAGGTGCGCAAGCATCGCAACGTCATCCTGGTGGACCAGCGGGGTACCGGCAAGTCGAACCTGCTGGCCTGCGACACGCCTGACGACGCCGACTTCAGCGCAACGGCGATGCAGGCGGCCGCGCAGAACTGCGCCACCCAGCTGTCGCAGAAGGCGGACCTGCGCTTCTACACCACCACCGATGCGGTGGCGGACCTGGATACCGTGCGCCAGGCCATTGGCGCTGCGCAGATCAACCTGGTCGGGGTCAGCTACGGCACCCGCGTGGCCCAGCAGTACGCCATGCGCCATCCGCAGACCACGCGCAGCATCGTGCTCGACTCGGTGGTACCGAACAGCCTGCAGCTGGGCAATATCTTCGCGCGCAACCTGGATGATGCACTGGCGCTGCAGTTCGCCCAATGCACCAGGACCACCTCGTGCAAGGACAAGCTGGGTGACCCGCGTGCCGAGCTGGACGTGTTGCTGGCCAGGCTGCGCGCGCAGCCGGTAACGGTGCGGTACCGCGACGCCAGCACCGGCGAACAGCAGGAAGGCGAGCTGCGTGCAGAAACCGTTGCCGGCCTGGTGCGCATGTATGCCTACATGCCGGCTGCCGGCGCGCTGCTGCCCAAGCTCATCCATGAAGCCAATGGCGGCCGCTACGACAACCTGATGGCGCTGACGCAGATGCTGCAGGGCGAGATGAAGGACGCCATGGCGATGGGCATGCAGTTGTCGGTGGTGTGCAGCGAGGACAACGAAGGCATGGTTGCCAGCGCAGGCGATGAAGACACCGTGCTCGGCAAGCAGATGGCCGAGTCCATGGCTGCGATGTGTGCCAGCTGGCCCAAGGGCACGGCGCCGGCCGACTTCCACAAGCCGCTGGCCGGCAAGGTGCCGGCGCTGGTGCTGGAAGGCGAGTTCGACCCGGTGACCCCGCCGCGCTACGGCGAGGAGGTGGTCAAGCACCTGGATAACGCACGCCTGTTCGTGCTGCGCGGCCAGGGCCACAACGTGATTGGCGCCGGCTGCATGCCCAAGCTGTTCGCGCAGTTCATCGAGAAGACCGACCCGAAGGCGCTCGATGGCGCCTGCCTTGAGAAGCTCAACTACGTGCCGCCGTTCACCAGCTTCAATGGCTGGGAACCGTGACATCACCGCATCACTGAGGAATCCGCTTCCATGATCGTTGCAGAACGACTCCGCAAGACCTTCCCCGGCAAGGGCAAGGACAAGACGCCAGTGATCGCCGTGGATGACGTGGGCTTCACCGCCCATGACGGCCAGATCACCGGCCTGCTCGGCCCCAACGGCGCCGGCAAGACCACCACGCTGCGCATGCTGTATACCTTGATGACGCCGGAGAGCGGCCGCGTGCTGGTCGATGGCGTCGACGCCGCCGTCGACCCGAATGCCGTGCGCCGCAGCCTCGGCGTATTGCCGGATGCACGCGGCGTGTACAAGCGCCTGACCGCCCGCGAGAACATCGACTACTTCGGTGAACTGCATGGCATGAGTTCGGCCGCCATCGTCGAGCGCACCGCGCGCCTGGCCAAGGCGTTGCAGATGGAGGATTTCCTCGATCGTGCCACCGAGGGCTTCAGCCAGGGCCAGCGCACCAAGACCGCCATCGCCCGGGCACTGATCCATGACCCGCGCAACGTCATCCTCGACGAGCCGACCAACGGCCTGGACGTGATGACCACCCGTGGCCTGCGTGGCTTCCTCAAGGAACTGCGCGAGGAAGGCCGCTGCGTGATTTTCTCCAGCCACATCATGCAGGAGGTCGCCGCGCTGTGTGACCGCATCGTGATCGTCGCGCAGGGCAGGGTGGTTGCCCAGGGCACACCGGAGGAACTGCGTGAGCAGGCCCATGAGAGCAACCTGGAAGACGCGTTCGTGAAACTGATCGGCAGCGAGGAGGGCCTGCACGCATGAGCCAGACTGGATATTTCCGCGCCATCTTCACGGTGATGCGCAAGGAGCTGCGTGATTTCGCCCGTGATCGCCGCACTTTCCTGTTGACGTTGTTGACCGCGCCGCTGCTGTACCCCTTGCTGTTCCTGGGCATGAACAAGCTCACCAACCTGCGTGCCGAGACGCAGTTGGAGAAGGACTTGAGCATCCCGGTGGTGGGCATTGCCCGTGCGCCGAACCTGGTCGCTTTCCTGGCCAGTCGCGGTATCAATGCCACCGAAGCACCGGCGGATATCGAAGCGCTGATCCGCAGCCAGCGCGAAGACCTCGCCCTGGTCATCGACGAGAACTTCGCTGCCGACTGGAAGGCCGGCAAACCCGCGAAGGTCGAAATTGTCGCCGATACCACGCGTCGTACCGGGGAGGTGCAGATCGCACGGGTCCGCAGTGTGTTGTCGGCCTATGGGCAGTCGGTAGGTGCGTTGCGTTTGCTGGCACGTGGCGTCAATCCGGCGGTGGCCGCACCGGTCAATGTCGGCACCCGCGATCTGGCAACGGCCGAAGCCAAGCGCGGCATTTTCCTGTCGGTGGTGCTGCCGCTGGTGCTGATGCTGTTCGCTTTCATCGGCGGCTCGCACCTGGCCATGGACACCACTGCCGGTGAGCGCGAGCGGCAGTCGCTGGAACCCTTGCTGGCCACGCCGGCAGCACGCGGCGCGCTGGTCAGCGGCAAGATGCTGGCTGCCGTGGTGTTGGGTCTGGCCTCGATGCTGTTGATCCTGGTGTCGTTCAAGATCAGTGCCAGCATTGGCGGCGGTGCGGCGCGCTCGCTGGACGTGAGCTTCGCGGCGATGGGCAAGCTGCTGGTGATCCTGCTGCCGCTGGTGCTGATAGGCACCGCGCTGCTGACCTGTCTGTCGGCCAGTTCCAAGAGCATGAAGGAAGCGCAGAGCCATATGGTCTGGCTGATGTTGCTGCCGATGCTGCCGGGCTATGCGCTGATGGCCTACCCGCTGAAGGACACCCAGCTGTGGCAGTACGCGGTGCCGTTCCTGTCGCAGAACCAGATGCTGGTGAAAGTGACGCGTGGCGAGATGCCATCGGCCACCCAATGGGCGGTATACCTGACCGCCTCGGTACTGCTGGCAGTGTTGTTGTGGGCGGTCGCG
>Ga0308158_10005552_pt1 | contig 10320 bp, 12 predicted proteins | sample PhyBR2_FD_201038 | JGI IMG/M metagenome (GOLD analysis project Ga0308158, IMG submission 201038) | Phyllosphere microbial communities from UC Gill Tract Community Farm, Albany, California, United States - DLSLB.R2 | ecosystem: Host-associated > Plants > Phyllosphere > Unclassified | place: USA... | reverse complement strand
CCGCAGAACGATACTCGCTGGACTGGCGTCATCAATGTTCTTCCCTGCCAACACGCACGCCCAGACTACCGCGTCTCTACGCCAAGCCCTTGACGCAGCTGCGGCCACCGATCCCGACGAAGCACTCCGCCTGCTCGCTCCCTTCGACCCACACGCCTTGCAACCCGGTGACCGTCTCGATCTGACGACCGCGCGCGCCGGTCTGGCGATCGACGCCGCCATCGCACGGTCCACGTTCGGCCGCACCGGACGCAGCCCCTACCGCGTCACCCCTACGACCGGCGCATGGAAGGCGGCACGCCCGGATCAAGCCAGGATCGACGAAGACACCATCGCGATCCTCGCTGACGCCGAACCAGGCATCGTTCTTCCCCGCCTGTCTCTCGATCGCACGGTCGACGCTCTCCGGACGGCGCTCCCAAATCCCGCGATCGATCGACAGATCGTCGCACTTGAAAGTCTCCGCGACACCGCCCCCTCCGCTCCCGGAGTCGGACGCTTCAAGGGCGGCGCGGACTGGTACGCTCTCCAACTGCAACGCTCGCTCGGCACCATGACGCCGGCCTATGCCGAACGCCGGCTCCTCGTGGAATTGAACCGCCTCCACGCCCGCGCCACGCACCTGTTCGACCGGATCGGCGCATCCAGGGGAACGGTCGCAGCACGCTATGCCAAACTCTGGCAGGACGAGCGCTTTCTCTATCCCGACACCGACGCTGGCCGCGCTGAGGCAATCGGCGACATGAACCGCATGCTCGCCACCGCGCGAGCCGAAATCCCCGCGGCGTTCGGCGCGCTTCCTTCCTGGTGCCTGAACGCCAGCGCCCGCGCGTTATCCGCAGAGGAGATCGCCGCCGGCCGCGGCGGCTATCGGGAGGTCCCGACTCCGACCCGCGCCGGCGCCTATGTCGTTGACCTCAAGGACATCCGCCGCCGTCCACGCTGGACGCTCCCGAGCGTCGTGGCACACGAACTGATCCCCGGCCACATGATCCAACTGGGTCTGGAGGGTGCCAGCCCGCCCCACCCGCTCCGCATCGAATACGCGTCTACCTTCGTCGAAGGCTGGGGCATCTACGCCGAGCAACTTACCGAAAAAGCCGGCGCCTATACCGACCTCCACGATGCGCTCGGCCATATCCACTGGCTTCTGTTCCGCGTCACCCGTGCGCTCGTCGATCTAGGTATCCACCTCCACGGCTGGTCGATCGGTCAGGCCCGTGACCGCTTTACCGAATGGCAAGGTCAACCCGCCTATTTTGCGCCGTTCGACATCGAACTGGCCCGGATCCCCCTCGAACCGGGCATTCGCGTTGCAGAGGCATTGGCTTGGCTAGCAATCGTCGACCAAAGCCGCAGTAGATCGCCTACCGCGTATCATAGAAGCCTATTGCTCCCCGGACGAAGCCAAATCTTATCTACTTGATAATAATGTCGATAATCATGAATGCAAATGATATGGTTGAATAAATTACCCTTTCTACCGAGATAGCCCCCCCGTAATCTAAACCGTCTCTACTCTTGAATATGAACGTACGTCCACTGCTCCGCTAGTGGCGTTCGGAAGCGGCCATTCCGCTTTCACCAGGATCGGCCAATTGCGCCCCTGCCCCATCAAATGAACGAACGGCTGCTTACGCCGATCGCAGACCGATAACGGCCTGGCCGTTATCCACCAATTCCGGCCATTCCGCTTCCGCCCAAAGTCGGTCATAGCTAAAAATATTGGTCGCGCCTGAAAGCGGACATTTCGAACCGGGGTTCTGACACTTCTCGCGGCGCAAAAATGCGTGGGGCCTGCGGCAGCATCACAACCGACCGGTTATGACACTTATCTAAAGTTAAAGGGTGGCTGGAACGTGCCGGAAAATGAACGGTCAGCTTTGCGGACGATGGCCTGATCTTAGGGATGAATTGAGGCGAAAACGATTTCGGCGAAACCCGCCGCCGTATCTTTCCTGGCCCAATCGCGCTGCAATTCACAGGCGAGCTGAATCCAACTGATTGGTTGCGCGCCCGCCTGAACGATCCGTTGCAGACCGGCACGGTGCGCCTCGACCGATGTACCACCTACTGCATCGACCACCGGATAGACTTCAAACCCTTCCCGCAACGCGTCGAGCGCCGGAAAGACGAGGCATACTTCGGCCCATAACGCGACCATGATCAACTTCTTACGCCCCGTCGCTTTAACTGCCGCGACCAACTCCACGTCTTCCCAAGCGTTAATGGAGGTGCGGTCAAGCGCTGTCGCACCAGGCAGCACTTCGGTGAGCTGGTGGATAGTCGGTTGGTTAAGTCCACTCTCGACGTTGACCGTCGAAAGCACGATCGGCAGCCCGTAGAGCTTAGCGGTCTTAGCCACGGCGACGACATTGGCGACGAGTTCGCGACGTTCCATCGACATGATCGAAGCGACCTGGACGGGCTGAAAGTCGATGATGACGAGCGCGGCATTTTGCGAGGTGAGCATCTCATCTGCAAGCGGATCGCGTATTTGGGTGGGCGATGTCATGGCGATGTCCCTTCTGCCTGCGGCGTAGAGTCAGAAAACCGGGTTCACTTGGCCGTGAAGCGCGTATCGGATGGGCCAACACCGCTGATATAGACGGTAGCGCCCTCCGGCCCTGTCCAGGCGAAATGCGGGTCTTCGGCGGGCTCGGTATAATAACTGCCGACCGGCAAGGTTTTGGAAGCAGCGTCATCGGCCTTCGGCCCATAACCGAAATGCCAGACGCCTTTGGCTACGATCGCAGATCGATTGTCGCGGTGGGAATGGGCGGCAATATGCGTATCGGGCGGCACCCGGATCGAAATGGTGTAAGGGCCAGCCTTGGTGGGATCACCGAGGAGGAGCCTGGTCTCGATCCCGCCGACACCCGACGTACCCGCGCCGGCGCGAACAATCGGCAGGGCCTCGGCATCGGACGTTGCAAGGCGCAGGCGGATTTCCTGGGCAAAAGCCGGCATGGCGAGCAGGCATGCGACTAGAAGGCCAGCCGCCGTTCGTCGCCGGACGGTCACTTGCCGTGATCCAGGAAGTCTCGAACCATTTTGACGGTGGCGGTCGGCTGCTCTTCCATCAGCCAGTGACCCGCGTCGGGGATCACCCCCTCCGTCACGTCGGTGGCGGCGAACCGCATGACGGTCGCCATCATCGGGCCGAACGACTTGCCCCCGCCGATCGCGAGCACAGGCATGGTGAGCTTGCCGTTTGCCAAGAACACCTTGTTATCGGTCGCGTCCTGATCGAACGCCGCGAATTGTGAAAAGCCCGCGTGCATCGCGCCGGGCCGGGCGTAAAGCGTGGCATAATGGACGCGCGATGCCTCGCTGAACCTCGCAGGCGTCGCCGAAAATTCGTTCCAGAAGCGATCGAGATAGATGCGCTCGCGTCCTGCTACCAGCCGCTCCATGTCGGGACCGCCGAACCGAAAATGCCAGAGAAGCGGGTTCTTGAGAATGTCTTCCCACGGCCCGACCCCGGGCAGCGGCGCATCCATCAATACGAAGCGCGTGACTCGGCCGGGGCTTTCGGCGGCGAAAGCGTAGCCGACCATATTGCCGATATCGTGCGTGATAAGGCCGGTCTTGCCGACTTTCAGTGCATCCAGCACACCGGATATGTCGCGTCCTTGGGTCTTCTTGTCGTAACCGCCGTCCGGTTTGCTCGACAGACCCATGCCCCGGAGGTCGGGCACGATGACCTTGTGATCGCGTGCTAGATCGATCGCGAGCGGCACCCACATATCGCCCGTCTCGCCATAACCGTGAAGCAGGATGACCGCCGGTCCCTGGCCGCCGACGCGCACGTGAATGGTCGTGCCGTTGGTCTGAATATCCTGCTCGTGGAACGTAGGCGGAAACGGCGGAACCTGAGCGGTCGCAGGTGACGTGAAGAACAACGCGGCGGCAACGATCATCAAGCGAAGCATGTACAATCCCCCTGACTGCATACGTGCATTTGCCGAACATGGTGGACCCGGCTCATCGTCCGCACTAGCCTGCTGAAGCCGAAAGCGATTTTCGGAAAAGACGAACAATCATGAAGCTTGATGGCATAGCTGCGTTCATCGCAATTGCCGCGTCGGGGTCGATCAGCGCTGCCGCGCGCCGACTTGGGCTGGCTAAGTCGGTGGTCAGCGAACGCTTGGTCGAACTGGAGCGTTCGCTCGGAACGCGGCTGGTGCAGCGCACAACCCGCAAGCTGTCACTGACCGAGGACGGTCACGCGTTCCTGCTCCGCGCACAACGGATCCAGCACGAAGCGGCCGAAGCCAAAGCTGAGGTGGCCGAACGGCGGGGCACGCTAATCGGACCACTGCGCCTGTCCGCGCCCGTCAGCTTCGGCGTGCTGCATCTCGGGCCGGCGATTTATGCGTTTCTTGGCGAGCATCCCGGAATCGATCTGACGCTGGAACTCGACGATCGCTTTGTGGATGCCGCCGCAGATGGGTTCGATGCGGTATTGCGCCACGGCCCGATTTTGGACAGCCGACTGGTGGCTAAGCGGCTGGCGACAAGCCAGCGTTTCCTGGTGGCGTCCCCAGATTATCTCACCCGACACGGGACACCATCCGCGATCGACGAGCTAAGCGCGCATTGCGGCATCCTTTATGCGAATCGAGATGCTGACTGGCGCTTCAAGGTCGGCGAAGGCTGGACGGTGGTGCGTCCGCGCGCAGGGCTGCGCGTCAACAACGGGCTGGTCATGCGCGACGCGGCTCTCGCGGGACTCGGCTTGACGCTGCTACCCAACTTTTTTGTCCACTCGGAGCTAAGCGTCGGGTCGTTGGTGCAAATAGACGTGGGCGTCGAGGCCGAAGGGGCAGAACTCTATATCGCACACCCGCGAGATCGCAGCGCCTCGGCTAAGATTTCTGCCCTTACGCACAGCCTCCGCCGCAGCTTCGGCGATCCGCCTTATTGGGACCGATAGCCAACACGGCGAGCGGTCAAGGCCGGCAAAACGCGATCGTCAGCGTCACTGGGGTCTGCGAGGGCGAGTTGACGCGCCAGCGCCTCCGCCCCGTCTATGAACTTGCGCACCTAACGGTCACTGTCGTTGAGTGTCACAACCGAACGGTTGTGACACTCAACGAAGGGCAGCTTTCCACCATGCCGGACCCAAAAGCTGCCTGTCGCCTAACCACCAGGTCCTGCCGTTTCGAGGATCCCGAGCCGACCTGATCCCCCTAGAAACCGATCGGCTGCTATCGGCTGGAAAAGCGGTCGGTCGGCTCCCGCCCAAACCCGGTCGTTCAGTCTGTATGCGCACGATCCTCAAACCCTCCGTTCGAGCCATCATTAGATTCCCGTTTTTCCATGTCCGGCAGGCAATTTCGAGAAAACTCAATCGGGAACAGGTTTTGGGAAAGGGGCTCGTTTGGAGACGATGAGACCACCGTCGCGCCACGGCTTTCCCGCTGTACCTTCCTAATCGGGAAAGCAGGACTCTATGCCTTCCCGGCGTAGAACTTGATCAGGTTGCCATCCGGGTCACGGACCCGGAAAAAGCTGAAGCTTCCTTCCGTCACGACCCCATCCTCGATATTGCCGGGGATGATCCCTGCGAGCAGTTTGTAGGTGGCCTGTGTGTTCGCAACCTTTATGTAGCCCCGCATCGTGTCACCGCGAACGGCTGTGGTGGCAAACCTATTGCGGCCCACGATAGCGTATAGCCCACCGCCAACCGCAAAGCCGACCATCCCGGGAACACGAACCTTCGGCTTACCGAAGACACGTTGATAGAAGTCTGCCGCCCGGCTCAGATCGTCGGTTACGACATATAGCCCGAACCGTTCCACCTCGATCGGTGCCACTTGCGCGGTCGCCGTCAGGGTAGAGGCCAGTGTCGCGGTGAAGCACAGCGCTATCAGGATCGGGATGCGGACGTTCATTGTCCGCCCTTCACCGGGTGGCCCGCGAATTGGACGGCATCGTCGCAGATTCCGTACCAAGCAGGCTTCTCACCGACGAACTCGTGGAAGCGGACGCGGACCTGCGGGTCATCGTCCAGGCATTGGGCGTTGATCGGGAACGACACGCCTCCATCGGGTTCTCCAAGCGCTGTTCCACAGTGCCGGCAGAAGCAGCGGTCGTACCGATATGGAGGCTCGGCTTTGAAGCGTGCAACCGCTTCCCGTCCCCTGATCCAGTCGAACGACTCCGCCTGCACGAACACGAATGTGCTGGCCCCGACCGTCCGGCACCGGCTGCAATGACATGTCGCCATCATCGTCGGAGGCGCAGACAGGCTGAACCCCACCTCGCCACAAGCGCAACTTCCCCCGATCATCGTCACGCCTTCCCATCGTTGCCATTCATCGGCTGTGCGATGATAGATGGCACGGGGATGCTGACAGCGTTGTGTCAGCATAGATGAGGGGACCAGCAATTCGCCGCGCCGATCGCCTGTTCGAGATCGTGCAACTGCTGCGTCGAGCGGGACGGCCGGCCTCTGCGCAGTCGATCGCGGACGAACTGGAGGTGTCGAAGCGCACCGTCTATCGCGACATTGCATCCCTGATGGGCCAGCGCGTTCCCATCAGCGGTGAACCCGGCATCGGATACATATTAGAGCGTGGCTTCGACATGCCGCCGCTCATGCTGACGAGCGACGAACTGGACGCGGCGGTCTTGGGGGCGAGCTGGGTAGCGAGCCGAGGGGAGCCCGAACTTGCCAAAGCAGCACATAACCTTCTGGCGAAGATCGAAGCGATCCTGCCGGAAGCTCTTCGCCCCTATATCGCCGAGCCCGCTACCAGTATCGCCCCTGTGACGCGTCCCGTCGAACGGGTCGATGCATCCCTTCTCCGTCATGCGATCAGATCAGGCCACAAGGTCGCACTTGGATATGAGGACGATCAAGGCGCGGCCTCCCGGCGCATCGTCTGGCCGGTATTGCTTGGCTACCGGGATAGCGGCCGCATCATGGCGGCCTGGTGCGAACTTCGCGGCGCGTTCCGCCACTTCCGCACCGATCGCATGACCGAGGCGACCGTCCTGGAGGATCGCATTCCGAAGCGACGAGCTGTCCTTCGCGCACTTTGGCAGGCTGCGATGGACGAGGAACGGGAGAGGTATCGGCAAGCCGCTCAACCGAATTGACCGCAATCTCCGCTGGAAAACAGCCCGACCTTCTCACTCACATGAGTTTCGATACGCATGCCTATTCCCGTTTCAGCATCGTTTTCGGGAAGGACTGTGGCGCGCTATGTCGGCTATCTTCAGCGGCGTCCCCGTAAGCGGACGTTCCGCTAACCACCACATTCAGCCATTCCGGCGCTGATCGCGCCGAATGAGCGAAAGCGCCCCGTTGCGGACGTTCGGGCGGTCCGACAGCTAACCCTAAAGTGCACGTCGTTGTTACTTCACTGCGCTGAAGACCGCATCCCTCGATCATGGAAGCACATATGTCAGCTCATTCAGGCCCCGCCATTGCATGCCTGCTGTCGCTTGCATCAACTGGCTGTGGAGCACCAGCACCACGAGTGCCGGATACAGCGCCGTTCCACTATAATGGCACAATACTATCTTTCCCAGAAGGAACCGTAGAGGCGCGAATAGAGGAGGGAGCAAAGAAGAGTGCGTATGCCCGATTAGTTCCGGACAAGCCAAAGTCGGGTAGCCCGGTTGACGCTAGATATTACATTGATCTCGGCAGAGGATTTACCGGGAAAGGCTTTGGTGGCGGGTATATACTTGGATCTCATCAATATACGCCAAATAGCGTGCAAACGAAATTAGATAAATATTATACAATGTTTTGCCCGGCACCAGACGGACTGAGACTATTTTTCCAGTGCGCGGTACTTCTGCGAAGTCTGCCAGCGGCAGCGATCCAGTTTAAAACCGCACCTTTATCACCAGAAGCGGCTCGATCAATGGTAACAGATGCCGAGCTATATCTGACACGGGCGAAGGCGCAAATAGCCACTGATAGAACGTCGGAACGACGGCTATCAGAACCAACGCCGAGAAAGCCCCTCATCTTTGTTCCGTATCCATACAAGCATTGAGCCATTGTTTTCGCTGGTAGGACTGTTAAGCGCCTGAAGCATGCAGAATGAGCAAAGGGGTGGGAAAAACTAGGGTCATGGCTCATTGGCGAACTTCCGCTTACCCGCCGATCTACCCGAAAACGGTCAGGCCGTTATCCACCAGATCTCAACGTTCAGGCGCTGCCGGCGCGCCAACTTTTCCTCAAAGCCGACTGGCAGCTTTCGGGCGGTACAGAGGACGGTCTGAAAACGCCCAATAGCGGACGTTCCAGCCAGGTCCTGACCCGCACGCTAGCGCCCATCCGGATCGGCGCGTAAACTGCGGCCATGGAAACCGCTTACGTCTTGCACCACGTCCACTCTGACGATCAGCACGGCGACGACGCCAAGCTGATCGGCGTTTATAGTTCGCCGTCCCGAGCGGAGGCGGCGGCGAAAAGGCTGCGGCAAGCGCCGGGGTTTTGTGACCACCCCGCTGGCTTCACAATCGATCCCTATCCGATAGACGAGGATCACTGGCGCGACGGCTTTGTCTGCTGACGCCCAGATGTTGCCGTTCATCGCGTGAATGGCGCTGCCCGAAAGCTGACGCTAGTCTCGAGGCATGACAAAAGATGGCCGCCCGTCCCTGATCACTGACATCAGGCTCTTTGCCGGAGAACGCTATAATTCGGCGCCCTATCTGGAAGGACAGGAGGAGGCGGTTGCTTACGGCCGCCGGATCGCTTGGCTACTCAACAGCGAAGGGTTCAGCCTTGGGACATTCCCAGCGCTATACGTGCTGTTCACGCCGTTGCTGGAGCCGGGTTCAGTCAAATTCACGAAAGAAGGCGGCGACTGGTGGCAGCGGTATGTTTATGTCGGCGTAACCGCTGATTTCCCGGACGCGCCTGACAAACGTGATATCGTCATGCGCGGTATTGCGGATGCTATTCTCGCCACAAGGCCGGATCAGTAGGATGTAATCCGCCGCGCTGATGCGATTGTCCGGGAACACGGCGACCGTCTGCGTTTTCTCCTGAAGCGCCGCGATTTGGCAAAGCTGGTAGTAGAAATTTCGTTCAACATCGAAGTTTCTTCAAAGCCGTCGTATCTGTTCATCGGCCATACCGACAAAGAGAATGGCGCGTACACCGAAGCTGATCCTATTGCTTTAGGTTGGTATATGGAAGGCTTCGACCTGCTTAGCGGCATAAGGCTTCAGGATGCAGTCAACCTCACTCAACGCCCGCGACCTGCGATGACGAGCGTGGTCAAGCGTCGCGGTTAGGGCAGCTATGGTTTAGCGTGGCCCAAAAGCCGCCTGTCGGCTCTCCTCTCCATGCCGGACATTCCGCTTATGCCCGCAAGCGGACATCAGGGATGGCTTTCCCAATCCCGTTAGCAATCATAGGATAGGGCATGGCTTCTCTCCCGCGCATCGGCGCTCTCGATATCGCCGAGGCGGTCGCGGAGCGGATCGGCTCCTACGTCGACATGAACTTCATCCAGTTCCTCGCTGTTGAAGGTGACCGGGTGCGCTGCTGGTATATGAACAGTGGCGGTGATGGTCCGACGTTTGAGATCGACCTACAGAGAGCGTCTAGCGGATGGCTGATGACCTTGCAGGAGCATCCACCCGGCACCGAACAGCACATCGAGGTGCCGTGAACGTCAGCTTACCGGGTCTTCCCGCCCACTTGCAGACATTAGCGCCGGATGTAGGCTGTAGTCATGTGGCAGGTCATAGCAGCCGTTCTAGCGTCGGCATCCCCTCAGGTTAGCCAAGGTCTAACCGTGAATGAGACCGCATTCGGCCCCCGGCAGCAACTCGTTTGTGAATGGTTCACTAATTTCGAGAACAGCAGGTTTGAGCAGTGCCGTATTCTGAGAAAACCCGACCCTCTCTTGGAGGACGGAGCATCCATCGAATGCTTAGGGCAGACCTGTAAGGAACTGGACGCTGCTGCTCGAAAGGCAGTCCAGTGGAAGAAGCCCGAACCGGTTTGGGGAACGTTCACGGTCGAGATACTAGGTCGGGTAAGCGCTGCCCGCCATGAGAAAAGGTATCTGGGCGATGCGACCCGCATTGTGCTTATCGAAAAACTGGTGAGCGTTCGCAAGCTAAGGCCACCGCGTTACGTCGGCTTACCGCCACATTTTGATGTTCGCGGTCGGCAAAGCGGACCCCAGGAACGGACAGGCGGGAAACGCCCAATAGCGGTCATCGAACGGCTCGTATCAAGTCTTCAGAACTTTGGCTGCGTCTGGGCTGCGGTCTTGTGCGGCTGAGGGCATCAGAGACATGGCTTGGGCGATGAAATTTCGCTCGTGCTCG
>Ga0308158_10005551_pt1 | contig 10322 bp, 7 predicted proteins | sample PhyBR2_FD_201038 | JGI IMG/M metagenome (GOLD analysis project Ga0308158, IMG submission 201038) | Phyllosphere microbial communities from UC Gill Tract Community Farm, Albany, California, United States - DLSLB.R2 | ecosystem: Host-associated > Plants > Phyllosphere > Unclassified | place: USA... | reverse complement strand
AAGCGCGTTTCGATCTGATTGAATCAGATCGGCGCGTCTCAAACCTTTCTATTTGAAGCATAATCTTATCGATCCTCGTTTCACTCCGATAGGACTTATGCTCTCATGCAGCCAAACAGGCATTATGTCGTTTTATGAGGGGCGTTATAGTTCTCTTGACGATTGCATGCCATGTTGCTCATCAATGAATTTACGAGTTTCTTTCTGGTTTTATGAAGAGGTGCCGGAACATGTCTTTGAAAAAACGGGTTCTGGCTCTGGGGTTGGCGCTTGCAGTTGTTGCGCCGCATGCTGAAGCCGCATCCATTTTCCGGACGTTCAGCTATTATAATGTCAACGGAAAGACCGCCGAAGATCTCGACAAGGCATTGTCACGCAGCGGTCCTTTTCTCAAGAAAACCGGCCAACATCATCCGGGTGCAGCTGAAATCCGCTTCGGCGCCAAGGTCCGTTATGGTCGTGCTGCCGGTGATCGCGCCTGCAAGGTTCAGGGCGTTTATGTGAATGTTCATGCTAAGGTCATGTTGCCACGCTGGAAGCAACGCCGCAAAGCCTCTCCTGAACTCGCGCTGATCTGGGATACTTTGTATCAGGATATTCGACGCCATGAAGAAAGCCATATCGTCATTGCCCGCAGCCATGCCAGCGAGATGGAGCGTCGGATACGCTCATTGCGCAGTCGCACCGATTGCGTGACCTTGCGTGCGGACATTGACAAGGTGACGGAACGCCTGCTGGCAGCGCATGATAAAGCGCAAGAACGGTTTGACCGGGTCGAAACAATCAATTTTGAACGCCGCTTTGAACGCCTTCTGACCTATAAACTCGAAAAGATGATTCAGTAGAGCTTATCTGGCTTGCTGCAATTCGCGCCTGATGGCCTGGGTCATCAGGGCAGCTTCATGAAAACCGGAAAGTATGAGTTTCAGCTTTCCCGGATAATGACAAACGTCACCTATTGCGTAAATTTTCGGCTGTGATGTGCGAAATGTCTCGGGGCTGACTACGATTGCGTTTCCGAACCGCACAATATCAGCCGTAGCGCCAATCGTAGCCAATGGATCGGGACGCACGATTTGACCGGCAGATGTCAAAGCGCCAAGCCCTGAAGCAATCACCAGAGCTTTGGCGTTGAAGTTGACGTCCCCTGCTGTTGTAAGCTGAACGCCCTGCTCATCAGCGGTAATGCCTGAGATCATCTGATTAAATTCAAAGTCAGGATGATAGGGATCGATCTGCTCAAGCAGACGATCAACCAGCTCGTCGCCCATAATTTCAGGAAAAGCCGGAATATCAAAGATGGGCTTGTCAGCATAAAGTGCTGTGCACTGCCCGCCTGCCCGGCTCATGGAATCAAACAACCGGCATTTGAAACCGAACAGTCCGAGCTGGAAAACAGAGAAAAGGGCGACAGGCCCGGCGCCGATGATTGCGATGTCAGAATGACGCTCGGCTTCCATCGACGCTCCTTTATATGTCGCCACTCTGCTTGGAGATATTAATTCTGGCGTTCCGGAACCTGAACAACGAGGCCGTTGATCTCATCCGTCACGCGAATCTGGCAGGAAAGGCGCGAGTTGGGCTGCGGTTCATAAGCGAAATCCAGCATATCCTCTTCCATCGCATCTGGACCACCCACAACCTCAGTCCAGTCTTCATCGACATAGACATGGCAGGTTGCGCAAGCGCACGCGCCACCGCATTCAGCATCAATGCCAGGAATGCCGTTGCGAATTGCGGCTTCCATTACGCTCGATCCGTTGTCTGCTTCGACTTCGGTGCGCGAAGCGCCATCAGCGGATACGAATATAATTTTTGTCATTTTAAGTTCCTGCACACGCCTTCCCGGCGCGATTGATATCTCGCAGAGGCAAATACGGCCTTATGCGTGGAGTTTCAACCATTGGAGCATATTCGGCGGATAACTGCGCCAATATGCCGTTGCTTCAGAGCCGTTTCGAGCCGTAAATATAAGTATTTACTGATGTACCCTTGTGGTGCAGGCGCAATAGGCATTAGTGTGGATCATGGAACGGCGCGTTTGAACGCGGTGCAGATTTCTCGCCTTGTGAATCAAACCATCGGTGGAATAATACTAACAGCTCTCCTTTAACGCGTATTTTTGTTAACGATTTAGCGGAGATGAGGTAAGGTACTTTATCGCATCGGTTTGATTTCCACAGAATGATCGTTAATGTCAAAACACCGAAAATCCGGCATTTTTTGCAAGTTTTCCTATTTTTGTTAACCTTGTATTTAAAGTTTTAGACATCTGGCGTGGGTGCCTATTTCCTTAACAAGCCCGAGCCGATACGATGAAAAATGGCGGAATAAGTTTTGTAACGGTTCTATAACGATCCGGTCGTCGCAGTAATGAGTACGAGGTAGGCATGGCTATGGCTTCTAAATCCAAGGCGCAAAAGCTCGATCATGAGGTCGAACAGGCACTTGAACAGGCACTCGATATCGATTTCGGCGACGATTTCGACATCGATATGGACCTGAGTGCGATTGGCGAAGAATTTTCAGTTGATGACCTGGAAGAGCAGATTTCGCGTGCGGCCGAAGAATTGGTTGCAGAGCAGAACACGAAAGTGGTCGATGCCGCGAAAGTCTCTCCCGTAGACATTACGACAGAAGGTACGGCAAAGGCCGAAACGATTGCTACCGTTTCCGTTATTGCAAGCCCTGCTGCACCGCCAGTGCCTCCAGTCGTCAATGCTGTGTTCCCATCCGCCTCACCTGAAGCTGCCAATGTTGCGTCGAAGCCAGCCAACAAAGCCAAGCCTGCAGTTCAGGAAGCCGCGCCAAAGCCTGCAACACCATCTCCAGCGGTCGTAGCTGCCACGCCTGCCGCTGCTCTCACGCCTGCCAATGACGATTCCCGCAATGGCAGAGCTGTTGCTGCTGCACCGCGCCGTGTAACCGAACGTTCTTCCAAGCTCTATTGGACAACAACGGCGATGAGCGTGCTCTGGGCCGCAGGCGGCGTTGCGATCAGCAAGGCAATCAGCCCTGATGTCTTCTCCAGCTTTCAGGCAACCAAAGATTTCTTCACATCCCCTGCCGGTATTGGTGTAACGGCTGGCACAGTCTTGCCTATCGTCATGTTCTGGGGCTTTGCACATCTCGTTCGCCGCGCGCAGGAAATGCATGTTGCGGCACGCAGCATGTCGGAAGCAGCTCTCAAGCTTCTGCAGCCGGAAGCCGCTGCTGGTGATCGGGTATCAACACTGAGCCAGGCTGTTCGTCGCGAAGTTGCTGCGATGAACGAAGGTATCGAGCGCACACTCGCACGTGCTGTTGAACTTGAGACGCTTGTTCAGTCCGAGGTCAATCAGCTTGAACGCGCTTATAGCGACAATGAAGTCCGTATCCGGTCGCTCGTCAGCGATCTTGGCAATGAGCGCGAAGCCGTGGTCAGCCATGCTGAGCGCGTCCGTTCTTCCATCACAGGCGCCCATGAGCAGCTGAAGGAAGAATTGTCGAGTGCTGCCAATATCATACGCGATAATGTTGTTTCAGCATCTGAACAGCTGAGCTCGCTTCTTGGTGATTCCGGCGAACGTCTCATCGGCAGCATCAATGAAAGCGGCGGTGCAATTGCTGAAGCTATTGAAAAGCGGACCGGCGATATTGCAACCCGCATCACCACTTCTGGTGAAGCATTTGCGAATGAACTCGACACCCGCATTGCAACGCTCGATCAGCAATCACGTGACATTTCGGAACGCGTAAGCTCCGCTCTCGATGAACGTACTGCTGGTATTGCTACCCTGCTCGGCGGCGCAACGCAGTCGATGGTCAGCGAATTCGATGCACGTCTGACGCAGCTCGACACGACGCTCAACGAGCGTGGCCGTTCGCTGCTCACCGAGTTCGAAACACGCGCTCATGCACTCGACAGCAGCACTGAAAAGCTCAATGCAGCTCTCGAAACCCGTTCGCGCCAGATCAATGAAAACCTCATTGCCCGCACCCGTGAGATCGCAGAAACCTTCTCCGGTGGACGTACTGCTTTCAGCACCATGATCGATGAAACGAAGACGAAGATCAGCGATGATCTGACTTCGATCAGCGAAAGCGTGGGCAACATTCTCAATGAGAAGGCTTCGTCCTTCGCAGGCAAGCTCGCTGAAAGCCGTGATATTCTGGCTTCTTCGCTTGAAGGTGAGACAGAACGCGTTTCCGCAGTCATTCGCGGTCATGCCGATACGCTTGCTGCACGCACAAGCGACATCGAAAACGCAATCAACAACAGCTCTTCAGCTCTCAATTCGGCCGCCGAACAGCATGCAGCCATCCTTGCTGACAGAACCAATATTCTGCAGGAAGAAATGGCTAACAGCGCCTCGCGTCTTGATGCCACCTTTGCTGATCATGCCCGCTCGCTGGACGAGCGCGCTGCTTCCTTGCACAGTGTCATTGCTGGGAATCAGACGATGCTTGCTCAGCTGATGGATGAACGGACGATCGCACTGCGCGATAATTTCAACGAAAATCGTGAAGTTCTGGCGCGCACATTCGATGAACGTGTGAACTCTTTGGCCGCGCTTATCGCTGACAATCAGCAAGAGCTTTCACGCGTTTTCGATGAACGTTCGCAGGCAATCAGCGAAACAATCGGTGCAAGCCGTGATGCATTGGAAGCGACATTCACGGATCACGTTCAGCGTGTCGAGGACCGCACAAGCGGCCTCCGTTCAGTTCTGAACGATCACAACAGCGCCCTTGCCCACATTCTTGATGGACATGAGCAGACCATTGAAGGTCGTACAGCTGCAATCCGTGAAACACTGACCGACAGCACAGCCTCGCTTAGCCAGACACTTCAGGATCATGGCGATATTCTTTCGCAGCGTACTGCAAACCTGCACAATGCGATTGAAACCAGCAGCGATGTAATCACCCGCGCATTCGAGGGCCAGACCGGCATTATCGAAGAACGCACCCAGACGATGGAAAAGGCACTCACCATCGGCGTCGACAACGTTCGTCGCGCACTGGAACAGAGTGCAGGTGTTGTTGCAGGCTCGCTGCGTGAGAAAATCACAGAAGCGGCAAGCATTCTGTCCGCAGAAGCGGCCAAGGCTGGTGAATCGCTTGATGGCTTCGGTCAGAGCTTCAGCGCTGATCTCACCACCAACCTCGCCGCTACCGAGGAACGCCTTGGTGAGCGTGCCAATGCGATTGCATCGCGTCTGGCGCAGATTGAAAGCAGCATTGCTGACACTGCAAGCAAGACGAGCGAAACACTCGCCGGTCATAGCGAAGCATTTGCCGCAAGCGTTGCCGACAATCTGGCTGGGACAGAGGCCCGCCTGAACGAGCGTGCAAGCGCGATTGCTGGTGGCCTCGAAGCCATCGAAAGCCGCCTCACCGGCGAATTGTCGGCAATTGAAGCGCGTATCGCCGATACTGCGACCAAAACCAGTGAAACGCTGGCCGGTCACAGTGAAGCCTTCTCGTCGAGCGTTACAGAGAACCTTTCCGGCACAGAAGCACGTCTTGCTGAACGTGCCGATGCCATCGCAACTCGCCTTGGCGACATCGGTTCGCGCATCACGATGGAACTTGGTTCAGTTGAGGCACGCATCGCTCAGGTGACAGACACGACCGCTGTTACGCTTGAAGAACGCACGCGTGAACTCAATGCGGTTCTTGCAGCACGCTCGCAGGAAATCACACAGATTCTCAATGATACTGCCGAGCCTCTCGTGCAGCGTCTGGCAGATAGTGGTCGTGGACTTGCGGAACAGCTCGAAGAAGCAACCCACGCAGCCACTGATCGTCTGCGGGCTGAAAATGCAGCTCTCGTCAATGCACTGGCCAGCCGTACGGCAGAAACCATTGCAGCAGTTCAGCAGGCAAAGTCCGGCCTTTCGGAGAATGTCAGCGAATTGATCGACCGCCTCGCCGCTTCAAACGGCGAACTCGGCAAGCTTATCGATGCCGCTGCCCGCAATCTGACGAATATCGACGGTCGCCTCGTGGAAACGACAAGCAGCTTCGTCGAAAACGCCAACCGTGCAGCACAGATGTTCCAGGCTTCAACCGGTCTCATCGACAACAATATCGGCACGCTACGTGCACTGTCTGACGGTACACTGTCGCAGATCGCAGATATTGCTGAGCGTTTTGAAGAGCACGGAAAGGTTCTGTCGACCGCTTCGGATATGATCAACTCGGCACAGAATGGCCTTGCAGGCACACTTGAAGATCGTCATCTTGCACTCGACAAGCTGGCTGCCGGTCTGGTTGAAAAGTCTGAAGGCATCGAGAAATTGATGCAGTCGTTTGAAACCGTGGTTGCTTCCGCCTTCCAGCGCGCTGAAGGCCAGACACGTTCTTCGGCTGAGAAGATGCGTGAGAGTGTTGCCGAGATCGTGGAACAGGCATCGCAGAGGTTCTCTGCCGCAACCGACGACATTCGTCGCACTGCAACGGAAATCCGCAGCGAACTTGACACGACCCGTGGCGAACTCAAGCGCGGCGTTCTTGATATGCCAGCTGAAGCCAAGGAAACGACGAGCGCAATGCGCAAGGCTGTTGGCGAACAGATCAATGCTCTCAAGGAGCTGGCCGAGATCGTCAATAAGTCGGGCCGTCTGGTTGATATCGGTGAAAGCCGCGCAGATCGTCCTGTGTCGCGCCCGGTACAGGCTCAGCGTCCAGCGCCTGCCCCAGTTCAGGCACCCGCTGCGGCTCCGCGTCCCCAGCCTCTGGCACAGGCTGACGTTGCGGTACGTTCCCGTCCGGCAGAAGCCCCGAAGCCTGCTCAATCGGTTGAAAAGCCACGTGGTTGGGTTTCCGACCTTCTGGCCCGCGCATCACTCGAAGACGAAGTTGCAGCACCTTCACAGGCACAGCCGACCCAGGCACCGCGCTCACCAAGTCACGTGGTTGAATCGCTCAACTCGCTTTCGGTCGACATTGCTCGCGCAATCGATCATGAAGCATCGGTTGAACTTTGGGATCGCTATCGCCGCGGCGAACGCAACGTCTTCACACGTCGTCTCTACACGCTGAAGGGTCAGCAGACCTTTGACGATATCAAGCGCAAGTACCAGACCGATGGTGAATTCCGCCGCGCAGTAGACCGTTACATGGACGATTTCCAGCGTCTGCTGGAAGACGTCGCCCGCAACGATCGCGACAACATGGTGACCCAGACTTACCTGACGTCGGATACCGGCAAAGTCTACACCATGCTCGCTCATGCAAGCGGACGTCTGCGTTAGAGCATTTCCAGCAAAAGTGCGTAGCGGTTTTGCGTAGGATAATGCGATAAAACAAATGCTTGGAGCGTTTCTTCTTATTCAACCAAACTGGGAAGCGCTCTAAACGCAGTCAAATGAACAAACAAGAACGCGGCTTTCGGGCCGCGTTTTTTATTGTCTGCTGTTTTAAACGCTTCGATATTTTGCTGGAAATTGACCGTGCTCGATCTGGTCGCAAGCTGAATGACAGCGCATTCGCATTGAAGCGTCGGAGCGAGTTTCGGTCAAATGAGCTTAATAAAAAAGCAGTCCGGGATGAACCGAACTGCTTTTTAATGATCTGAAGTTTTGAAGCTTCGAGCGGCTTCAGTGAAGATTGAATCGTTGGAACGCTTTATTCTCCCCAAAACCGCCTCGCTGTTTTGGCTCAATGCTTACAGCGACGATATCGTCCAGCTGACAATGTCGCTTGCGGTGCGTTCGAAAGCAGCATCAAGGGCTTTTACGTAGCCGCTATTGGTTGTGCCTGAAACAGGAACCGCCGAACGGAAGACGCGTGTTGCGCGTACTTCTCCGTTCTTGTCATTCATAAGCTTGACGGCGATTTCAACGACCGCTGCCCTTTGCGCGCCATAGGCCTGAATGCTGAACACACGAAGGTCTGTCAGTATCTGGTAATTGATAGCCAGACCGTCGCCTGGTCGTCCTACGCCGCCAAAGGCGCCCGTGTTCTCATAGGCCTGTACGAGGCGCGACTGAACGAGGTTCGGCAACCTGTCACCCCATTGTGCGCCTTTGAGATACTCAATTGCACCGGGTGCTGTGTTGACGACGATGTTCTCGCTATCCAGCGCTTTCAGCGCGCTTGGGGAAGGAACCAGAAGCTGAAGGCTCTTGCGGCTCGCAGATGCGGATTGCGTCTGCTGTGGCGCTGTCAGGCTAAAGGTATCAAGCGGTGGCGTTGTTCCGCATCCTGCCAACAAGGTTGCAAGCAGCAACGGTGCAGTAATATTCCGGATAGAATTGCGAGGGGATTTTGTCACGACAGAACCTGTAACTGACATTAATGACGCGTCCTTCCGTTATACTGCGGAACACTACCGGGGCCACCAAACAGCAAACGCTGGGGATTGCGTTCGAGGTCAGTTACAGCCCGTTCTACACGCTGCACGGCGCGGCGGCTATCGCCAATCAGTGCCTGAACATCGCTTAAACCCTGTCCCGAAAAACGCTCAAGGTTGCTGGCGATGGGCTTAATACGCTTATCCAGATTGCTCGACAGCTGACGAATGGATTCGAGCGTGGCCTTGGCCTGTGCCACGACACCGTCTTTATCATCACTTGAAAGCAACTGATCAGCTTTTGCAATAACGCTTTCAACACGCGAGGAGGCAGCATTCAAACGTGACATCATCTCTTGTGCATCGGCAACGATCTTATTGATGTTGGCAGCATTCGAACCAAGTTGATCAACCACATCAGCATTTTTCGCAAGCGCATCTGTAAAGGTCTTGGTGTTGTGGATCGTATCGATCAACGGTCCGCGCGCATCCTTCGCAAATCCTTCCAGCTCGCCAAGCACGGAATTCGCGCGCGCGAAAATATCCTGAGCAGTTGCAAGGAGGTTGTTCACTGCCGAGGGATCGGCATCAATACGTGCAACCGTGTCTTCCTTGGCTGCTTCTGTGAGCAGGTTCGGTTCTTCCAGACTACCGCCATTAAGCTCAATATACGCCTGCCCAGTCAGTCCCTGAAAGCCAAGTGTCGCCTTGGTTGAACGCGTAATCGGCGTGGTTGCGTTTACGCGGGTTTGCACGATAACCATGCTCGGATTGGATTCGTCGAGATGCAGTCGGCGCACGTCACCGACTTTGATGCCGTTGAAAAGGACCTGGCTACCAATGCTCAAGCCTGTGACGGATCCGGGAATACGCACATCAAGGATGACGGAATCCCGCGCTTCACCGAAACGGGCAATCCAGTACACGAAACCGAAAGCCAGCAGGCTGACCATCAGCGTGAAAACTCCTACCAGTACGTAATTGGCCTTCGTTTCCATATCTTATCCAGTCTGCAAGCGGCTATCGGGCCGCCGTCTGCTCGGCGCCGATGTGTCAATCTGACGTGCGCGCTTTCCTCGAAAATAGGATTTCACCCATGGATCGTCTACAGTCAGCATGTCTTCAATGGAACCACTGACCAAAACTTTTTTGTTACCCAGGACAGCGATGCGATCACAGATCGCAAACAGACTGTCGAGGTCGTGCGTCACCATGTAAACGGTGAGCCCCATCGTATCGCGCAGATTGGCAATCAATTCATCGAAGTCTGCGGCACCGATAGGATCGAGGCCAGATGTCGGCTCATCCAGAAAAACAATATCCGGATCGAGTGCCAGCGCACGCGCCAGTGCCGCACGCTTGATCATGCCGCCAGAGAGCTCCGACGGGAATTTTTCAGCCGTATCAGGCTTCAGTCCAACCAGATCGATTTTCAGACGCGCCAGCTCGTCCATCAGCTTTGGTGACAAGTCGAGATATTCCCGCATTGGAACCTGAATATTCTCAAGAACATTCAGGGCAGAAAACAGCGCACCATGCTGAAACAGCACGCCCATGCGCATATCGATTGCCATCTTCTCGATCTCGGTCAGCTTATCGATATTGCGACCCAATATCTCGATCTGTCCTGACTGCTTTTTATTCAGCCCCAAAATGGTCCGCATCAGCACAGACTTGCCTGCGCCTGAGGGGCCGATGAAGCCAAGAACTTCGCCCTTGTAGATATCGAGCGACAGATTATCGAGCACAGGAGCGCGGCCGCCGAAACCAACGGTAACGTCCCGCACCGAAATGATCGGTACGGGCGTATCGCTATTTTCTGCGTCGTGCAATTCCTGCTGAATATCGATGTTATTCTCCATATGTATTCTTTAACCGAGCTTGCGCTTCGACTGAACCGTTGGGTGCAGAGCGAATTCGGATTTGTCCGCAACTGTGTCCGAAAGACCCCATAAAACTTTGGAACCAAGGGGTTAGAAGTCTATCGCTGCATAGAACATGGCAAACATGCCGTCGACGACGATCACGACGAAGATCGCCT
>Ga0308158_10005548_pt1 | contig 10324 bp, 17 predicted proteins | sample PhyBR2_FD_201038 | JGI IMG/M metagenome (GOLD analysis project Ga0308158, IMG submission 201038) | Phyllosphere microbial communities from UC Gill Tract Community Farm, Albany, California, United States - DLSLB.R2 | ecosystem: Host-associated > Plants > Phyllosphere > Unclassified | place: USA... | reverse complement strand
GTGGCTTCGCATGATCCTGCGCGAGGTAAAGATCGCCCGATCGCTCGGCGTACCGATCCAGGGCGTATGCCTCTATCCGATCCTCGATCATCCCGGCTGGGACGACGATCGCTACTGCCCCAACGGCCTGCTCGCCTGCTCAGTGATCGTGAGCGAGCGTATCGCGCATGCCGCCCTCGCAGACGTCATTCGGACTTGGTCGTTTAAAACATAATCCAGAGAAAGTCTGAGCTAAAACAAGCTTCTACCGGCAAAACAAGCCGTCGTCATCGCGCCGGGTGACGATCGTCATGAAATAGTAAAGTATGTTGTGCCAGACCTACTACCGGTTCCCCGGCCAGCATTACAAAGATTGTGATCTCATCTAACAAAATGATAAGGGTCTCGATTAGCGCCGATTGGGACCGCCTGAAAATTCATATTCTTATGAATGCGAAAGGTATGCGCTTTTAGCGGATGAGCTCCCTCTCGGACGCCTATCTGCACCGTTCGCCTGTGCCACATCGCGACGACAGGGCGTCGTGGCCTACGTATTCTCGATTGGTGGCCGTCGCTGGTAAGGTTGTTTAATTCGGTTCTCTGCGTTTGCTTGAGCCAAGCGCTCGGTCATCTCACCCTGACTGGCCATTGCATCCCAAGCATCTGCCGATCGCAGATGACGCTCTCGAACAAGGGGTAGCGTGGACTGCTCCGCTTCCGATCGTTCCTGGGCAGCGGCGTGACGGTATGACTCGGTCTGAGAGAGGTTCATACAACTAGCCTTTAACCGACAACTGAAGATCTAAAACCCCATACGGCTGAGTTCCCCACCCCCAGACCCTCATTGTAGGATTACGTGTGCCCAAGATAAAAAAGAAACGGCTCACCAATCGCGGCGATCGCGCGGTCAAACGCCTTGCCGAGATCGAGAAGTGTATTACAGGCTTTGCCGACAACGATCTGCTGGATCGGGCCGACAAAGCCGAGCTTTATACGCCGAGCGCCGATATGGCGTTCTTGGAGATGACACGGCGGAATATCAGCCTTTGAAGGCAGCGAGACCGCGCGGCGCTGACGCCGTATGCCAACGCTACGCCAACTCACCATCGGACAGAGCAGTTTATCGACCAATGCAGCGCTATGTCATCACTTGGCACGGTCGGCTTCTGGTCATACAGCGACTGAGATTCGACCGAGCCACATATGTTGCGAGCTAACCAACATGCAGATCATCGTCCGCGACAACAATGTCGACCAAGCCCTCCGCGCCCTAAAGAAGAAGCTGCAGCGTGAAGGAGTTTACCGGGAAATGAAGCTGCGGCGGCACTACGAGAAGCCGTCCGAAAAGCGTGCACGGGAACATGCTGCGGCCGTCAGCCGTGCCCGGAAGGCGGATCGTAAGCGCGCCGAACGCGACAATTGAATGGCGAAGGGGTTGTGTCGGGAATCGGTACGCGAATAGATGAGATCGGTACGCTGATCCTCGACGGCGGTGCTTTTTACCTACGGCGGGATCTCGGCGGTCGCTACGAACTGGAACTGCATCGCACGCCGGTCGATCTGGTAGAGAAGCGGGTCCGCCTGGTCGGCACGTTGGTAGGCGCGGGGCTCGTTAATGCCGAGGGCGTTGCGCCCGCGTGAGCGACTGAAGCCGCCGGGCACGGAAGCCAACGACTTGGCGCATCCCTGATTCAACCTGACTCATACCGGTTGCCTGGAAATCGTTGCTGAGCATCATTGCATTATGGAACAGATTATCGCGCACGCCTGTGGACATGAGCAGATTCACTATCTTTCCGGCTTCGCCAGCCAGCAGGAGCGGAGAGCTCGCTGGCTGGAGACGACCAATTGTCGCATATGTTTTGTCGCGACCAAGCAGACCGAGCAGGCAGAAGCGGCCGTTCGTGACGGCGCAGCCATTGCCCACCTGGACCTGCCCTTGCTTACCGGCAGCGATCGGCAGATCGCATGGGCGACAACGCTGCGAGCCAGCCGCCTTTGTGCGCTCCTCGCAAGTCCGCCGACAGAACGCACTGAGTTCCAAGTGTGCACCCATGTTACCGACGCGAAGTGGTGGATCGACTACCGTATCCGGACAGATACTCAGTTACTCGCGGCAGCCCAGCTCTACTCCGTCGGCATCGACAAGTCGGCAAGTGGAGGCATTGATACCGGCTTGCCGCAGGCTGCCTAACGATGGCTTACTCGGGTGTCGTCGAAAGCACGAGTTTTGACGAGAATTCGTCCTCCGACGATACCTTTTTGGTCGGTAGCCCACCCGATTTAGCACGGTGCAAGGCCGTTACCCGTTTAACCTGTGCAATGCTGCATCCGGCCAGCTCGGCCGTTCTTACAATGCTCATGCCAGCGTCACGAAGCCCGATGATGCGGCGATGGTGCGCAAGGTCAGGCTTGCGCCCGGTATACCGGCCTTCCCGCTTGGCGATCTCGATCCCTTCGCGCTGGCGTTCACGACGGGTCTCGTAATCGTCGCGGGCGGTCTGTAGCGCTACCCGTAACGGCATATCCTGCACCGCCTCGAGCACGATCCGGGCAGCACCAGAACTATCGGCAACGAGGTCGGACAGATCAACGATCCCCGGCACCGCGAGCCGAGCTCCCTTCCCTCTGATCGTCGCCACCAACAACTCCGCCTCGGGCAAAGGCAGACGACTGATCCGGTCGATCTTCTCCGCGACGACCACCTCACCAGGCTGGAGGTCGGCAACCATGCGCAGCAGTTATGGCCGGTCCGGTTGAGCGCCCGATGCCTTTTCCCGGTAAACTGCTGCCACATAGTATCCAGCTGTTCGCGCCCCGGCGACTATCGCTTCCTGGCGAGCGAGATACTGCTCCTCAGCACTTACCCGCAGATACACCCGCGCGGCCTGGATCGTGTTCCGCTTTTCCTGTTCGCTCATCTCATCCGGCTTTCCTGGGTATACGTTGGGCGACCTAATCGCGGCAGTCGATCAAGGGCGATCGCTCGAGCCTGTGTTCGAACGGCTTCGGCTTGTCCGCCAGGAGGCGAAGGTCGCGATCGGTAAGGCAACGGCCGCGCTGCCGGTGACGACGTCGGCGCTGATCGCGTTCGGCAGCGTCGTTGGTATCGTCGAATTTCTCGTAGGGAACGTGGTTGTCGCGGTCGCTGCCGGGGGGATCGCAGGCAATACGCTCAAGGACGCGATGCTCAAGAAGGAGGCCGCAGCCAATTAAGGATCTGGTGCTCCAACACGTTCAACCGCGCTACAAATCTTACGTAAATGACGGATGGTTGTCATCACAATCCAAAATCTGATCGTCAGGCAAAAGATGAGCGAGCCACCGATGTCAAAGCAACGCCTTTGTTGCATAATGCCTTAAAAGCATGGCCGCCGGCTGCATTGAAGGCCACCGACTCTGCTGACGAATTCAGATGTGGCGCTTTAGCACCAAAGTACGTTCGAAATGTTAGCAGTAAACTGGCCCGGGGCGGGTTACGCTCCGGGCCTATCTTGACTATGTCAGTGTAAGCCGCCTTCTTTTCGTTCTTCCGCTCCTTCATTCTGTGCGTCCTTAAGATCGTTTGAATTTTGTTCATCAGCGATTGGCTTATCCTCAAGGGTATCTTCCGGCCCTTTGTCGTCCGGCAGTTCGTTGACGTCGGTTTCAAAACCAGGTTCTTCGTCTTGCGAGGCGGTCATCATGTTGCTATCCTTCAACAAACCAAACGATTCGAGAAACCTGTCGGTTGCGAACTGGCGGATGATACGCGACACCCGCCCGCGACGGCTCGTTACTGTTCTTGACGAATGTGATGATGACGTAGCTTCAAAGGACGGATATCCGAATGGGCCGTCAACCGGCCATTCGCTGAGGTGCGGATCGGCGCCGAAAGTAAGATCTCGATAGACTTTGCCAAGCTATTCAATTCGCGTCGAAGCTTCACGTAGCAGGGGCCCCGATCGACGCCGATCGGGCCTCCTTCAGAACCCATACTTTCCGAATGACGACAGGTGGTTGCCCCGTTCAGAATGGGGTCCCGCTTTCGGCGCCGATCCAGACGTCTGGCAGCCATGTGCGCTACGGGCATGCCTCAAAAACGTCGGCGAGTTGCCGTCTTGGACTGTCGTCGAAACCACGAGCATCAATGCTTCTGGCGGCATAAAGCGCATCGCGTGGTTTTGTTTCAGGAGGCGCGACCAGCCATCCGGATCAGCGCTGAAGAGACACTTCGTCGTATCAAGCGAACCGCTCGGCAGCATGATCGCGAAAGGCTTCCTGATCGCGGACATATTCGCTGAGCATCTCGAGCGACTTGTGCCGGCTATGCTCCTTCATCTTGAACAGGTTGGCGCCCTGTCGCCCCGCCTCGGTCAGGAAGCCGGCCCGCAAACTATGCCCGGCAAAGAGGGCGGGATCGTAGCCCGCCGCGGCCGCGCGCGCTTTCACGACCAGCGCCACGGTCTGCGGACTGAGGCCATGGACGGTCAAACGACCATGCGGGGTCAGCCGTCGAAAGAGCGGCCCGCTACTGATCGCTGCGACATCGAGCCAGGCACGATAATGCCGCACCGGCTCCATGCGCCGACCATCGAGAATGGCGACCGACTGCCCCCTGCCCTCCTGGTCACCCTTAGACACCGGAATATGGATGATCAGCCCGCGCGGATCTTCGCTTACATGCGCAACGTTGATCGCCACCAGCTCGGACCGCCGGAAGGCCCCCATCATGCCCAGACTGAGCAGCGCCCGGTCGCGATAATCCTGCAGGCTCGTCCCGGTGATCGTGCGCACCATGTCGCGCAGCACGTCACCATCGGCAGGCCGCTTCTTGGCCGGCCGCTCACCGCGTTTGGTATTGCGGATACCGCGCATGACCTTCTCGAGTGCCGCGGCTCCGGCCTGCGTCGTCGGTGGTTCAACCTGGGCTGCACGGTGCGCGAACACGATCGCCGCTAGCCGTCGCCCGATCGACGCTTTCGAGAGTGATCGCCCATTTGAATGACTGCTGCCGGTAGTAGCAAGTTCGGTGAGAAAGGCGGCGGTAACCTGGGGGCTGGCCGGCAGCGCCTGGTAGCCGCGCATTTCGCACCATGCACAGAAAAGTTTCCAGTCGGAGCGATAGGCGCGCAGAGTCGCGCTGGCCGAGGCGCGTGTGATGAAATCGTCCACGCGGGATTGATCGTCGACAGTGAGATCGGGCAGCCACGGCTGCACGGCACGATCCTCGATCAGGGTCAGACCCTGCTCGTCCACCCTATCATTCGAAGAGCCGCCTTCGATCATCGCGGTCGCGATCCGGCATTGGGGTGTTTCAGCATCACCATGCACATTTTTCACCCGAGTTTGTTGTTTTGGCTGCCCGGTTGTAACGACCCACCTAGCTAGTGGGAATACAGATTATCGCTAGTAACTATTTTGGCATTCGGGGGTGATTGGACGCGGATAGATCCCGTCCCCCTGTGGTCAGTTCTGTGGTACTATGCTGCAGTAACGCCACCTAAAGCAGAGAATGACACATGACACTTCAGGTTAACATCACGCCCAACGGTCGCATGAGTCTTCCTGTGGGCATCCGTAAGCGGCTGGGGCTGGAAGGCGGTGGCGCAGTACTAGTTGAGGAAACACCAGAGGGTGTCATCCTGCGTACGGTAGATCAGGCTGTGGCAAAGGCGCAGGCGATTGCCAAACGGTACGCCCAGCATCCCGATGCCTCGGTTGACGCCTTCCTTGCGACGCGGCGGGCGGAGAGCGGTGAATGACTCATGTCGTGCTCGATGCCTCGGCAATCCTCGCACTCCTCAAAGGCGAGCGCGGTGCAAGCAAGGTTGCCGGCGTGATCGCGGACGCGTCGGTCTGCGCGGTCAATCAGGCCGAGGTGATCAGCCACTTTGTTCATCTCGGTGCGCCGCTCGAGGACATCCGCGCCATGCTCGGTGCCCTCCCCTATATAGTGGTGCCCGCCGACGATGCGCTGGCCTGGGAGGCTGGCGGCCTGCGATCGGTGACCGCATCCGCCGGATTGTCGCTGGGCGATCGCTTTTGCCTGGCGTTGGCCAGACGGGTCAGCGCACCGGCCTACACCGCGGACAAGGCCTGGAAGGATATTGCTGGCGATGCAGGTGCCAAGGTCGTGGTCATCCGCTAATTACGTCATGTGCAGAAGGGGACCGGAGCAGCGTGACAACTAGATCGCAGCGCTCTGATAGGCCGAGCTATTATACGTCGCAATCAAGGAGTGATCATATGCGACCCCTCATCGTGCTATCCGCGTGCTTGCTCGTCTCCGCCTGCGGCGTCGGCGCTAGCGCGCCGACCGTTATCGACGGGAGCAGCGCTGCGACCTTCGATCAGACACTACGCGCAGCGAAGTCCGACCTTGGCCCCAAGGATCGCCTCAAATTCGAAGCCGCACTGTCAGAATTTAAGGCTCGGACATTTGCCAAGGCCAACTCTCGGCAGGAGTATCAACGGCTCCTACGCAAGGGGCTCGACGGCCTGACAGCGCCGCGTGTCGTTGATCAGTTCAACCGAGATGTAGACCGGGTTGGTGGCCAAGCCGCGGATGCAGTGTTCGAAGCCAAGCGCGCCTTGAACGGCAAATAGCCGTCGGATCGTCCTGTATGCTGACGACTGGCTGGATAGCTTCCCTGTTTCGGACGCTCGTGCAGGTCGACCGACATTATCATGCTGGAGCACGAAAGTGGCCGGTTCACTTCGAACAGTGAAGTGCGGGCTAAGAGCCCGCACCATCATCTTTGGTCAGAGAGACCAGCCCCCGTCGACGGACACTGCGGCGCCGGTGACGAACGCGCCCAGATCAGCACTCATCCAAAGCACAGCATCCGCAATTTCCTCAGGCTTGCCCAAGCGCCCGACCGGCTCAAGATCGGTCGCCTTCTGCATGTCGCCGTCCGTGAAGCGATCCATCATCGGCGTTTCGATGTTGCCCGGTAGCACCGCATTCACGCGAATGTTCTGCTTGGCATAATCGAGCGCCGCAGCTTTGGTCAGGCCGATGATAGCGTGTTTGGACGCGGTGTAGGACGCGCCACCCGCTACCCCGCGGACGCCGGCGCCTGAGGAGGTGTTGACGATCACACCGCTGCCCTGACGTACCATCTGCGCCAGTTCGTGCTTCATGCAAATGAAGGTGCCGCGCAGGTTGATGTCGAGGATACGGTCCCACTCGGCCAGTTCGATCTCGTGGACAGGCGCAGCCTTGTTCTCAACACCAGCATTGTTGAAGGCGATGTCGAGTTGGCCAAAGGTCTCGACCACCCGGCCGACCGCTGCCTCCACTTGGTCGGGCTGGGACACGTCGCAAGCGATGATCAAGGCTTCAGCCCCAACCTTGCTCACAGCATCGGCGGTTTCGGACAGGGCGTCCTCCGTGCGGTCCAGGATGGCGACACGCGCGCCCTCGGCCGCGAAGGCGACGGCCGTGGCACGGCCGATGCCACTGGCAGCACCTGTAATGCAGGCGACCTTACCGCTGAAACGATGATTGTCCGACATTGGAAAACCTTTCCGGTTGTATGGGGAAGTGTTGACCGATCAGGCGGTCGTGATCGATCCGGCGACTTAGAGGGACGGCTCGCCGTAGCCGGGCTGTTTGGTCAAAGTGGCCCGCTTTCGAGCGACGTCGGGCTCGTACACCAAGCGTCCACTCAGCGGGAGCGACCTCGTCAAAGGCAACCGACACCGCGTCCTCGCCATATTCAAGCGCCTCCATTACGCCGCGCGTAATCGTCTCGGTCAGGCGCTGCTTCTGATCGCGAGACTTGCCGGGCCAGAGCTTTACGATGACGTGCGGCATGATTTTACTCCGTGCCAAGCGGTGCGGAATATTCCTCGTCCGTCACCTTTTCCATCCAAGTTACCGGCGTAGCGTTGACCACTTCCTGGATAGCGACATGGGTCATGCCTTCATGCGGCGTCGCGCCATGCCAGTGCTTATGTTCGGCGGGGCACCACAGGATATCGCCCGCGTGGAATTCCAGCTTCTGTCCACCCGTAATCTGGGTCCAGCCGACGCCCTCGGTCACGATCAGCGTCTGACCGGCGGGATGGGTGTGCCACGCGGTGCGCGCACCGGGCTCGAAGTGAACGATGGCCCCGGAGACACGCGATGGCTCATCGCGCTGGAATTGACCGGTGATGGTGGCCTTGCCGGTGAAATACTCCGCAAGGCCGTCGACGGTTTTCATATCCGCTTTACGTTCAATACTCATGTCGGTCGCTCCTTGCTGCGCCTGCGCGCCTACGGGCAGCAGCAGCGTGGCGAGGTACATGCTGATCCTCATCATGGTTGCCGCCCTTCCAATCAGCCGATCGTCGCGATGACGAGCGTCTCGAACCACGATTTAGGGTGCTGCACGCGCCAGCATTACCGGCCCCGCCCGCAACGAGCCGATGAACGATGTTCAACAATGGTGTAGGGAGTCGTCATGCAACTGAGCCGAGCAGACCTGGCGGACTTCGCCTATTTTCTGGCGATTGCCAGGCATGGCAGCTTTCGTCGGGCGGCGACCTCAATGGGCGTTACTACCTCTGCCCTCAGCCACGCGATTACGGCGCTAGAGGGGCGTCGCGGTGTTCGACTATTGAACAGGACGACGCGCAGCGTCACTCTTACCGCGGCGGGTGAGGAGCTTCGAGCGACCATCGAGGCTCCATGCAAGTCATCGCTGCGGCGGGCGAAACCCTGGACCGCTACTGCGATGCCCCAGCCGGCCGCGTCAGGATCAATGTTCTTGAGGATGCAGTCGAGCTGCTGCTCAAGCCGGTCATGCCGATCTTCGTGGATCGCTACCCAGAGGTCGCGATCGACATCAGCGTGAGCAATCGCATGATCGATGTCGTCGGCAGCGGCTTCGATGCCGGCATCCGCTATGGCGGCACGGTGCCCGAGGACATGATCGCGCAGCGGCTGTCTCCGGACCTGCGCTGGATTGCGGCAGCCTCACCGACATACCTTACTCGTTTTGGCGCACCGTCTAGTCCGCAGGACCTGCAAAACCATCGATGCGTTGGCATTCGCCTGGGGAACAATCAGGTTTATCAGTGGGAGTTCGAGCGTGACGGTAACGAATGCGCCATTGCGACACCCGGCCCGCTAACGGTCGATGGCAGCCAGGCTGCCATCGCATTCGGACTGTGTGGCGCGGGCATCGTCTACGCGACGGAAGCCGCCCTTAGCCCGCATCTGGACAGCGGAGCATTGCAACCGATTCTTGAGGACTGGGCGAGCGCAGGCAGCGGCTTCCACGCCTATTATTCTGGGCGCCGGCACCTCCCCACCGGGCTGCGCCTACTGATAGATCTCATTAAAGAAGTGCAACCCCTACGGAGCTGAGCGACCAAGTTTCTCGCGATTGTCGCAAAAGCGGCAACATATGCGACATCCGAAACTTAGGAGATCAGCGACAGAGACGGGCAATGACGGCAAGCGATAAAGATCGTACCCCACAGCGCAATGAATGAACTTGCCGCTTTGAAACGACGGATGCGCTGGACCGAGCAGCTAGCCTCCTGCGGCTCGACCAGACCCGCTGCGCTTCGCCCCGACGTCGCGGCCAGCTTTGGCATCACTAATTAGGATGCGGCGGCACTCGCCGCAGATGAGGCCAGGCTTGAACGCGGCGTCGATGCGGAAGAAAAGGCCGATGTCGATGAGGGGCAGCTTAGGGCAGCCAAATAAATCCGATCGCCACGGTTCAGAACGGGTAGCGCACCTCGCAATAGGGTAGCTCTTCGCCAAGCCAGCCAAGGAAGCGGTCAAGCCACCGGCGCTTCCAACAGCTCTTGTAGCGCAGGTTCACCATCCCGGACTGGCTCAGCTTGCGCTCCTGAATGTCCGGCCGCCAGACCATTCCTCTGCGCGAGAATGCCATTGCAGATTGAGGTCGTTTAGCCCCTCGTCATGCAAAGCCAAGAGGTACAATACGTGCACCTCTTGGCTTCATACATCATCGCCTAAGACCCAACCAAGGACTAAAGGGCTTTTGCCATGTTGAGATGCGCTGCAACCGTCGGTGCCAAGCCCGCTGCGAACGTCTTCAACTGCGGCACGTCGCCAGTCGCAGCATATCCCTTGAGCGTATCGAGCGTCTGCTGATGCCCGGCGACCTGGGCAGCCGCGTATGCGGTGTCGAAATCAGTGCCCTGCTTGGTCTTCAGATCGGCAAGCTTCTGCTGTTGCTCGGCATTCAGCGCCGGGTTGGGCGTCAAAGTTGGTGACAGCGTCGCGGTCAGGGCATTCAGCTTTGCAGTCGACCCCTCATGTGCGGTGATCATCTGGCCAGCGAACTTCTTTACCGCAGCAGATGCGCCGTTGGTTACGGCCAGCTTCGAGGTCTCG
>Ga0308158_10005542_pt1 | contig 10335 bp, 8 predicted proteins | sample PhyBR2_FD_201038 | JGI IMG/M metagenome (GOLD analysis project Ga0308158, IMG submission 201038) | Phyllosphere microbial communities from UC Gill Tract Community Farm, Albany, California, United States - DLSLB.R2 | ecosystem: Host-associated > Plants > Phyllosphere > Unclassified | place: USA... | reverse complement strand
CCGCATCGTAGCGCACGAGGCCAATGCGCTCGCTGTCGCTGGCCAGCTGCAGGCTGTCGCCTTCGGCCAAAAACAGCACCGTGATTTCGGCGCGCGCGATGAAGGTCGAGTCGCCGCTCAGGCGCCGCCGCCCGAACTGGTGATAACAGCGCTCGCTGCGCGACATGACATTGAAGTCGGTCGTCGGCCCGCGATTGAGCTTGGCCCGCACTTCCGAGCTGCCGTCGAACGCCACGACCGGCTCGGCATGCGTGATCAGGGTCGGCTCGCCATCGATCTGCAAGGTCATGCCGTGGCCGTCGACCAGCGCCAGCGTGCGGTCGACGCCCTCGAACTGCGAGAACGCGCCGTCTTCGGCGATGGTGGCGAGGCTGACGCGCCAGTCGAAATCGTCGAAGCCGGCATCGAGCGGGCCGATCGCGATCTCGGTCGTGTTGCCGCCGCCGTTCTTCCACGGTACCGGGGCCAGGCCTGCAAACGGAATCAAGACAGTCATGTGGTCACCTTTCTAAAAACGCAAATCCCGGAGCGCCTGGCGGTAGCGCGAGGCAATCGCCTCCTGCGCCCGGTGGCGGCCGCCCTGCACCACCCAGCGTCCGCCACACAGCACGTCGCGCACGAGGTTATCGTTACCACAAAATACCATGCGGCCAAGGACCTCGGCGTGGTCGACGCCATCGAGGTTCGGATGCTGGGCATCCAGCACCAGCAGGTCGGCGCGCCGCCCTGCTGCCAGTGCGCCGACGCGCCGGCCAGTGGCCTGCGCGCCGCCGCTCAACGCAGCTTGCCACAAAAAGTCGCCGACGCTGCGCTGCGTTGGCACGTGCGCCACATTGCGCTGCCGGTGCTGCAGGCGCTGGCCGTATTCGAGCCAGCGCAATTCTTCGACGGGACTCTGCGAGACATGGCTGTCGCTGCCGATACCGAAGCGCCCGCCGGCGGCGATGTACGGCGCCAGCGGAAACAGGCCATCGCCCAGATTCGCCTCGGTGGTCGGGCACAGGCCGGCAACGGCGCCGCTGGCTGCCAGTGCCGTCACTTCCGCCGCGTCCAGGTGCGTGGCGTGCACGAGGCACCAGCGCGCGTCTGGCGCGAGCTGGTCGAGCAGGTAGGCAACGGGCCGCCGGCCCGTGTGCGCGATGCACTGCGACACTTCGGCCTCTTGTTCGGCGATGTGGACGTGCAGCGGCCGCGCGGCGGGCAAGCCGGCCGCCAGCGCGCGGATCGCATCGATGCCGGCCGCGCGCAGCGAGTGCGGCGCAGCGCCCACTTCGAGCTGGCCACCCCGCAGCGGCGCCAATGCCTCGACGATGCCCAGCACGTCGTCGACGTCCGTGCGAAAACGCGCCTGGCCCGGTGTAAGCGGCTGCGCGCCGAACCCGGCGTGGCTGTACAGCACCGGCAGCAGCGTCACGCCCATGCCGGCCAGTTGCGCGGCCGCGGCCACGCGTTCGGCCGTTTCGGCGGGCCGCGCATAGCTGGCGCCGTCGACCGCGCGCTGCAGGTAATGAAATTCGCAGACCGATGTGTAGCCATGACGCAGGCACTCGGCAAACAGCTGCGCGGCGATGGCTTCGATCCCCTCCGGCGTGATGCGCGCGGCGAAGCGGTACATCAGGTCGCGCCAGGTCCAGAAGCTGTCCGGGCCATCGCTGCCCGTTTCAGTCAGGCCGCCCAGCGCGCGCTGGAACGCGTGCGAATGCAGGTTGACCATCCCCGGCAGCACGTACTCGGCGCGCGCCACGTTCAGTGGCGGACGCGCGCCGGGCGCGACCTGCGTCAGGTCGCCCTGACTGTCCCATTCGAGCAGCACGTCGCGCTGCCAGCCCTGCGGCAGCAGCGCGTGGCGCGCGAACAGCGCTGTCATGGCCGCACCCAGTCGACGGCGGCCCTGACCATGTCGCGCAGCAGCGGCTGCAGCGTCGCGGCGACCGCTGGCCGGTACTCGAATGGCGGCGCTTCGTTCATGTACAGGTACTGGCATTTCTCGAGCTGGATTGCGTGCACGCCCGATGCCGGTTGACCGTAGTGGCGCGTGATGTGGCCGCCCTTGAAGCGGCCGTTGAGCGCGATCGAGAAGCGCTCCTGCGCGCGCGCCACGTCCAGCACCGCGGCTTCCAGGCCTGGGGCACACGCCGTGCCGTCGGCCGTGCCGAAGTTCAGGTCGGGCAGCGTGCCCTCGAAAAAGCGCGGCACGACGGAGGCGATGGAGTGCGCGTCCCACAGCACCACGCGCCCGTGCTCCATCTTCAGGCGGTCGAGCTCCGCACGCAACTGCGCGTGATACGGCTGCCAGTAGCGCGCCAGGCGCCGCTGCACCTCGGCCCCGTCGGGCTCCATGCCATCGCGGTACAGGCGCTCGCGCCCGAACGTGTCGAGCGGGCACAGGCCGGTGGTATCGAGGCCCGGATACAGGTTCGTGTCTTCGGGCGGCCGATTCAGGTCGATCAGGTAGCGCGACCAGCGCGCCGAGATGGTCGAGATGCCCATCTCTTCGAGAAAACCGTACAGCTCGGGCAGGTGCCAGTCGGTGTCGGCGCGCGCGGCGGCGCACGGCGCCAGGCTGGCCGCCACCTCGTCGGGAATATCGGTGCCCGCATGCGGCATCGATACCAGCATGGGAAGCCTGCCTGCCTTGAAGCGGAACGCCATCGCAACTCCCTGGTTGATTTATGGATGCAGCGCCGAAAACAGCGTCTTGCACGAGGCCGACAACGCGCCCTGCCACACCATCGTGCGCGCCGCTTCGATGTCCGGCGCAAAGAAGCGGTCGGCGTCGTACGGCGCAACCTGCTCGCGCAGCTGCGCGTGAACGGATTCCAGCGTCTGCGAACTGCGCAGCGGACGGTGGAACTCGATGCCCTGGCACGCGGCCAGCAGCTCGATGCCGACGATCACGCAGGTATTGTGCGCCATCTGGTGAAGACGGCGCGCCGCGAAGGTGGCCATGCTGACATGGTCTTCCTGGTTGGCCGAGGTCGGCAGGCTGTCGACGCTGGCCGGATGGGCCAGCGACTTGTTTTCGGACGCCAGCGCCGCCGCCGTCACGTGGGCGATCATGAAGCCGGAATTCAGGCCCGGCTCGCGCACGAGGAAGGCCGGCAGGCCGGACAGGTTGGCGTCGATCAGCAGCGCGATGCGGCGTTCGGCCAGCGCGCCGATCTCGGCGATGGCCAGCGCCAGCGAATCGGCGGCAAACGCCACCGGCTCGGCGTGAAAATTCCCGCCCGAGAGGATGACGCCATCGTCGAACAGCAGCGGATTGTCGGTGACGGCATTCGCCTCGATCAGCAGCGTGCGGCCGGCATTGCCGATCAGGTCCATCACGGCGCCCATCACCTGCGGCTGGCAACGCAGGCTGTACGGGTCCTGCACGCGTTCGTCGCCGACCAGGTGCGAGGCGCGGATCGCGCTGCCCGCCACCAGCTCGCGGTAGATGGCCGCCGCCGCGATCTGGCCCGGCTGCCCGCGCACCGCGTGGATGCGGGCATCGAACGGTGCATCGCTGCCGCGCGCGGCATCGACCGACAATGCGCCGGTGACCATCGCCGCTTCGAGGAGGCGCTCGGCCAGGAACAGGCCGTGCAGCGCCAGCGCGGTCGACACCTGCGTGCCGTTGATCAGCGCCAGGCCCTCTTTCGCACCCAGCACCACCGGCTCGATGCCGGCTGCCGCCAGCGCATCGACGGCGTCGACCAGCACGCCGTTGTGGCGCACCTGGCCCACGCCCAGCATGGCCAGCGTCATGTGCGCCAGCGGCGCCAGGTCGCCCGAAGCGCCGACCGAGCCCTGCACGGGAATGGCCGGCATGATGTTGGCGTTGTACAGCGCAATCAGCGTCTCGACGATCAGCGGGCGCACGCCCGAGTAGCCGCGCGCCAGGCTGCCGATCTTGGTCAGCAGGATCAGGCGGACAATCTGGTCGTCGATCAGCGGCCCCGTGCCCACCGCATGCGACAGGATCAGGTTGCGCTGCAGCGTGGCCAGTTGCTCGACCGGGATATGGGCCTTGGCCAGGATGCCGAAGCCCGTGTTGATACCGTAGGCCGGATCGCCCTTGGCGACGATGGCGTCGACGGCCGCACTGGATGCGGCGATGTCGCGCCAGGCCCCGCTGGCCAGGGTCAATGGTGCGTGTGCGCTCCAGGCGGCGCGCAGGTCGCCCAGGGTCAGCTGGCCGGGGTGCAGAGTGAATTCGTTCATGGATTTATTTGATCATCGGAAGATTGAGGCCATTGCGCCGGGCGCAGTCGATGGCGGTGTCGTAGCCGGCGTCGGCGTGGCGCATGACGCCCGAGCCGCAGTCGTTGACCAGCACCCGCGCCAGGCGCCTGGCGGCGGCCTCGGTGCCGTCGGCCACGATGACGACGCCCGAGTGCTGCGAATAGCCCATGCCCACGCCGCCGCCATGGTGCAGCGAGACCCAGGTCGCGCCGCCGGCCGTGTTGAGCAGCGCATTGAGCAGCGGCCAGTCGGATACGGCATCGGTCCCGTCGCGCATCGCTTCGGTTTCGCGATTCGGGCTGGCGACCGAGCCGGTGTCGAGGTGGTCGCGCCCGATGACGATCGGCGCCTTCAGTTCGCCCGTGCGCACCATCTCGTTGAACGCGAGGCCCGCCAGATGGCGCTCGCCCAGGCCCAGCCAGCAGATGCGCGCCGGCAGGCCCTGGAACGCGATGCGGTCGCGCGCCATGTCGAGCCAGCGGTGCACCCGCGCATCGTGCGGGAACAGTTCCTTGATTTTGGCGTCGGTCTTGTAGATGTCTTCAGGGTCACCCGACAGCGCCACCCAGCGGAACGGCCCGCGCCCTTCGCAGAACTGCGGCCGGATATACGCGGGCACAAAGCCAGGAAAATCGAACGCATCCTGCACGCCTTCGTCCTTGGCCACCTGGCGGATGTTGTTGCCATAGTCAACCGCATGGCAGCCCATCGCCTTGAAATCGAGGATCGCGCGCACATGCTGCGCACACGACGCCGCCGCCTCGCGCGTCAGGCGCGCATGCTGGCCGGGATCGCGCTGCGCGGCCTGCCATTCGGCCACGCTCCAGCCGCTTGGCAGGTAGCCGTTGATCAGGTCATGGGCCGAGGTCTGGTCGGTGACCAGGTCGGGCTTGATGCCGCCGGCACGGGCGCGGCGCACCAGTTCGGGCAGCACGTCGGCGGCGTTGCCAAGGAGGCCAATGGAGACGGCCTCGCGCTGCGCCGTGTACTGCTGCACCAGCGCCAGCGCTTCGTCGATATCGCGCGCCTGCTTGTCGAGGTAGCGCGTGCGCAGCCGGAAATCGATGCTGCTTTGCTGGCATTCGATAGTCAGCGACACGGCGCCGGCGAAGCTCGCGGCCAGCGGCTGCGCGCCGCCCATGCCGCCCAGGCCCGCCGTCAGGATCCAGCGCCCCAGCATGTCGCCGCCAAAGTGCTGGCGCCCTGCTTCGGCAAAGGTTTCGTAGGTGCCCTGCACGATGCCCTGCGTGCCGATATAGATCCAGCTGCCGGCCGTCATCTGGCCGTACATGAACAGGCCGCGGCGATCGAGTTCGTTGAAGTGGGCCCAGTCGGCCCATTTGGGCACCAGGTTGGAATTTGCCAGCAGCACGCGCGGCGCGTCCGGGTGGGTCTGGAATACGCCGACCGGTTTGCCGGACTGGATCAGGAGGGTCTGGTCGTCATCGAGCTCGCGCAGGCTGGCCAGGATCTGGTCGTAGCAGGCCCAGTTGCGGGCCGCGCGGCCGATGCCACCGTAGACGACGAGGCGCTGCGGGTTTTCCGCGACCTCGGCGTCCAGGTTATTTTGAATCATGCGGTAGGCCGCTTCGGTCAGCCAGCTCTTGCAACTGAGCGTCGTGCCGCGTGGGGCCTGGATCACGCGCGAGGGGTCGAAGCGGGGATCGTCGGCAACATCAGCATTGTGGTTCATGGCGGCTCCTTCGATAAGGAATGAGCTCCGCGTGCGTACCGGATGAGTTGGTTGCCAACCATCACCGCGTGGACGGAGAATCCGTCCACCCTACCGCATTCAGGTTGTCTATACAACCCTGTTCAATTACTTTTTGAAGACCTGCTTGCCCGCCACCCAGGTTTCGAGCACGCCGGTCTTGTGGATGTCGTACGTCGGCATCTTGAACAAGTCCTGGTCGATCACGATGAAGTCGGCCAGCTTGCCGGCTTCGAGCGAACCGAGGCTGTCTTCGCGGTGCCCGGCGTAGGCGGCGTCGAGCGTGAAGCAGCGGAATGCTTCCTTCAGCGACATCGCCTGGTTCGGGTACCAGCCGGCCACCGGCTGGCCCTGCGCATCCTGGCGCGTGACGGCGGCGTGCAGGCCGAAGAACGGGTTCGGTGCTTCGACCGGGAAGTCCGAACCGCAGGCGATGCGCGAACCCTGGTGCAGGAAGGTGCGCCAGGCATACGCGCCCTTGATGCGCTCGGGGCCGACGCGGGTCTCGGCCATGTTTTTATCGGACGTCGCGTGGGTCGGCTGCATCGACGGGATGATGCCGATCGACTTGAAGCGCGGGATGTCGCCCGGCTGCACGACCTGTGCGTGCTCGATGCGGTGACGCTGCGCTGCGCTCTTCGTTGCAGACACCTCTTTCTGGTAGATGTCGAGGATCTGCTTGTTGCCGGCGTCGCCAATCGCATGCACATTGACCTGGTAACCGCGGCGCATCGCCTTCGTCATCATGGTGTCCATCTGCCCGCTCTTGAAGAACAGCAGGCCGTGCGAATGCGCGTCATCGCTGTACGGCTTGATCAGCGCCGCGCCGCGGCTGCCCAGCGCGCCGTCCGAATACAGCTTCACGGCGCGCAGTGCGTACATGCCGTTGCCGTAGTCGTTCAGCGGGCCGTTCTTGGCCAGCACATCGAAGTCCGCGCCGGCGCCGCCGATCATGCCGTACACGCGCGTCGTCAGCTTGCCCGCATCGGCGTAGGCGCGGTACAGGCGGTCCTGGGTCACGTCCACGCCGGCATCGTGCACGCTGGTGAGACCCACGCGTGCCAGTTCGCCCAGGGCGCGATCGAGCATCGTGCGCGATTCGGCCTCGGTCTGCGGCGGCAGCACTTTGGTCAGCAACTCCTGCGCGGTGTCGACCAGGACGCCGGTCGCTTCGCCATTCGCGTCGCGCACGATCTTGCCGCCGGCCGGATCCGGCGTGGCTTTCGTGATGCCGGCCAGCGCCAGCGCACGGCTGTTGGCCCAGCCGGCGTGGCCGTCGACGCGCTCGAGCCACACCGGCCGGTCGCTGACGACGGCGTCGAGTTCAGCGGCGGTGGGGAAGCGCCCCAGCTTCCAGTTTTCCTGGTTCCAGCCGCGCCCGCGCAGCCATGGGTGCCCCGGATTGGCGCCCGCATACTCGCCGATCGACTTCAGTGCGCCGGCCAGCGACGTGCTGTTGAACAGGTCGAGCTGCGTCAGTTGCTGGCCCAGGCCGAACACGTGGCCGTGGGCGTCGATCAGGCCGGGCAGCAGCGTGCGGCCACCCATGTCGATGCGCTTGGCCTGCGGCGCCCTGGCCGCGACATCCGCGCTGGCGCCCACGGCGATGATGCGGCCCGCGTCATCAAAGGCGAGCGCGGTGAACTGCACCAGGTCGCCCTTGGTGTTGAGGGTATAGCCGTTGGCATTGTCGATCAGGGTCGCGGCGTGGGCTGGCAAGCTGCCGGCAACGGCCAGGACGATCAGGGAACACAGGGGGGTCAGGCGGGCGCGCATGCGTGGTTTTCTCCGTCGGTTGGGATCCCGCGCCTCGTGGGCGCAGCTCGGCAGAGTGTATCGAAATTTGCATGCCCGGCATAGCACCGGCGCCCGTTCAATCCGGGCTGGATGCGGCCTGCTCTTGTTCCCGTTCGAGCAAGGTGCGCTTGCGCTCGATGCCCCACCGATAACCGGACAGCGCGCCGCCGGTGCGCACCACGCGGTGGCAGGGAATCGCCACCGCCACCGGATTGGCGGCGCAGGCCCCGGCCACGGCGCGCGCGCCGCCGGTCACGCCGACGATGGCGGCCAGCTCGGCGTAGCTGACCGTGCGCCCGGCGGGGATGCTGCGCAGCGCCTGCCACACGCGCTGCTGGAATGCAGTGCCGCGCACGTCCAGTGGCAACTCGAGACCGATGCGCGGCGCCTCGACCAGCGCGACCACCTGCGCAACGGTCTGCCCGAACGCAGCGTCGGCGCCTTCCAGCGCGGCCTGCGGAAAGCGCGCCTGCAGATCGTCCAGCAGCGGCGCCGGCGCGTCGCCGATCAGGATCGCGCAGATCCCGCGGTCGGTTGCCGCCACCAGGATCGCGCCCAATGAGCACTGCCCGATGGCGAAGCGGATCGTCTCACCGCGTCCGCCAGCGCGGTAGTGTGCCGGCGCCATGCCCAGCACCGCCTTCGCACCCGCATAAAAGCGCGTGCTCGAACCGTAGCCGGCGTCGAACAGCGCATCGAGCACCGGCGCGCCCTGCGCCAGCCCGCGCCGTACGCGCTCGCCGCGCCGCGCTGCCGCATACGCTTTCGGCGTGATCCCCGTCTGCGCCTTGAACACGCGGTGAAAGTGAAAGCGGCTCATGCCGGCGGCCTGCGCCAGGCTGTCGAGGTCCGGCGCTTCGTCGGCGGCATCGATCAGGCGGCACACCCGCGCGACGGCTTCGCGCTGGCGCTCGGCGAGCGGCGGCAGGTGCGGCGCGCAGCGCAGGCAGGGCCGAAAGCCGGCCGCTTCGGCGGCATTCGGGTCCGCATGAAAGGCCACGTTGGCGCGCCGCGCCGCGCGCGATGGACACGACGGCCGGCAATACACGCCGGTGGTGCGCACCGAGTACACGAAGCGGCCGTCGAAGGCCGGGTCGCGCCCCCGCACGGCGGCCCAGCGCAGATCGGCGCTGTCGGCGCTGTCGGCGTCGGCATTGGCATCGGCATCGGTGGGAAGGGTCATGTTGATCTCCATGGGTCAGGCGGCAAGCCTATCGTAGCCTCATGCCTGGTGCTATGCACGCCGGGTCTTGCTTTCGAATCGAATGCTAGAATCCCGGCTGGTCAGACAGGCCGTCACTCCGGAGAACCGCTTGGACCCAAGGACCACACACGATCCCCTGCAAGACAGCCCACCGGACAAAGCACCCATTTTCCGGCAAATCAAGGATTACCTGGTCGGCGAAATCGCGGCCGGGCGCTGGAAGGAAGGCGACCTGGTGCCGTCCGAACAGGCGCTGGTGCGCCTCTTCGGCGTCTCGCGCATGACGGTCAACCGCGCCGTCCGCGAACTCACCGCCGAGCACGTCCTGGTGCGGCGCCAGGGCTCGGGCACGTATGTCGCGCCGCAGAAGTACCAGGCCACACTGGTCGAGATCCGCAATATCGCCGACGAGATCCGCGAACGCGGCAGGCAGCACACCAGCCGCGTGCTGGTGCTGGCGGCCGGCGTGGCAGACGATGGACTAGCCGCCGAATTCGCGCTCGACGCGGGCAACACGCTGTACCACTCGCTGATCGTCCACTTTGAGAACGATGTGCCGATCCAGCTCGAAGACCGCTGGGTAAATCCGGCCTGCGCCCCGGCCTACCTGGAACAGGATTTTTCCAGCATCACGCCCAATGAGCACCTGATGGTGAGCGCGCCGCTGCAGGGCGCGACCTATACCATCGAGGCGCTGCCGGCATCAGGCGACACGGCCAGGCATCTTGGCATCGCACCCGGCGCGCCGTGCCTGGTGCTGCATCGGCGCACGACGTCGGCCAGCCGGATTGCGTCGGTGGCCACGATGTGGCATCCGGGCCACCTGACCCGCTTCACGGGCAGCGTATAGCAATTAATTATGCGAACAGACAATAAACCATGCCACACTCTGGCCATCTGGCGGACCAGCCATCACCTTCCCCGTCGGGTATGACCATGCCATCGCCAGCCGCCAACGCGCCAGCCCCGGAAACGTCCTTGCACGTACTGGTGCTCGACGACGATCCGCTGCTGCTGGACGTGATGCGGGAAATGCTCGCCGTATGCGGACTGCGCAACATCGCGCTCGAAACGCAGGCATGCAGTGCGCTGCGGCGCCTCGATCAATCGATGCCAGACGTCGTGATCTGCGACCTGATGATGCCGGAAATGGATGGCATCGAGTTTCTCCAGGCTGCGGCAGCGCAAGGGTATCAGGGCAAGGTGATCCTGATGTCGGCGCTCGAAGACGGCGTGCGCGAAGCGGCTGGCGAACTGGCGCGGGCACTGGGGCTGCAAGTCGTCGGTTCATTTCGCAAGCCGCTCGAACAAAACCAGTTGCGCGCAGCGTTGGCCTGTTGAATTTTTGTACAACCGGCTAAACACTTTTCAAAAAAATGCGGTATTATTCGGCTCATTC
>Ga0308158_10005540_pt1 | contig 10336 bp, 8 predicted proteins | sample PhyBR2_FD_201038 | JGI IMG/M metagenome (GOLD analysis project Ga0308158, IMG submission 201038) | Phyllosphere microbial communities from UC Gill Tract Community Farm, Albany, California, United States - DLSLB.R2 | ecosystem: Host-associated > Plants > Phyllosphere > Unclassified | place: USA... | reverse complement strand
CACTCCATTGTTTAGGGGCTACAACTTCAATCGATTATTTTACTGGAATTTCTGACACTATTGGGCATCATTTTTTCCAGTGCGGGGGTGGATGCATTCATTTGCCGCCCGCCCCTGCCGGCTTTTTCACGCGGAACCACGCCGCATACAAGGCCGGCAAGAATAAGAGCGTCAATGCCGTCGCCACCATCAGGCCGCCCATGATCGCCACCGCCATCGGGCCCCAGAACGTCGAACGCGACAGCGGGATCATCGCCAGCGCTGCGGCGGCAGCCGTGAGCAGGATCGGCCGGCAGCGGCGCACGGCCGCTTCGACGATCGCATCCCACGGATGGCTGCCGGTGGCAATGTCCTGCTCGATCTGGTCGACCAGGATCACGGAATTGCGGATGATCATGCCGAACAGCGCGATCACGCCGAGATTCGCGACAAAGCCGAACGGCCGGTCGAGGATCAGCAGCGCCATCGCGGCGCCGGCCACGCCCAGCGGGCCGGTCAGGAACACCAGCAGCGAGCGCGAGAAGCTGTGCAGCTGCAGCATCAGCAGCGCGAACACGATGAACAGCACCAGCGGCACATTGGCGGCAATCGATGCTTCGGCATCCGCGCTGTCGGCGGCGGCGCCCTCGACCGTGAGGCGGTAGCCGGCCGGCAGCGACGCGCGCAGTGCGGCCAGCTGCTTGTCGATCTGCGCCGTCACGGTCGGACCCTGGATGCCGTCGACCACATCGGCCTGGACCATGATTGCCCATTCGCGCCCCTCGCGCCAGACGACGCCCGGCTCCCAGACGAAGCGCACGCGCGCCACCTGGCTGATCGGCACGGCCTGCCCGCCGGCGGTGGGCACCAGCGCTTCGGACAGGCGCGTGATGGTTGCGCGCTCCTCGAGCGGCTGGCGCACGACCATGTCGATCAGGCGGTTCGATTCGCGGAACTGGCCAACCGTGGTGCCGGTGAGCGTCGTGTTGACGGTGCGGCGCACGGCCTGCGACGTCACGCCCAGCGCACGCAGCTTGTCCTGGTCGAGGTCGAGGCGCAGCACCTTGATCGACTCGTTCCAGTTGTCGTTGACGCCCAGCGTGCTCGGATTGGCCAGCATCGTCGCCCGGACCTGGTCCGCGATGGTGCGCACGGTGCCGATGTCCGGCCCCAGCACCTGGAACTGCACCGGGTACGGCACTGGCGGGCCATTCGCCAGCAGCCTGACGCGCCCGCGCACCTCGGGGAAATCGTGCCTGAAGATGTCGACGATCTTCAGGCGCAGCGCGTCACGCGCCTTGTTATCGACCGGCAGCACGACCACTTGCGAGACGTTCGACTGAGGGAATATCTGGTCCAGCGGCAGATAGAAACGCGGGCTGCCGGTGCCGACGTAACTCGTCACGCTGTGCACGCCCTGCTGTTTGGCCAGGAACGCTTCGAAGCGCTTGACGGTGGCCTCGTTGGCGGCAAAGCTCGTGCCCTCGGGCGACCACAACTCGACCATCAACTCGGGCCGGCTCGAGTCCGGGAAGAACTGCTTCTCGATGAAGGTGAAGCCGAAGATGCCGAGCGCGAACACGCCGAGCGTCAGCGCAATGGTGGTCTTGCGCCACTCGACGCACCAGGTCACGATGCGCCGGAAGCGCCGGTAGGCCGGGGAGTCGAACACGTCGTGGCCACTGTCGCCATCAGCATGCGGCTTGACCTTGAGCAGCATGAAGCCGATGTATGGCGTGAACATCACCGCCACCACCCACGAGATCAGCAGCGCCAGCCCGTTGACCGAGAACATCGAGAACGTGTATTCGCCGGCCGCCGATTCGGCCAGGCCGATCGGCAGGAAACCCGCCGCCGTGATCAGCGTTCCGGTCAGCATCGGCATCGCCGTCGACGTGTAGGCAAAGGTGGCAGCCTCGAAGCGCGACATGCCCTCTTCCATCTTGCGCACCATCATCTCAACGGCGATGATGGCATCGTCAACCAGGAGGCCCAGCGCAATGATCAACGCACCGAGCGAAATCTTGTGCAGCGAGATGTCGAGCATGCGCATGGCCAGGAACGTGATGGCCAGCACCAGCGGGATCGACAGCGCCACCACCAGGCCCGGGTAGATATCGATGCGCCATTTGGGCTTGGTGTGCAGGCCCAGTGCCAGGAACGACACGACCAGCACGATCACGACCGCTTCGATCAGCACCTTGATGAATTCACCGACCGACTGCTTGACGGCCTGCGGCTGGTCGGCCACCCGTTCAAGCTCGATCCCGACCGGCAACTGCGCGCGGATGCGGGCCACGGTTTCGGCCAGCCCCTTGCCCATCGTGATGATATTGCCGCCCTTTTCCATCGACACGCCCAGGCCGATCACTTCCTTGCCATTGAAGCGCATCTTGTCGGCCGGCGGGTCCTGGTAGCCGCGCTTGACGGTGGCGAAGTCGCCGAGACGGAATGTGGAGCCGCCAGCGCGCAGTTGCAGCGCCTCGATCTGGTCGAGCGTACCGAGCGCGCCCGTCACGCGCACCGACAGGTTGTCCGTCGGCGTGACCAGCACGCCACTGGCCTCGACCGCATTCTGCGTGGCGATCTGGTTCACGATCTGCTCGAAGGGCACGCCCAGCCGGGCAAATTTCTTGCTGGAGAACTCGATATAGACTTTTTCGTTCTGGACGCCGAACTGCTCGACCTTGGACACCAGCGGCACGCGCAGCAGTTGCTGGCGCACGAAGTCGGCGTAATCGCGCATTTCGCCATACGTGAAGCCGTCGCCCGACAAGGCGAAGATCGAGCCGTAGGTATCGCCGAATTCGTCGTTGAAGAACGGGCCAATCACGCCCTGCGGCAGCGTGGCGGTCATGTCGCCGATTTTCTTGCGCACCTGGTACCAGGCCGCACTGGTTTCCTTGGGCGGCGTCGATTCACGCAGCTCGATCAAAATCGTGGTCTCGCCCGGCTTGGAAAAACTGCGGATGCTCTTGACGTAGGGTGTCTCCTGCAGCTTGCGCTCGAGCGGATCGGTGACCTGCTCGGCCATCTGCAGCGCGGTCGCGCCCGGCCACACGGCGCGCACGACCATCGCGCGGAAGGTGAAGGGCGGATCTTCGTCCTGCCCGAGTTCGAAGTAGCTCAGGATGCCGAACAGCAGGCAGGCCGCGATCAGGAAGCGCGTGAGGGGAATGTGTTCCAGCGCCCAGCGCGACAGGTTGAAGCCCTTCATTGCGCGGCCCCGTCCTTGGCGCTCATGGCCGCTTCGGCATCAAGCCGGCGCGCGACATCGGCCGTGAGGATGCGCACCTTCTGGCCCGGCTTGAGCAGATTCACGCCGGCCGTGACCACGTTCTGCCCGGCGCGCACGGCGCCCGCCACCAGCACGTCGTTATCGACCTGGCCCGTCACCTGCACCGGCACAAGCTTGACGGCGCCGTTTTCGACGAGCCAGACGCTGCTTGCGCCCTTGTGGTTGACCAGCGCGCTCAATGGCACGCGCAGGCCGCCGGTCGACGCCACGCCCGTGGCCAGTTCCACCGTTGCGCTCATCCCCAGGCGCGCGTCGGCGCGCTCGGGCAACGCGACCTTCACGGTGTAGGTGCGGGTTGCCGCATCGGCCATCGGGGCAATCTCGCGGATCTTGCCGGGAATGGTCTGGCCGGCATCGGCCCACAGGCGCACGGTGACCTCGACCGCTTGGCGCAGGCCCGCCACCTTGTCTTCCGGGATGCCGATCACGACGTCCTTTTCGGCAGTGCGGGCGACACGGACCACGGGCGTGCCGGCCTGGACCACCTGCCCCACTTCGGCATCGATCGCCGTGACGACACCGTCCACGTCGGCCACCAGCGTCGTGTAATCGGCCTGGTTCGACTGGCCGCGCAAGCCGGCGCGCGCTGCTTCGACATTGGCCTGGGCGGCCTTGAGCGCGCTCTGCTTGGCGTCGAGCACGGCCTGGCTGACGAAATTCTCGGACCGCAGGTTGACATGCCGCTTGTAGTCGGCGGCGGCCAGTTCGCGCTCGGTTTCGGCGGCGCGCAGCGTGGCGCGCGCCTGGGTTTCGGCCAGCTTCAGGTCTTGCGGATCGAGCCGCATCAGGACCGCGCCGCGCCTGACGGTCGCGCCCACGTCCACCTTGCGCTCGATGATCTTGCCGCCGACCCGGAACCCCAGCTGCGATTCGTAGCGCGGCCGCACGTCGCCCGCGAACTGCGACTGCTGCGCGCCCGCATCCGCCACGAGCTTGACGACCCGCACCGGGCGGATGTCCTCGGCCGGCGGCGCCGGCTTCGAGCAGGCAGTCAGGATGCCGGCGGCGCACAGGGCAAGCACGGCCGCCCGCAAGGTTGGGGAAGAAAAACGGACTGACACGGTGGTGATCCTTTGACTTGGCAGGCGGCGTCTCGCGCCAACGCTGGCTGCGCGCCGCATGCTGCGGTGGCGCCAGTTTGTAATTCAGCAATTATAATCATGCAAATAGACAATGTGACGACTTTAGCGTCTTCCCTCTAAACATGGCCGTTGACCACTACGAGAACTTTCCTGTTGCGTCGATTCTGCTGCCGCGCCGCCTGGTGCCGGCGGTGGAGGCGATCTACGCCTTTGCCCGCAGTGCCGACGACCTGGCCGACGAAGGCGACGCGACGCCCGGTGAACGGCTGGCCGCGCTGCAAGCCTATGACGCGCAGTTGGACCGCATCGAGGCCGGCAGCGTTCCCGATGAGCCGATGTTCGCGCGGCTGGCGCATGTCGTGGCGCAGTACCGGCTGTCGGTCGAGCCGATGCGCGCCCTGCTGTCGGCCTTCCGGCAGGATGTCGTCACGCCCCGCTATCAGGAATACGCGAGCCTGCTCGATTACTGCCACCGTTCCGCCGACCCGGTCGGGCGCCTGATGCTGGCCCTGTACGAGGCCGACGACGCGGTCAACCTGCGCGATTCCGATGCGATCTGCAGCGCGCTGCAACTGATCAACTTCATCCAGGACGTCGCAATCGACCTGACCAAGGGCCGCATCTACCTGCCGCTGGAAGATCTGGCGCGCTTCCAGGTCAGCGAAACGGCCCTGAAAGCCGGCATCGTCGATGCGCCGTTCCAGGCCCTGATGCGCTTCGAGGTCGAGCGTGCCCGCGCGCTGATGCTGTCGGGCGCACCGCTGGCGCGGCGGCTGCCGGGACGCATCGGCTGGGAGCTGCGCATGATCGTCCAGGGCGGGCTGCGCATCCTCGACCGGATCGAGCGAGCCGGTTACGACGTGTTCAGGCGTCGCCCGACGCTGGCCACCGCGGACTGGGTTGCCGTGGGCTGGGGCGCGCTGCGCATGTAAAAGTCACGGCGCACATCGCCGGCTGCGCTGTCTAGCCTGCTAGAATGCTCGCCTGACGGCACAGCCGTGCCGCAGCCGCCCAACCCGCACTCCACGACGATTTTCATGTCTCCAGACGAATACTGCCAGCAAAAGACCGTTCAAAGCGGCTCCAGTTTCTACTACAGCTTCCTGTTTTTGCCGCCGGAACGCCGGCGCGCGATCACGGCGTTGTACGCCTTCTGCCGCGAGGTGGACGACACGGTCGACGAAGCCACCGACGGTTCGGTTGCGCGCATCAAGCTGGCCTGGTGGCGCACCGAGGTCTCGAAGATGTATGCGGGCACCCCGACGCACCCGGTGATGCTGGCGCTGCAGCCGCATATCGCGGTCTACAAGCTCGAAGAACAACACCTGCAGGCGATCGTCGACGGCATGGAGATGGATCTCGACCAGAGCCGCTACCTTGATTACCCGGGCCTGCAGCGCTATTGCTGGCACGTGGCTGGCGTGGTGGGCATCCTGTCGGCCAGCATCTTCGGCTACACCAATCCTCAGACGCTCGCGTATGCCGAGAAACTGGGCCTCGCGTTCCAGCTGACGAATATCATCCGCGACGTGGGCGACGACGCGCGCAAGGGCCGCATCTACCTGCCGGTCAACGAACTGCAGCAGTTCGGCGTCACGGCGAACGACCTGCTCAAGCTCCAGCACAGCGACAAATTCGAAGCGCTGATGGCCTTCCAGGCCAAGCGCGCCCAGGCCATCTACGACGAAGCACTGGCCCTGCTGCCGAAGGAAGACCGGCGCGCGCAGCGCCCGGGACTGATGATGGCGTCGATCTACCGCACGCTGCTCGATGAGATCCAGCGCGACGGCTACCACGTGCTGAACCAGCGCATTTCACTGACGCCGCTGCGCAAGCTGTGGCTGGCGTGGAAGACGTATGTCCGCACCTAGGCTGCGCGTCGCAGTCGTCGGCGCGGGCTGGGCCGGCTGCGCGGCGGCAGTGACGCTCGCGCGCAAGGGCGTTGACGTCATCCTGTTCGAAGCGGCGCGCACCCTCGGCGGGCGCGCCCGCGGGGTCGAGGTGCGCGGCCTGGCGCTGGACAACGGCCAGCACATCCTGCTGGGCGCCTACGCCGAATCGCTGCGCATGCTGCGCCAGGTGGGCGTCGATCCCGATGCGGCGCTGCTGCGCCTGCCGGTGCAGATGCGCTATCCGCCTGGTGGCGCCGGCATGGATTTCGTCGCGCCGCGCCTGCCCGCGCCGCTGCACCTGGCGTTCGCACTGCTGCGCGCGAAGGGCCTGGCGCGCGCCGACAAGCTCGCGCTGGCCCGCTTCAACAGCGCCGGACGCTGGATGGGCTGGGCACTGGACGTCGATTGCACGGTGGCCGAGCTGCTCGAACGCTTTGACCAGACCGAGCGCCTGACCACGCTGATGTGGCGGCCACTGTGCATCGCGGCGCTCAACACGCCGCCCGAACGCGCTTCAGCGAATGTATTTCTGGCCGTGCTGCGCGACAGCCTGGGCGCAAGCCGGCGCGCGGCCTCGGACATGCTGCTGCCGCGTGTGGCGATGGGCGCCCTGTTCCCGGAACCTGCCGGCGCCTGGCTGGCCAGTGAAGGCCATGCGGTGCGGCCGGGCGTCAAGGTCACGGCGCTCGCGCGCGATGGCGCTGGCTGGTGCCTGACGACGGGCGCCGGCGACGAGCGGGTCGATGCGGTGGTGCTGGCCACGCCGGCATCCACCAGCGCGACGCTGCTGGCGCCGTTTGCCGACTGCGCCGCACTGAGCGCGCAACTCGATGCGTTCACGTACGAACCGATCGCCACCTGCTACCTGCAATACGCACCGGGCACGCGCCTGGACCTGCCGTTCTGCGCGCTGCTGGACGATCCGCAGGCGGGGCGCTGGGGCCAGTTCGTGTTCGACCGCGCCCAGCTCGATCCCGGCCAGGATGGCGTGTTTGCCGTGGTCGTCAGCGCCGCCGCCGAGGCTGCCGCGCTGCCGCGCAAGACGCTTGCCGGCGGCATCGCGGCGCAACTGGCGCACGACTTTGGCCGGCCCGAACTGGGCACGCCAGTCTGGACCCAGCTGATCACGGAAAAGCGCGCCACGTTTACCTGCGCGCCCGGATTGGTGCGCCCAGGCAACGTCACGCCGCTTCCGGGCGTGGTGCTGGCCGGCGACTACACGGCCAGCGACTACCCGGCGACGCTGGAGACGGCGGTGCGCAGCGGCCAGGCGGCGGCGACGGCCATCCTCGCCCACGGCGCCCTGCCCCGCGAAAAGCGCAGCCTGTCGCACGGTCATGGTGCAGCGGCGCCCGGCGCCGTACAGTAGCACCATCGAAATCACGCCTGATGGACACCACCATGACACCCCGACTCGGACTGCGTACGGCCGCCCTGCTGCTTCTTGTAGCGGCCAGCACGCTCGTACTCGTCATGCCCGAACTGATCGGCGGCGCCGCGCCCGGCACGGCAAGCGCGATCGGGGCGATTCCCGTTCTCGGCCACCACTAGGCCGACGCGCATCGTATGGCGTACTTTTTCTCCAAACTCGATTACCTCGACGCGCTCAAGCGGGCGTTGATGGGCCTGCCGCCCGACGTGCAGGCCAAGACGCTGGCCTGGTACGAGCAGCGCTTCGTCGATGGCGCAGCCGTCGGACGATCCGAACCGGATGTGGCCAGGGAACTGGGCGACCCGCGCGACGTCGCGCTGACGCTGCGCACCAACGCCCATTTTGCGCAACTGAGCCACAAACCGGCGCCAACCAGCAGCGTGGCGCGCACCGTGGTGTCGGGCTTCGGCCTGCTGGTGTTCAATCTGTTCATGCTGATTCCGGCAGCAGTATTCGCGTCGCTGCTGATGGCGCTGTACATGTCGGCCTTCGGCGTCTACGTGTCGGGCATCGCCGTCACGGCCAGTGGGCTGGCCGGCTCGAATGAGCTGGTTCTGAGCGCGCCGCTCAGCCGCATGGACGCGACGAACGACGACGGTGCGGGCGAGACGCAGACGCGGGTCTCGATCGGGGAGCATGGCATCCAGGTGTATGAGGAGCCCGTGCTGCGGCCCGATCTGCGGCCCGAGGCTGGTGACAATGAGCAGACTGCCGACGTGGTCGTCGACGACCGTGACCGGCGCTCGCGCGTGCTGCGCGGCGCCGAGGCGGTGGCCGAGCGCCGCATCCAGATCACGACCGACCTGGATCCCGATTCGCGCACAACGCAGGTCGTGCTCGGGTGCGGACTGATCCTTGGCGGTATCGCGCTGTTCCTGCTGTCGCTGGTGTTCAGCAAGTACACGATCGCCGGCATCCGCCGCTACGTGAACATGAACATGTCACTGTTGAAGGGGTAATCGCCATGCGCTCATTGATGAAAGTGGGCTTCAGCCTGCTCGTGCTGGCGGCGGTGCTCGTCGCGCTGAGCTACAGCATGCTCAAGGCCAGCGGCACGGTCAGCGCCGCCGAGGGCCGCGTCGTGGCGCACGATACGCGCCCGGTGCCGGCCGGCGTGGAGATCGTCGAGGTCGACGGCCCCATCAACCTGAACCTGCGCTACGGCGCCACGCCGATGCTGCGCGTCAGCGGCGAGCAGCGCATGCTGGGCAATGTCGAAGTCACGGGTGACGGCAAGGTCCTGCGCATCGGCATCCGCGGCATGGTGCTGCGCCACCGTGAACCGCTGGTGGTCGACCTGGTACTGCCTGTGCTGACGTCGGTGACGATCGAAGGCAGTGGCGACAGCACGATCAACGGTTTCTCGGGCGACGCAATCGCGGTCCAGCTCAACGGCTCGGGAAGCGTGCGCTTCAATGGCCGTTTCCGCGACGCCACGGTCGGCCTGACCGGCAGCGGCGACCTGGACGTCAATGGCGGCGCCGCCATGGAACGCATGGAAACCCGCCTGATGGGTTCGGGCAGCATCACGGTCTCCGGCACCACCCGCGCGCTGGAAGCCGACACGACCGGCTCCGGCCGCCTCGACGCCGAACACCTGCGCGCCAGCGACGTCACACTGAGCCAAAGCGGCTCCGGCGACAGCGCCGTCCAGGCCCGCGACAACATCCGCATCACCCTGAGCGGCAGCGGCGACGTCGAAGTCTACGGCAACCCCGCCGAACGCAGCACCAGCCGCACCGGCAGCGGCAGCGTCACCTACGAAGAATAACCCCCCAACAAATAGGGTCAGAGTCGAATTGTTTGACAACTTCAGTCAATCAGTTGCTCAATAATTCGACTCTGACCCCAATTGTTGGGCATTTGCCTTTTGGATAAATAGGGTCAGAGTCGAATTGTTTGACAACTTCAGTCAATCAATTGATCAATAAATCGACACTGACCCTACTTTTTGCTTAGCAGGCGGTGGGTTTCAGCCGCTCGACTTCGAGGCCGAAGAAGGGGCGCAGGCGGGTGCCGACCACGTTGCCGATAAAAGCAACGACCAGCCACAGCCAGCCGTGCAGGCTGCCCGACAGGATGCCGCTGAAGTACGCGCCGATATTGCAGCCGTACGCCAGGCGGGCGCCGTAACCCAGCAGCAGGCCACCGACGATGGCGGCGATCAGCGAGCGCAGCGGCAGGCGCCAGACGGGCGCGTAGCGGCCGGCCAGCGCCGCTGCCAGCATCGCGCCCAGCACGATGCCGATGTCCATGACCGACGTGACGTCCTGCGAGATCGGCGAGGCCAGTGCGGCGGCGTTGGCTTTCGTGGACCAGTAGGCCCAGCTGGCCGTATCGATACCCATCACTGCGGCCGCTTTCGCGCCCCACAGTGCGAAGGCCGAGGTGACGCCCCACGGGCGGCCGGACAGCGCCAGCGTCGCGAAGTTGAGCACCACCAGCGCGAGCGCGCCAGCCAGCAGCGGCCACGGGCCATGCAGCCAGGGCGAGCGGTGTGGCGGCTGCACATGCGCCGGGACCAGCTTGCCGTGACGGCGCTTTTCGACGACGATCGTGATGAACGCGATCAGCGCGAAGATGCCCCAGTTCAGCGCCAGCGCCGGCGCCAGGCCCAGTTCCTTGACGGCCGACAGCGGGGCCAGTTGCGGCA
>Ga0308158_10005539_pt1 | contig 10336 bp, 12 predicted proteins | sample PhyBR2_FD_201038 | JGI IMG/M metagenome (GOLD analysis project Ga0308158, IMG submission 201038) | Phyllosphere microbial communities from UC Gill Tract Community Farm, Albany, California, United States - DLSLB.R2 | ecosystem: Host-associated > Plants > Phyllosphere > Unclassified | place: USA... | reverse complement strand
CTAGTTCGGCGTGTAGCTGGCCTGTTGCCGGGTAGTTATTTACAAGCATCAGCATGTAGCCATTGCGCACGTGTGCCGTGATCTTGTGCATGGTTTCGAAGACAGGCCCGATGAGGGTCATTGTCTGCGGCTTCGGTGGCGTGATGGTCGGAACCGGGGCCGGTGCTTCCGGGGCTTCCGGTGCGACGATTGCGGTTGTTGTCTTGCTCATTTTTTCCTTCATTACAGTGAGGTGCGACGAATGAAATTCGCCACAGTTTGTTTGACCCACGGCTTACCAGCCGGTGATCGGTAGCCCGTGCTATTTAGCATCGAGGCCATCTGGTTGTAGGTCTTCGTGGTACGAAGCGACTCTAGGTAGGCCCGAATTTGAACGTAATATTCAGGGACCATTAGCGGCGTGCCAAAGCCGGGGCGTGCGGGTTGATTAAGCATAGGAAATGCCTTCCATGATGTTATGGATAACGGGCGTTATCGGTCGTGCGTTGGTGGAATGTTGTGTCGTTGGTGAGCGGGTCTTGCATGTCACCGTAACAGGGAAAATAGTACCACGGAGGTCGCCTAAAGTCAAGCGGTTTCACCACAGTTCTTATATAAATGCAAGAGTTCTTTTGTAACAAAATGTAACCGCCATCGCATAGCAAACGGGCATCATCTCGCCGTGGCCGGGTGCGTAATCGGGCGTATTTACAGCAAGAATATTTGATTTGAATCGAGTCGGACTTCTTAACAAACCGCCTGTTGTGGCAGGGGCTAGTTATCTGGCGTCTGCTGCTGCTGGCTGGTGCCGACTCTGGAAATGGAAAAGCCGTAGGGGGCCAGCTAAGGCTTCCTACGGCTTCTTTTCGTGCTGCACTATTGCCAACGTTGGGCAAGAGTGAGATATTAGGGGTGCCCGTCAAGGTCGGCAAACCTTGGCAGGGACTCACACAGAGAAAGCGGCTCGTGTGCGGCCGACGCTTGCGCGTCCGGCTCCATCATATCCCAATTTATTCCCTGCTTGTAGTCCCTTGTGCGTCGTCACGCGTCCGTAAGCTCGATCTGCGGCGTGCAGGGTAGCGGTCAAGATGGAAGTTCTACAACCGCACCGAGCCAGTCAGACCGGAGAACAGGGGCATCACGGCCCCGAACTGATAAGCGTTGACCTGTGATGTTTCAGCGCCCCTGATCGACACTGCGGCTCCGCCGTAAGTACGCTGGGAACGGTACTCGATGCCTTTCAACGGGCAGGGTAGCCTGTTCCCTTTTCTCCCCTGCTCACCACCGTAAGGTGGAGGGCAGCACTTCAGGTAGTTAGGTTTTAGAGGTAGCACCATGCACACATTGCATATTTACATTGCACCAGCAGGACAGTACGCCGGGAAGCTCATTGAAGACGGCCAGGAGGTCTTTGGCGTGGCTGGGTGTTCAACCCCCGATGAGGTAGAAGACGCGGCGTGGGAGGCTGGATACCGGCCTTACAGCGTCGAATTGGATGAGCCATTGGCCGGTATGGACTGGTGGAACCAGCTCACGGAAATGATGCGCCTACACTGGCTCAACGTGGCCGGTAGTGCTGTGCCTTCCGAAGCGTACAGGGCCTATCTGGCTAGTCTCAACCGCTCTTAACTCGTAGCTGGGCGTGCCAACGGGTTTTTCGTTGGTGGGCCGACAAGCGGGAGCGCGTCAGGTGACAAGTTAGCTTGTCAAAGGCTTGATTACTGATTTTGCCGAATAGGTGATTTCTGATTTTGCCGATTTATAATAATAATAAAAATTTGCACAAGCCATTCCAGAAGTGACCCCACCCCTGATCTGAAAAATATCCATGTGTCGAACGGCTTACTGACAGGTTTGTATGTAAAGTGCGATGGTGTTGTTTCCCCAGCGGAATATCTGTTGTCAGATTTGGGAAAAGTCGAAGTGTCGAACGGCTCAGTGAACACGTTTGCCGGTGCAGCGAGAGGCGCTGTTGCCCGATTCAAGATATCTCGGGTAGCGACTTCGGTTGTTAATAGCGAAAATGCAATAGGTACTTCCGGCAACGTTGCTGGCGAAATATCTACAGTGCCTCTAGGAAGCGTTTAAACGGCCCTAGGGGGCTTCAGGAGCGTTTCAGGCTAGGTCGGTATCAACCGGCCCTCTGCGGCCCCACACGGCCCCGCTCATGCGGTCTGTGCTGCCTTCATCAAGCGGGAAACAGTGGATTTGTGCCATTCACCGCCGTTCATCGTCTTTTCACCACGCTTTGTAAGCTCCGCTGCGATCTGGTCAAGCGTCATCCCACGGTTTTTCAGGTCGTTGATGGTCGGGGCCATCTTCAGGGCGAACTCTTTCGCCTTCGTGGCGTTGGTAGCATTGCCTTTTGCACGTGCAACGACAATCGACTGTGGGTCTTTGTGCTGGATCGCTCCCAGCTTGACGCCACGGGCCATCAGAGCTGCTAACGCTTCCTTTGTACGCTGGCCGATCAGGCGTCGTTCCTGCTCTCCCACGGCTGCGTGAATGTGCAGAGTGAACGTATCAACATCGACACCGTGAGTAGCTGTGTAGAACGGCACGCCACGGGCCATCAGGGACGAGATAAACGCCACTTCGCGGGACAGGCGGCAGAGCTTCGATACGAGGATGGGCGCTTTCAGCTTCTTCGCCATCGCCAGTGCTGCGCGTAGTTGTGGCCGGTCGTCAATGTCGAGCTTACCGCTTGCGACTTCGCTGAATACACCCGCCACGACGAACCCTTCGGCCTCTGCGAACTTGTTCAGTGCTTCGTGTTGAGCTTCCAGCCCTAATTTCTTCTGGCCTTGCTCCTTCGTGCTACAGCGCAGGTAGAAAATGGCTGGTTTCATGGTCAATGTCCTGTTGAGTGGGTGTCGTTGCGACCATTATACGGTCGTTTAGAGGTCGCAACAAGGGTCTTTTCGATCAATCATGACGTTCTAATCGTCTGATCTGGCCCTTGTGGTAAAGAAGAGTTGTTAATATGTAACCATAAATACTCTTGAAACATGTTAATCTCATCACTGTTACTTAGGAGAAATCATGGAATTCACAGTTGAAGAATTTGCTCTCATGGCTCAAGTGCGGCAAGCACAAGATCAAGTGAAGCAGGCCGCGCTTAGTGCGTACGATCCTGCTTTCCTCCGTTTGGTTGGGGAAACCGTCGAAGCGCAAAAGGCGCATGGGCTGGGCATCATCGAACAGATAGAGCGTGATGTCATCGTCAAGGCGTTGGCTATGAAAGAGGCTCAGGACCTGTTCGAAAAGGTGCCTACCGTGCCGTATGTAGACCATGCGATCTTCCATGCACGTCAGGACAAGCTCACCGCGACAGTCAAGGCTGAAGTAGCCAGGCAGCTTCGGGAGCGGGACGACGACGACTCAGAACACGCCGCTGACTAATCGGCCTGTCAATCGCTGCTGGCGTGGCCTGTTCTGGTGCATCAGGTCATGAGCGATAACCCTGAGTCCCGTAGTAGTCGGGCTGGCTGTCGTTGCCGTAGTACCGCGTCAATCTCCGCTAGGGTTCGGTAGGCTGGCGCTGGGTGGCTGGCTGCGTACCCGGCGAAGCTGAACACGTGGTCGAGGTCGTATCGGATCGCCATCAGTCCTTTGTGAATGCCCCGCTTCGATAGGTGCGCTTGAATCTCGGTAAGGTTCAGGCCAGCATCGACGGCTTCTTCGTAAATGTCTCCCAGATAGGCAAAGCCGACAGGTGACAGGGGCAGGGTTGGTAGGGGCATCGTTTCCTCTTGTTCGTTGGTGGCCTGTACGGCCTGTTCTGGGGCGTCCTGTGCCGCTTGTGCGTGTACAGGCTGATTGGTATGGGCTGGGGCCGCTGGTGCGTCCTGTGGCTGTTCTGGTGCCTTCGTGGCTCTGTTGCGGCTGGCGCTGTAGATCGTGCCGACGACACCGGCCTTGCTGCGCACTTTGTAGATGTAGCTGATCCACTCCCGGCAATCGTGGCGTTTGTCGCCTTCTTTCTTCGGGACGTACATGAAACTCTGTCCACCATGAATCCCCAGCGCATCACGTGGCCGTGCGATGTAGAAGTTGACGCCATACTTGGCGAGGATTGCCCGTAGCCCGTCAGGGGTCTTGTTGTTGTTGATGATGCCCATTGGGTTTCTGGTGCTGGCTTCGATCATCAGGAACACATGACGATGAAGGGCTTTGTTCGATTCTTTCTCGGTGTCGTACTCGTAAGCTGATCGCCACTCAACACGCATTCCCTCGTCACGTAGTAGCTCTAGGAGTCGATCTAAGGCTTTCTGGTAGCTGGCCTTGTCTGTCGATCCGAACAGGACGATGTGCCACAGTTGGGCGTACGTGAAGGTGTGATTGTTGATCCAGTCGCAGGCTGCTTTGTAGTGCCTGACTGAGTGAAGACCGCCGTTCCGGCGTGTGTTGGTCGTCTTCGTGGTTGTTCGCTTCGTCATGTCTTCTTTCTGGCTTGTTGTTAATAATTCATAGTTCCTCCTGTCTGCTTGGTGGGCCTACTTGGTGGGTCTACTTCGGTAGCTACCCTTGCTGCTACTCCCTACTACCTATAATCAATTTCTTCGGTGCAACAGACCGGGGCCGGTTCTCCTATGAGCGGCGGTGTTTTCTGGTCGCTGGCGTGAATTCCGCTTGACGCCGTGAAAACAGTGCTTTACCATAGGAGCCTTAGTAGAAATCCGCCTGCCACATGCGAACCTGTTATTTGCATAGTGCGGGCGTTTGTCGTTTACGCGGCCTTGCCCGGTTTCCAGACTCTGCCGAACTTTGCCAACAGGGCCGTGATCTTGGCGTCACTGACACGTTGCTTTGTACGCGCCCCGCGTGGGTTGGAGGCGACACGTTTAGAGCCGGATTCGTTCGCGGTAGTCGCACGTGGGCCGACGCGTTGAACCGGCACAAGAGCGGTGGACACCATCAGCGGAGAGAAGATTACATCGCTCATGCCATCGCCTCGGCTGCTGCCTTCATGGCCGCTAGTTCTGCTTCGTGTTGCGCGACTTTCACCGCCATTGCTGCTTGGGCTGCTGCACGGTTGCGCTCTTTTACAAGCTGGTCTGCTGCCTCTCGAATGTCTCGGTTCCGTTTAATCTCAGCAAGCTCGATTGCCTCTGTTAGATCGGTGGCGGCGGCTTCCAAGTACATCGGAAGTGGTGTGCCTAGCTCTAGTTCGGCGTGTAGCTGGCCTGTTGCCGGGTAGTTATTTACAAGCATCAGCATGTAGCCATTGCGCACGTGTGCCGTGATCTTGTGCATGGTTTCGAAGACAGGCCCGATGAGGGTCATTGTCTGGGGCTTCGGCTGCGTGATAGTCGGGGCCGGTGCTGCTGTCACTTCCGGGGCTTCCGGTGCGACGATTGCGGTTGTTGTCTTGCTCATTTTTGCCTTCATTACAGTGAGGTGCGACGAATGAAATTCGCCACAGTTTGTTTAACCCACGGCTTACCAGCCGGTGAGCGGTAGCCCGTGCTATTCAGTAGCGAGGCCATCTGGTTGTAGGTCTTCGTTGGACGAAGCGACTCTAGGTAGGCCCGAATTTGAACGTAATATTCAGGAACCATCAGCGGCTTGCCAAAGCCGGGACGTGCGGGTTGATTAAGCATAGGAAATGCCTTCCATGATGTTATGGATAACGGGCGTTATCGGTCGTGCGTTGGTGGGATGTTGTGTCGTTGGTGAGCGGGTGCTGCGTGTCACCGTAACAGGACAAATAGTATCACGAGGGTCGCCTAAAGTCAATAGGTTTCACCACAGTTCTTATATAAATGCAAGAGTTATTTTGTAACAAAATGTAACCGCCATCGCATAGCAAACGGGCATCATCTCGCCGTGGTTGGGGGCGTGATCGGGCGAATTCCCTGCAAGATAATTTGTTTCGAATCGAGCCAGACTATTTAACAAACCGGCTGTTTGCGGAGGGGCTAGTTATCTGGCGTCTGCTGCTGCTGACTGGTGCCGACTCTGGAAATGGAAAAGCCGTAGGGGCCATCTAAGGCGCGCCTACGGCTTCTTTTCGTGCTGCACTATTGCCAACGTTCGGCAAGCGTGAGATATTGGGTTGCCCGTCAAGGTCGGCAAACCTTGGCAGGGACTCACACAGAGATAGTGGCTCGTGTGCGGCCAGCTTGCGCCCGCATCCATCATATCCCAATTTATTCCCTGTTTGTAGTCCCGCGTGTTGCGTCATGCGTCCGTAAGCTCGATCTGCGCAAACACCGGGTAGTCGCCACAGATGGAAGTCCCACACCGACACCGAGCCATTCAGACCGGGGGACAGGGGTATCACGGCCCCGAACTGATAAGCGTTGACCTGTGATGTTTCAGCGCCCCTAACGAAGACTGCGGCTCCGTCCGTAAGTACGATGGGAACGGTACTCGATGCTCTTTGATGGGCAGGGTAGCCTGTTCCCTTTCCTCCCCTGCTCACCATCCGTAAGGATGGTGGCAGCACTTCAGGTTGTTAGTGTTTAGAGGTAGCAACATGCCAACATTGCATATTTACACGGCTCCGGCTGGACAGTACGCCGGGAAGCTCATAGAAGACGGCCAGGAGGTCTTTGGCGTCGCTGGGTGTTCAACCCCGGATGAGGTAGAAGACGCGGCCTGTGAGGCCGGATACTGGCCCTACGGTGTCGAATTGGACGAACGATTGGCCGGTATGGACTGGTGGAACCAGCTCACGGAAATGATGCGCCTCCACTGGCTGAACGTGGCCGCTAGCGCGTTGCCCTCCGATGCGTACCGGGCGTACTTAGCCAGTCTCAACCGCTCTTAACTCGTAGCTGGGCGTGCCAACGGGGGTATCGTTGGTGGGCCGACAAGCGGGAGCGCGTCAGGTGACACGTTGGCCTGTCAAAAGGGCCGATTTAGAAAGTTGGCAAAATTAGAATAATAAAAATTGGCACAAGCCATTCCAGAAATGACCCCCCTCCCTGATTTGGAAATTGCCGTTTGATAATAAAAATAAAAATCGGCACAAGCCATTCCCGAAGACACCCCCCCTCCCGATTTGGAAAAGTCGAAGTGTCCAGCGACTTACTGACAGGTTTGTATGTAAAGCGAAGAGGGTATGTTTCCCCAGTGGAATATCTGTTGCCAGATTTGGGAAAAGTCGAAGTGTCGAGCGGTGCATTGAACAGGTCAGGGGCAGTTACCTGCATTCAATGTTTCATTCTGGAAATATATTGGGTAGCGACTTCGCTTGTTGATGGCGAAAATGCAACAGGTACTTCTGGCGACAGCGGATTTAAGATATCTACAGTGCCTCTAGGAAGCGTTTAAACGGCCCTAGGAGGCGTTTAGAGAGTTTAAGGCTAGGTCGGTATCAACCTAGGCCCTCTGAGGCCCTGTGGGGCCGCTCATGCGGTCTGTGCTGCCTTCATCAAGCGTGACACAGTGGATTTGTGCCATTCGCCGCCGTTCATCGTCTTTTCACCACGCTTTGTAAGCTCCGCTGCGATCTGGTCAAGCGTCATCCCACGGTCTTTCAGGTCGTTGATGGTCGGGGCCATCTTCATAGCGAACTCTTTGGACTTGGCCGCGTTAGTGGCGTTGCCATTTGCACGCGCCACGATGATCGCTGCTGGGTCTTTGTGCTGGACGAATCCCAGCTTAATACCGCGTGCCTTCTTCGCTGCCAGTGCCTCTTTGGTGCGTACGCCGATCATGCGGCGTTCGTTCTCGTTGATGGCGGCGTGAATGTGGAGCATGAAGTTGTCAACGTCAGGCCCGAGAGCGGCCACCATGAACGGCACACGCTGGGCCATCAGGTTCGCCACGTAGGCCACATCGCGGGAGAGGCGGCAGAGCTTCGACACCATCACCGGCGCTTTCAGCTTCTTTGCCATCGCCAGTGCGTCACGCAAGGCGGGGCGGTCTTCGGCGTCGAGCTTACCGCTGGCCGCTTCAATGAACACGCCTGCTGCCTCATAGCCTTCGTCTGCTGCGAACTTGTCCAGTGCTGCGCGTTGGGCTTCCAGACCAAGGCCGCTAGTCTCTTGTTCCTTCGTGCTGCATCGGATGTAGAAAACGGCCTGTTTCATGGTCAATGTCCTGTTGAGTGGGTGTCGTTGCGACCATTATACGACCGTTTAGAGGTCGCAACAAGGACTTTTTCGATCAATCTGGCCGGTTTGCGTCGCTGTAGTACCGCGTCAATCTCGGCAAGCGTGAGATAGGCCGGTGCCGGGTGGCTGGCTGCGTATCCGGCGAAGCTGAACACGTGGTCGAGGTCGTATCGGATCGCCAGTAGTCCTTTGTGAATGCCACGCTTGGACAGGTGCGCTTGAATCTCGATCAGGTTCAGACCAGCATCGACAGCTTCTTCGTAAATGTCCCCGAGATAGGCAAAGCCGACAGGCGACAGGGGCAGGGTTGGTAGGGGCATCGTTTCCTCTTGTTCGTTGGTGGCCTGTGCGGCCTGTTCTGGGGCGTCCTGTGCCGCTTGTGCGTGTACAGGCTGATTGGTATGGGCTGGGGCCGCTGGTGCGTCCTGTGCCTGTTCTGGTGCGTTGGCGGGTGCTGCTGGCGCTGCCAAGCGACTGCTGCGCGTGCTGTAGTAGATGCGGGACATGGTGTTGTCCTTCGTATCGTTTTTGTACAGGTACGAGATACGGATTACAGCGTCTTCCAGCTTCGGGCCGCTCTTGCTTACGTACTGGTACAGCGGGAAGGTTCCATTGGATTGACGGTGCATCTCGTTACGTGGTGGGGCGATGTGAACCTTGACCCCGAAGCCAGCAAGCATGGTTTTCAGTGGGCCATCTTCGGCAGGGTTCAGCCAGTGGTCTACGCGACCGCGTGAGGCTCCCAACAACACGAAGAAGTGGAAGTGCAGGCCGTGGCGTGCATTACGTTCCCAGCATCCTTTGCCGGTGCATTCAATCCCTTTGCTGCGTAGCAGTTTGACGATCCCTTCAGCGGCCTTGTTGTAGTCGGAGGGAGTGGGTGAGCCTTTAAGGACGAAGTGATAGAGCCTTGCTTGTTTGAAAGTGTTACCCCGGATCATTTTGACTGCTTTCCGGTATTCGCTTGCTTTGTGCATCCCTCCCCGTTCCAGCGTCACGCTCGTTTCGATCTTCTTCATTTCCTAGTTTCCTTTAGGTAATACATGTTTATTATTAGTAACTACCTAAGTTGGTAACTCGGTCGTACTACTCTGGTTGCTACTTAAAGACTTACATAAAGCACCGATTCAGCCGGGGCCGACCAGCGCCATATTTCCCTTTATAATCAATGAGTTAGGAGATAATCGAAAATCTCCTTGTCTCACGCTTTGAAGGGCTGCTATTATAGAGCGGGGCGGCTTGTCCCGAGCATTCCTAATTGATCGAATGTTTTCCCGTGTTGGGCTGCTTCGTTCGGTCGGTTCGGATGCTGCGGGACGGTGTTACGCGGTCTTGGACGGGTTCCAGTGCTTACCGTGGGCCGCTAGGATCGCTGCAATCTTGCTGTCGCTGATACGCTGGCGCTGCCGTCCCTTGGCCTGCTTTACGGGCTTGGCGATGCTGGCGAGCTTTGCCACAGGTAAGGCGCTTGCTGCTGTTTTCACCGCGTCAGCGAATCGAGTCACCACGCCCCATGCGTTCACCATGACACGTGCAGCGGGTACAAGAGCGGTCGTTGCCCCTGTGCGTACATGAGCCACTGGCACAAGCGAGGTAGTCAGTCGGGATCGGGTCTTGGTCATCCTGTCGCCCCTGCTGCTGCCCATTCGGCTGCATAGGCCAGGGTCTTATCTGCTGCATCGAAGTGCATCTGATCGGGCGAACCTAGCGACAGTTCAGCAAGCACGCGGCCACTGATCGGGCAGGGTGTCAGCGATTCCACCATGTAGCCTTTTCGGATAAGAGCGGTCATCCTGTATGAAGCAGGCCACCCCTCCACCCCGTTTAGCTGGATGGTATTTGGTAAGGCGCGGCTCATGCTGTCGCCCCTGCTGCTGCGATGGCTTGCTTTGCTGCGGCAATGTCGGCTGCGTCAACTTTACCAAGCACCATAACCAGCGTGCACAGGTATGACGGAATGGCCTGATCCATCTGCCAGTCTGCGAATTTGTAGCCTTGCGTGCACAGGTATGCGGCTTGCTGGAAGACCGACACCGAAGGGCCGGTAAGCGTCAGTTGTGTCGGGGCGCTCATGCCATCGCCTCGGCTGCTGCCTTCATGGCCGCTAGTTCTGCTTCGTGTTGCGCGACTTTCACCGCCATTGCTGCTTGGGCTGCTGCACGGTTGCGCTCTTTTACAAGCTGATCTGCTGCCTCTCGAATGTCTCGGTTCCGTTTAATCTCAGCAAGCTCGATTGCCTCTGTTAGATCGGTGGCGGCGGCTTCCAAGTACATCGGAAGTGGTGTGCCTAG
>Ga0308158_10005538_pt1 | contig 10338 bp, 6 predicted proteins | sample PhyBR2_FD_201038 | JGI IMG/M metagenome (GOLD analysis project Ga0308158, IMG submission 201038) | Phyllosphere microbial communities from UC Gill Tract Community Farm, Albany, California, United States - DLSLB.R2 | ecosystem: Host-associated > Plants > Phyllosphere > Unclassified | place: USA... | reverse complement strand
CCGAGTTCGGGTAGACTCCACGGTCGGCCAGGAGCGCCTCGCCCGCCTTGACGTTGTTGGTCAGGAAGTTGATGAACTTGGCGGTTTCCTGCGGGTGCTTGGTGCGCGAGGAGGCCGACCAGAACTGCGATGCCTTGTACCAGAGCTCCGCATCGGCGGCGGAGCCCGTCTTGGTGGGGAAGCGCAGGATCTTCAGGTCCCCGCCACTGGCCTTCTCCAAGGCAGGGGCCTGGTTGGACCACCAGAAGGCCATGCCGTTCTTGCCTGTCGCCAGTCCGCTCTGGTCAAGCGGAGCAGCCTCGGCCTCCACCACCTCGGACGAGGAAGGCACCGCTTTGTCCTGGCTGAGCTTTTTCAGGAAGGCCCACCACTCGGCAATGTCGCCGGGCTCAAAACCCAGCTTGCCGTCGGATGTGTACAGCGACTTGCCGTTCTGCCGGAGCCACACGCCCAGGGAGGCCTCGTCGGTTCCGTAGGCGGCCGCACCGTAGGTCCCCTTGGGGGACTTGGCGGTGATTTCGGCGGCGATGCGGCCGAAATCCTCCCAGGTCCACTTCGAGTCGTCGGGAAGCGGGACCCCGGCGGCTTCGAAGACCTTCGGGTTGGCAAGGATGGTGGCAGCGTTGATGCCGGCGGCGATGCCCGTCAGGCCCTTCTCACCCTTGCCCGCATTGAGTGCAGCCTCATCCAGCTTGGAGGTGTCGATGTCGTACTTGGAGAGGTCCAGGAGCGCGCCGCGGCTGGAGTACTCCGTGATGTACTTTTCGTCCATCTGGATGATGTCAGGGGCATCATTTGCCGCAACCTGGGTTGCCAGTTTGTCCCAGTATCCGCTCCAGTCGCCGAACTCCGGCTTAATCTTGATCTTCGGGTTCTCGGCTTCGAACTGTTTGATGGCTTCCTGGGTGAGCTGGGCCCGCTTGTCGCCGCCCCACCAGGAGAAGCGGAGTTCGACGGTGCCGTCCGCGTTCTGCGGGGCTGCTCCCCCGCCGCAGGCGCTGAGAACCATGACGGCGGCGACTGCGGCCGCAACGGCGCCGGCTTTACGGGTTCGGCCGTGGCGGCCGGGGCGCGGTGCGCCTGAAGTGGGTGCCCCTGCGCGCTGCTTTGCAGCAGCTGCAGGACGGGGAAAAAGCGGCACGGTGTACTCCGATCTTCTTTGATCCAGGTGCGGGTGGTGTTCCAAGTGGGGACTTGGTGCCCGGCAGCAGCAGGGCCGGCCGGGAAGAGCGCGAAAGCGATTTCTAGTTCTGATATTACAAGTCTAAAACTTGTAATACAAGATTCAGAGTAACAGTTCTGAAAGATTTCGGACGGCGCAGACAAACGAACGGCCCGCCGCAAGGACGGGCCGTTCGGGATGTGAAGTTGCAGCGCGGGTTACTTGATGCCGGTGGTGGCGATGCCCTTGATGAGGAATCGCTGGCCGAAGAGGAAGACCAGGAAGACCGGCAGCAGGGACACGATGGACATGGCGAACAGGGAGCCCCAGCTCGTTGCCGACTGCGAGTCCACAAAGGCGCGCAGCGCCACCGGAACGGTGAACATATCGGGATCCGTGAGGTAGATCAGGGCACCGAAGAAGTCGTTCCAGGTCCAGATGAATGTGAAAATGGTGGTGGTGGCCAGCGCCGGGACCATCAGCGGCAGGATGACCCGCAGGAAGATGCGCGGATGGCCGGCGCCGTCAATACGTGCCGCCTCATCGAGTTCGCGCGGGATGCCGCGGATGAACTGCACCATGAGGAACACGAAGAACGCGTCCGTGGCCAGCAGCTTGGGGACCAGCAGCGGCCAGAAGGTGTTCACCCAGCCGATCTGCGAAAACAGGATGTACTGCGGGACGATCACCACGTGGAACGGCAGCATGATGGTCAACAGCATGATGCCGAAGAACAGCCGCTTGCCCGTGAACTGGAGCCGGGCGAAGGCATAGGCAGCCATGGAGCACGACACCAGGTTTCCCAGGATGGAGCCGATCACCACGATTGCCGAGTTCAGCATGTAGTGGCCGAACGGGTGCGTCAGGGCCGACCATCCGGAGGTGTAGTTGCTCATTTCGAGGCTGTTCAGCCACAGTCCGGGCTCCCGGAAGATCATCTCGTTGGGGCGCAGCGAGGACACCACCATCCACAGGAGCGGGTAGATCATCAGGGCGCCGGCAAGGATGAGGATGCCGTGCTTCATCAGCGACTTGCCTCGCTGTGCCCGGCTGAAGGCCAGGGTTCCCCGGGACTCGCGGACCCTGGGCTTGCGGTTGTTTGGCTTGCCGGCGCCGGTGGACTTCCTCTCCGGGGTGGGCAGCGTCTCAAGCTTAGTCGTCATAGAAAACCCAATACTTAGAAGCGATGAAGTTGATGGCGGTGAAGACACCGATGATGAGCAGCAGGACCCACGCCATGGCTGAGGCGTAGCCCATGTCGAACTGGCCGAAGCCCTTTTGGTACAGGTACAGCGTGAAGAACATGGTGGAGTCCGAAGGCCCGCCGTTGCCGCCGGAGACGATGAACGCCTGGGTGAACGACTGGAAGGAACCGATGATCTGCAGCACCAGGTTGAAGAAAATGATCGGGCTCAGCATCGGCAGGGTGATCCGCCAGAACTGCTGGAGCGTGGTGGCGCCATCAACCTTGGCGGCCTCGTAGTACATGTTGGGGATCTGCCGCAGGCCCGCCAGGAAGATGATCATGGGGGCGCCGAAGGTCCAGACGTGCAGCAGGATGATCGATCCCAGGGCTGTGCTCGGGTCCGAGATCCAGCCCGGGCCCTGGATACCGAACATCGCCAGGACCTGGTTGACCAGGCCGGTGGTGCCGAAGATCTGCTTCCACAGGATGGCGACCGCCACGGACCCGCCCAGGAGCGACGGCAAGTAGAACACCGAGCGGTAGAACGGAAGGCCACGAAGTCCCTTGTCCAGGACGAGCGCGATCAACAGCGCCACGGCAAGCTGCAGCGGAACACCCACGAAGACGTAGGTGAACGTGACGCGGAGGGAGTTGTGGAGCCGGGCGTCGCTGAGCATGCGGGTGAAGTTGTCCAGACCCGTCCATTCCGGCGGCTGGAGCAGGTTGTAGTCCGTAAAGGACAGGTAAAGGGACATCAGCATGGGGCCGATGGTGATGGCCACCAGGCCCACCAGCCACGGCAGCAGGAAGATGTAGGCGGCCTTGTTGTCCCGCCTGTTGGCCTTCTTCTCGGCGGCGGTGACTTTGCCCTTCCGCCGGGTAATGGAGCTGAGTTCGCTGATGGCGCTCACGGAAGCTGCTCCGTCCTGGGGATGTGTTTTGCGGCCATGTGGTCTCCTTTGGTCATCGTGGCCTCCACGTTGGTTCATCGCCGGGCGATGGGGGTAACCGGTACCCCGGTGCCGGCGCTGCTCCTGCCCGTGAAAGCTGAAGCGGTTCCGGTGCCGCGGGGTCCGTTCGAATTGCGGCTCCGTACCAAAGTAAACGCTTTCTTGACTCCTGTATAGCCCTTTGTTAGTTTTTGAGAAAACGCTTTCTGTTACCGGCGTCACTCGCGTTCAACCTACCTGCCAAGGGGCACAACAATGAAGTTTGGTCTCAAGAAATCCGTCATGGGCATCACCGGCGCCTTCGCCGCAGCCGCTCTGGTCCTCACCGGCTGCGGCAGCAGCCCGCAAGCAGGAAAAGTGGGGACGGCAGAAGATCCCGTCACCATCCGATTTGCCTGGTGGGGCAACGACTCCAGAGCCAAAACCACCATGGAGGTGATCAAGGCTTTCGAAGCCGCGAACCCCACCATCAAGGTCCAGGGCGAGAACACCGAATACAGTTCCTACTGGGACAAGATGGCCACCCAAATCGCGGGTGGAACAATGCCGGATGTCATCGCTATGAGCGGCGCCTACCCCAGCGAGTACGCCAGCCGGGGCGTGCTGTTGAACCTGGACAAGGTCAAGGACCAGATCGACACCTCGAAGTTTGCCGAGGGGACCGTGGACCTGGGCAAGATCGACGGCAAGCAGTACACCATTACTGCCGGCGTTAACTCGATGTCCATGGTCCTTGACCCCAAGGTCTTCGAGGCGGCCGGAGTGCCGCTTCCAAACGATGAGACCTGGACCTGGGACGACTACGCCAGGATCGCGGCCGAGATCACTGAAAAGTCACCGGCCGGAACCTTCGGCACCACGCCCATGGCCAACGATTCCTTCCTCGCAGTCTGGGCCCGCCAAAACGGTGAGGCCCTCTACACTGACGATGGAAAGAAGATGGGCATCAGCGAGGACACCCTGACCCGCTGGTTCGAACTCAACAAGAAGCTGACGGAGACCGGTGGCGCACCCTCCGCCTCCCAGACCGTCGAGGACGGCTCGGCACAGCCCGAAATGACCCTGATGGGCCAGGGAAAGCAGGGAATGAAAATTTCCTGGAGCAACCAGATGACGTCCTACTCCGGTGCGCCCCTGGTCATGGTGAAGCTGCCCGGCGAAAGCGCCCGGCCCGGTTCCTGGCTGCGTTCCTCCATGGAATACGCCATCTCTTCGAAGTCGCCACAGTCCAAGGAAGCGGCCCTCTTCATCAACTACCTGGTCAACAACATGGACGCAGCGTCAAAGATCAAGAGCGACCGGGGCATGCCGGCCAACACGGAACTGAAGGCGGGCATCACTCCCTTGCTGAAGGAAACCCAGCAGAAGGAGGCGGCCTACCTTGACCGCATTGCCGAGATGAAGATTCAGGCACCCAAGCCGTTCCCGGCAGGCTCATCGGCCACCATGGAAGTCCTGAACCGCTACAACACGGATGTACTCTTCGGAAAGATCTCCCCTCGCGATGCTGCCAAAGGCATGATCTCCGAGGTCAACCAGAACCTCGCCTGATCCACCCACGGCGCCCGGAACCATCAGAGTAAGGAGGCCAGCCACATGACTGCAACAGCAAGGCCCAGCGCCATCGCCGGCTATGAGGACTGGCCCGCCTACGTCCGGCAACATCCGCGCCACCAGGCGTCCGGCGCTGCGGCGCAGGAACTGTCGGACGTGCTGGGCGTCCCGGACCGCGACGCACTTCCCGAGGTAACGGTGCACTGGGAGGAAACGTACGACGGCGCCACCACCTCCCAGCTCAGCTGGCAGTTGAGCTTCGGGCCACGGACTACGGGCTGGCTGGTGAGGCCGGCCGGGAGTTCCGGCCCCCTGCCGGGTGTCCTGGCACTGCACTGCCACGGCGGGAACAAGTTCGGCGGGGCCGATCGGCTGGTGGAACTGCCGGACAGCCACCCCTCCGCAGCCGCTGCCCGCGCAGGCCACTATGACGGTCACGCCCTGGCCACGGACATCGCGCGGCGTGGCTTCGCCGTCCTGGCCCACGACACATTCTCCTGGGGCAGCCGCAGGTTTGACCTCGCAACTCCCCCGTGGCGGACGGCCTCGGCAGCAGCGGCGAGGCAGGCACAGTGGCGGGAGGACGGCGTCGTGCCAACCGAAGCGGAGGAATACAACGCCGCTGCCGGCTTCCACGAAGACACCGTTGCCAAAGCGGCCGGCCTGCTGGGCACCAGCCTGGCAGGCATGGTGGCGCACGACGACCTTGCCGCCCTGGACATCCTGGCGTCGCTGCCGGGGGTGGACCAGGACAACCTGGGCTGCATCGGCTTCTCCGGCGGCGGCGGCCGTTCCCTTGCCCTCGCGGCCCTCAGCCCCCGCATCGGGGCCGCCGTGGTGACCTGCATGATGACCACCTTCGAATCGCTCTTCCCCGCCTACCTGGACGCGCACTCCTGGTTGCTGCAGACCCCCGGCCTGTGGAAACTGGGCGACTGGCCGGAGCTCACCTGCCGGGCTGAAACGGCCCGTTTCCTGGTGCAGTACGCCCTGGCGGATGAGTTGTTCCCGGAAGACGGGATGCGCCAGGCGGACCGGCTGCTGGAATCAATGCACACCGGCACGGACACCTACACCGGCAGCTTCTGGCCGGGCGGGCACGTGTTCACGGCGGCCATGCAGGACGAGGCCCTGGACTTCCTGGCCAAAACGCTGGCCCCTTGACCCCTTTCCAACAGCACCAAGGACTTACGTGACCACACAGCATTCAACCGAATCCAGCCACCAGCGACCCGGATCCACAGCCACTCCCCGGATTGCGCTGGTGGGCGTACACGGCTTCGGCGAGCGCCACCTCGCCAATCTGGCCCGGCTTGAGGCCGCCGGCGCCCTGGAACTGGTGGCCGTGGCCGATCCCCTCCCGCCGCAGGCCGGCACGCTGGCCGAGTCGGTCGCCGTGTTCCCCGACCTGGAGGCGCTGCTGGCCGCCCAGCCGGGTGCCGACGTCGTCATTCTTGCCACCCCCATCCAGACCCACGCCCCACTGGCCCTTGCCGCCTTGGATGCCGGGATGGACGTCTACGTGGAAAAGCCGCCGGTCGCCTCCCTGGCCCAGTTTGAGCAGGTTCTTGCCGCCGCGCGTGCGAACGGACGCCTGGTCCAGGTAGGCTTCCAAAGCCTGGGGTCACACGCCCTGCCCGCCATCCGCGCCAGAGTGGCCGCCGGGGAGATCGGCACCGTCCTGGGCATCAGCGCCACGGGCCAGTGGCTGCGGACCAAGGCCTACTTCAAGCGCTCACGCTGGGCAGGGAAGCGCAGCCTGGACGGCACCGACGTGGTGGATGGCGTGGCCACCAATGCGCTGGCCCACGCCGTTGCCACCGGCCTGTCCCTGGCCGGCGCCCACACGCTCGCTGACGTAGCCTCCGTGGAAACCGACCTGTACCGGGCCAATGACACCGAGAGCGACGACACCTCGGTGCTCCGGGTCCGCACGGCCGGCGGAGACACCCTGCTGTGCGCCCTCACGCTGTGCGCCTCCGAACAGCAGGATCCCACCGTCACGGTGCACGGAACCCGGGGCGACATCACCCTCTTCTACACGCGGGATGAGGTAGTCATCAGCACCCCCGACGGCGAGCGCAGGGAAACGTACGGCCGCACCGACCTGCTGGAGAACCTGCTGGACGCCCGTGCCACCGGAGCTCCGCTGCTTGGCGCCCTGCCGGACACCGGCGCCTTCACCGCAGTGCTGGAAGCCATCCGCACCTCCCCGGCGCCGGCCCCGATCGATCCTGCATCAATCTCGTGGGAGGGCGACGGCGACGACGCCCACCCCGTGGTTCAGGGCATCAGCGACATGATGGGCCGCGCCATCAAGGCGCAGGCAACCTTCGCCGAGCTCGGCGCCCCCTGGGCCCGGGCCCTTCCGCCGGTACGGACGCTGGCCGTGGACGGCCGGCCGGTGGCCGACTACCAGGACGGCGGCCATATCCGCGCCGTCTCCTCCCCGCGCCCCTACCTGCACCCTGTCCGGACCCTCGGCGGCACTGTGGTCACGGACCACATGCCGCTGGACCACGTGTGGCACCTGGGAGTGGGGGTGGCCCTCCAGGACGTGGACGGCGTCAACTTCTGGGGCGGCCGCACGTATACGCGGGAGGCGGGGCAGTACATCTGGCGCCCCGACCACGGCAGCATCAGCGTATCCACGTCACACCTGAGCGACGCCGGCAGCGGACACGAGGGCCGGCTGCAGGAGACGCTTACCTGGAACGGCCCCGACGGTTCCCCCGTCCTGGGGGAGGAACGCACCTGGACGTGGTCCGCCGTCGCGCCTTCCATCTGGCGGCTATCCCTGGACTTTGCGCTGTCCCCCGCAGGGGACACGCCGGTCAGCCTGGGCAGCCCTGGCTCCAACGGCCGCTTCGAGGGTGGCTACGGGGGTTTCTTCTGGCGCCTGCCCGGGTGCGGAGACGCGGCAGTGTGGACGCCGGCCGGCAGCGGCGAGGCGGCGACCCATGGCAGCGTCACGCGCTGGCTCGCCTGGTCAGGAAAGTTCGACGGCGGCCCGGCCACCTTGGTGTTCGTCGCCCCGGAAGGCTGCACCGACCCGTGGTTTGTCCGAATGGACGGCTACCCCGGCGTGGGACAGTCGCTCGCCTGGGACCGCCGCGTCATGGCCGAGCCGGGAAACCCGGCGCGGCGGCACATCACCGTCCTGGTGGCCGACGGAATCCTGGCCACCACCGACATCGAGGCTTTGATCAACCACCAGGGGGACCCGTCATGACGCAAACAACAACCGCAGCCGTTCCGCCCCGGGAGGCACGGGTGGCTCCGGGGGCACGGACGGACCGAACCATCAAGCGCCGCCGTGTCCTGGACATCCTTGACGCCGCCGGGCGGGACTCGCTGCTCCTGACCTCCAACACGGCCCTGACCTGGTACCTGGATGGCAGCCGGGTGCACATCAGCTTGGCCGGGGACCCTATCGCGGCCCTCCTGGTGGACCGCGACGGCGACCACCTGGTGACATTCAACAACGAGGCCGGGCGGATCGCGGCCGAAGAGCTTCCGGCCGAGGTCAACCTCCACACCGTCCCCTGGTACGGGAACCTCCACCAGGCCGCCGCCGCCGTTGGCAACGGCAGCTCCCAGCCCCCGCTGGCGGAAACCGACGTCACCGCGGAACTGCGCGCCGCCCGCCAGCAGCTCCTCCCCGCCGAAAGTGCACGGTACTCCCTGCTCAGCGCCGAACTGGCGGCCATGATGACGGACGTCCTTTCCGCCGCGAGCCCGGACACCACCGAGTTCGAACTCGTTTCGGCGCTGGCCGCCCGGGTGGTGGCGGCCGGAGCGGAGCCGCTGGTGCTCCTGTGCAACGGCAGCTCCCGCAGCACCTTCCGGCACCCGTTGGCCACCCACTCCCCCTTGGGCCGCCGCGCCATGGCCGTGGTGTGTGCCCGCCGGGACGGCTTGGTTGCCAACATCACCCGCTGGATCAGGTTCGACGCCGGCACCCCGGAAGAGCGCGACGCCGAGGCCCGCATCGCGGCCGTGGAGGCGGACATCTTCGATGCCACCGTTCCCGGGGCGCGCCTGGACAGGATCTTCACCGAAATCCAGGCGGCTTACGCCCGGCACGGCTTTGGGGCGGACCAGTGGGAGCAGCACCACCAGGGCGGTCCGGCCGGTTACGCGGGCCGTGATCCCAGGGTGACGGCGTCGGCGACCGACACTGTGGTGCTGGACCAGGCCTTCACCTGGAACCCGTCAGGGCCCGGCGTCAAGATCGAAGACACAGTCCAGCTCACCGAATCCGGGTTGCGGGTCCTCACGGCGGACCCGCGCTGGCCCACGGCCACTGTCAACGGGCTGGAACGGCCGCTGACGCTGCAGCTGTAGGTGCTTCGCCAGGCACGCAGAAAACCCCGGGACCGCTTGGTCCCGGGGTTTTCTGCGTAACCGCTCAGGGAAGCTGCAGTTCCCCGTCCACCCTGCGCGGGATGCCCAGCGGGTTGTCCTCGCGCAGCGCCGGGTGCAGCACGGTTTCCGGGGCGTCCTGGTAGGCCACGGGACGCTGGAACCTGCGGACCGCCGTCGCGCCTACCGAGGTGAACAGCGAGGTGGTGGCCGGGTAAGGACCGCCGTGCTGCTGGGCCCAGTTCACGGCCACGCCCGTGGGCCAGCCCTCGAACAGGACGCGTCCGGCGAGCCCGGAGAGCTGCTCCACCAGAGCCTCGATGTCCTCGCCCTGCTCGCTGTGGAGCGTTGCCGTGAGGCTGCCCGGGACCTTGGCCAGGACGGCCGACAGCTCTTCCTGGTCCGCGTACTCGATCAGGATGGTGGTGGGTCCGAAGCATTCCTCCAGCAGCTGCTCCGGGTTTTCGAGGACCTTGGCAGCGCTGGTGGAAAAGACCACCGGAGCGGCGCCGTTGGCGGCAGCGTCCTGGTCCACGCTGCCGCCCACCACGTCCACTCCGTCAACGGAGGCGAAACTGCGCAGACCATCCGGGTAGGCCTCGGCGATGCGGGTGGTGAGCATGCCCAAGGCCGGCTTGTCCTTGCTGGCCGCGGCCACCTCGGAGGAAAACCCGGTTCCTGCCGGGATGAACACCAGGCCCGGCTTGGTGCAGAACTGTCCGGCGCCCAGGGTGAAGGAACCGGCCAGGCCTGCCGCCAGCTCCCCGGAGCGGGCCTGCAGTGCCGCGGCGGTGATGACCACGGGGTTGAGGCTGCCCAGTTCGCCGTAGAAGGGGATGGGGTCGGGGCGGGAGGTGGCGAGGTCGAACAGGGCACGGCCGCCGGGGATGGACCCGGTGAAACCCACTGCCTTGATGGCAGGGTCCTGGACCAGGGCTGTTCCCACTTCGCGGCCGTGGACCAGGGCAAAAAGGCCGTCCGGTGCGCCCGCGCGACGGAGGGCCTCCGCCACGATCTCCGCGGTCCGCTCGGAGAGCCGCAGGTGGCCCGAGTGGGCCTTGACGATCACGGAGCAGCCAACGGCCAGGGCCGAAGCCGTGTCGCCGCCGGCCACGGAGAAG
>Ga0308158_10005537_pt1 | contig 10340 bp, 9 predicted proteins | sample PhyBR2_FD_201038 | JGI IMG/M metagenome (GOLD analysis project Ga0308158, IMG submission 201038) | Phyllosphere microbial communities from UC Gill Tract Community Farm, Albany, California, United States - DLSLB.R2 | ecosystem: Host-associated > Plants > Phyllosphere > Unclassified | place: USA... | reverse complement strand
GCCGGCAGCGCGGGCTGACGTTGTTTGACGGGAGTCCGCAGGCCTTGTTGGGCCGGCTCCCCGCGTCGCGGGTTAGGCGAAGTCGGAGACCGCGGGATCGGCTCCGATACGGCCTTGGCCGCTGGCGGTGCGGTCCAGCTTGTTGATGGCGTCAACATCCTCGGCGTCCAGGGACACCTCAAGCGCGGCGAAGTTCTCCTTGATGCGTGACTCGGTCACGGACTTGGGGATGACCACGTTGCCGATCGCCAGGTGCCAGGCGATGACCACCTGGGCGGGTGTGGCCTGGTGCTTGTCGGCGATGGACGCGATGGTGGGGTCATTCAGCAGCTCGCCGCCCTGGCCCAGCGGAGACCATGCCTGGGTCAGGATGCCCTTGGAGGCTCCGAACCCACGCAGTTCACCCTGGTTGAAATACGGGTGCAGTTCGATCTGGTGGATGGCCGGGACCACGCCCGTTTCGTCGATAATGCGCTGCAGCCCCTCGACGGTGAAGTTGGAGACACCAATGGACTTGACCCGGCCGCGCTTCTGAAGCTCGATCAGCGCCTTCCAGGTGTCAACGTATTTGTCCTGCTTGGGCTGCATCCAGTGGATCAGGTAGAGGTCCAGCGTCTCCAGGCCAAGCCGGTCCATGGATTCCTCGAAGGCGGCGAGGGTTGACTCGTACCCCTGGTCCGCGTTCCACAGCTTGGTGGTGATGAAGATCTGTTCCGGGGAGAGGCCGGAGCTGGCGATGGCGCGGCCGACGCCGGCCTCGTTGCCGTAGATCTTGGCTGTATCGATGTGGCGGAAGCCGGCTTCGAATGCCTGGCGGACAACCTTTTCAGCCACGTCGTCCTCAACCTGCCACACACCGTAGCCGAGCTGGGGAATCGTGTTTCCGTCGTTGAAAGTCAAGGTAGGTGAAAGAGTCATGCGTCCATCCTGCCAAAACAGGGCCCTGGAACGCGCTCGATCCGCGCGTTGTCAGCCAGTCGCGTAACACCAAAATTCCCAAGCAAATCGGGAATATTTTACGCCGCTGCCAAACGCCGTCCGCTGGCTATTCCCCGCGAAGCTGCCTCTCGGCGTCGTCAACCTGCTGGAAGACGGCCTCGGCACGGCGCCGCACGGATGCTGCTCCCACGGGCACGGGACCGACGGCGAGCCGCAGCATCGCTGCGGCTTCGGCGGTCGTGGCCAGCGAATTTCCGGCCTTGGAGAGCGACCGGTGCACGTTGGCGAGGGCAACAGGTATGTCCAAACCTTCACTGGGCGAACGCCGCTGCGCCTCCATGCACACTGCACGCACACGCTGCAGCAGGGCAGCGAGCTCGTTCGCAATCTCCACCAGCTCGGCGTACAGCTGGTCATCCTCCACGCCCTCAAGCACCTGGTGGAAACGGTCCAGTCCCCTGTGGAAGCGGTCGTGGGCGCGGCGCCACAACCCCTTGCCCAGTTCCGCATCATCCTTGCGCCCCTGCCGGGCGGCGCTGAAAAAGCCCAAGCGGACCCTTAGAGGTACTGCCCCGGACCGTGGTCCGGTTCATCACGGGGGCTGGGCCGCGACGGGGCGCCGGGGCCAGCGCCCGCCGGTGCCCGCTGCGGCTCACCGTTCTCACCAATCACGACGCCGGGCGCGATCATGGTGCCGGGCGGCAGCTGGCGCAGCTGCATCTGCGCTGCGGCCTGCTGCTGGGCGGCATGCTGGGCCGCGATGGCGGTCTGGATACCGTGGAAGAGGCCCTCGAGCCAGCCAACCAGCTGGGCCTGGGCGATCCGGAGCTCGGCGTCCGAGGGCGTGGCTTCGCCGGAGAAGGGCAGGCTGATCCTGTCCAGTTCCGCCACGAGCTCCGGCGCCAGCCCATCCTCAAGCTCCTTGATGGAGCGGGCGTGGATGGCAGCGAGCCGGCCACGTGCTGCGTCGTCCAGCGGGGCGGACTTCACCTCTTCGAGGAGCTGGCGGATCATGGTGCCGATCCGCATCACCTTGGCCGGCTCGTCCACCAGGTCCTGCAGGCTGCTGCCCCGGGGTTTGCCGTCCCCGGCGGACGGATCCTGCATGGATTCCTGTGCGTCGTCAACGGGGGTGCCTTCTACCGGGAGATCCTCAGCTGCCTGAGTGTCTTTGGGATCGCTCATGCGTTCATACTCTCACGGCCTATCCACCCCGTTGCCCGCCAGGAAGCCTCCCTGCGGGCTTGTCCGCTGCGGGCACAATCAGCAGCACCTGCCCTGGGGATTGCTGTCCTGGCGGTCCGTGCGGTCCCGCCAGAACTCCCGCTCGGTCAGGGGTGCCTCCTGGTGCCCGGCCGCCCTGTGGTGTTCCAGGTACTTGGCGTAGGCGTCGGCTCCCATGACGCCGCCCAAGTAGCGGGCGAAGCCGCGGAACCCGCTGGCCACCAGGGCGATGCCGCTGCTCATCAGTGCCCGGCCCGTTCCAGCCGTGCGTCGGCGGGCACTTTCTCCCACTCGGCGGCCAGTTCACGTTCGGCGGTGGTGGGCACCAGCCCCGCCGGGGCGAAGACGCGGGACGGAACGAACGGGTCCTCGTTGTCCGTGGTGGCTGTCCCGGCCGCCCTGTCACGGAAGGCCTTGACCGTGGCGAGTACCGCCGTCGCAATCACAATGATGCTGAGTACCACGAAGATCACGGACAGCCAGCCCTGGATGGCGGTGTTGCGGACCACGGCTTCCATGGCGGCAACGCTCTTTGCGGTGCCGAACTCGGTCTTGCCGTCCGCCAGCGCCTTGCTGAAGGCTGCGTTGTTGGCGAAGTACCCTACCGCCGGGACGGGCGAGAAGATCTTCTGGTAACTGGCGGTGATGGTCACCACCGCGGCGAAGGCCAGCGGCAGGGCCACGATCCAGAGGTACTTGAAGGTTCCGCGCTTGGCGACAATGGCCAGGCACACGGCCAGCGCGATGGCCGCCAGCAGCTGGTTGGCGATGCCGAACAGCGGGAACAGGGTGTTGATGCCGCCCAGCGGGTCGGTAACGCCCATCAGCAGCACGGCGCCCCAGGCAAGGACCATGATGGCGGTGCAGAGCCAGGCCCCGGGACGCCAGGAGGCTTCCTTGAACTTGGGGACGAAGTTGCCGATGGAGTCCTGCAGCATGAACCGGGCAACGCGGGTGCCGGCGTCAACAGCGGTGAGGATGAAGAGTGCCTCGAACATAATGGCGAAGTGGTACCAGAAGCCCATCAGGGCCGTGCCGCCGACGAACTGGTGCATGATGTGCGCCAGGCCCACGGCCAGGGTGGGGGCGCCGCCGGTCCGGGACACGATGCTCTGCTCGCCCACGTTCCGGGCCGTCTCAGACAGCAGGTCCGGGCTGATGTTGACCCCGGCCAGGCCCAGGCTGTTGACCCAGGTGGCAGCGGTTTCAACGGTTCCGCCGGTGAGGGCAGTGGGGGCGTTCATGGCGAAGTAGAGGCCGCGGTCGATCGAGATGGCGGCTACCAGGGCCATGATTGCCACGAAGGATTCCATCAGCATGCCGCCGTAGCCGATGTACCGGGTCTGCCGTTCCTTTTCCACCAGCTTGGGGGTGGTGCCGGAGGAGATCAGGGCATGGAACCCGGACAGGGCGCCACAGGCGATGGTGACGAACAGGAAGGGGAACAAGGCCCCGGAGAACACGGGCCCGTTCTCCCGGCCGGCGAACTCGCTGAAGGCCGGAACGGTGACCTCGGGCCGAACCACGACGATGGCCAGCGCCAGCATTACGATCACGCCGATCTTCATGAAGGTGGAGAGGTAGTCACGCGGGGCGAGCAGCAACCACACCGGCAGGATGGCAGCGATGAAGCCGTAGATGATCAGGCCCCAAGCGATGGTCACCTTGTCCAGGTGGAACACGGCTGCGCCCCATTCGGTCTGGGCCACCATGCCGCCGCCGATGATGGCGGCCATCAGCAGGACGAAGCCGATGATGGAGACCTCCATGACTTTGCCGGGACGGAGGTAGCGCAGGTAGACACCCATGAACAGGGCGATGGGGATGGTCATGCCCACGGAGAACACGCCCCACGGGCTTTCGCCCAGGGCATTGACGACGACGAGCGCCAGGATGGCCACGATGATCACCATGATGAGCAGGGTGGCAATGAGGGCTGCCGTGCCGCCGATGACGCCGAGTTCCTCGCGGGCCATCTGGCCCAGGGAGCGGCCGCCGCGGCGCATGGAGAAGAACATGACCAGGTAGTCCTGAACGGCACCGGCGAGGACGACGCCGACAATGATCCAGATGGTGCCGGGGAGGTAGCCCATCTGGGCTGCGATGACCGGGCCAACCAGCGGGCCGGCGCCGGCGATGGCGGCGAAGTGGTGGCCGAACAGCACGTTGCGGTCCGTGCGGACGTAGTCCTTGCCGTCGGCCTTGTACTCGGCCGGGGTGGCGCGGCGGTCGTCAGGCTTGGTGATGTACCGCTCGATCACCTTCGAGTAGAAGCGGTAGCCGATGAGGTACGTGCACACGGAGGCGAAGACGAACCAGATGGCGTTGACGGTTTCACCGCGAACGATCGCCAGCATGAACCAGGCGACGCCGCCCAGCAGGGCGATGGCGGCCCAGAGTGCGATCTTGGCCGGGGTCCATTTCCGGTCCTCGGCCTCGAGCCGGGCCTCGTCCACGGCGGGCGGGGGAAGATCCGGGTCTGTGGCCAGTCCGCCGCCCTCCGCCCGGGATCCGTTCTTCCGTTGGTCAGGCACTCCGGCCATGTCTCCTCCTTGAGAGTTCTCACACTTCTGCCATGGGCACCCTACCAACGCGGGCCATCCTTAAAGCGGCCGACGGCGGCGCGGCGCCCGGCCATGCGGTGAACGGCACCGACCCGGCGACGAACGAGGGGGGACGGCAGCCGTCCCGCTAGGCCAGGCCGCGCCGCGACAGCGGGAGGCCGGAGCGCGTGCACGCCCACGCAAGCGATGCGCCCGCCAACGGAACGGCAACCACGAGGGCCAGCAGGTGCAGCCAGGGAACCTCCACTGCGGTCCGCATGTCGGTGGACAGGACCAGCAGGAACGCGGGCACCACTCCTGCCACGGCGCCCAGCAGGGCACCGACGCCACTGGTGAACAGGGCCTGGGAACCTGCCAGGGCCCTGCGCAGCCGCGGTGATGCGCCAACCGCGGCAAGGGTGGCGTGGTCCGTACGGGCGTCCGCCAGGGACAGCCCGGTGGTGATGCCCGCTGCGCTGAACGTGATGAGCGCAGCGGCGGCCACGATGGACCACGTCATCCACTGGCTGCCCTGCGAGATGCCCGGTTCCGCTTGGAAGGGCAGGCCGGGCTGCCCATAGACGGCAGCGGCTGCAGCGGAGGCGGCATCCGCCTCAGCCTCCGACGGATACTTCGCCAGCTGCACCAGAAGTCCGGTTGGTGCCGCGCGCAGGTCAAGGCGCGCGGCCGTTTCCGGCGAGACAACGCCGTAGTAAGGGACCGCGACGGCCGGCTCGAGCACCGCTGCCTCCAAAGTGGTGCTGCTGACTGCCGTAGGGACAGTGCCGGGTCCTGAGGGTGCCGGCTCGTGGGTCCGCACATCCCGCGCTTGGAGCACGGCCTTTCCGTCAGTGACGAAAACAGGGTTGGTCACCACCATCCCGCCGGCCTTCAGCACCGCGAGCGCCTCCGGGGATGCGTCCCGGCCCAGCGCGGCGCGGATGTCCTCCCCACCGCCCACCAGGATGGCCCGGCCGGACGGCTGGTCATTGACCATGGAGCCGCGGCACCGCCAGTCCGCCGGGTCTGCGAGCCTTCCCTGCGGAGTCTTGGGGCACTCGTTGGCCTGCGGTCTGGCCAGCGAGAAGACCAGGCAATTGGAGGTGTCCGTCCGTGCCGGGAGCCCCGGGTCGGCCGGACCTTCCGGACAGTTGCGCAGGCCTTCAGGAGCCGTGACGAGCTGGGCCGATTCGACAGTGCCCAGGGCCTGCGCCAACGCGGAGGAGAGCGCGGATGCATCCACCTGCCGAGGCGGCTGCCTGCTGCCGTCCTCCGACGGCGGCGGGTCCACTGCCAGCGGCAGATACGCCTGGTTTTCCAACGCACCCCAATAGTGCGTTTCGCGCAGCCCCGCCTGCTGGCTTGCTGAAAGCACCAGGGCGGCGCCTGCGAGTGTGGCTGCTGCCAGCACCGCCGCTACCGCGGGCACGCTCCTGCCCCGGTTCCTCACCGAGTCCCGTGCCGCCATCCGGAGGGAGAGGGGCAGCCTTTGTGTCCTTAAGGTCAGGCGCTGGATCAGCCAGCCAGTCACCAGCACCATGCCCACAACGGCGAAGACCGCACCTGCAATCAGCATCGTGACCACCAACGGCGTTTGCTCCGCCTGCCGGTCGGGGTCGTTCGTGGATCCGCCGAGAAGCCAGCCGGATGCCAGCAGCCCTGCCGCAAGTAACAGTGCTACGGCGCCTGCCGCGGTGGTCCGCGTAGCTTTAGGTTCCGGCGTCCGCCCGGATTTGAGCGCACCAAGTACCGCCTGCCGGGACACCTGGCGGGCGGGGACCAGCGCTGCCAGGACGCAGGCTGCCAGGCCCATGGCCATGGCCACGGCAGTCAGCCGGAAGTCCGGGTGCAGGCCGGCGAGCCGGACAGAACCGGTGGAGCGGACCACATGGACGACGGCGGCAGCGGCTCCGAGCCCCAGTGCCGCTCCCGCGGAAACGGCAAGGCTGCCGAGCCACAGTCCGCCCGCCGTGACGACGGCACCGATGGTGGAACTTTCCGCCCCCGCGGACGCCAGCAGCGCCAGTTCACGCACCTGGCGTTTTGCACCAACAGCGAAGGCAGCGCCGGCCAGCAGGCCCACCTCCAGGAGTGCGAGCGCCCCGACCAGGCCGAACATGGCGTAGACGGCGACGGCGGCCGATGAGTCATCCCGCGGCCGTGAACCCGGCACCACGCGCTGCTCAAGGGGCGGCGTATCCAGCACCACGCTGCGCGACAGCACGCCCACCCCTTTGCTGTTCGCCGCCCTGACCTGCTGCCACGTCACCGGTTCCGGTCCCACCAGGTAGTAGGAAACGGACTGGCGGTTCAGCGGCCCCTGCTGGATACCGGCAGGCACCTGCCCGGACTGCAGGTACAGGAAACTGTTGCTGTCCGCTGCGCCTGCATCCCGGATGGTTCCCACCGGGACAAAGGTTCCTGCCGACGTCGTAAATTCCATGCCCAGGCTGAGGTGGAAGCGCTCCAGCAGCCCGGGCGAGGCCAGGACCTCCGTGGCGGTTTGCGGTGCCCGCCCGTCCAGGAGGGTGAACTTGCCGGCGAAGGCCGGGTTGAGCGCGTCCACCTCCCTGCCTTGCAGTGAAACGAGGGCCGCGCCCACGCCGGTGGTGAGCGGCAGCATCCGTTGTTGCAGGACCTCATAGCCGGGCGGGATGACGTCGAGGGGATCCGTCCGCTGGAAGTCGGGGTCGAACCGGCCCGTGCTGGAGGCGACCACGGCGTCGTTGGACGGGTCCTGGATGGAGTCCGCGCTGGGAACCGGCAGCACGCTGAACCTCGCTTGGGTGTTGCCCAGCTCATACCGGACCGTCTCCCCGGGCGTGCGTTGGGAGCTTTGGTAGAGCGTGGCCGCGCCGGTCAGCCCTGCCACGGGCAGCATGATCAGCAGGATGATGAGGAGGGACCGCCCCTTGTGGCGGGCGATGTCGCGGCCGGCCAGCCGGAGGGCAAGGCGGTGGCTGCTCCGGCGCCAGTGCGGCAGCGGAGCCACGTCCATCGGCATCAGAGCCCGGCCTGCGTCAGGAGCATGGTGGGATCGTGCATGGCGGCCGCCTGGTCAATGATGCGCCCGTCCCGGAGGAAAACCACCCGGTCCGCCCAGGCCGCGTGCCGGGCCTCGTGGGTGACGAGCATGACGGCGGCGCCGGCATCCGCCCGGGCGCGCAGGACCTCCATGACTCCCTGGCCCGTCGTGGAATCGAGTGCGCCGGTGGGTTCGTCGGCCAGGATCAGCCGGCGCTTGCCCACGATGGCACGGGCGATGGCCACGCGCTGCTGTTGGCCGCCGGACATTTGGTCCATGAAGCGGTCTGCGAGTTCCGGGATTCCTACCTGCCGGAGCGCATCGGCGGCCTGCCGGTGGGCCTTCCTGGCGGAAGTCCCATCAAGCTCCAGCGGCAGTGCCACGTTTTCCGCGGCCGTAAGCGTGGGCACCAGGTTGAAGTCCTGGAAAACGTACCCAACGGCCCGGCGGCGCAGGCGGGCAAGGTCATTCAGGCCCAGCCCGGCCAAGGGCGTGGATTCGACGTAGACACCGCCCGACGTCGGCCGGTCCAGTCCCCCGGCAAGGGCCAGCAGGGAGGACTTGCCGGAGCCCGACGGGCCCATGACCGCGACGAACTCCCCCGCCCGAATGGTGAGGTCGACGTCGCGGAGTGCCGCGACCGCCGTCGCGCCTTCCCCAAATGTCCTGCCAACTTTGGCGAGCTCCAGGACCTGTTGCGGCCCCTGCACGCTCACCGGCGGCTGTCCGCGTTGAGCGGGGCGTCTTCCGTGGCCCCGTTGGACGTTTTGCGTGCTGCACCCGTGGCGGTGGCCTGCGCCTGCTGGACCATCCTGGCCTCGCACAGGTCCAGCCAGCGGACCTCCGCCTCGGTCTGGAAGATCAGCGAATCCAGGACCAGGAGCCAGGCGGTGTCCGCGGCCCGCTGGTTGGCCGCGGTGTCACGGCGTGCCCTGGTGTAGTCCTGCAGGGCCCGGATGGACGCCACCCGCTGCGCCTGGATGATGGCCTGCACGTCCACGCCGGGCAGCGTGACGGCGAGCGCGAGCTTGATGGCCAGCTCGTTGCGCGGCGGGTTGTTCCGCTCCACCGGGGCTGCGAACCAGCTGCGGACCTCTGCTTGTCCGGCGGGGGTGATGCTGTACACCACATGTCCTTCGCCATCGTCGCCTTCCTTGGCCACCAATGCGTCGCGTTCCAGCCGGTCCAGGGTGGTGTACACCTGCCCGATGTTCAGGGGCCACGTGGCTCCGGTGCGGTTCTCGAACTCGACCCGAAGCTGGTAGCCGTAACGAGGCTGATCCTGCAGCAGGGCGAGGAGGCTGTGGCGAATGGACATTTTGCTCCCCCGGGCTAGTCACTGTCGGTATGCACAGGCCCCCAAGACCCGTGCATACCGCGTATGCTCAGCCTAGCGCCCGAACCTTCATGCCGCAATACCGGGTATGCAACGGGTTGCTACATGACCAGCAGGACTTTGCCGACATGATCGCCGCTGTCGAAGTAACGGTGGGCCGCACTGACCTGGTCCAGGGGGAAGGTCTTGGCAACCAGCGGGCGGATCCTGCCGTCGGCCACCAGCGGCCATACCGCATCACGGACGGCCGTCATGATGGCGCCCTTTTCCGCCACCGGCCTGGGCCGCAGGGCGGTAGCCACTACGGCAGCCCGCTTCTTCAGCAGCAGCCCAAGGTCCAGCTCGCCCTTGGCCCCGCCCTGCAGGCCGATCACCACCAGGCGGCCATAGTCCGCCAGGGCATCCACATTCTGCTGGAGGTACTTGGCCCCCACCACATCCAGGATGACGTCCGCGCCCTTGCCGTCGTTTTGGCGCCGGAGGCTCTCCGGGAAGTCTTCCTCTTTGTAATTGATGGCAATGTCCGCCCCGAGGAATGCTTTGGCAGTGCTGACCTTTTCCTCGGTGCCGGCCGTCGTGGCCACCTTGGCACCGAACGCCTTGGCAAGCTGGATGGCCATGGTGCCGATCCCGCCGGTGGCGCCATGGATGAGGACCGTTTCGCCGGGCTGCAGCTGCGCCGTCATGATCAGGTTGGAGTAGACCGTGGCGGCCACCTCAGGGAGGGCTGCCGCGGTGACCAGGTCCACCCCCTCAGGCACGCGCAGCACCTGCTCGGCCGGAACGGCCACCTGCTGCGCGTAGCCGCCGCCGGCCAGCAGGGCCACCACCTTGTCCCCCAGGGAGAAAGGCTTGCTGACGCCGGGGCCGAAGCCGGCGATCCTGCCGGAAACCTCCAGCCCGGGAACCTCCGAGGCGCCGGGCGGCGGCGGGTAGAACCCCCTGCGCTGCTGCACATCGGCCCGGTTGAGGCCGGCGGCCACCACATCAATCAGCACTTCACCCTGGCCGGGCACCGGGGCATCCACGTCCCGGACTTCCAGCACCTCCGGGCCGCCCGGCTCCGAAATGTAGACGGCTTTCATGGACCTCTCCCGTTCCTGACTTAAAATCCCGGCTGCAACCAGTGTGCACCGGGCACCTTCCCCGGCCTGTTTTGTTGCAGGCAAGTGCCTATGAAACACTACTAGCTGAGGAAGGTTGTCCGAGCGGCCGAAGGAGCTGGTCTTGAAAACCAGTGTGCGGTAACCCCGTACCAAGAGTTCGAATCTCT
>Ga0308158_10005536_pt1 | contig 10342 bp, 7 predicted proteins | sample PhyBR2_FD_201038 | JGI IMG/M metagenome (GOLD analysis project Ga0308158, IMG submission 201038) | Phyllosphere microbial communities from UC Gill Tract Community Farm, Albany, California, United States - DLSLB.R2 | ecosystem: Host-associated > Plants > Phyllosphere > Unclassified | place: USA... | reverse complement strand
CTGATGTTACAGGTACAGCGGTTGGCGGAGCTAATCCCGGTCAGGAAGCTGCATGGGGAGTTTCGGGAACCAGAGAAAAACCTACGGGACTGGCTATTGTGAATTTGCGTACAAGGGAAATGAGAATAGAAGGACAAACCGAAAAAGGAAGTGGCTTATGGCACGTAAGTGGTTCACCGGATGGCCGCTGGGCAGTAGGGGATGATTTTTCACGAAGTGTCTATCTGATCGATAGACATAGCCATGAGATGCTATTACTTTCTACGGGACATAAAACCACAGCCGCCGATCATCCGCATCCTACTATGAGTCCTGACGGAACTAAAATAGAAATCCAGTCGGCTATGCTGAGTGAAGATAACAAGAGTATGAATATTTGTATTATTCCGGTTCCGGAAGAATGGTTGAAAAGGAAGTACTGATTTAGTCACTCAATTTATGGATTAGAGTTTTTTTTAAATTACTATATTTGAAGTCTGTTTTTTAATTTCAGTTATAAAATTAATGAAAAAAACTTCTAAGATAGATAGTCTTACTATTGACGAATTTTCAGCAACACCCAAGTACCAACAGTTGGTTAATGCCATATTGAATGCAATTAAGCAGGGTGTTTTGAAAAAAGGAGATGCTATGCCTTCTATTAATGAGTTGAGTTTTCAATACGAAATTTCGAGAGTAACCATCGAAAAAGGCTATAATACCCTGAGAAAAATGGGGATTTTAGAGGCCTTTCACGGCAAGGGTTATTTTATTGCCAATACCGATGTTTCGCAGGATATCAAAATATTTTTAATGTTCAATAAGTTGAGCGCACATAAAAAACTCATTTATGATGCCTTTGTTGAAACCTTGGGAGATAAAGCAGCGATTGATTTTTACATCTACAATAACGATTATGCTTTGTTTAAAAAACTGCTGAAGCAGCAAAAAACCGATTATACCCATTATGTAATCATTCCCCATTTTATTGAAAAATCAGATGCTTACCGATTATTGATTGAAGAACTTCCAAAAGAGAAACTCGTTTTAGTTGGTAAAAAAATAAAAGACATCACAGGAGATTATGCTGCGGTTTATGAAAATTTTGAACAGGATATTTATAATGCACTTTCCGAGGCTTTAGAACCATTAAGCAAATACCATACTTTAAAACTAATTTTTCCGGTCAATAGTTATTTCTCTAAAGAGATTGTAAAGGGCTTTGAGAATTTTTGTTACAACTATGCCTTTAACTTTAAAATAGTCCATAATCTTGACGAAGAGCAGGTAAGCGAAGGCGAAGTCTATATTAATTTGATGGAAGAAGATTTGGTAAAAATCTTAGATAAAATTATAAGTTTGAATCTAACACTTGGGAAGCAGGTAGGTTTGATTTCTTATAATGAGACGCCTCTTAAGAATTATATTATGAGCGGACTCACCACAATTTCCACCGATTTCAAAACAATGGGCATCACAGCCGCCAATTTGGTATTAAACAATTCCAAAGAACATATCGAAAACCCCTTTAAATTGATTCTCAGGGGATCATTGTAATTTACTTTTAAAATTTTTCTCATTGCTCTGCTGTTTTGTATTAAAATATGCAGTATTTTTCATATTTAATTTTAACAATTAGTATTAAATCTGTCATAAATGTGTAAAAAAAGTATAAATAATGTTAATACAAGGACTGTACAGGACAGTTTTAATTTTCCTTTTTTTTTATTTTACACTTCTATTAATTAACCTTTAACTCAAATTTATTTTATGGAATCAATTCTCGGTATTCTTTTTCACTCAATAGGAGGTTTTTCTTCCGGAAGTTTTTATATGCCTTTTAAAAAGGTAAAAGGTTGGGCTTGGGAAAGCTACTGGATTGTAGGAGGTTTTTTCTCTTGGTTGATAGTGCCGCCAGTGGCAGCTTATTTAACTATTCCAGGTTTTGCCGATATTATCAGTAATACAGATTCGTCTATAAAAACGATTACTTATACTATGGGATTGATTTGGGGTATTGGAGGATTGACTTATGGTTTAGGTGTTCGTTATTTAGGAATGTCTTTAGGTAACTCTATTACTTTAGGTTTTTGCTCGGCTTTCGGGGCGTTGGTTCCTTCGATTTATTATAATTTTCATCCAACGGAAGGAAAAGTTTCTTTTACCGATATGTTGCAGAATACGGGAGGTCAAATGGTTTTGTTTGGAGTTCTGATTTGTATAATAGGTATTGCTTTTTTAGGAAAAGCAGGTACACTTAAAGAAAAAGATTTTGCAGTAGGTCATGAAGATAAGGATAAGGATTTTAACCTGACTAAAGGTCTTATCATTGCAATTATTTCAGGTATTTTAAGTTCGTTCTTCAATTTTGGAATCGAAGCAGGAAAACCAATGGCTGATGAAGCAGTTGCTCAGGGGTTTAATCCGTTGTTTCAGAATAATGTAACTTATATTGTGATACTTTGGGGTGGATTGACCATCAATTTTATATGGTGTATGTACCTTAACTTTAAAAATAAAACTTTTGGAGATTATACCAATAAAAATACGCCAATTGCCAGAAATGTTTTGTTCTCAGGTATTGCTGGAACAATGTGGTTTTTACAATTCTTCTTCTACGGAATGGGAGAAAGTAAGTTAGGAAATGGAGCAAGCTCTTGGATTTTGCATATGTCTACAATTATTTTGACAGCTAATTTTTGGGGATTTTATTTAAAAGAATGGAAAGGAGTGTCTGATAAGACCTATAAAGTATTCTTTTTTGGGATTGCTCTAATGTTTTTGTCAATCGTTTTGGTAGGTTTTGGGAATTCAATGGAATAAATATAGAATAACAATTTAAATTTAATATAACAATGTCAAATACAAATACAATGACTTTTAAACACGTAAGTTACCTTTGGGATGATGCTAAAGCTGCTGAATTAGCAGGAGATGAAGTGGCACTTTTTATCTATCGCTCTAATTTATTAGGAGCTGATTTGAGATTAACGAACTATGGAGGAGGAAATACTTCTGTAAAAATTACTGATAAAGATCCTTTGACAGGAGCTGCAACTGAAGTAATGTGGATTAAAGGTTCTGGTGGAGATATTGGAACATTAACAAAATCAGGTTGTGCTGCTCTTTACTTAGAAAGATTACGCAATTTAGAAAACGTTTACAGAGGAATCGAGCATGAAGACGAGATGGTGGAATTATTCAACCACTGTATCTTTGATTTAGCTTCAAAAGCACCTTCTATCGATACTCCATTACACGGTTTTTTACCATTCGCTCACATCGATCACTTGCACCCGGATGCTGCAATTGCAATTGCTGCTGCAAAAGACGGTAAAAAAATCACTGAAGAATTATTCAACGGAGAGATTGGATGGGTTGGATGGCAACGTCCAGGTTTCGATTTAGGTTTGCAAATGCGTGCTTGTCTTGAAGAAGCTGCTGCAAAAGGGAAAAAATTAAAAGGAGTAATGTTAGGATCTCACGGTTTGTTTACTTGGGGAGATACTTCATACGAAAGTTATATCAACACTCTTGAAGTAATTGAAAAATGTGCTGAGTTTTTAGAGTCTAACTACGGAAAAACACGTCCTGTTTTTGGAGGTCAAAAAATTGAAAGTCTTCCGGTTGAAGCGCGTCAGTTGCAAGCTGCTAAATTAGCTCCAATCTTGAGAGGTTTCTGTTCTTCTGAGCGTAAAATGATTGGTCACTACACTGATGACGCAAGAGTTTTAGAATTCATCAATTCAAATGATTTAGAGAAATTAGCTCCTCTTGGAACTTCTTGTCCGGATCACTTCTTGAGAACTAAAATCAGCCCTTTGGTAATTGAATTGGCTCCAAACGAAGATTTATCAGACGTTGACGCTATCAAAGCTAAATTGACTCCGGCTTTTGAAGCTTACCGTCAAATGTACACTGACTACTATAATACTTGTAAAAAATCAAATTCACCAGCAATGCGTGATCCTAACCCGGTTGTGATTTTATATCCAGGAGTAGGTATGTTTACTTTTGCAAAAGATAAAACAATGGCTCGTTTGGCATCTGAATATTATACAAATGCTGTAAACGTAATGAAAGGTGCTGAAGCTGTTTCTGAATATACTTCATTGCCACATCAGGAAGCTTTTGATATCGAGTACTGGTTGTTAGAAGAAGCTAAATTACAACGTATGCCAAAACCAAAAGCTTTATCTGGAAGAATCGCTTTGATTACAGGTTCTGCAGGAGGAATTGGTAAGGCTATCGCTAAGAAATTTGCTGAAGAAGGTGCTTGTATCGTAATCAATGATATCAATGAAGAGCGTTTACAAGGAGCAACAGCTGATTTTATCAAATCTTTTGGTAAAGATGCAGTTTCTAGTACTTTATTAAACGTAACTGATGATGCTAGTACAGCTTTAGCTTTAGATGCTGCTTGTTTAGCATTTGGAGGAGTTGATATCGTAGTTAACAATGCAGGTATCAGTATTTCTAAATCAATTGCTGAGCACTCATTAGAAGAGTGGGACAGATTATACGATATCTTGGTTAAAGGACAATTTATTGTTTCTAAAGCAGGAATCGAAGTAATGCGTAAACAAGGATTTGGTGGAGATATCGTAAATATCGTATCTAAAAATGCAGTTGTTGCAGGACCAAACAACCCTGGTTACGGATCGGCTAAAGCCGCTCAGGCTCACTTGACTCGTTTGATGGCTGCTGAGTTAGGAGCTGATAAAATCCGTGTAAACACAGTTAACCCTGATGCTGTAATCTCTGATTCAAACATTTGGTCAGGTGGATGGGCTGAAGGACGTGCTAAAGCTTACGGAATTACTGTAGCTGAATTGCCAGCTTACTACGCTAAGCGTACTTTATTAAATGAAATTATATTACCGGACGATATCGCTAACGCATGTTACGCTTTTGTTGGAGGTTTGTTAAGCAAATCAACAGGAAATGCATTAAATGTTGATGGTGGAGTATCTATGGGCTTTTATAGATAGTTTTAGATGTTAGTTTTTAGATTGATTTATCTAACGTCCGATTTGTTTCGGGCGTTAGATTTTTCTTAATCTGATTACTGCATTTTTAATTTTTTTTCCTTCTATTTTAAAACAATTATTCATAACAATTTAAGGTTTCAAAAATTGTTTGAGTCTACCACAATAATTTCCGCATATGAAAAAAGTAGCATTTAAAATGCAGTTGCATGAAGGTCAGGTTCAGGAATATCAAAAAAGACATGATGAATTATGGCCGGAATTAGCCGATTTGTTAAAAAGCGTAGGAGTAGAAGATTACTCTATTTTTTTTGACGAAGATACGCATGCCCTTTTTGGTGTTTTAAAAATTGAAGATCCAAGTCGTTTAGACACACTGCCTCAGCATCCTGTTATGCAAAAATGGTGGAAATATATGGGCGATATTATGGATGCCAATCCGGATAATTCCCCGGTGAGTGTTTCACTCAAAGAAGTTTTCTATTTACCTTAAAAAATTATAATTATCATGATATTAGATTCTAACAAAGTAGCTGCTCATAATGACGGTCTTTATACAGCTCATAAAAATAAATTAGTTTTTACAGCTTCTGAAATTGCAGAAAGCGAAAGCATCATTAAAAAATTAATCGATTTCCAAATCGCAATCCCATCTTGGGCTTTAGGAACAGGAGGAACTCGTTTCGGACGTTTTCCGGGTGGTGGAGAACCTCGTTCTTTAGAAGAAAAAATCGAAGATGTAGGTTTGTTACACGCTTTGAACAATGCTTCTGGAGCTATCTCATTACACATTCCTTGGGATATCCCAACTGATCGTAATGCTATCAAAGCTTTGGCTGCGCAACACGGTTTGAAATTCGACGCTGTTAACTCTAACACTTTCCAAGATCAGGCTGATAGCGCTTATTCTTATAAATTTGGTTCATTGCAAAATGTAAACAAATCAATCCGTAAACAAGCGGTTCAACACAATATCGACGTAATCCAACAAGGTGTTGAGTTAGGTTCTGAGTCGTTAACGGTATGGTTAGCTGATGGATCTTGTTTCCCTGGACAATTGAACTTCCGTAAAGCTTACGAAAACACTTTAGAAAGTTTACAGGAAATTTATGAAGCATTGCCTTCTAACTGGAAATTATTCTTAGAGTACAAATGTGCTGAGCCTAATTTCTACTCGACTACAGTTGCTGATTGGGGACAATCTTACTCTTACGTGAAAAAATTAGGTGAACAAGCTAAAACTTTAGTTGATTTAGGTCACCACCTTCCAAATGCTAATATTGAGCAAATTGTTTCTTTATTATTGATGGAAGATAAATTAGGTGGATTCCACTTTAATGACTCTAAATACGGAGATGACGATTTAACTGCAGGAGCTTTAAAACCTTACCAATTATTCTTAATCTTCAATGAATTAGTTGAAGGAATGGATGCAAGAGGAATGAATCACGCTACTGACTTAGGTTGGATGATTGATGCTTCTCACAACGTAAAAGATCCAATGGAAGATTTATTACAATCTGTTGAGGCTATTATGATTGCTTATGCTCAGGCACTTTCTGTAGACAGAAAAGCGTTAGAAATTGCTCAAAACGAAAATGACGTAGTTAAAGCTCAGGAAATTTTACAAAATGCTTTCCGTACGGATGTTCGTGCATTAGTAGCTGAAGCTCGTTTACGTGCTGGTGCAGCTCTTAATCCGGTAGCTTTATACCGTGAATTAGGAGTACGTGATGCTTTAATTGGAGCAAGAGGATTGAAAACTGTAGCAACAGGATTATAAAAAACAATATTAGATGAATGCAGTAGCCATTTTCGACATTGGAAAAACAAATAAAAAAGCGTTCTTATTTAATGAAAGCTATCAAATAGTTTGGGAAAATTCAGTAAACCTTCCTGAAACAGTTGATGAAGACGGTTTTCCATGCGAAGATATTGTAGCGCTAAAAGAATGGTTTTTGGGTTGTTGGGAAGAGATGAAATCTCAAAAACAATACAATTTAAAAGCAGTTAATTTTAGTACTTATGGTGCTAGTTTTGTGTATGTTGACAAAGAAGGAAATCCTTTGACGCCATTGTACAATTATTTGAAACCATATCCTGAAAATCTTAAAAATGAGTTTTATTCTAAATATAAAGGAGAAGAAGTTTTCGCAGTGAAAACTGCTTCTCCGGTTTTAGGAAGTCTGAATTCAGGAATGCAAATTTACCGTTTGAAAAACGAAAAACCGGAGGTTTTCGATAAAGTAAAACACTGTTTGCATTTGCCACAATACATGAGTTTTCTTTTAACCAAAGAAGGATTTACTGATATTACCAGCATTGGTTGTCATACCAATCTTTGGAATTTCAATAGAATGAAATACCACAAATGGATTAAAAAGGAAGGAATAACTGAAAAATTGCCTCCAATTCACGATTCTGAAGATACCATAACCGTTGAAGGTGATATCGCAGTAGGGATTGGGTTACACGACAGTTCTTCAGCTTTGATTCCTTACATTATCAATTTTGAAGATCCGTTTGTATTATTGTCAACAGGAACCTGGGTAATTACAATGAATCCTTTCAATAGCAGAAAGTTAACTTTTGACGAATTGCAAAACGATTGCCTGTGCTTTTTACATTATAAAGGAAAACCCGTTAAGGCTTCCCGTTTGTTTGCAGGAAATGAGCATGAAATTCAGTCTGTAAAATTGGCAAAGCATTTTGATGCACCAATCGATTCATACAAACACGTTCTTTACGATAAAGACATCATTACTAAATTGAGATTTAAATTCAAACAATATACTAACGGAGAAAGTGCAATTCTAAAAGATTGCCCTTTCAATGAGAGAGCCTTATCTGATTTTGAAAATTATGATGAAGCCTATCACCAGTTGATGTTGGATTTAATAGCCCAACAAATTGTTTCGACTAATTTAGTGATTCACAACAGTCCGGTAAAGAAAGTTTTTGTAGACGGAGGTTTTAGTAAAAATTCGATTTATATGAATCTGTTAGCAGAAGCTTACCCAACAATGGAAGTATACGCCGCATCCATGGCACAGGCCAGTTCATTAGGAGCAGCCTTAGCGATTCATAAAAATTGGAATACGAAACCAATTCAAAATGACTTAATAGATTTGAAATTTTACAAACATTAATATCTAACTTTGCCTATCATCATTCAACAAAAGAATATTGATAGGCAATTTTACATAAAGTGTTAAACAATTAAAAATAATCCTATGTAATTGCATAAGTTTTAATTAGTCATCAGGATCAATTAAAAGTTATGCAAATTATATATGACCTTTAAAAAAATAAATATTTGCATATGAAAGTTGGACTTTTTATACCTTGTTACGTGGATCAGTTTTATCCGCAAATAGGTATTGCAAGCTTAGAATTATTACAAAAATTAGGATGTGAAGTAAGTTTTCCAATGGATCAAACCTGCTGCGGTCAACCAATGGCAAATAGCGGATATGCTCATTTAACCGGAGGATGTGATACTAATTTTGTGAATAATTTTTCTGAATTTGATTATATCGTTTGTCCTTCCGGAAGTTGTACCCTGCATGTGAAGGATCACCTTCATTCTAAGGAGAATGAAGCTGCTGCTACGCATATTAGAAATAATGTGTATGAGTTGACGGAATTTCTAACCGATGTATTAAAAGTAGAATCTATCGAAGGAAATTTCCCTTATAAGGTAGGAATGCATCAAAGTTGTCACGGCCAGCGTGGATTAAAGCTTTCTCAAATGAGTGAGTTGAATGCGGCACCTTTTTCTAAACCGGAACAATTATTAAGTAAGATAAAAGGTTTAGAATTAGTTTCTTTAAGCAGAAAAGATGAATGTTGTGGTTTTGGTGGTACTTTTTGTGTAACCGAAGAAGCAGTTTCTGTAAAAATGGGACAAGACCGTATAAAAGACCACGCAACACATCAGGTAGATTATATTACCGGTGGAGATATGTCATGCTTAATGCACTTGGAAGGAATTTTAAAAAGACAAAAAAGTACTATTAAAGTAATTCACATTGCCGAAATATTAAACTCAATATGAAAAACACAATAGATCACAGTACAGCGGCAGCTACTTTTAACAAAGATGTAGAACGTGTCAACTGGCATGATGAAACGCTTTGGTTTGTTCGTTCAAAAAGAGATAAATCAGCTCACGCTATTCCGGAATGGGAAACGCTTCGTGAGACAGCTTCAAATATTAAAAACAATGTGCTTTCAAATATGCATCATTATTTGCAAGAGTTTGAAGCCAAAGCAAAAGAAAACGGAATCATCGTTCACTGGGCTGCTGATGGAGACGAACACAATAAAATAGTACATTCTATTATTGCTAAGCATGGTGTTACCCAAATGGTAAAATCCAAATCAATGCTTACAGAAGAATGTCATTTGAATGAATATTTAGCAGATAATGGAGTTGAAGTAATTGATTCTGATTTAGGGGAATTTATTGTTCAATTAAGAAAAGAACCGCCAAGTCATATTGTATTACCTGCTATTCACCTTAAAAAGGAAGATGTAAGTGATACTTTTCACGAACATCTTGGAACAGAAAAAGGGAATAACAATCCACAATATTTAACCGAAGCGGCCCGAAAAGAATTAAGAGATACGTTCTTAACCAGGAAAATAGCCCTTACGGGAGTGAATTTTGCTGTAGCCGAAACAGGAGAATTTGTAGTTTGTACCAATGAAGGAAATGCCGATATGGGTGCGCATCTTGCTGATGTTCATATTGCCTGTATGGGATTTGAAAAATTAGTTCCTCAGCGTAAACATTTAGGTGTTTTCCTTAGACTTTTAGCTAGAAGTGCTACAGGACAGCCTATTACTACTTTTTCAAGTCACTTTAAAAAACCAAGAGAAGGTCAGGAAATGCACATTGTTATTGTGGACAATGGCAGAAGTACCCAATTAGGACGTGAAGAATTTAGAAATTCACTAAAATGTATCCGTTGCGGGGCTTGTATGAATACCTGTCCGGTTTACAGAAGAAGTGGAGGACACAGTTATCACAATGCGGTGGCAGGTCCTATTGGTTCTATTTTGGCACCCAATTTAGACATGAAAAAGAATGCCGATTTGCCTTTTGCAAGTACGCTTTGTGGTTCTTGTACCAATGTTTGTCCGGTAAAAATTGATATTCACGATCAGTTGTACAAATGGCGTCAGGTATTAGTAAAAGAAGGTTATACACCAACTTCTAAAACTATTGCTATGAAAGGAATGTCAGCGGTTTTGGCAAATCCAAGCGTCTTTAAAATTGCTGGTAAAGCGGGAAGGTTTGTTATTAAAAATATGCCTTTTATGGTTAATAATAGCATGAATGCCTGGTACAATCAAAGAGAAATGCCAAC
>Ga0308158_10005535_pt1 | contig 10345 bp, 7 predicted proteins | sample PhyBR2_FD_201038 | JGI IMG/M metagenome (GOLD analysis project Ga0308158, IMG submission 201038) | Phyllosphere microbial communities from UC Gill Tract Community Farm, Albany, California, United States - DLSLB.R2 | ecosystem: Host-associated > Plants > Phyllosphere > Unclassified | place: USA... | reverse complement strand
TGGGCGAGGTTGCCCATCACGCGCTGGCGATCCGGATGCGCCAGGATCAGGCCCCGGGTGTCGGTCACGACCAGCGTCGCCGCAGCGGCGTTCTCGTCCTGCGCCTCGACCAGACCATCGATGAGATCGCGGTTGGCCAGACGCAGGATCCCGCCGACGACGGCGTGCACGGTCCCGGCCTCGAGCACCGGCTGCGTGAAGACGACCACCGGCTCACCGGTGAGCTTGTTGCGCACCACGCCGGAGATCTGCGACCGCCGCTCGACCAGGGTGCGCTGGAAATAGTCGCGGTCGGCCAGGTTTCCGTTTTGCGGGCCGATGACCTTGTCGTCCGCATACATGGGCACGCCGCCCTGCGGATCGGCGACGAACATCATCGGGAACAGCGTGCGCAGGTAGGGCTGGTTCTCGATGAAACGGCGCAATGCCGCATCGCTCGCCAGCGTGGCGGCGTCCAGTTGCGGCACCACCGACGCCAGGGCCTGCTGGAGCGCCACCACGCGACGCGAGAGCAGCGCCGCCGTGCGGACCGACTCGGCCAGCTCGTGTTCGCGCTCGGTCGCGAGCGTGGCGCGTTCGGCGCGATTGACCAGCAGCAGCGAGGTCAGCGCGATGCTCAGGCCGAGCGCGGCGATGCCACCGAGCGTGATGCGCAGCTTGAGCGAACCGAAGGCATGGCGCAGCGGGTGCGCCGACAGGGAGCGTCGCGCAGCCAGGGGAACCCGTGATGTCATCGAAAGCCGTGGGGAAGACGCGAGTGGATCGGCAGCATGCCTGGCGACGAGGCGGGTGGTGGGATCACCATTCTGAAGCTTTTTTACAGTTGAACCTTAAAGTACTAACAGGCTACGAGAGCCTCGCGTAGGCTGGAACGCACAGCACTTCGCGGTCCCGCAACGGGTGGCGCGGACCCGGTCGGCCTAGGATGTCCGGTCATGACCGAAGCGCCTCCCGTCTCCTACAAGTCGCGTCCCGGCGACCTCGTCGTCGCCCGTCCCGAAGGCCTCTACTGCCCGCCCGGCGACTTCTACATCGATCCCTGGCGACCGGTCGAGCGGGCCGTCATCACGCACGCCCACTCCGATCACGCACGCACCGGCCACACGCACTACCTGGCGCATACCGACAGCGAAGGCACCCTGCGCACCCGCCTGGGCGCCGGCATCGATCTGCAGACCCTGGGCTATGGCGAGGCGATCGAGCAGAACGGCGTGCGCATCTCGCTGCATCCCGCCGGCCACGTGCTGGGCTCGGCGCAGGTGCGGCTGGAGCATGGCGGGCGCGTATGGGTCGCCTCGGGCGACTACAAGACCGATGCCGACGGCACCTGCACGCCCTTCGAACCGGTGCGCTGCGACACCTTCATCACCGAGTCGACCTTCGGCCTGCCGATCTACCGCTGGCCGACCCAGGCCGAACTGATCGTCGACATCAACGCCTGGTGGCAACGCAATGCCGACGAGGGCCGCGCCTCGGTGCTGCTGTGCTATGCCTTCGGCAAGGCGCAGCGCATCCTGCATGGTGTCGATGCCTCCATCGGGCCGATCGTGGTGCACGGCGCGGTCGAGCCGCTCAATGCCGTCTATCGCGCCGCCGGCGTGGCGCTGCCGCCGACCTTCCGCGTCAGCGACCCCGGGGTCGATGCGCAGATGCTCAAGCGCGCGCTGGTGCTGGCGCCGCCCTCGGCGCAGGGCACGCCCTGGATGCGCCGTTTCGGCAACTATGTCGATGCCTTCGCCAGCGGCTGGATGCAGCTGCGCGGCACGCGACGCCGGCGCGGCGTCGATCGCGGCTTCGTGATGTCCGACCATGCCGACTGGCCCGGCCTGCAGAAGGCCATCGCCGGCACCGGCGCGGAGCGCATCTTCGTCACGCACGGCAGCGTCGCCATCCTGGTGCGCTGGCTCAACGAGAACGGACTGGAGGCGCAGGGCTTCAAGACCGAGTATGGCGACGACGACGTGGCCGATCGCGCGATGCCGACGGACGAGGCCACGGGCGCGCGGAAAGCCGGCGCGTCCGACGGCGCCGCCGCCGGCCTTCCGGCGGATGCGTCGGATGCGGTGGATGCGACCGACGCGGCGACGGGAACGACGCCATGAAGGCCTTCGCCGCGCTGTATCGCGAACTCGACGCCACCACCTCCAACCTCGCCAAGCAGTCCGCCCTGCGGGCCTACCTGCGTGCCGCGGCGCCGGCCGATGCCGCCTGGGCGGTCTACTTCCTGGCCGGCGGCAAGCCCCGCCAGCTGGTGCCCACCAAGCTGCTGCGCGCCATGGCCCAGGAGGCCGCCGGCCTGCCCGAATGGCTGTTCGACGAGAGCTACGACGCCGTCGGCGACCTGGCCGAGACCCTGGCGCTGCTGCTGCCGCCGCCCACCGAAGGGCACGAGCTCGGCCTGGCGGTGTGGGTCGAGCGGCACCTGCTGCCGCTGCGGGCTCTCGGCAAGAGCGCGCCCGAGACCCTGCCCGACGTGCTGCGCGCGCAATGGCGCCAGCTCGCCGCCGACGAGCGTCTGGTGTATTTCAAGCTCATGACCGGCAGCTTCCGCGTCGGCGTCTCGCGGCTGCAGGTGACGCAGGCGCTGGCGGCCGTCGGCGAGGTCGACGCCAAGCGCGTGGCACAGCGGCTCATGGGCTACACGCACATCGCCGGGCAACCCACGCCGGCCGACTACGCCGCGCTCATCGCGCCCGAGAGCGATGGCGAGCTCGACCGCAAGACCAGCGGCCAGCCCTATCCGTTCTTCCTCGCCCATCCGTTCGCCCTGCCGCTCGAGCAGTTCGATGCCGTGCTCGGGTCGCCGGCGGACTGGATCATCGAATGGAAGTGGGACGGCATCCGGGCGCAGATCGTGCGCCGCGCCGGTGCCGTGTCGGTGTGGTCGCGCGGCGAGGAACTCGTCACCGACCGCTTTCCCGAACTCGCCGCCATGGGCCAGGCCTTGCCCGACGGCACCGTGATCGACGGCGAGATCGTGGTCTGGCGCGGCGACGCGCCGGTCGCCGACCCGGTGCCCGGCGCTGCCATCGGCGCGCTCGACGAGGCCAGCGCCGACTTCAACGAGGACATGAAGGAAGGCATCGGCGAGGGCCGCGTGCAGCCCTTCGCCGAGCTGCAGCGCCGGCTTGGCCGCAAGACCCTGGGTGCCAAGCTGCTGCGCGAGATCCCGGTGGTGCTGCTGGGCTACGACCTGCTCGAATGGGAAGGCCGCGACCTGCGCGCCACGCCCCAGCGCGAGCGCCGCGCGCTGCTCGACCGCCTCATCCTCGACCTGCGTCATCCGCAACTGCTGGAGAGCCCGATGCTCACCGGCGCCACCTGGGTCGACCTGGCGCGCCAGCGCGAGGCGGCGCGCTCGATGGGTGTGGAAGGGATGATGCTCAAGCAGCGCGACGCCCACTATGGCGTCGGCCGCACCAAGGACGTCGGCACCTGGTGGAAATGGAAGATCGACCCGCTGTCGATCGATGCCGTGCTGATCTATGCCCAGCGCGGCCATGGTCGCCGCGCCAGCCTCTACAGCGACTACACCTTCGCCGTCTGGGACGGCCCGCCCGGCAGCGCCGAGCGCAGGCTGGTGCCCTTCGCCAAGGCCTACTCCGGCCTCACCGACGCCGAGATGGGCCGCGTCGACGCCGTGGTGCGCAAGACCACCATCGAGAGCTTCGGCCCGGTGCGCAGCGTCAAGCCGACCTTGGTCTTCGAGCTCGGCTTCGAGGGCATCGCCCGCAGCACGCGCCACAAGAGCGGCATCGCGGTGCGCTTCCCGCGCATGCTGCGCTGGCGCGAGGACAAGCCGGTGGAGGAGGCCGACTCGCTGGAGACGCTGGCGGCGCTGCTGCCGGCCGTGCCATGAGGCTGGCCGATCTCACGGACTGGTTCGCCGGGCGCGGCTGGAAGCCGTTCAAGTTCCAGAAGGAGGTCTGGAAGGCCATCGCCGATGGCCGCTCCGGCCTGCTGCACGCCACCACCGGTTCGGGCAAGACCTATGCCGTCTGGCTCGGCGCGCTGAAGGCCTTTCCGCTGAAGGCGACGCTGTCGAGCACGCGCGCCAACGCGAAGACGATCCCGCCGCCGCTCACGGTGCTGTGGCTCACGCCCATGCGCGCGCTCGCCGCCGACACGCTGCGGGCGCTGCGGCAGCCGCTCGAGGCGCTGGCGCCCGACTGGACCGCCGGCGCGCGCAGCGGCGACACCGTCGCGGCCGAGCGCAGCGCGCAGAACCGGCAACTGCCCACCGTGCTGGTCACCACGCCCGAGAGCCTGTCGGTGCTGCTCTCGCGCGCCGACGCGGCCGAGGTGCTGGGCACGGTGCGGATGGTGGTCGACGAGTGGCACGAGCTGATGGGCAACAAGCGCGGCGTGCAGGTGCAGCTGGCGCTCGCGCGCCTGCGGCGCTGGAACCCGGCGCTGTGCGTCTGGGGCATGTCGGCCACGCTGGGCAATCTGGAGGAGGGCATGCGCACCCTGCTGGGCCACGATGGCGGCACCATGGTCCAGGGCCAGGTGAAGAAGGACCTGGTCGTCGACTCGCTGCTGCCCGGCCGGGCCGAGCGTTTCCCGTGGGGTGGTCATCTGGGGATGGCGATGCTGCCGCAGGTGGTGCGCGAGATCGAGTCGAGCGCCACCACGCTGGTCTTCGCCAACACCCGCGCGCAGTCGGAGATCTGGTATCGCGCCCTGCTGGAGGCGCGGCCGGAATGGGCCGGCGTGATCGCCCTGCACCATGGCTCGCTCGACCGTGCGGTGCGCGAGTGGGTCGAGGCCGGCCTCAAGAGCGGCGAGCTGCGCGCCGTGGTCTGCACCTCGAGCCTCGACCTGGGCGTGGACTTCCTGCCGGTGGAGCGCGTGCTGCAGATCGGCTCGCCCAAGGGCGTGGCGCGGCTGCTGCAGCGCGCCGGGCGCTCGGGCCACGCGCCGGGGCGGCCCTCGCGCATCACGCTGGTGCCCACGCACAGCCTGGAGATCGTCGAAGGCGCGGCGGCGCGGGTGGCGGTCGCGGCCGGGCACATCGAGTCGCGCGCCACGCCCGACCAGCCGCTCGACGTGCTGGTCCAGCACCTGGTCACGGTGGCCCTGGGTGGCGGCTTCGTCGCCGACGAGCTCTACGACGAGGTGCGCGGCACGGCCGCCTTCGCGCAGCTGTCGCGCGACAGCTGGGAGTGGTGCCTGGACTTCGTGCGCCAGGGCGGCCGCTCGCTGGAGGCCTATCCGGACTACCACCGCGCCGTGCCCGACGAGCACGGCGTCTGGCACGTGCCCGATGCGCGGCTGGCGCGCCGGCACCGCATCAACATCGGCACCATCGTCAGCGAATCCAGCATGAGCGTGCAGTACGTCGGCGGCGCCCGCGTGGGCCACGTCGACGAGGGCTTCGTCGCGCGCCTGAAGCCCGGCGAGTGCTTCCTGTTCGGCGGCCGGCTGCTGGAGCTGGTGCGCATCCGCGAGATGACGGCCTGGGTGCGGCGCGCCAGCGGCCGGCGCCATGCGGTGCCGCGCTGGGCCGGCACCCGCGTGCCGTTGTCGGTGACCCTGGCCGCCGCCGTGCTCGATCAGCTGGCCGCGGCCGAGGCCGGCCATTACGACACGCCCGAGCTGCGCTGCGTGCGGCCATTGCTGGAGGTGCAGCAGCGCTGGTCGGCCCTGCCGACGCCGCGGACCCTGCTGGCCGAGACGCTCAAGACGCGCGAGGGCTGGCATCTGTTCCTCTATCCCTTCGCCGGCCGCCACGTGCACCTGGGGCTGGCCAGCCTGCTGGCCTGGCGCGTCGCCCAGCATGCGCCGCGCACCTTCTCCATCGCGGTCAACGACTATGGCTTCGAACTGCTGAGCGCGACCGAGGTCGACTGGGCCGACATGCTGCCGCGCATGCTGCACGCCGGGCACGACGCGCAGGCGCAGCAGGCCCTGGCGCAGGCCGACGTCGAGGCCGGCGAGCGCCAGGCGCTGCTGCACGAGGTGCTGGAGAGCCTCAACGCGGGCGAGCTGGCGCGCCGGCGCTTCCGCGAGATCGCCCGCGTCTCCGGCCTGATCTTCCAGGGCTATCCGGGCGAGCGGCGCAGCAACAAGCAGCTGCAGGCGTCCTCGTCGCTGTTCTGGGAGGTGTTCCGCAAGTACGACCCGCAGAACCGGCTGCTGCTGCAGGCCGAACAGGAGCTGCTGGCGCAGGAACTGGAGATCGGCCGCCTGCGCGCCAGCCTGGCGCGCATGAACGCGCAGACGCTGTCGCTCCATGCGCTGGCGCGACCGACGCCGTTCGCCTTCCCGCTGATGATCGAGCGCTATCGCGAGCAGCTCTCCAGCGAGAGCGTGGCCGACCGCATCGCGCGCATGGTCGAGCAGCTGGAGCTGGCGGCCGGCGGCGAGGCGGGCGTGGGCGATGCCGGTTCGCGCGTGACGATGGAGGCTCCGATCGCGCTGGGGGCGGGTGCCACCGACCGCACGGACCGGATGGATCGGATGGATCAAGTGAAGGCCGGCCTGGCGTTCGGCCAGGAGGGCGGCAGCGAGGGCGGTGGGCGGGCGGCCTCGGAGGACGCGACGGACGAGCCGGCGCCGGCCCCCGGGACACCCGCCGCCGCCGCCGCGGCCCGCGCGGCGCGGGGCCGGCCACGCCGGCGCGACCGCAAGCCCTCGCGCCCGCTGCCGCCGCTGTGAGGGGCGGCATGCCGGCCCGCGCATGGAGCGGCCGGCACCGGCGTCGCCATCGACCGGCTGCGAATCGTCACACGGGGGGCACCGGGCGTCGTTTAAGCTGCCCGCCATGAGCAGCATCAACTCCCGCACCTACGAATCCGTTCCCTCCCGCAAGGTGGCCTTCCTCGGCCTCGGCGTGATGGGCTATCCCATGGCCGGTCACCTGGCCCAGGCCGGGCACGACGTCACGGTCTACAACCGCACGCCGGCCAAGTCGGCGGCCTGGACGGCCGAGTTCGCCGGCGCCGCCGGCACGCTGGCCCATGCCGCCACGCCGCGCGAGGCCGCCGCCGGGGCCGAGATCGTCTTCTGCTGCGTCGGCAACGACGACGACCTGCGCTCGGTGGTGCTGGGCGACGATGGCGCCTTCGCCGGCATGGCGCGGGGCACGGTGTTCGTCGACCACACGACCGCCTCGGCCGACGTGGCGCGCGAGCTGTCGGCCCTTGCGCTGGAGCGCGGCCTGCAGTTCATCGACGCCCCGGTCTCCGGAGGCCAGGCCGGTGCGCAGAACGGCGCCCTGACCGTGATGTGCGGCGGCGATGCCGCGACGTTCGAAATCGTCCGGCCGGTGGCCGCCGCGTTCTCGCGCGCCATCACGCTGCTGGGCGAGAGCGGCTCGGGCCAGCTGGCCAAGATGGTCAATCAGATCTGCATCGCCGGCGTGGTCCAGGGCCTGAGCGAGGCGATCGCCTTCGGGCAGCGTGCCGGCCTGGACATGAATGCCGTGCTGGGCGTGATCTCCAAGGGCGCGGCGCAGAGCTGGCAGATGGAGAACCGTGGCAAGACGATGGTCGAGGGCAAGTTCGACTTCGGCTTCGCGGTCGACTGGATGCGCAAGGACCTCGGGCTGGTGCTGGAGGAAGCCCGGCGCAACGGCGCCCGGCTGCCGGTGACGGCACTGGTCGACCAGTTCTATGCCGACGTGCAGCAGGCGGGCGGCGCGCGCTGGGACACGTCGAGCCTGATCAAGAGATTGAGCTGATCCCCGGTCTTCGCGCACTGCGTGTCGCTTAGCCAACCGGCGACACCGGTGGCCCGGCGGAGCCGGTTCCGCGGTGTCCCTGGCTTTGCGAGCCTCAGCGGACGGGGGTGACGGTGGCGCCGCCGGAGGCGGGCAGGGGGTCCATGGGGGGGAGCGGGACGCTGGAGCGGGCGGCGGGCGCGACGCTGTTGACGGTGTTGGGCGAAGGGCCGGTGCCGCCCTGGCGCGTCTGGCCGGCGAGTTCGGCCTCGCTGACGATCTCGACCACCCGCACCACCTTGTCGACGCCGGCCACGCCACGCGTGATGTCGGTGGCGCGATCGGTCTCGCGGCGGGTCGCCAGGCCCATCAGGTAGACCACGTTACGCTCGGTCACCACCTTGAACGAGGTGGCGAAGATGTCCTTGGCATCGAGCAGCGAGGCCTTCACCTTGCCGGTGATGAAGGTGTCGCTGGAGCGCTGCTGGAAGCTGCTGGCCGGACCGACCACGGTCTCGTTGACCACGCCACGAACGTTGTCCAGGCCGCGCGCGATCTCCTCCACGCGCCGACGATCGGCCTCGACGCCCACCGTGCCGGTCAGCAGCACCTGGCGATTGAAGCTGGTGATGCTGACGTACATCTGGTCGTTGGCGATGTCGCGGATGCGGGCGGCGCCGCGCAGTTCGATGCCCTGGTCGTCGAGCTGCGCGCCCGAGGTGCGGCGGTCGGTCGCGACCAGGCCGGCGCCGGCGGCCGCGCCGCCGACCACCAGCGGCACGCAGGCGGTGAGCGAGCCCGCCAGCGCGGCGCCCGCGGTGAGCATCAGCGCCAGGCGGCGCAGGGATGCGAGAGGGGTGGTGGTGGTCGTCATGTGAAGGGTTCCTGTTCTCCGAGTAGCTGGGCGTCCACCCCGTCGCACAGGCAGTGCAGCGCGATCAGGTGGACTTCATGGATGCGGACGGCGCGCTCGTGCGGCACGCGGACCTGGACGTCGGTCTCGCGCAAGGCGCGGCCGGCCGCGCCGCCACTCGCGCCGAGCAGCGCGACGACGGTCATCTCGCGCGCGTGCGCGGCCTCGATGGCGGCCAGCACGCCGGCCGACTGCCCGGTCGCGCTCAGCGCCAGCAGCACGTCGCCGGCCTGACCGAGGGCGTGGACCTGGCGGGCGAAGTGGCCGGCATCGGCGGCCTCGGGCGTGTCGGCGGCCGGATCGCTCGGATCGCCCCCGAGCAGCGCCAGCGCGGCGAGGCCGGGGCGCTCGCGCTCGAAGCGGCCGACGAACTGGGCCGCGAACTGCTGCGCCAGCAGGCCCGAGACGCCAGCGCCGCAGGCCAGGATCTTGCCGCCGCTGGTGACGCAGGCGAGCAGCGCCTGCATGGCCTGGGAGATCGGTTTGCTGAGCGCCGGGCCGGCCTGGTACTTGAGGTCGGCACTGTCGATGAAGTGCTGCTGGATTCGTTGCTCTAGCATGGGCCCGCGATGATACGGCCCCGGCGTCAGGCGGCGTCGAAAGCGCCCTGCAGCCATTCGATGCGGCCGGCCTCGACCAGCACGACATCGAAGCGGCACGGCGGCAGCACGTGCAGGTCCATCAGGTAGTGGCGGGCGGCGAAGACGATGCGGCGCCGCTTGACGCCGGTGATGCTGCCGCCCGCGCCACCATGGCTGTCGCTCGCGCGCTGGCGCACCTCGACGAAGACCAGCGTGGCGTCGCGCGGGTCGCGCAGGATCAGATCGATCTCGCCGCCGCCGCGTCCGGGCGTCCGATAATTGCGCGTCACCAGCCGCAGGCCGGCGGCCTCCAGGTGCGCCAGTGCCGCGTCCTCGGCCGCATCGCCGCGCTGCTTGGTGGTCGTCGTGGTCGTCGTCGCCACCACCGTCATCCTGTCCCGTCCGTCTGTCGCACTGGAGAATCTCCTTGTCCCACACCCTCGCTCCGGCCGCTTTCGGCGCCGCCCTGTCGGCCGCGCGCGATGCCGCGGGCGCGCAGCATTATCCGCAGGCCACCCTGTATGTCGTGGCGACGCCGATCGGCAACCTGGCCGACATCACGCTGCGCGCCCTGCACGTGCTGCAGCTGGCCGACGTGGTCGCCTGCGAGGACACGCGCCACACGCAGGGCCTGCTGCGCGCCTATGGCATCGACCGCCCCGGCGCGCAGCTGCTGGCGGTGCACCAGCACAACGAGGCCGAGGCGGCGCAGATGGTGGTCGCGCGGCTGGCCCAGGGTCAGCGCGTGGCCTATGTGAGCGATGCCGGCACGCCCGGCGTGAGCGATCCCGGCGCCCGGCTGGTGGCCGTGGCGCGCGAGGCCGGCCACCGCGTGCTGCCGCTGCCGGGCGCGAGCAGCGTCACCACGCTGCTGGGCGCGGCCGGCCTGGTCGCGGCGCCCGGCGACGAGAGCAGCGCCTTCGTCTTCGCCGGGTTCCTGCCGAGCAAGGCCGGCGAGCGCGATGCCGTCGTGCAGGCCCTGGCGGCCGAGCCGCGCAGCGTGGTGCTGCTGGAGGCGCCACATCGCATCGAGGCCCTGGCGCGCGCGCTGGCGGTGCTGGGCGAGCGGCGCGTGACCATCGGCCGCGAACTCACCAAGCAGTTCGAGGAGATCGCCACCGTCGAGGCCCGGGCCCTGCCCGAGTGGTTCGCCGCCGGTCGCGATCGCGCGCGCGGCGAGTTCGCGCT
>Ga0308158_10005534_pt1 | contig 10347 bp, 10 predicted proteins | sample PhyBR2_FD_201038 | JGI IMG/M metagenome (GOLD analysis project Ga0308158, IMG submission 201038) | Phyllosphere microbial communities from UC Gill Tract Community Farm, Albany, California, United States - DLSLB.R2 | ecosystem: Host-associated > Plants > Phyllosphere > Unclassified | place: USA... | reverse complement strand
CACCGCCCCAGCCCGGCTGCGCATCCTGCTTGTAGTAATACGCGCCCAGCATGCCCGACACCGCCAGACTCTGGTCGGTGGTCAGGCGGATATCCTGCGACCAGTTCTTGACCCCCGTATTGCTGAAGCTCTCGAACGCGCCGCCGTAACCGCGGATGGCGCTGTAGTCCTGGTCGCTGGCGGCATAGGTTTCGCTCTTGTTGTAGGCCGAGGTCGAGGTCAGGTTCCAGCCGTTGGCGAACAGATAGTCCACCACCACGCTGGTGCGCAGCAGGTCGGTCTTGCGGCCGGAGAAGTAACCGGCGGTCTCGAATTCCCTGGTGTTCAGCGCGTAGTCCGACGGCGCCGTCAGCTCACCGCAGTAATAGCCGCGGCGGCGCGATTCCAGGATCGGATACAGGCCGAAGTACAGGCCGCCGGTTTCTTCCGGCAGGTAGCAGTTGAGGTTGTCACTGCCCAGGCGGGCCGCGGCGAAGTGCTGGTCGCGGCTCTTCTGCTTCATCACCCGCGCGGTGATGTCCAGTGCGTCGGTCGGCGACCACGCGATGGCGGCCATGCCGCTGATGGTCTCGGTACCGTTGAGGTCCTTCCTGCCCGAGGCCTGGTTGTAGAACACGCCGTCATTGCCACGCTTGTTCAGGCTGACGTCGTAGCCGAACGAACCATCGTCATTGGCGCCCGAATAGAACAGGCCCATCTTTTCCTGGCCGTAGTTGCCGGCGCCCAGGGTGAGCTTGCCGCCCGGCGCGCTGCCCGGACGCTTGGTGATGAAGTTGACCGCACCGGAGAAGGTACGGCGGCCAAACGCGGCCGACTGCGGGCCACGGATCACTTCCACGCGCTGGATGTTTTCCAGGCCATAGCTGGAGATATCGCCTTCAACGTAGATGCCGTCGATGAAGAACGATGCATTGGCCTCGCCCTGGATGTTGGACATGCCGCGAATCACCGGACGGTCGAAGCCGCGGCCGTAGCCGGACTTGAACGAGAAGCTCGGCGACAGGTTGGCGATGTCGCGCACGTCGGTCAGGCCCTTCTTCTCGATGGCCTGCTCGGACATGGCGGTGATCGGCAGCGGCATCTGCTGCAGCGGCTCGGACACGCCACGCGCGGTCACGGTGATCTGGTCGAGGCTGTGCACGGCATCGCTGTTGGCTGCCGGCGGTGCGCCCGCTTCGTCGCTGTCGGCAGCGGCGGCGTTGCCCGCACACAGCAGCAGCGCGAGGGCGATCGAGGAGCACAGCAGGTCTGGCTTGATGGTCTTCATGGGATTCCCGACTGGAAAGTTTGATCGGAATGGATTGGGAGGATGGATGCGCCGTCTTGGGGGAGGGTTCCGTCCGTTGTTTCCGTACTTCAGTCCTGCTGTTTCGCCGCCGCGTCCTGCTTGAGCTGCTTGTAGTAGCTCCAGCTGGTGACGTTGGGTTGCACCCAGGTTTCGGGTGCGCGTGCGTACTCGGGGTAGCGGGTACGGACGAGTTCCTGGATGTCGGCAGGCAGTTCACTGACCGATGCGCGCTTGTTGCCCTGCGCGATGTACAGCAGATTGCCCGGGCGGGTGCCCAGCTTCATCCAGGGAAGCCACGGACCGATGCGGGTCCAGCCGTAGGTGACCGGCACGCTCTTCAGGGCCGGGTTTTCCAGATCCGCGCGGGGCGCGAAGAACATGAAGTGCTCCGACCCCATGTAGGTCGGGCCACTGGACTCGGCCGGGAACTCGGCCGGCTGCAGCGGGTTGGGATAGGCCAGCGGGATGTTGAGGGTCAACATCACCTGGTCGCCGGCTTCCACCCACGGCAGGTGCAGCGGACGGCCCGGCGCATTGAGCACGGTGTTGACCGGGTCGTTGGCGACCTGCACCACCGCGTTGCGCTCACCCGAGAACGGGTTGTCCCAGCTGTCGATGATCTTGCCGGTCTTCAGGTCGCGGTAGAAAGTGAGTTCGCGCGTGTACAGCCGCCATACGCCATCGGCCTGCTTTTCCGCACGGCAGATGTTGTAGCCCTCGAAGCCGAGCAGCGGCGCCGGCTTCTGCCCTGGCTCCTGTGCGAACAGGGTGCCGGCCCACCACAGCAGTTCTTCCTGCTTGGGGTCCAGCGAACAACGCAGCTTGACCATTGCTTCAACGCTGCCCTGTTCGGACTGCAGATCCAGCGCTTTCGCCTGTGGCGAAAGTGCAATTGCGGCAGCCAGCAAAACCGATGACATTCGAATCACGTCTAACCCCCCGGTTGAAGTGGAGCAATGAAGCCAGCGCGCTGGCCTGCCCCGGACCACGGAAGACGGGCCTGCGACCCATCAAAGATGACATATAGCTATATCATTAGTACATGTTTGTCCAATCATTTGTAGAACCTTTATCGCCGACCCCGCAGCACTGCTGGACGCCGTGAAAACCCAGCAACAGCAAGCACGGGGGGCACTGCGCAAGATGTTGCTTTGCAACAACAAAGCGCCCGCCCAGGCCATGAAAATGGGCACTGGCTTTTTGTCCGGACATTTGAGAAATTCGGGATACGGATGATGCCGGGAGATAGGCTGATAGACCGTACTGGCGGAGATTTCCGCCAGTACGAAGGCGCAAGGGCTCAGGTATTAGTTGGCCGCTTGACCCCGACCAGACCTACATGACATATAGATATAACTTTAGAACTTGAAGCCTTCCAAGGAGTCGCCATGAGCCAGCAAGCCCTGCCCCCCAGTTGGCAACACGTGGGCCGCCACGCGGCGTTCCCCGATAGCGCACTGGATGACACCGCCCGCTTCGACTTCCTGGCCAACCTCAATGGCTACCTGGCCACCCAGCTCAGCCCCAAGGTCAAGCTGGCCTACGAGCAGCGGGTGAAGCCGGCGTTCGAGAAGGACAAGGGCCGCGCCCCGGAAACCCGTCACGAAGTGCGCAAGGCGATGGCCGGCGATGCGATCTACCAGACCTGGAGCGCCCTGCGCCGCAGCAGCATGGAAATGCGCCAGCAGGCCGGTCGTGGTCTGGTGCTCAAGCAGGTGAACGCGCTGATCGACAAGACCCGCGCACTCAACGCCAGCGACGATGGCCTGCAGTTGGATGCCTCGGTGAAGGTGCCGCGCTACTCCAGCGCGGTGGACATCCACTGCATGCCCGGCGGTTACCACACCGAGCTGCTGGCCGATGACGTATCAGCGGCCGCCAACTACGACTGCGGCATCTTCGCCACCACCGGCGGCATGCTCGGCCGTTACAACGATGGCGGTGGCCAGGCGCTGGCGCAGTGGTTGCAGGAAGAACACCCCGGCTTCAAGCCGCGTCGTATCCTCGATATCGGCTGCACGGTCGGCCACAACATCGTGCCGCTGGCGCAGGCCTTCCCGGATGCCGAGGTGGTCGCCATCGACGTGGCCGCACCGATGCTGCGCTACGCCCATGCGCGCGCCCGCGCCCTGGGGGTGAACAACATCAGCTTCCGCCAGGCCAATGGTGAAGCGCTGGACTATGCGGACGGTTCCTTCGACCTGATCACCACCGCCATGTTCTGGCATGAAAGCTCGGCCACGGCGATGCCGCGCAAACTGCGCGAGATCCACCGCCTGCTGGCGTCGGGCGGCCTCACCGCCCACCTGGAGCAGCCGCAGTACCACGGCATGGACCCCTACGAGCAATTCATCCGCGACTGGGATGCGTACAACAACAACGAGCCGTTCTGGAGCGTGATGCACGAGTACGACCTGCGCCAGATGATGGCCGCGGCCGGCTTCGATGCCGAGCGTTATTTCGAAACCAAGGTCCGCGGCGTGGTCGATCGGGACATCTTCCCGGTGGCCAGCGAAAGCGGCGAAGACCACGGCCGTGCCGCGCTGTGGACCATGTTTGGAGCCTGGAAAGCATGAGCATCGATCCGATCGCCCTGGCCGGCAGCCGCGCCCGCGGCAAGCGTCCCTATTTCTTCAAGGACCCGGACGTGGAGCGGGTGCTGTCCATTGCCATGGCCATCGCCATGGAAAATGCCGTCACCCACCAGCGCCTGGATGCGCTGGAACGTTTGATTGAACAGAAAGGCCTGCTCAGCCGCGAGGAACTGGAGCAGTTCCGCCCGGACCGTGAGGCCGAAGCACAGCGCACGCTGTGGATGAAGGAATACATCGCCCGGGTGCTGCGCATCGTGCAGCAGGAAACCGAGGCTTTGGAAGGCGGTGCTATGGACGTGCCGATGGAAGAAGTGATGGATGCACTTCGCAACGAATGAGGCCAAGCCTCAACTGATGACATCAACACGACCCACAAGGAAACCGCAATGCCGAACATGCAACTGCACCTGCCGCTGCTGGCCCGCCACGAAGGCGTCTGGGATGGCGTCTACCGTTACTACGACGCCAACGGCGACAAGATCGACGAACACAAGTCGCGCCTGATCTGCCGCTTCCCGGCCGATGAGAACCTGCCCTACCACCAGACCAACCACTACAGCTGGGCCGACGGCAAGGTGGAAGTGCGCGACTTCCCGACCCGCTACGAGTTTGGCCGCGTCATCTTCGACAACGAGCTGATCTACGGCTGGGCCGCCGAAGTGCCGCTGGATGACTACCACCGCACGGTGATGCTGTACTGGAAGCGCAAAGGCGAGGAAGGCCTGGAGCTGTACGAAATGATCCAGCTTTCCGACTGCGGCCAGCTGCGCAACCGCATCTGGCATTGGTACAAGAACGGCGTACTGGTACAGCGCACGCTGATCGACGAGAAGTTCGTCAGCCGCGACTGGCAGAAGATCAAGGGCGAGAGCTTCAACGGCGACCCGATCTGACTTCGCAACTGAAATGATGACTCGGGGCGCCAAGGCGCCCCGAGTTTGTTGCGGCTGTGCAGCGCTGGAGTTTGCGATTGCAGCTGTGAAGCCCCTCTCCCGCTTGCGGGAGAGGGGTTGGGGTGAGGGGAAGCTTTTAAAGCTCTAAGAGCTCCCCTCATCCGCCCCTTCGGGGCACCTTCTCCCGCAAGCGGGAGAAGGGATCAAGAACAACAGCACAAGCAACTGCACAAGCAACTGCAACTGCAACTGCAACTGCAACTGCAACTGCAACTGCAACTGCAACTGCAACTGCAACTGCAACCAACATGATCCAGGCTATCAACCACCGAGGTACCCAATGAGCAACACCCGCAGACATTTCCTGGGCAGTGCCGCCGGCCTGGCCGCACTGGGCGCAGTCGGCCCGTCCCTGCTGGGTGCCTCGGCACCGGCACAAGCCGCCATGGGCAAGGGCCCGGATGCGCTCAACGAACGCACCGATGGCACCTACGCCACGGTTGAACTGGCCAAGCCCGCCTGGACCCTGGGCCTGGTGCAGTCGCGCGTGCACAGCTTCGATGCCAAGGAATGGAAGGCCGGCACCAAGCGCAACCTGGCGCATATGCTCGAGCTCATCGACAAGGCGCACTACCACGCCAAGCCCGACCTGCTGCAGTTCCACGAATTCCCGCTCACCGGCTGGCGCAAGTGGACCCGCAATGAAATCCTCAAGTTCGCCATCACCATCCCCGGCGAAGAAACCGAGGCCATCGCCGCCAAGGCACGCCAGTACGGCACCTGGATCGTGTTCGGCGCCTATGCCACCGACCCGGATTGGCCGGGCCATGTGCTGTCCATCACCACGATCATGAACGACAAGGGCGAGATCGTGGACAAGCACTGGAAGGCACGCAACCTCAAGGGCGCCTTCCCGGACTTCGAACTGTTCACCACCACGACGTACGACGTGCTCGACCGCTACGTGGAAATGTATGGCCGCGATGCCGTCGTGCCGGTCACCCGCACGCCACTCGGCAATATCTGCACCAGCTCCACCCAGCGTGAGCCTGAACTGTTCCGGGCGATGGCGTTCAAGGGCGCCGAAGTGTTCCTGCGTACCGCCTCCGGCGGCTTCTCGGACATGGATATCGCCGCCTGCGCGATGTACAACGGCGTCTACTCCTCCATCGTCAACAACTCGATCTCGCCGGACAACGGTCCCTATTTCGACGACCCGGGCTCTGGCGGCACCGCGCTGTACGACCCCACCGGCAAGGCCATCGCCGAAGCGCAGAGCAAGGAAGAAACCCTGGTGCTGGGCCGCGTGCCGATCGCCGAACTGCGTGCGCGCAAGCGCCAACCTGTCGTGCACATGGACCTGTTCCGCGACGTCTACGACACCTACCAGAACGCCTATCCGCCGAACCTGTGGTCGGAGTACCTGCCCACCTCGCTGGAAGACGCCGCCCGCTACATCCGCGGCAAGTCGCGCTGGAAGTAAGTTGAACCGACAACGGCGCCGTAAGGCGCCGTTGCTTCATTCGGCGCCACCACTGATTTCAGCCGATCGAACCAAAGCGGCTTCATACCGCAGCGCGCGGTTCGGCCCACAGCCACTCCAGCTCACAAGCAGCTGACACGGCACGGATCAAACTGAGCGTCGGTTCCGCGATGACGGAGTTGTTAATGCCAACCGTCTTCCATCTCGGCCTGCTGCTGTGCTGGGCCGTGGTGCTTGGCTATTGGGCCATCACCGCACTGCGCGCCAAACCGGTGAGCCGCAACGAGTCGCGGGCACGGCAGTTCCTGGCGTACTGGCTGCCGTTGCTCATCGCGGTACTGCTGCTCGGTCCGGGCCAATGGTTCGGCCACAGCTGGCTGCGTGAGCAGTTCGTACCGCACTCCTTGCCGATCTACACCTTGGGCCTGCTGCTGTGTATGGCAGGTGCCGCACTCGCGCTGTGGTCGCGCTGGCAGCTGGGCCGCAACTGGAGCGGCAATGTGCAGATCAAGCAGGCACACGAGCTGATCAGCAGCGGGCCGTATGCACATGTGCGCAACCCCATCTACAGCGGCTTCCTGCTGATGTTCAGCGGCACCGCGTTGATGGTTGGCGATTGGCGCGGGGTGATCGCCGTGGCAATCGTGTTCGCCTCGTTCTGGGTCAAACTGCGGCAGGAAGAGCGCTTCCTCGCAGCCCACTTCGGGCCCGCCTACAGTGCCTATGCGGCACGCACCAAACGCCTGATTCCCGGTCTGCTGTAAGGCCTCAGGCGCCGCGCTCCGGGTCATCCTCACTACCGCGTCCTGCGCCGTAACCCAGTCCGGCGCCCATGCCCATGCCGGCACCCATCCCGCCCATGCCACCGCCGGCACCGCCGCCTTTGCCACCACCCGCGGCGTCCTTGTCGGCGCCTTTTCCCGCACCCTTGTTGCCGCTACCGCTGCCCGCCGGCCGCAGCGGCCCTTGGCGGGGAATGGCGACGGCAGCCGGTATCACCTCCAGGTCCAGCACGCTGCGGACGAAGTCGCGCAGTGACACCACCAGCTCGGCGGTATGGATCGGCCGGCCCTCGACCATATCGGTGGCAGCGCGCGCGGCCAGCCGCACCTGCTCCTCGGTGCCCAGCAGGATCACGTCCGACAGCGCCGCCTCCACCGCATCGCGGATGCGCCGCGCCCGCTCACCCGCCTCGCCTGGATCCGGGCTTGGCAACAGCAGGGCACCGTCGGCGGTCGTAGCGGTCTGTCCCTGCGCCAGTTCGGCGGCACGTCGGCGCAGATCGCGCAGGTGGCTGGGGTCAACGCTGAGATCACCTGTAAAGGAACCGCCCAAGGTCTTGTAGGCCGCAATCAGGGTCTTCAGCCGTTCGTTGATCTGGCGATTGGCGGCTTCGCGCTTCTGCTGCACCGCCTGCATCACCAGCAAGCGGATGCCGACGCCGATCAGGGTGATGATCGCCAGACCCACCAGCGTCGACAGCAGGCCCTGCCAGGAACTGAAATCCAGACCACGCATCCGCGCACCCGTTGCTGCAGGCGCACATGCGCGCCGGGACCTTCATCGTACCGGCAGCATGCCAATCCCCACCAACGGCACAGCCACTGCAGTGGGCGGACGCGGTATCGTGTCGCCCTCTTCTTGTCCTAGAACCCGCCGATGCCCAGCACGTCTCCCGCCCCGGCCACCGCCCCTTCGCAGAAACTGGAACGCGCGCTCAAGCCGCGCCAGCTGATCATGATGGGGCTGGGCAGCGCCATCGGTGCCGGCCTGTTCCTGGGCTCGGGCGTGGGCATCCAGGCCGCGGGCCCGGCGGTACTGATCTCCTACCTGGTGGCCGGCACCCTGGTCATCATCATGATGCACGCCATGGGCGAGATGGCCGCCGCACGGCCCGCCAGCGGCGCATTCTCGGTCTACGCCGCCGATGCCCTGGGTGCCACTGCCGGCGCCACCGTCGGCTGGTTGTGGTGGGCGCAGCTGGTGGTGGTGATCGCCGCCGAATCCGTCGGCGCGGCCGGTCTGCTCAGTACGGTCTGGCCGCAATTGTCGGTACCGCTGACCTCGCTGGCATTCATGGTGGTGTTCACTGCCATCAACCTGCTGGGCGTGCGCAATTACGGCGAGTTCGAGTTCTGGTTCGCCATCCTCAAGGTCGGCGCCATCATCGCCTTCATCCTGATCGGCATCGCGCTGCTGCTGGGCCTGCTGCCCAATGTGCCTTCGCCCGGTCTGGCCAACATCACCGGCCATGACGGTTTCATGCCCAAGGGCCTGGCCGGCATCGGCGCGGCGCTGCTGGTGGTGATCTTCGCCTTTGGCGGCACCGAGATCGTGGCCGTGGCCGCGGCCGAAACCCAGGACCCGGAACGCAGCCTGGCCCGTGCCATCCGTACCGTGGCCTGGCGCATCCTGGTGTTCTACATCGGCTCGATCGGCGTGATCATCGCCGTGGTGCCGTGGAACAGCCCCACCCTCAAATCGCCGTTCGCCGCCGTGCTGCAGGTCGCCAACATCCCCGGCGCGGCCACTGCGATCACCCTGATCGCGGTGATCGCCCTGCTGTCGGCGCTGAACGCCAACCTGTACGGTGCCTCGCGGATGATCTATTCGCTGGCTGAACGGAGCGAGGCCCCGCGCTGGCTGGGCCTGACCAATACCCGTCAGGTGCCGGTGCTGGCGGTGTTGGCCAGTGTGCTGTTCGGCTTTGCCGCCACCGTGCTGGAACTGGTGTTCCCGGACAAGGTGCTGCCGGTGCTGCTCAACGTGGTCGGTTCCACCTGCCTGCTGGTATGGACCATCACCCTGGTCTCGCAGCTGATCCTGCGCCGCCGCGCCGAGCGCCTGGGCACGCCACTGCCGTTCCGCATGGCCGGCTTCCCCTACCTGACGGTGCTGGCGCTGGCGATCTTGGGGCTGATCTTCGTGCTGCTGCTGAGCACCCCGGAAACCCGCCTGCAGTTCCTCTCGATGGCCGCCTTCACCGCTTTCATTGCGCTGTGCAGCGGCTTGGCAAGGAAGACCCGCCGCGCTTGACCATGCCAAATCAGCTGGGATTACAGCCCATCGCCACGATGGGCTTGTTTTAACGGGAAACTAACGGCAGGCTGCGCCCATCCGAGGCCAGTCATGCCGATCACAGACCCCCGCGTAGATACCTACATCGCCGATGCCGCCGCTTTCGCGCAGCCGATCCTGCGCGAGATCCGCCAGCGCGTGCACAACGGCTGCACCGCGGTGGAAGAGGCCATCAAATGGGGCATGCCGGCCTTCCTGTACAACGGCAAGCTGCTCTGTGGCATGGCGGCATTCAAGGCGCACGCCACGCTGGGGTTCTGGCAGCGCGAGGCGGGTAGCGGCGATGACTCGGCGATGGGCCAGTACGGCCGCCTGCAGTCGCTCCGCGACCTGCCCGGCAAGCGCGAGTTCACCCGCCAGCTACATGCCGCCATGCAACGTATCGATGCTGGCGTAACCCGCCCGCGGGCAACCCCACGAGCGCCCCTGCCAATGCCTCCGGCTTTTGCCGAGGCGCTGGCCGGTGCGGCGGCCGCCAAGGCACAGTTTGAATCGTTTCCCCCTGGATACCAACGCGACTATCTGGAATGGATAGGCGAGGCCAAACGCGAAAGTACCCGCCAGCGGCGTATCGCCCAGGCCATTGAGTGGTTGTCCGACGGCAAGCGACGCCATTGGAAACATGAGACACATTGACGTGGGACGCGCCAACGATTCCACTTCCCCCAAATATCCCCCAATCAGCCCTGTTGCTACGCCATGATCGACCTAGAAAGCCTCATCCAGCGCTCCATCGACCCTGCATCCGTCAGGCTGGAAGGTACCCTGACAAATCCGCCGTCGTTCGGCGTGTATGCCATCGAGAACATCGATGACGGCAGCACCCATTACCGCTTCGGCAATCATCCGGTGCGCATGCACGAACTGGAGGACAAGTTCGGCAGCGCCGAGCTGGAGTACCTGTTCCTCAGCCGCGAAGACGCCGCTGCGATGACTTCGGCCCTGAACCGCCCCGAAGCGGACTGAACAAGCCGAGATAGCGCCGAGCCATGCTCGGCCGAGGCATTGCCG
>Ga0308158_10005533_pt1 | contig 10348 bp, 9 predicted proteins | sample PhyBR2_FD_201038 | JGI IMG/M metagenome (GOLD analysis project Ga0308158, IMG submission 201038) | Phyllosphere microbial communities from UC Gill Tract Community Farm, Albany, California, United States - DLSLB.R2 | ecosystem: Host-associated > Plants > Phyllosphere > Unclassified | place: USA... | reverse complement strand
GCAATAAAGCAGCAGAATCGGGCGATGATAGCCCGATTGAGACAGATGAAAAGGTGGGAAGGGCGGTTTACACTGTGCTTCCTGACTTTTATCGGACCCTTCCATGAAACAGCACATTTTGGCTCTCGCCGCCGCAATGCTCCTGAGCGGCTGCGCCACCATTGTTGGCAATGAAACCCAATCGGTCCTGATCGATTCGCAGCCGCCGGGCGCGCGTTTTACCGTGCAGGATGAAAACGGCCGTCCGGTTGCGGAAGGATACACGCCCAAAACCGTCATCCTGGAGAAATCCAACCACAGCTACTTTGGCAAGAAGCACTATTTGCTGATGCTGGAAAGCCCGGGCTATGTGCCGGTGACGGTACCGATTGAGGCCCGCGCCAACCTGTGGTACCTGCTGGGGAACATTCCACTGCTTGGCTTACCGGGCTGGTTACTGGTCGATCCGTTCTATGGAGGGATGTACAACCTGGAGCCGGAGCATCCTCGTCCTTACATGAATCCGGTTGGCGCGCGCGGCTGATTACTGGGCCGTGGGTTTGACCATGCTGCCCTGGGTTTTATGCCGTTCAAGGTACTGATGCTGGAAGATACACATCCGGATCGTATTGCGGTACTCGCCATTGATGAAGAATTCGTGTTTTAACACGCCTTCAATCTCAAAACCGAGTTTGCTGTAGATGTGGATCGCTTTCTCGTTTTCCTGATCGACAATCAGGTAGAGCTTATACAGGTTCAGTACCGAGAAACCATAATCCATCGCCAGCCGGGCGGCCTGCGTCGCCAGGCCTTTGCCCTGATGTGTCGGATCGATGATGATCTGAAACTCGGCGCGGCGGTGGACATGGTTGATCTCCACCAATTCCACCATTCCCGCTTTTTGCCCCTCATGCTCGATGACAAAACGCCGTTCAGTCTGATCGTGAATGTGCTTGTCGTAAAGATCTGACAGCTCAACAAACGCCTCATAGGGCTCTTCGAACCAGTAGCGCATGACGCTGGCGTTGTTATCCAACTGGTGTACAAAGTGCAGATCTTCTCTTTCCAGCGGGCGGAGTCTGATGGTCATCGTTTTTCCTTACGTTAGGCTGGGGCGGCAATGTGCTCAACGATCCGCCCCTGCGCCATGCGTACGGCACGGTCACACATATGGTCAATCACATCGGGATCGTGGCTGACCAGAACCATGGTCAGGCCATCCTGACGCTTGAGATCGTTAAGCAGATTGAGGATTTCAGCCTGTATTGACATATCCAGTGCTGACGTCGGCTCATCCAGCAGCAGTATTTTGGGTTGCAGTAGCAGGGCGCGAACAATCGCCACGCGCTGACGCTGGCCGCCGGACAGCTGATGAGGATAACGATCGGCTAATGCCGGGTCCAGACCCACATGGCGAAATCCGTCATGAATACGATCCGCAATGTTATCCCGCTTCAGCAGTTTTAGCGGCTCAGCCAGCGTGCGGCGCAGGCGGTGGCGAGGATGCAGGGACGCGTAAGGGTCCTGAAACACCATCTGCACTTCCTGACGCAGCGCACCGGTAAAGGTGTTGCCCGGCAGCACCGGATGTCCCGCCAGCTGCATCTCCCCCTGCCAGTGGGGATTCAGCCCCGCCATGACCCACAGCAGCGACGATTTACCACAGCCGGACGGGCCGACCAGGCCAAAGCACTCACCGGCGTTCACCTGAAGATTCACGTCGTGCACCACGGTGCGAAGATCGTAACCCTGTTTGTGTGACACGCTGAGGTTATGCAGATTAATCATCGTTATTGGCCTCCAGCGCTGCACGGTCCAGCACCGGCAGCAGTTGTCCATGTGTCGCTTTACTGGGACGGCATGACCACAGCGTGCGGGTGTAAGGATGCGTCGCCTGAGGCAGGTCGGCAGCAGGCAGCGTATCCAGCACCCGACCTTTGTACATCACCATCACGCGCTCGCAGTGTTCTGACACCTGTTGCAGATCGTGGCTGATCAGCAGCAGGCCCATATTACGGGATTCAACCAGTTGGCGGATCAGCGCCAGCACCTGATCGCGCATGGCGTGATCCAGCGCGGAGGTAGGCTCATCGGCAATCAAAAAGGCAGGATCGGTAATCAGGGCGATCGCCAGCATCACGCGCTGGCCCATTCCGCCTGAAAGCTGGTGCGGATAAAACTGCATCAGAGCACGCGGGTCCGGCAAACCCACCGCGTTGAGCATATCGCAGACTTTTTCTTTCCGTTCTGCACGGCTCAGACGGCGGTGCAGAATCAGCGGTTCTTCAACCTGCCAGCCGATCGTCCGCGCCGGATTCAGCGCATACTTGGGGTCCTGCATCACCATGGCCACCCGATCGCCACGAAGCTTACTCCAGCTACGTTCATTCAGGGTCAGGGCATTTTCACCGGCGACCTGCAGCTGGCTGGCGTGCAGATGCAGCGATGGCGACAGTAATCCCATCAAGGTGCGCGCAGTGAGTGATTTGCCGGAACCGGACTCACCGACCAGCGCCACGCGCTCACGTCCGATGGCGAAGCTGATATTATCCACCAGCGTCGCGTCGTCGCTGCGGATGCTCAGCGACTCTACAAGAATGTTATTTTGCATGTCGGGTATCCAGTCGGTCACGGAGGCCATCGCCTGTCAGATTAAAGGCCAGGCTGGCAAACAGAATGGCCGCGCCGGGTGCGGCAGCCACCCACCACTGGTCAAAAATCACCTTACTGCCTTCTGCCACCATGGAACCCCACTCGGCGGTAGGCGGTTGCACGCCCATGCCCAGGAAGCCCAGTCCGGCTGCGGCCAGGATAATCCCGCCCAGGCTGAGTGCGGCCCGCACCACCGCCGTGGGCAGGCACAGTGGCAGAATATGGCCGAACATCAGGCGAAAACCGGTAATTCCCTGCATACGGGCGGCGGCCAGATAGTCACTGCGCCGCAGGGACAGCGTTTCGGCTCGCGCCTGACGGGCAAACGGCGGCCAACTGGTCAGCGCCAGCGCCAGCGCGCCGTTCATCAGTCCCGGCCCCATTATCGCGACCAGCGCCAGCGCAATCACCAGATTGGGCAGCGACAGAAAAATATCGGTAATGCGCATTAACACGCGCTCGGTCCAGCCGCCCACATAACCGGCGGTAATCCCCACCAGTAAGCCGACCGGAATGGTCAGGATCAGAATTAACGAGACCAGCAGCAGCGTAGGACGCGCGCCATAAATCACTCGGGACAGCAGGTCGCGGCCAAAACCGTCGGTACCAAACCAGTGTGCAGCCGAAGGCGGCAGCAACCGGCTGGAGATGGTTTGCAGATTCGGATCGTACGGCGCGATCAGCGGGGCCAGCAGTGCCATCAGAATGACAATAGCCACCAGCGTTAACCCAATGGTTAACGAGGTAATGCGGCGGCGACTGTGGCGTGGTCGCACCGTTTCAAGTTCAGTGAGTTGTTGCGTCATCGTGTTCTCGGGTCGGTTAACCAGGTAAGGGCATCCGCCAGCGCGTTAATCAGGATAAAGCAGCCGCCGATCAGTAAGGTGGCACCTAAAATCGCCGGCACATCGCCAGAGAAAAGCGCATTGGTCATGTAGCGTCCCACGCCGGGCCAGGCAAACACGGTTTCCGTCAGGACCGAGCCTTCCAGCAGCGTGGCGTAAGAGAGGGCAATCACGGTAATCAACGTACCAAGCACGTTAGGGAAGATATGACGCAGCAGAATACGCACCCGGCCCGCGCCTTTAGCACGCGCCAGCACCACATACTCTTTGCTGCTCTCTTCCAGCAGCGCGGCGCGCAGCAACCGTGTAATGCCTGCCATCGCCAGCAGACCCAGGATCACTACCGGTAACCATAAGTGCGCGACGGCGTTCCAGAATATCTCCCGGTCACCTGACAGCCAGCTGTCAATCAGCACGAAGCCGGTTTTCGGCTCCAGCGTATAGGCCCAGATATCATCCAGTCGACCCGGCCCGGCAGACCAGTGCAGCACCGCGTAAAACAGCAACAGGCCCAGCAGGCCCAGCCAGAAGACCGGCACGGAGTAACCCAGCAGGGAGATAAAACGGGCGACGTTATCAATCACGCTGCCGGGTTTCCAGGCGGCCAGCAGTGCCAGCAAGACGCCAAACACCACGGCAAAAATCATCGCGCAGGTGGCCAGCTCAATGGTTGCCGGAAACGTCTGGAGCAGGTCGCTGCTGACCGGCTGGTTGGTCAGGCGGGAAACCCCAAGGTCGCCGCGCAACAGGTGCTCGACGTAGTGCCAAAACTGCATCAGTACCGGTTGATCCAGCCCAAGGTCGTGACGCACCTGCGCATAGGTCGCTTCGCTGGCATGATCGCCTGCTATCTGCTGTACCGGATCGATAGGGGACAGATGCGACAGCATAAAGGTGAACGCCAGTAACCCCAGCAGGGTGATCACCAGCGACAGTAAGCCTGATGAAAGGCGGCCAACGCGCCGCCAAATATGCCGGGAGGACCCGGCAGAAGAGGCAGAGTGTGCCATTACTTCGTAACCTGCGAATAGTAAACCATGTCCGGGTTGATGCCCTGAACGTAGCCCTTAAGATTGTCGCGCAGGGCGATAAGGTTTTTCGCCTGCAGGCCAATCACATAAGGGGAGCTTTTCAGCACTTCACGCTGCATGGCCTGGTAGAGCGCAACGCGTTTTTTCGGATCGCTCTCGGCGGTTGCCGCCAGAACCTGCTTGTTCAGCTCCGGGATATGCCAGTCGGAACGGTAAGCAATCGTCTTGCTGCCATCTTCCGGGTTATAGGCAAAGGACGCGGCGTTGGTATTGGGATCAAAGTAGTCCGCGCCCCAGGCATTCAGCGTGCCTTCGTAGTTATGCGCTTTTACGCGCGTTGAGACTTCAGAACTGAGCCCCGGTAACACGTCGACTTTCACGCCGCCCTTGGCAAAGCTGCCCTGCAGGGCCTGCGCGATGTCGAGGTAAGGTGGCTGATTGCTGGTGGACAGGGTGAAGCTGACGTTGGTCAGGCCCGCTTTTTTCAGAATCGCTTTCGCTTTTTCAGGATCGTAACTGTAAGGCGTATCGTTTAGCGCACCGAGAAAACCTTTCGGCAGAAATGTCTGGTGAACATCGAACTGTCCTTTCAGCAACTGACCGGCAATGCCTTTATAGTCGAACAGGTAACGTGCCGCTTCCCAGAAGGCGGGGTTTTTAAGCGCGGCATTGTTTTTGTTGCCCACGTTGAACTGGATGTAATACAGCGAGGCCATCGGAAAGGCTTCGGTGGTCACGCCGCTTTTGCCTTTAAGCGAGGCGATCTGGTCTGCGCCCAGATTACGGGCAATGTCCGCATCACCCTGCTCAAGCAGTAAACGACGGGCAGCCGGTTCCGGCACGTTCTTAATCAGAATATTTTTGATCTTTGGCGCACCCGCCGGCGACGTCGGGTTGGCGGTCAGGATAACGGCCTGGTGCATGACTACCTTGCGGATCTGGTACGGGCCGCTCCCGGCGGAGTTGGTCGCCAGCCAGCCGTTGCCAAAATCGCCTTTGGTGGCATGTGCCGTCACGGTCTTTTCATCCACAATGGAAGAAACCGGTGCGGAGAGCAGGCTCAGTACGTAGGCCGGGCTGACGTCGGCAGTCCAGCTGATTTGCACATGGTCGTCATCGACCTTTTTAAGGAAGCCATCCACGTTATCTTTGTTCCAGCCAAGCTGGGTAAGAATAAAGGAGGGATCAAGATTCAGTTTCACAACACGGCCCAGCGAGAAGATCACATCTTCCGGACGCAGCGGGTTACCGCTGGAAAACGTCGCGCCTTTACGTAACGCAAACGTCAGGCTGCGGTTGTCACTGCCTGGCTGCCAGGAGGTTGCCAGCGTCGGTTTTAAGTCGGTCGGATTTTGCGGATCGGACTGAACGAGGCGCTGATAAATGTTGGTAAAAGCCTGTACGCTGGTGAGTTCAAATCCTTTAGCCGGATCGAAGCTGTCGGCATCGTCGGTCGACTGAACCACGACCAGCGTGTCTTTCGGTGTGGCAGCGTTTACGCTAAAGGCGGTGGCCAGTGACAAGGCCAGTAGTGATGGAATTATTTTTTTCATGGAAAATCCTTGCCTGAGAAAGTAACGCGAGTGTACGAAAGGCCTCATGCAAAGAATAGTCCATTATGGGCTAATGATATGCAAAAAAGTTATAACCAATGCAGGACGGTTATAAGACGAAATGAAAATCGCAGTGTGTAACAGAAACGATTAATAAACGAAACGCCGGTTAAACGGCTATTTTCCTTTACCCGCCGGGTGCGGCGTTTATACTACGTCAAAATAGTTGCAGGAGTCATACATTGGACAGTCACCCTAAATACGATTTAACTCCGGCAAGCTAACTGCATTTCGCTGCTTGCCACCTGGCGGGCAGCAATCCCCTCTGTAGGTTTCGATTGCTCTCCTTAAAATAAACGCTGTAGTCACCGCGAGAGCACGCTATGTTGATGTATATTCTGGCACTTTTTCCTCCGCCTCGACAGGCGTAGCTGCGGGCTGCGCACCCTTTCACATTTCGTCTTCCTTTGCTTTGCGTTTATTTCGCAAGGTCCGACCTATGGCGGCCTGATATTACGGCTGCGCGGCGGGAATTATTTACCTGTCCTGAAAGGCGGACACCTTAAATAAACCGGTCATCACCGGAAAACCGGGCATGCATTATTACGCATGCAGGATATCTGTTGCTTTAAATCAGGGAGATGTCGACATGAGCGACATGAAAATCGAACAAGCCGCAAGGGTTTATAACGCGCAACGTTCAGTAAAAAAATCAAAAACACCTTATGCCATCGAGCGCGAAGCACGCCATCGCACCGATGTGACGCTCAGCAATCTGCACAGCAGCTATGAAGGACTGACGCACGCAGAAGCCAAAGCGCGACTCGGCGACTATGGCCGGAATGAAGTCGTGCACGAGAAAGCGCCTTCTGCGTTTATCCAGTTGATTACGGCATTCAATAATCCGTTTATTTATGTGCTGATGGTGCTGGCACTGGTGAGCGGGATAACGGATTACTGGCTGCCGTTACGTGCCGGTGAGGAAACCGATCTTTCCGGCGTGATAATTATTCTGACCATGGTGACGCTCAGCGGGCTGTTGCGTTTCTGGCAGGAGTTTCGCACCAATCGCGCGGCCCAGGCACTGAAATCCCTGGTTCGCACTCAGGTCACCGTGCTGCGTCGGGAAGAGGGCTGTGCCATCTCCCGTCGCTACGATATTGATATGCGCGAACTGGTGCCAGGCGATGTCATTTTACTGAGCGCGGGGGATCTGGTGCCGGCTGACGTACGCCTGCTGACCTCACGCGATCTGTTTATCAGTCAGGCGATCCTGACCGGTGAATCCTTGCCTGTGGAAAAAAACGATCTCAGCGCTGGCGTGGAGATTGAAGAGCAACCCGGTCGCAGCGTACTTGAACTCAAAAACAGCTGCCTGATGGGGACCAATGTTGCCAGCGGCACGGCCAGAGCGCTGGTCGTCGCCACCGGCAGTGAAACCTGGTTTGGTTCGCTGGCGGCCTCATTGTCTGGTCGCCGGCCGCAAACGTCATTTGACCGTGGTGTGAACAGCGTTTCCAGGCTCCTCATCCGTTTTATGCTGGTGATGGTGCCGATCGTCTTACTGCTTAATGGCTTCACCAAAGGTGACTGGATGGATGCCACGCTGTTTGCGCTGGCCGTCGCGGTGGGCCTGACGCCGGAAATGCTGCCCATGATTGTCAGTGCCAATCTGGCAAAAGGCGCCATTGCCATGTCACGCCGCAAGGTCATTGTTAAACGCCTGAACGCCATTCAGAACCTGGGAGCAATGGATGTGCTCTGTACCGATAAAACCGGCACGCTGACACAGGACAATATTTTGCTGTCGGCGCACCTTAACGGCAACGGCGAAGAAGATGCGCGAGTCTTGCTGCTGGCATGGCTTAACAGCAGCAGCCAGAGTGGGGCCAAAAATTTAATGGATCGCGCGGTACTGAAATTTGGCGAGCAAAGCCTGTCTAAAGCCGCGTGCAGTCAGTTTCAGAAAGTCGACGAGCTGCCCTTTGACTTTGTCCGCCGTCGTGTGTCGGTAGTGGTGGAAGATCTGCATAACCATCGTCCGTTGTTGATCTGCAAAGGTGCGGTAGAAGAAATGCTGGCAGCGGCGACCTCGTTGCGCCAGGGCGATGCGACGATTCCACTGTGCGAGCAAAAGCGTGCAGAGTTGTTAGCGCTGACCCGTCATTACAATCAGCAGGGCTTTCGTGTGCTGCTGGTCGCTACGCGCGAGGAGGGAATATCGCTGCCGCTGTGCCGCGATGATGAGTGCGAATTAACCCTTGAAGGCATGCTGACGTTTCTGGACCCACCGAAAGAGAGCGCGGGCAAGGCAATCCAGGCGCTGAAAGACAGCGGGATTAAGGTCAAAGTGCTTACTGGCGATAACCCGTTAGTGACAATGCGTGTCTGTCAGGAAATCGGGCTGGCTTCAGAAGCCATGCTGACCGGCAACGACATCGACGCCATGAGCGACGACGAACTGCGTCGGGACGTAGAACGCTGCATGATTTTTACCAAACTCACGCCTCAGCAGAAGTCACGTGTGCTTAAACTGCTGCAGCAAAATGGACACACCGTCGGCTTTCTTGGCGACGGGATCAACGATGCGCCCGCACTGCGCGAGGCGGATGTCGGGATCTCGGTCGACAGCGCGACAGATATCGCCAAAGAGTCATCGGATATTATTTTGCTGGAAAAAGACTTAGCGGTATTGGGCGAGGGCGTGCTGAAAGGGCGTGAAACCTTTGGCAATATCATCAAGTACCTGAACATGACGGCCAGTTCAAATTTTGGCAATGTGTTCTCCGTGCTGATTGCCAGTGCGTTTATTCCTTTTCTGCCCATGCTGTCTGTTCAGCTCCTGATTCAGAACCTGATGTATGACATCTCTCAGCTGGCGCTGCCCTGGGATAAAATGGACCGCGAGTTTCTGCGTAAACCCCGCAAATGGGATGCCGGTAACATCAAACGCTTTATGCTGTGGATGGGCCCAACGTCTTCCATTTTCGATGTCACGACCTTTGCGTTGATGTGGTATGTGTTTGGCGCGAATCATGCGGGTGCACAGTCGCTGTTCCAGTCCGGCTGGTTTGTTGAAGGCTTACTGTCACAGACGCTGGTGGTGCACATGCTACGTACGCAGAAAATCCCGTTTATTCAGAGTTGTGCCCGGTTACCCGTGCTGTTGACCACCGTGGGGATTTCCGCCGCCGGGATTCTGCTGCCATTCTCTTCGCTTGGCGCTATGGTCGGGTTAGTGCCGCTGCCATGGCACTATTTCCCCTGGCTGGTGCTGACGTTGTTGAGCTACTGCCTGGTGGCGCAGGGCATGAAAATTTTTTATATTAAACGTTTTGGGCGCTGGTATTAATCCCCCAGCGAGCAGTAAACCCATAACCTAATCAACCGCAGGTGGATGTCAGCAACGCTTTGCCCGGGCATCCACCTGTCTTCCCGCAAAATCCCCGCGTTTTTCTGCATTGCACACGTTGTTATGGATCAATTTATCAAAAGCGATGCCATAAATGTAAACCAGCCGTTAGTCATTCCCTCTCTCCCGTCGGATTTCTCTGATACAATTTGCGAAAAATTCACCGCCCCAGCGTCGGGGAATCTTCAGGTAAGCCGATATCTGCTATACCGCGTCCACCACAGCGGGCGTGGGTCGTTAACATTCCGTGTTGGTCTTCACGACGATAAGGCTGCTGTATCTGAATACGCATTTATCGTTCGGGCATGGTGCTCTACAGCGAATAATTGCGCGTCTTTCCCTGAGCAGATAAAGGTTCGTTGCCACGTATGTGTTTTTTATGGGTTATCCACGCTGTTTGTTGCCGGAGGACAGAATGCAACAGACAGAGTATGTGATTGATGAGTTGGTTCGGTATATACCGGCTCAGAGTTTGCTGTGTCTGGTGGATTCCAGCGAAACCAGCGTGCCGTTATCGCCGGCCTGCAACCATTTACTGGAAATGTTTCTGAAAAGCTCCGGCGTCGTGCTGTCCCGGGAACAGATTCTGGATAACTTCTGGCAAGAAACGGGCGCAACGCCATCTTCTAACAGCCTGAATGCTTACGTTTCAGCAATACGGCGTGGGTTGTCCTCTCTTGGCATCGATCAGGAAGCGATCACCACCGTCTACAAAGTGGGGTTCGTTTTTAATCCGGTCATCCGTATCCACAAAACGGAAATCCAGCCTGAGTCTTCCCCGGAGGACATTCCTCCCGCCTCCTTACCGGTTACACGCCGCAGCGCGCGTCGTTACTGGGTGTTTTTCGGCATCCTGGTGCTGGTGGGGGCTGGATT
>Ga0308158_10005530_pt1 | contig 10353 bp, 8 predicted proteins | sample PhyBR2_FD_201038 | JGI IMG/M metagenome (GOLD analysis project Ga0308158, IMG submission 201038) | Phyllosphere microbial communities from UC Gill Tract Community Farm, Albany, California, United States - DLSLB.R2 | ecosystem: Host-associated > Plants > Phyllosphere > Unclassified | place: USA... | reverse complement strand
CCGACTGCCTCGGTCATGAATATTTCCTCCTGAGGATCTATGCTGATCCGCTATTGGAGTTCCACATACGAAGACTGTCGAGTCCAGCGGGATTGGGTCCGAATCGAACCGGCCGAAACCGCCGACCTCCGCCCGACACCGTCATGCGCGACACCGCCATACGAATCTGACGTACAAAGGGTGACGCGGACCGTCCGCGCCGCTATCTGCGCCCCATGACCGAGATCACACCGCAGATCGTCGCCGACCACGGCCTGTCCCCCGAAGAATATGAGCGCGTCCTGCGCGCCATCGGCCGCGAGCCGAACATGGTCGAGCTCGGCATCTTCTCGGTCATGTGGTCCGAGCATTGCAGCTACAAATCCAGCAAGATCCACCTGATGAAGCTGCCCACCAAGGGTCCGCGCGTCATCTGCGGCCCGGGCGAGAACGCCGGCGTCGTCGATATCGGCGACAACCAGGCGGCGATCTTCAAGATGGAGAGCCACAACCACCCGTCCTATATCGAGCCGTACCAGGGTGCTGCGACCGGCGTCGGGGGCATCCTGCGCGACGTCTTCACGATGGGCGCGCGACCGATCGCCAACCTCAACGCACTGCGCTTCGGCCGGCCCGATCATCCCAAGATGCGCCACCTGATCTCGGGCGTGGTCCACGGCATCGGCGGCTACGGGAATTGCGTCGGCGTCCCGACCGTCGGCGGCGAGGTCAATTTCCACAGCGCGTATGACGGCAACATCCTGGTCAATGCGATGACCGTCGGGATCGCCGACCAGGACAAGATCTTCTATTCGGCCGCGAGCGGAATCGGCAATCCGATCGTCTATGTCGGCAGCAAGACCGGCCGCGACGGCATCCACGGCGCGACGATGGCCTCGGCCGATTTCGGCGAGGATTCGGACGCCAAGCGCCCGACCGTGCAGGTCGGCGATCCGTTCACCGAGAAGCTGCTGATCGAAGCCTGCCTCGAACTCATGGCGACCGATGTCATCGTCGCGATCCAAGACATGGGCGCCGCGGGCCTTACATCTTCGGCCGTGGAAATGGCGTCGAAGGGCGGCGTCGGCATCGAGCTGACGATGGACGACGTGCCGCAGCGCGAGACCGGCATGACGCCGTACGAAATGATGCTCTCGGAATCGCAGGAGCGCATGCTCATGGTCCTCAAGCCCGGCCGCGAAGCCGAGGCCGAGGCGATCTTCAAAAAATGGGAGCTCGATTTCGCGGTGATCGGCCGCGTCACCGACACCGGCCGGATGGTGCTGACGTTCAAGGGCGAGACGGTCTGTGACATCCCGCTCGGGCCGCTCGCCGACGAGGCGCCGTTGTACGACCGACCGCACGTGCCGACGCCAAAGCCCGCGCCGCTCGAAAACGCGCCGCACAGCAACGACATCGCCGCCGACCTGCTCACGCTGATGGGCTCGCCGGACGTCGCCTCGCGCCGCTGGATCTGGGAGCAATACGATCACATGGTCGGTGCCGACACCGTCCAGCGCCCCGGTGGCGACGCCGCGGTCGTCCGCGTCCACGGCACGCAGAAGGCGCTGGCGATGACCACCGACTGCACGCCACGCTATTGCTTCGCCGATCCCGTCGAGGGCGGCAAGCAGGCGGTCGCCGAAGCGTGGCGCAACCTGACCGCGGTCGGCGCGCTGCCGCTGGCCGTCACCAACTGCCTCAACTTCGCCAACCCGCAGCGCCCCGAGATCATGGGGCAAATCGTCGGCTGCCTCGAAGGCATGAGCGACGCGTGCATCGCGCTCGACTTCCCGATCGTGTCGGGCAACGTCTCGCTCTACAATGAGTCGAAGGCGACCGGCGGCGGCTCGGCTATCCTGCCGACTCCGGCGATCGGCGCGATTGGGTTGCTCGCCGACTGGCAGAAGAATGCGACGATCGCGTTCAAGGGCTCGGGCGACATCATCCTCGCGGTCGGCACGCGTGGGGGGCATCTCGGCCAGTCGCTCTGGCTGCGCGAGTGCCATGGCCGCGAACAGCTCGATGCCGGTCCGCCGCCGCCGGTCGATCTCGCTGCAGAGCGCCGCGTCGGCGATCTGATCCGCGAGGCGATCGCGCTGGGCCAGCTTACCGCGGTCCATGACGTGTCCGACGGCGGCATCGCGGTGACGCTTGCCGAGATGGCGCTGGCGGGCGGGATCGGCGCGATGATCGACCGCAAGCAGCCGTTCGACTGCGCGCGCTCGTTCTTTGCCGAGGACCAGGGCGTCTACATCGTGACGGTCGAGGACCATTCGCTGCTCGACTTCCTCGGTGCGGCGCATGCGGCCGACGTCGAGGCCGAGCCGCTAGGGCGCACCGGCGGCAAGCGCCTGATCTTCGAACGCCCCGACCGTGACGACGTCATCGCGCTGGATGCGTTGCGGACGGCGCACGAGGGGTTCTTCCCGAAGCTGATGGGGGTTGATGCGGCGCTGGCGTGAACCATTGCCGCGGTGGGTAATTGAGAGAGCGCCCCATCCCACCGCAAAGTTACCACCCCGGCGGAGGCCGGGGCCCAATTGGGAAGGCAGCGGTAACGAAGCGCCGCCCCCAGCCACCACCGTCCCCCGATTGGGCCCCGGCCTCCGCCGGGGTGGTCGGCTTTTGGGTCAAGGAAACAGCCTCGAACCATAGCATGTGTCCCCGCGAAGGCGGGGACCCAGTCTGGGCTTCCGCCTTCGCGGGAGAACAAGGCAGTGAGAGGTGTTGTCCAGAGGTGTCGTCCGATCGCGCTTCTGCCTGCTGTCGATGGCGCGCTAAACCTCGGTAAGTATTGTTGCTGCCGGTCCGTTCTCTGCCCGCGTTATCCCAGGCCGTCACGATAGCCTTCACCTGACATCCGTCGCTCGTCACTAAACCCAAGTCGCTCCCCACCCGAGCTCCGTCACCCATTCCTGCCCCCCGCCCCGTCATCCCAGCGAAAGCTGGAATTTCCCCATTTCGGGTCGTAGCACGCGCCAACGGGGATACCCCAGCTTTCGCTGGGGTGACGGTTGGTGCGGGCCAGAGCTGGGTCAGAGTCCCGAATACGGATACGGATACGGATACGAGTACCGGTTCGGATACGAATGCGGGTTAGACGGCGACGAACAATTACCGGCGTGTACGTATCGCCAGGGTTATCCTGTCACGATAGGCCCAGTACAGCGACGCTAGCATCCGCCCGTCGCACGGGCTGTCCTACGTCACCCCAATGTGCCAGCGTCGGACTGATGATCGAAGCAGTCCTCCCCTCCCGCACGAACCTCGCGCGTCTGCGAATGCCATGTACCCGCGAAGCGTCGAAAGAGGGCGACACTGCCCACTTGATCCGCCGCGCCCCCGCCACGTCAAGGCGCCACTATGCCGCATCCCAGCCGCCAAGACGCACCTGCGAAACACCCCGAGAAATGCTGTGCGAGCATCTATACTTCCTACACTTCACTTTTCCCGCATGACCCCCGCCCCCACCAGGATCGCCACGCTCGACCTCATTCGCGGCTTCGCCGTCATGGGCATCCTCGCCGCCAACATCGCCGCATTCGGCTTCCCCGAATTCGCCTACATGACCCCCGCCTCGATGGGCCGGCCGAGCACGCCCGACCTCTTCGCCTGGGTCACCACCTTCATCGTCATCGACGGCAAGATGCGCGGGCTGTTCTCGTTCCTGTTCGGCGCGTCGATGCTGCTGGTGCTCGACCGCGCGGAGGGGAATGGCGACGACCCGGTCACGGTACATTTCACGCGAATGGCGTGGCTGTTCGTGTTCGGCATCGCGCATCTCTACCTGCTGTGGTGGGGCGATATCCTCGCACATTATGCGCTCGTCGGCGCGATCGCGTTCATGTTTGCACGGTTGCCGGTGCGGTGGCTGATCGCCGTCGGGCTGGCCTGCATCGCGTTTCAGATGGTCGAGCTGACGACATTGGTCGCCTATACGTTCGACCTCCATGCCTCCGCGCACAGACCGGGAGCAACCGCGCGGGTGATCGCGAACTGGCAATCTTTGGCCGAGCAATTCGGCCAGCCCTCGGCCGCGTCGGTTACGCGCGAGCTTGCGATCGGGCGCGGCGGATGGCGCGATCTACTCGCGTGGCGCTGGGCGCACGCGGTCGGGCCGATCACATCGCTCATGGTCAATGGCCCGGAGACGCTCGGGTTCATGCTGTTCGGCATGGCCGGACTGCGATCGGGGTTCCTGACCGGCCTATGGTCGCGACGCCACTATACCGTGATCGCTGTCGCCGGGATCGGAATGGGCTGGCTTGGCTATACGGCGATCGCTGCGTTCGACGTCGCTCACGGCTTCGACGCACGCTATGTCGGGCTCTCGTGGCTGGCGCTCGCAACCCCGCTCAGGCCGCCGACGATCATGGGCTATGCGGCCGCGATCATCCTGCTCGCGCGGCCGAGCGGATGGCTGACCACGCGCATCTCGGCAGCCGGTCGGATGGCGTTCTCCAACTATCTCGGCACGACGCTGATCTGCACGACGCTGTTCTACGGCTACGGACTGGGCCTGTATGGCGACCTTTCCCGCGCGCAGCTCTATCTGGTGGTCGTGCCGATCTGGCTGCTGATGCTCCTCTGGTCGAAGCCTTGGCTTGATCGCTTCCGCTATGGTCCACTCGAATGGCTCTGGCGCAGCCTCGCCCGTTTTGCGTGGCAGCCGATGCGCGGGTCTGCTTTCGCGACGAGCCGATGATGCTTGTTGCGAACGCGACGCAATTTAGCTTGCGACCGTTTCGCAATAGCTATACTCGGGTCGCAGAGCGAGGGAGCATTCATGGTCGTCTGCGTTTGCAATGCCATACGAGAATCCGATGTCCGCAACTGCGCACGCGGCGGATGCACGACGCCCTGCCAGGCGTTCCGTTCGATGGGTCGGAAACCCAAATGTGGCCAGTGCACCTCGATCGCGCGAGCGATTATCGACGAGGAACGCGCTGCTGCATAAGCGTCGCAACAGCTAAGAAACCGCAGAAATCCGCCATTTCTTGGGTTGCGGTTACGGTACGGCCAGCGCTACATGTCCTTCAGAGGTGACGGAGATATGGCCATGCGCGGCGACCCCCAAGTAATCGACTATCTGAACGAGGCGCTCAAGAACGAGCTGACCGCGGTCAACCAATATTGGCTCCATTACCGGATGCTCGAGCATTGGGGAGTCTACAAGCTCGCCCAGTATGAGCGGATGGAATCGATCGACGAGATGAAGCACGCCGACTGGCTGTCGGAGCGCATCCTGTTTCTCGATGGCCTGCCGAACTTCCAGCTGCTCGGCCGCCTCCGCATCGGCGAGACCGTCGAGGAGGTCCTGAAGTCGGATCTCGCGCTCGAAGTCGAGGCTACCGTCCAGCTCAAGGGTGCGATCTCGTACTGCGAAGAGGTCAAGGATTACATCAGCCGCGACCTGTTCGCGCGCATCCTCGCCAGCGAGGAAGAGCATGTCGACACGCTTGAGCGCCAGTTCGAGATGATCGCGCGGATGGGGATCCACAACTACATCCAGCTGAACTCGATCTCGGAGCATGACTCGCCCAAGGCGGGCGCGGCGCCTTATCTGAAGGCGTGAGCTGCGGTCGATGCCGGTGATCCGGTATCGCCTGCAGGACTTCATCCTCCCCCGCCAGGGGGAGGTGGCGCCTTAGGCGACGGAGGGGGAGGACACGGAGCAGCGGTTTCGCCTGCCTCCCCCTCCGTCTGGCAAGCGCCAGCCACCTCGCCCTGGCGGAGGAGGATTGATTTCTTTTAGTCTCCGCCGAACCCGGTCGGGATCGCGCGACGACCGAACCCACCACCGACGACAGGCTTGCGCGCGACGATCGGGTTGGCTTCGCGCTCCAGCAACGTCAGCGTTTCGCCAAACAGCGGGCGCAGGCGAACAATATGCTCCAGCGCCTCCTCAGGCGTATCCTGCAGCTCCACGCAATCGCGCGCGATCGTCTCGATCGCCTCGGCGAGATCCGCCAGCGGCTCGGCGCCGAACTGTCGCGCTTCGCCCTTGAGCGTGTGCGCCGGGATCACCATCGCCGCGGCATTCAGCGCGCGCATCGCCGCCTCGATCGCCGCAACCGACTTCACGCCATCCTCGCGGAAATAGCCCAGGATACGGACAAATCCCGCACCCAGTTCACTTCGGGCTTGCGAATACGCCGGCCAGTTGATCAAGGTGCTTCCTTCGAACGACACTGTCGCCTTCTCCCGTTGAGCAGTAGCGCCATCAAGATTTAAATCGCATCTTACCCGTTTCAGGTAAACACACTGTTGTCATACTACCGACAAGTTACGACAAAGGTCCGGTAAAATTCGTCCAAAATGATCTTTACCGTCGCGCCGGCCGCGTCGGCGACGGCGGCGAGTTCGGTCGGTGCTTGCGGATCGTCCGCCAAGACCTCGACCCGCCGCGCACCATCACGCAACGCGCGGGCGAGCCGCAGCGCCGGCCAGGGACAGCGCATGCCCCTGGCATCGATACAGACCACGCCGGACATCGCGCAGCCTAGTTGCCGCCGCCGCCCTTGCCGTTGTCGTCATACGGATTCTTAGGCGCACGGAACATCAATCGGACGGGCACCGCGCCGAAGCCAAGATCCTTGCGCATCGAATTGACCAGATAGCGTTCGTAGCTCGCGGGTAGCTGATCGACGCGCGTGCCGAAGATGACGAAGCTGGGTGGACGCGTCTTGACCTGCGTGACGTAGCGCATCTTGATCCGCTTGCCGCCGGGCGCCGGCGGCGGGGTCGCCTCGATCGCGCGCTCGAACCAGCGGTTGAGCTCGCCGGTGCCGACGCGCTTCGACCAGGCGTCGCGGGTGTCGAAACAGGCTTGCAGCAACTGGTCGATGCCCTTGCCGGTCGCGCCCGACACGGTCATCACGGTGACACCCTTCACCTGACTCAGGCCGTCTTCGAGCGCGCGCTTCACGCCGTTGAACAGCGATGATGCGCTCTCGGCAACGTCCCATTTGTTGAGCGCGATGACGAGTGCGCGGCCCTCCTGCAGCACCTTGTCGGCGATGCGGAGATCCTGCGCCTCGAGGCCGAGCGTCGCGTCGAGCAGCAGCACGACGACCTCGGCGAAGTCGACCGCGTGGAGCGCGTCCTCGACCGACATCTTCTCGAGCTTGTCCTGCACCTTGGCACGTTTGCGCATGCCGGCGGTGTCGATCAGCCGCACTTTGCGTGCTTCGCCACCGGTCGGATGCCAGTCGTAGTCGACGCTGATCGAATCGCGCGTAATGCCGGCTTCGGGGCCGGTGATCATGCGGTCTTCGCCAAGGATACGGTTAACGAGCGTCGACTTGCCTGCGTTCGGGCGGCCGACGATCGCGAGCTTCAGCGGGCCCTCATATTCATTGTCGGGCTGTTCCTCGGGCGGCTCTTCCTTGCCTTCGAGCAGCGGGAGCAGGCCTTCGAACAGGTCGCCCATGCCTTCGCCGTGCTCGGCCGACAGCTGGACGGGGTCGCCGAAGCCGAGTGCGAGCGATTCGAGGATGCCGTCTTCGCCGGCGCGGCCTTCGGCCTTGTTGGCGACGAGGAGGACGGGAACATCGGCAGTGCGCAGCCAGCGCGCGATCTCTTCGTCCAAGGGCACGATCCCAGCGCGGGCGTCGAACAGGAACAGCGCTACGTCAGCCTGCGCGACGGCGGCCTCGGTCTGCTGGCGCATCCGGCCGGGCAGAGTCTGCGCGTCGTGGTCTTCGTAGCCGGCGGTGTCGATGATGCGGAATTCGAGACCGATCAGAGACGCGTCGCCTTCGCGGCGATCACGCGTAACGCCGGGCCGGTCGTCGACCAGCGCGAGCTTCTTGCCGACGAGGCGGTTGAACAGAGTCGACTTGCCGACATTTGGGCGGCCGACGATCGCGACCACGGGGAGTTTGGACATGAGGGTGGCCTTAGCGCGTGTCGCGGCAAAGGTCACCTAGTCCCTCTCCCCGCCGGGGAGAGGGACTCGGCGTCACCTATACGCGGTGACCTTGCCCTTCTGGTCGAGCGTGTAGAGCGTCGAGTTCGCAACGATCGGCGGCAGCGAGAACGGCGTTTTCGTCTCGATCGTCGAGCTTACCGTGCCATCGGTCGGCGAGACGAAATTGATCTCGCCGCGCGAGTTGGTGAGGACCAGACGGTTGCCTGCCAGGATCGGGCCGAACCACGTGATCGCGTTGCTGCGCTTCTTCTCGTTCTGGAAGCGCTTCAGCTGCGCGATCCAGCGCGCCTTGCCGTTCGAGCGCGACAGGCAGACCAGGCGCGCATCGTCGGTGACAACGAACAGCCACTCGCCTGCGATCCACGGCGTAGAGATGCCCGCGAAGTTCTGCTCCCACAGACGCTGGCCGGTCGACAGTTCGAGCGCGACCATGCGGCCACCCTGCCCGACCGCATAGACGCGGCCGCCGTCGATCACCGGTGCGGCGTCGATGTCCGACAGGCTCGACACCGAGGTGGTGACCGAGGTGCGCGAGAGTGCATCCTGCCAGAGGATACGACCATTCTCGTAGCGATAGGCGCTGAGCTCGCCGCTCGAGAAGCCGGCGACCACGGTGCCCTGGCTGACCGCGGGGGCTGCGACGCCGAACACGCCCTGTGTTTCGAGCGTGCCCGACTGGACCCACTGAACCTTGCCGTCGGCCTGGTTGAGCGAGAAGACCTGGTTGTCCTGCGTCAGGACGTACACCGCGCCATTGGCGACGGTCGGCGAACCACGCAGCGGCGCGCCGGGCTTGGCGCGCCACAGGATCGCGCCATCGGCCGCGTTCATAGCAACGACGTCACCGACGCCGTCGGTCGCGTAGAGCTTGCCGTCGTCATAGCTGACGCCGCCGCCGAACCGTGCCGAGCGGTTGATCTTGCCCTCGGTGATCCCCGCGCTCCACAGTGCCGCGCCGGTATCGGCGGTGAACGCGTGGATCGTCGCGGTGACGTCGGTCACGAACAGCTTGCCGTCGGCGACGACCGGCGCCGCGCCGAGACGCTCGCGGTTCGAGCCGCCGTCGATTCCGGACTGCCAGAGGCGCTTGGGCTGATCGGCGAGCGCAAGCTGGCCCATCGACTTGGCGGGGTTGCCGCCGGGCTGCGCCCAGGCGTCGTTGACCGCGGGCGCGGGCAGCAGGACCTGGACGTCGGCGATCGTCTTGTCGGTCTCGACCTCGTTTTCCGAGACGAGGATCGAGACGCGGTCGCCGAGCGTCGGCGTCTTCTTGACGCTACCCTTGAAGATCCCGCAACCGCTGAGCGCCACCAGCGCGGCGACGGCGACCGTCACCCGATATGTCTTCATCATTGCGCCTTGGTATCCTCGTTTGATGCAGCCGGAGTGATCACCCTGGCCGTAGCTCCAGTGGCAACAGCATCCACGCCCAGTACGCCGGCCATCTGAACCGCACGTTGACGAATTGTCTCGGGCACGCCGGTATCGCGCGCGATCTGGCCGAACAGCGTGCCTGCCTGCTGGCGCTGGTTCATGCGGAGATACGCGATCGCGACCATCTCGCCGGCACTGCCCAGCCACGGACCACCGGGGACGGCGAGCGGACGGAGACGCTCGACGACGACCTGCGGCTTCAACGTATCGAACTCGGCCGAGGTCTGGCGAACGAGAGCCAGATCGCGGAAAGGCTTGGCCAGCGACGTGTCCGCGGCGATCGTGCCGAGCTTGGCGGCGGCGCCCTTCAGGTCGTCCTTCTGGAGCAGCACGTCGGCCTGCGTGAACAGCGCGAGCGCGCGGTAGCCATCGCGGTTCGACTTGGCGAGTTCCGCGAGCGGCTTCGACGCAGCGGCGGCGTTGTTCGCACCGAGCGAATCGTACGCAGCCTGGAGTTGCTCACCCTCGACGCCGGCAGCCTCGCCATTGTGATGCTGCCAGTAGAGGAAGCCAGCAAACGCGGCGAGCGCGGCGACGACGCCGATCGCGACCCATTTGCCCCACGTCGTCCAGAATCCGGCGAGTTGGTCGCGTCGGAGTTCTTCGTCGACCTCGCGCAAAAATGCTTCATCGGTTTTCGGCGGGAGGGCCAAGGACAGCTCCGGAATATTTGGGGGATGGACGGCGCGGACCTTAGCCGCGCCGGGACCGAAACGGAAGCGGATCAATCCTTGGGGGCGTAGACCTGCTCGGGCCCTGGGAATACGCGGCCGCGGACGTCCTCGGCATAGGTCTGCGCGGCGGTCGAGATCGTATCGGCGACATCGGCGAAGCGCTTCACGAACTTGGCGGTACGGTCGAACATGCCGAGCATATCCTCCGTCACCAGCACCTGGCCGTCGCACTGCGCCGATGCGCCGATCCCGATCGTCGGGCAGGCAACGGTGTTGGTAATCTCGATCGCTATCGGCTCGACCACGCCTTCGATCACCAGCGAGAACGCG
>Ga0308158_10005529_pt1 | contig 10353 bp, 8 predicted proteins | sample PhyBR2_FD_201038 | JGI IMG/M metagenome (GOLD analysis project Ga0308158, IMG submission 201038) | Phyllosphere microbial communities from UC Gill Tract Community Farm, Albany, California, United States - DLSLB.R2 | ecosystem: Host-associated > Plants > Phyllosphere > Unclassified | place: USA... | reverse complement strand
TGGAATGACGTGATTTGGGCGATCACCACACGAATGGATCCGGCAAGGGATACGGTTCTGGTGGAGAATACGCCGATCGACTATCTGGACTTCGCCTCGCCGGTTTCCGGACTGGGTTCGAAGATGGGGCTGGACGCCACCAACAAATGGCCGGGTGAAACCGATCGCGAATGGGGCCGTCCGATTCAGATGGATGAAAAGGTACGTGCGCGCGTCGACGAAATCTGGGATGAGCTCGCAATTTTCAGTGACAGGGAACCGACGTTATAGCGTCAGGCCCTGTTCTCAGCTTTGCATTGATGACCCGACAGAGGGAACGCATGACAATATTGAGCTGTAAAGTGACCTCGGTAGAGGCCATTACCGATACGGTTTATCGGGTACGTCTGGTGCCCGAGCAGCCGTTTTCTTTCAAGGCAGGGCAATATCTGATGGTGGTGATGGACGAGCGCGACAAACGTCCGTTCTCGCTGGCATCAACCCCGACGCAGCAAGATTACATCGAGCTGCATATCGGTGCTTCGGAGCTGAATCTGTACGCCATGGCGGTGATGGATCGCATCCTGAAAGAGCAGGCGATCACCGTCGATATGCCGCATGGCGACGCCTGGCTGCGGGAAGAGGGCTGCCGTCCGCTGGTGCTGATCGCCGGCGGCACCGGCTTCTCCTATGCGCGCTCAATCCTGTTGACCGCGTTGGAGCAGCAGCCCGATCGCGATATTTCCATCTACTGGGGCGGGCGTGAGCTGAAGCACCTGTACGATCTGAGCGAGCTGGAAGCGCTGTCGGTGCAACACCCGAACCTGAAGGTGATCCCGGTGGTCGAGCAGCCGGAGGCGGAATGGCGTGGCCGCAGCGGCACCGTGCTCAGCGCGGTGTTGCAGGATTTCGGCACGTTGGCGGAGCATGACATCTACATCGCCGGGCGTTTCGAGATGGCGAAAATCGCCCGCGAGCGTTTCTGCGCCGAGCGCGGCGCGCAGGAAGCGCATATGTTTGGCGACGCGTTTTCGTTTATCTGACAGAGGCGATGCGCAGTGAACGGGGTGGCCGAGGGTCGCCCCGTTTTTATTTGGGCGTCGGCAAATTTCAGGCATAAAAAACCCGCCCCTGACAGGCGGGAAGAACGGCAACTAAACTTGGCGGGATGCCGCGATTTGAAGTGGTGACGCGGTCATCCCAAGATAGACACAGCTAAACGCGTTCAAACACGGTGGCGATACCCTGGCCCAGGCCGATGCACATGGTTGCCAGGCCGAACTGCGCGTCGCGACGTTCCATGTTGTTCAACAAGGTGGTCGAGATGCGGGAGCCGGAACAGCCCAGCGGGTGGCCGAGCGCGATGGCGCCGCCGTTCAGGTTAATCTTGTCGTCGATGCTGTCCATCAGTCCCAGATCCTTGATGCACGGCAGCGACTGGGCGGCGAACGCTTCGTTCAGCTCGAACAGATCGATGTCCTGCACGCTCAGGCCGGCGCGTTTCAGCGCCAGCTTGCTGGCCGGCACCGGGCCGTAGCCCATGATGGAAGGATCGCAGCCGACGACCGCCATCGAGCGGATGCGGGCGCGGGCTTTCAAACCGAGCGCTTTGGCGCGTGATTCGCTCATCAGCAGCATGGCGGAAGCGCCGTCCGACAGGGCGGAAGAACTGCCGGCGGTGACGGTGCCGTTGACCGGATCGAACGCCGGACGCAGGGCCGACAGGCTTTCGACGGTGGTTTCCGGGCGGATGACTTCATCAAAATCGTAACGGGTCAGCACGCCGTCGGCGTCGTGGCCGTTGGTCGGAATGATCTCGTTTTTGAAGTAACCCGCCAGCGTCGCCGCATGTGCGCGTTGGTGGGAGCGCGCGGCGAACTCATCCTGCATCTGGCGGCTGATGTTGTGCATCTTGGCCAGCATTTCAGCGGTCAGCCCCATCATCCCGGCGGCCTTGGCTACGCTGCGGCTCAGGCCCGGATGGAAATCCACGCCGTGGTTCATCGGCACATGGCCCATGTGTTCCACGCCGCCGATCAGGCTGATGTGCGCGTCGCCAACCATGATGGCGCGCGCCGCGTCGTGCAGCGCCTGCATCGAAGAGCCGCACAGGCGGTTGACGGTCACCGCCGGCACACGGTGCGGGATCTCGGCCAGCAGCGCGGCGTTGCGGGCGATGTTGAAGCCTTGTTCCAGCGTCTGCTGCACGCAGCCCCAGTAAATGTCATCGATCTCGTCGGCGTTCAGCGCCGGATTGCGGCTCAGCACTTCACGCATCAGATGAGCGGAGAGATCTTCGGCGCGCACCTGGCGGAAGGCGCCGCCCTTGGAGCGGCCCATCGGCGTGCGTACGGCATCAACAATAACTACGTTTTCCATCTTTATGACCTCATGCCGGTTGGCGGGTTGCGACGTCGGACAGCGGTGTCGCCACCGGGTAGTAGCTTTCATTGCGTTCGGCCTTGGCGCGCAGACCGGCCGGCACCTGATACAGGGCGCCGAGGTGTGCGTAACGCTGGGCCAGCTCAACGTAGTTGGCGGTGCCGAGCGTATCCAGGTAGCGGAACGCGCCGCCGTGGAACGGAGGGAAACCGATGCCGTAGACTAACGCCATATCGGCTTCGGCCGGGCTGGCGACGATCTTCTCTTCCAGGCAACGCACCACTTCGTTGATCATCGGGATCATCATGCGCGCAACGATCTCTTCGTCGCTGATGGTCTGGCGCGGTTGGCTCACTTCGGCCAGCAGCGCATCGGTCTGCTCGTCGTTGTCCTTGCGCGGCTTACCTTTGTTGTCCTGGCTGTAGCGGTAGAAGCCCAGCTGGTTTTTCTGACCGAAGCGCTGGTTGTCGAACATCACGTCAATGGCGTCGCGATAGTCTTTGCTCATGCGCTCCGGGAAGCCGGCCGCCATTACCGCTTGCGCGTGGTGTGCGGTGTCGATGCCCACCACGTCGAGCAGGTAGGCCGGGCCCATCGGCCAACCGAACTGTTTTTCCATCACTTTATCGATCTGACGGAAGTCGGCGCCGTCGCGCAGCAGCAGGCTGAAGCCGGCGAAGTATGGGAACAGCACGCGGTTGACGAAGAAGCCCGGGCAGTCGTTCACCACGATCGGCGTTTTGCCCATGCGGCTGGCGTAGGCCACCACTTTGGCAATGGTCTCGTCGCTGGTTTGTTCGCCGCGGATGATTTCGACCAGCGGCATACGGTGTACCGGGTTAAAGAAGTGCATGCCGCAGAAGTTTTGCGGACGCTTCAACGATTTTGCCAGATGATTAATCGGAATGGTCGAGGTGTTCGACGCCAGAACGGTGTCTTCGCCGATCAGGTTTTCCACTTCCGACAGCACGGCGGCTTTGACCTTCGGGTTCTCCACGACCGCTTCGACGATCACCTGCGCGCGCTCGATGCCGGCGTAGTCCAGCGTCGGCTGAATGGTCGACAGCACCTGCGCCATTTTCAGGCCATCCAGCTTGCCGCGTTCCAACTGCTTATTGAGCAGCTTGGCCGCTTCGTTCATGCCCAACGTCAGCGATTTGTCGCTGATGTCCTTCATGATCACCGGCACGCCTTTCAACGCCGATTGGTAAGCGATGCCGCCGCCCATGATGCCGGCGCCCAACACCGCCGCCTGTTTCGGCGCGTCCACATTCTTGGCCAGCTTTTTCGCCTGACCTTTCACGAACTGATCGTTAAGGAAGATGCCGACCAGCGCACGCGCTTCGTTGGAGCGCGCCAACGGCACGAAGCTGGCGGTTTCCAGTTTCAGCGCTTCATCGCGGCCCAGCTTGGCGGCGGCTTCAATGGTTTTCACCGCGGTCATCGGCGCCGGGTAATGTTTGCCGGCGGTCTGCAGCACCATGCCTTTGGCGGTGGTGAAGCTCATTGCCGCCTCGATCGGGCTGAGCTTCAGCGGCTCCAGCTTCGGTTGACGCGCGGCGCGCCAGTTCAGCTTGCCGTCGATCGCCTGTTGCAGCATGTTGAGCGCGGCTTCGGCCAGTTTTTCCGGCGCCACTACCGCATCGACCAGGCCGACTTTCAACGCGTCTTTGGCGCTGACGTCTTTGCCGGCGGCGATGATTTCCAGCGCGCTGTCGTTACCCAGCAGGCGCGGCAGGCGGACGGAGCCGCCGAAGCCCGGCATGATGCCCAATTTGGTTTCAGGCAGGCCGATGCGCGCGTCCGGTGAGGCGACGCGGAAATCGGTCGCCAAAATGCATTCGCAACCGCCGCCGAGCGCATAGCCGTTAATGGCCGAAATGGTCGGCACCGGCAAATCTTCCAGCCGGTTAAAGACGTTGTTGGCGAATACCAGCCACTCCTGCAGCTTTTCAGCCGGCGCGGCGAACAGAGAAAGGAATTCGGTGATATCGGCGCCGACGATAAATGCGGCTTTGGTGGAGCGCAGCAGCAGCCCCTTGAGCTCTGGCTGGTTTTCCAGCACGGTGAGCGCTTCGCCCAGGCTGGCGACGGTGCGGGTGTCCAGCTTGTTGACCGAGCCCGGTGCGTTGAACACCAGCTCGGCGATGCCGTTATCGAGCCAGTGCAGTTGTAATGTTTCGCCTTGGTAGAGCATGTCTATCTCCTGAATCAGCGTATGATCTGGTATGACCAGATGAAGAGGAGTGTGGTTTTTATGTTAACAATATGCAAATGAGAGATTGCATTTTTGCTGGTCTGATCACATGTCGCCAAGTTAGTTTTTTGATTTGAAACGAAGTTATATTTTATGTGCTATCGGCATTTGCCGGAGCTTGTCGGCCCTCATACACTTGCTCGCAGCGAATGAACATTCAGACGAGGTTACGCATGACTAAGGCGGCTTGTGTTAAACGCAGCGGCTTATGGAGCATTCCCGCCAGAACCATGACGCTGGCGTGTCTGTTGGTGTTTATGGCGCAAATGGCGACGACCGTGTACTTGCCTTCGCTGCCGACGGTGATGCGGGAGCTGGCGATGAGCCGGCGCGCTACCGAGTTGTCCATTTCAATCTTCGTCATCGGCGCCGCCTTGCCGGTGCTGTTCTGGGGCGCGGCTGCCGATCGCTTTGGCCGCCGCGCGCCCCTGACGCTGTCTTTATTTCTTTTCATTGGCTGCAGCGGGCTGTTGGCGCTGTGCAGCAACGGCGCCCAATTGCTGACGCTGCGTGCGCTGCAGGGCGTGGGTGCCGGCGGTGCGGCGATCATCGCGCGCATCATCGTGCGGGATAACTGGAGCGGGGACGAACTGGCGCGGCGTCTGTCGGTGCTCTCCATCGCCTTTATCACCGCGCTGGGCGGCGGTCAGTTTATCGGTGGCCTGCTGAGCCAATATGCGCACTGGCAGATGGGCTTCGTCCTGATGGGCGCCACCGGTTTGATCATTCTGGCGCTGATGGCGACGCTGCCGCTGGAGGCGGGACGGGCAGGGGGCGTGCGCCCGGCGATGGCGGCAACCTACTTTGCCATCCTGCGGCGGCCTGGGTTCTTTTGGCCGGCCTGCGTCGGCGGGCTGGGGTTTGCCACCACGGTGACACTGCAGGAAGTGAGTCCGTTCGTCATGCAGCAGGAGTTTGGTCTCAACGTCACGGCGTTCGGCGCCCTGGGGCTGGTGATCGGCGTCGCCTACTTCAGCGGAGCGCTGACGGTGAACCGTACGGTGGCGCGTCTCGGCGGGAAAAAACTGATGCAGGCCGGCAGCGGCATCGTGGCGCTGGCGACGGCGGCGATCCTGCTGCTGTGGTGGAGCGGCGTCCTGGCCGGCCTTCCCGGCATGGCGCTGTTCATCGCGCTGTATTGCCTGACCATTTTTGGCCAGGCGGTGCTGTTTCCCAACAGCATGGCGATGGCGGTCAGCGATGCCAAAGAGTACGGCGCTTATGCGATGGCGCTGTGTGGCTTTCTGCAGCAGTGTCTGGCGGGCGTCGCCGCGGCCGGCGCGGTGTTGTTGGAACACCATGGCCTGTGGGCGCTGGCGATAGCGCTGCTCGGTTTGGGCGGCTGGTTAATGGTTAAGCTGCGGATGTAACGGCATTTGCAGGGAATTGCGAGCTGCTCCGCATGCCCAACGCGATGAGGTTGGTGCGTCGGAGCGCTGTGTTAAGATGGCTTCTTTCGTGCTAAGGCATAAGGGTACTGTGATGGAAACGCTGGCTTCTTTGTATAACGACCACCTGGCAGAACTGCAAAAACGCGCGCGTGAAGTGCTGGAGCGCAACAAGTTGGATGCGCTGCTGATTCACTCCGGGGAACTGCAAAAGGTATTTTTGGACGACCATAGCTACCCGTTCAAAGTGAACGCGCATTTCAAAGCCTGGGTGCCGGTGACGTCGGTGCCGAACTGCTGGTTGTGGATAGATGGCGTCAACAAGCCGAAGCTGTGGTTCTACTCCCCGGTTGACTACTGGCACAGCGTAGAGCCGCTGCCGAACAGTTTCTGGACCAAGTCCCTCGAATTGATGCCGCTGGCCAACGCCGATGCGATCGCGCAGCAGCTGCCGCCGCAGCGTGAGCGCGTCGGCTATATCGGTTATGCCCAACAGCGCGCCCGCGATCTCGGCATCCCTTCGGAAAACATCAACCCGAAAGCGGTGCTGAACTACCTGGATTTCCACCGTTCGATTAAAACCGGCTATGAGCTGGCCTGCATGCGCGAAGCGCAGAAGACGGCGGTAACCGGCCATCGTGCCGCGCATGAGGCCTTCCTCTCCGGCATGAGCGAGTTCGACATCAATCTGGCCTACCTGACGGCTACCGGCCACCGCGATACCGATGTGCCTTACGACAACATCGTGGCGTTGAACGAGCACGCTTCGGTGCTGCACTACACCAAGCTGGATCATCAGCCGCCGGCCGAGTCCCTGAGTTTTCTGATCGACGCCGGGGCGGAATATAACGGCTACGCCGCCGATCTGACGCGTACCTATGCGGCGCAAAGCGGCAGCGAGTTCGCTCATCTGGTGAAAGATCTCAATAGTGAACAGCTGGCGCTGATCGACACCATTAAAACCGGTGTGCGTTACACCGACTATCATGTGCAGATGCATCAGCGCATCGCCAAGCTGCTCAAGAATCACAAACTGGTGAATGGCCTCAGCGAAGAGGCGATGGTCGAAACGGGTATCACCACGCCGTTCCTGCCGCACGGGTTGGGCCATCCGTTGGGCCTGCAGGTGCACGACGCCGCCGGTTTTATGCAGGATGAGCAAGGCACCCATCTGGCGGCGCCGTCCAAGTACCCATTCCTGCGTTGCACCCGCGTGTTGCAGCCGGGCATGGTGTTGACCATCGAACCGGGTCTGTACTTCATCGAGTCTCTGTTGGCGCCGTGGCGCAGCGGCGAGTTCAAGCAGCACTTCGCCTGGGATCGTATCGATGCGCTGAAACCGTATGGCGGTATTCGCATCGAAGACAACATCGTGATCCATGAAAAGCGCATCGAGAACATGACGCGCGATCTGAACCTGGCTTGATGCGGCCGTACCCGATACCGGCGGAAGCAACCTGCTTTACCGAAGAGATAAAGAAGAGCCGTTTCATCACCCTGCTGGCGCCGACCGGCGGGGTGGAGGCGGCAAAGGCGTTTATTCAGCAGGTGCGGGATGAGCACCCGGCGGCGCGGCACCACTGTTGGGCTTTCGTCGCCGGTAGCCCCGATGATTCGCAGCAGCTGGGGTTCTCCGACGATGGAGAACCGTCGGGCACCGCCGGCAAACCTATCCTCGCGCAGCTGATGGGCAGCGGTATCGGTGAAGTGACCGCCGTAGTCGTTCGGTACTACGGCGGTGTCAAGCTGGGCACCGGCGGGCTGGTGAAAGCTTATGGCAACGGTGTTCAACAGGCATTGAAGCAGCTGGCGCTGGCGCAAAAGGTGCCCGAAGCCGAATATATCTTGCAGTGCGACTATGCGCAGTTGGCGCTGGTGGAGAACTTGTTGCAGCAAATCGCAGGTCGGATCCTGCAGGGTGAATACGGCGCCGCCGTCGTGCTGCATTTGGCGCTGCCGGCGACTGAGGTTGAGCTGTTTGGGAATAAATTGCGTGATCTCAGTCGCGGTAATTTGCAATTAACCCCCATTTCGCAATAATCCTCCCAATTGAATTGCTAAGGATCGTGCTGAAATGCATTTTCGCGCCATAACCCGTATCGTTGGTCTGCTGGTCATCCTGTTCTCCGGGACGATGTTTATTCCCGGCCTGGTGGCATTGATTTATCGCGATGGGGCGGGGCGAGCGTTCAGCCAAACGTTCTTCGTGGCGTTGACCATCGGGCTGATGCTGTGGTGGCCGAACCGTAAGCAGAAACACGAGCTGAAGCCGCGTGAAGGTTTCCTGATCGTCGTGCTGTTCTGGACCGTGCTGGGCAGCGTGGGGGCATTGCCGTTCCTGTTTTCGGAACGTCCTAATTTGTCGCTGACCGACGCCTTCTTTGAATCCTTCTCGGGATTGACGACTACCGGCGCAACGACGCTGGTGGGGCTGGACTCGTTGCCTAAGGCCATCCTGTTCTATCGCCAAATGCTGCAATGGATGGGCGGGATGGGGATCATCGTGTTGGCGGTGGCGATACTGCCGATACTCGGCGTCGGGGGCATGCAGCTGTATCGGGCGGAAATGCCCGGGCCGCTGAAAGATAACAAGATGCGTCCGCGTATTGCCGAAACCGCCAAAACCCTGTGGCTAATCTATGTGTTGCTGACCGTCGCCTGTGCGCTGGCGCTCTGGGGGGCCGGGATGTCGGTGTTCGACGCCATCGGCCACAGTTTCTCGACCATCGCCATTGGCGGGTTTTCTACCCACGATGCCAGTATCGGTTATTACGCCAGCCCGACCATCAACACCATCATTGCCGTGTTCCTGCTGATTTCCGGCTGTAACTACGGTCTGCACTTCGCTTTGCTAAGCGGCCGCAGTCTGAAGGTCTATGGGCGCGATCCTGAATTCCGCATGTTTATCTTCGTTCAACTGACGCTGGTGGTGGTGTGCACGTTGGTGCTCTGGGGACATGGCGTCTATAAGAGCGGTATGGAAACGCTCAATCAGGCGTTCTTCCAGGTGGTATCGATGGCGACCACGGCCGGTTTTACGACCGACAGCATCGCCAAGTGGCCGCTGTTCCTGCCGATGCTGTTGCTGTGTTCGGCATTCATCGGCGGTTGCGCCGGTTCGACCGGCGGCGGCCTGAAGGTGATCCGTATTCTGCTGTTGTACCTGCAGGGCTCGCGCGAGTTGAAAAGGCTGGTGCACCCCAACGCGGTCTATACCATCAAATTGGGCAATCGCGCACTGCCGGAACGTATTCTGGAAGCAGTGTGGGGATTCTTCTCCGCCTATGCGCTGGTGTTTATCGTCAGCATGCTGGCGATCATTGCGACCGGCGTTGATGATTTCTCCGCGTTTGCCGCAGTGACGGCAACGCTGAATAACCTTGGTCCTGGTCTGGGCGTGGTGGCGGACAACTTCACCACGATGCCGGCGGCGGCCAAGTGGATCCTGGTGGTGACGATGCTGTTCGGGCGCCTGGAAGTGTTTACATTGCTGGTGCTGTTCACGCCAACCTTCTGGCGTGAGTGAGCCTGTTATAAGGAGTACGCCATGAAGGCATTGATACTTTATTCGAGCCGTGACGGGCAAACACGTGCTATCGCTTCTTATATAGCAAGCAAATTGCAGGATACGCTGCGCTGTGAGGTTATCGATCTGTTGCAGGCGGAACAGATCGACCTTAGCCAGTATCAGCAGGTGATGATCGGCGCTTCTATTCGCTACGGGCACTTTAACCCGGTGCTGGATAAATTCGTTAAACGTCATGCCGAGCAGTTGAATCGGATGCCGAGCGCATTCTTTGCCGTCAATCTGACCGCGCGCAAACCGGAAAAGCGTTCGCCGCAAACCAACGCCTATACCCGCAAGTTCCTGTTGGCGTCGCCGTGGCAGCCAAAACAGTGTGCGGTGTTTGCCGGGGCATTGCGTTATCCACGTTATCGCTGGTTCGATCGCATCATGATTCAATTTATTATGCGTATGACCGGTGGAGAAACGGATACCAGTAAGGAAGTTGAGTACACAGATTGGCAGCAAGTCGATCGTTTCGCCCAGGAATTTAGCCAGATTCAGTACGAAAAGTGACAAAAATGCGGGTTTGGCCAGCGTTTTGCCGAAAAAATCCGCGCTTGAAAAGTTTTTTGCATTTAGGGGTTGCGGCCTGCCGAGAACTCCCTATAATGCGCCTCCACTGACCGGGAACAACGACTGACAAGCCGCCGGGTCAGCGAGAAGAAAGCGAAATAAACGCTTGACTCTCCGGGTGAAAAGCGTAATATACGCAGCCCGCGCCGATGAGTTTCTCGGCACTGCTCTTTAACAATTTATCAGACAATCTGTGTGGGCACTCC
>Ga0308158_10005528_pt1 | contig 10353 bp, 5 predicted proteins | sample PhyBR2_FD_201038 | JGI IMG/M metagenome (GOLD analysis project Ga0308158, IMG submission 201038) | Phyllosphere microbial communities from UC Gill Tract Community Farm, Albany, California, United States - DLSLB.R2 | ecosystem: Host-associated > Plants > Phyllosphere > Unclassified | place: USA... | reverse complement strand
CTGCGCGTCAATGCGTCCGAGGCGCTCGCTGCCGTGCCGGGGCTGGTGGTGCAGAACCGCCAGAATTACGCGCAGGACCTGCAGATATCGTCGCGCGGCTTTGGCGCCCGCTCGGCCTTCGGCGTGCGCGGCGTACGCCTGGTCAGCGATGGCATTCCGGCCACCATGCCGGATGGCCAGGGCCAGGCCGCCACGTTCAACCTCGATACGGCCGAACGCATCGAGGTGCTGCGCGGGCCGTTTTCCGCCATCTATGGCAACCATTCGGGCGGCGTGATCCAGCTGTTTTCAAAAGACGGCCAGAACCCGCCGTCAGTCGAGCTCAATGTAGCTGGCGGCAGCGACGGCACCAGCAAGGTCGATGTCGGTGCACAAGGGCAGGCCGGCGCAATTGGCTATGTGCTCGACGCCTCGCGCTTTCGCACCGATGGCTTTCGCGACCATAGCGCCGCCACGCGCGAGCAGGCGTTCGGCAAGATCACCGTCAAACCATCAAACGACAGCAAGCTGACCATCGTTGCCAACTCTTTGCACCAGGGCAATACGCAAGACCCGCTGGGCGCGACTTGGGCCACTTTTGCACGCGATCCGCGCGCCGGCGAAATCGACGCGACCGATACGCAAAATCCGAAACGCACGCTGGCCGAGCGCTACAACACGCGCAAGAGCATCGACCATCAGCAGATCGGCGCCACCTGGGAGCAGCGCTTCGGCGACGACCGCCTGCACATCACGGCGTATGGCGGCAACCGCGACGTGATCCAGTACCAGGCCTTCAGCAAAGGTTTCCAGGCGCCTGCCACGCACTCGGGCGGCGTGGTCGATTTCCAGCGCGATTTTTATGGCGTCGACGCCAACTGGACGCATGTCAGCATGCTCGCTGGCGGCAAACTCAACACCACCTTCGGCATCGACTACGGGCGCGCCAAAGATGACCGCAGCGGCTACGAGAACTTTATCGGCGACACCCTCGGCGTCAAGGGCCGGCTGCGCCGCGATGAGCAAGATACCGTGTCCAGTCTCGATCCGTATCTGCAGCTGGAATGGCAAAGCGGCCCATGGATGCTGAGCGCCGGCGTGCGTCACAGCAAGATGAAGGTGTCGGTCGATGACCGTTATCTTGCCAATGGCAACGACAGCGGCAGCATGGAATTCAGCCATACCACACCGGTACTGGGCCTGCTGTATCAGTTCACGCCGGACTTCAACGGCTATGTCAGCGCGGCGCGCGGCTTCGAGGCCCCGACCCTGAACGAGCTGTTTTACTCGGGCGCCGGCAGTGGCTTCAATTTCAATCTGAAGCCCTCCACCAGCACCAATCTGGAAGCGGGCATCAAGGCGCGCATCACGCACAACACGCGCATCAACGCCGCGCTGTTCCAGATTCATACCAGCGACGAGCTGGTGGTCGATGTATCGAGTGGCGGGCGCACCAGCTACCAGAACGCCAGCAAGACGCTGCGCCAGGGCGCAGAACTGTCACTCGATTCCAGCCTGCCGTATGGTTTTACCACGCGCGTGGCCTTGTCGAGCCTGCATGCGGTGTATGACGAAGCGTTTGGCGCAGTAGCCAAAGGCAGCCGCCTGCCCGGCGTGCCCAGCGCCAACCTGTTTGCCGAACTGGCGTGGAAAGATGCGCAGGAGCGCTTAGGCGCGGCGCTCGAAAGCGTGGCCAGCAACAAGGTCTACGCGGAAGACAGCAACCGTGAAAAGCCGGCGCCCGGCTACACCGTGTTCAATGCCCGCATCAATGCCAGACAGAGCCTGGGCAACTGGCGCTTCAAGCAGTTTGCACGCCTGAACAATCTGCTGGACCGGACCTATGTGGGGTCGGTGATCGTGGGTGACGCCAACAAACGCTATTACGAAGCGGCGCCGGGTCGCAACTGGCTGCTGGGCGCCAGCGCGCAGTATGTGTTTTAAGAGCTGCTTTTCACTGTGCACAGGGCGTCGCGCTTATCGTCATGCCCGTGCTGTTCGAAGCGTATCGTCACCGGCAGGAAGCGCGCGATCAGATCGGCATTGGTACGCGCGTGCTGCGATATGCTGCTGGCGGTAAATGCCCCGCTGCCGGCCAGCGCCAGCGGCAGCAGCAACTGGTCGGCCAGATAGGGGCCAACCGCCGCCTGTGTCGCCAGATACTGGCGCACTTCCTGCAGCAAGCGCTTGCCCACGGCTTCGGCCTTCAGGCCGCGCTCGCCAAACGCAGCAAACACTTCCGTCACCTGTTCATGCTCAAGCGTCAGCAGCAGCACATTGCCCGGGCCCTGGTCTGCCGGCAGGCTTCTGCAAAGCAGCTGTTCTTCTGTCCAGCGCATGCCGGCGCCGATCACAGCCAGTTCGCGCTGCGCCACCTGCCCCGGCACACCGGCAACGACAGCTTCGGCATAACCACTGACACGTTGCCCGCGCTGCAGCAACTCGACCGGCTGCAGGCGTGCGCAGGTCTGCACGCTGGCGCGCACGGCGCCACCGCCTGCCGGATAAAAGCCGAATCGCAGCTGTTCGATGCCGATCTGCGCACCCATCTGCGCCAGCACGCGGCCATAGGCGCGCTGCAGGAAATGCACGGGCGGCGCCAGCGGATTATGCGTGCCACCCGTGATCTGCACGGTGGACGGCGCATCGGCATAAAGCAGCGCCGGCAGCAAAGTCTGCAGCACCAGCGTGCTGCTGCCGGCGCTGCCGATGGCAAAGCTGTAGTCGCCGCCTCGGATCGCACCGGGATAAAACTCCAGCGTGGCCGCTCCCAGCGCCACCGGCGAAGTGCGCGCGGCGCAGATCTGCGCCGCCGCCTGCACCGCCACCAGATGCTGGCGCAGCAGGCCCGGCCTGGGCCGGCGTGCACGTATTCTGACCAGCCGGAATGGCCTGCCGGTGATCATCGACAGCGTCAGCGCCGAACGCAGCACCTGTCCGCCACCCTCGCCTTCGGAACCATCAATTTCCATCATGGTGCTTCTCTTTCTATCCCTTGACGCAGACGACCTGCTTGAGCACATGGACCACGTCCACCAGCTCGCGCTGGGCCAGCATCACCGCATCGATATCTTTATAAGCCATCGGAATCTCGTCGATCACATCGGCGTCCTTGCGGCATTCAACCCCTTCGGTCGCGCGCACCTGGTCGGCCAGGCTGAAACGGCGCTTGGCTTCGGTCCGGCTCATGGTGCGCCCGGCACCGTGGCTGCAGCTATGAAAGCTCTCGGCATTGCCCTTGCCGCGCACGATAAAGCTCTTCGCGCCCATCGAGCCGGGAATAATACCAAGCTCCCCTGCGCGCGCCGATACCGCGCCCTTGCGCGTGACCAGCACGTCGTTGCCGAAGTGATGCTCCTTCTGCACATAATTATGGTGGCAGTTGACCGCCTCCACATGCGTCTGGAACGGCCTGGCGATCACCGTGCGCACGGCAGCGATCAGGTTCTGCATCATCACTTCGCGGTTGTTGCGGGCAAAGCGCTGCGCCCAGCCGACCGCTTCCACATAGTCATTGTAGTGCTGCGTCCCCTCGGCCAGGTAAGCCAGGTCCTGGTCTGGCAGGTTGATGAAGTGGGTGCGCATGTCCTGCTTGGCCAGTTCGATAAAGTGCGTACCGATGGCGTTACCCACACCGCGCGAACCGGAATGGAGCATGAACCAGACGGCGCCTTCTTCATCGAGGCAGATTTCCACGAAGTGATTGCCGCCGCCCAGCGTCCCCAGGTGACGATGGTTGTTAGTATTTTTCAGCCGTGGCGTCTTCTGGCAGATGATGTCGAATTCGTCTTTCAGATCCAGCCAGGCGGCGTCCACGGCGGACGGCGGCGTATGCCAGGCGCCTTCATCGCGGCCACGGTGGCCTCGCGTTTTCGGCGAGGAGCCGTGTGGAATGGCGCGCTCAATCGCGCTGCGCAGAAGAGCCAGGTTATCCGGCAGGTCGCTGGCGTTCAAGGTTGTCTTGGCGGCCATCATGCCGCAGCCGATATCGACGCCGACCGCAGCCGGGATCACCGCGCCCAGCGTGGGAATCACACTGCCGATGGTCGAGCCTTTACCCAGATGCACGTCGGGCATCACGGCAATATGCTTGTAGATAAAAGGCAGGGTGGCCGTATTGCGCAGTTGCTGGCGCGCGGCGTCCTCAACCGGTACGCCCTGGGTCCACATCTTGACGGGACGGCTGCCTTCGGCATGCATCACTTCGATTTGTTCGTTTTTCATGGCTGTTCTCTTCTTCTCATTTTAAAATCATGGGCCCGACCAGGGGTGACAAGATTTTCTGCCGCCGTTATTTCCAGCCGTTGAGCTGGCGGCAGGCCGGTCTGACGCGGCTAATCGATGTAATCCTGTCTGCATTCGGGATACTGCCTGCTGCAACTTTGCATGACCAGGGTGGGCAAGACACTTCACATGTAGTCCTGCCCGCATTCATGCTTACTGCCTGGTTGGCCATCGGCCGCTGTCGGTGCACGCTCAGTGCGCTGACAGCTCGATGGCTTCGATCTCGCCCACCCAATGGGCAGGCTGTAACTGTCCGGCCGCAAAAGCCGCCATCAGTCTGAATACGTCATCGGAAAAACCGCCGATATTCAGAATATCTTCGTGCTCGCCCGCCTGGGTGGTGGCCTGCGGTGCAATATCGATGCACACCAGCCTGGCCTGCGGATTGCGCTGCTTGAACAGCTGCCACTGCACCATGGTGGCAGTGGCGCCGGCGCGGGTGGCGTCAATCCACGATTCGTTGTCGGACACATAAATCACCAGATCGGCCAGCACGTTCTGCTTGTTCAGGCGCAGCAGCGGCGCGCTGCAATTGGTGCCACCGCCACCGATGGCCGCCAGCTTCGCGGCGTTTTCCATTACGCTGGCAGCAGCGTCCAGCTGGCACGCCACCACGCTTTGCTCGAAGGGAAGCACCATTGCCTGGCGATTCTTGCGCAGCATGGCTGCGGCGACCAATGCCGCCACATCGATGCAGCGCACGCTCGACGTGGCGCTGCCACGCTGGCCGCTGACAGGCGAGGACATCGAGCCCGATACATCCGGGCACACCACCACCCGGCCCTCTATCTGCGGCACGTGGGCCAGCGCCATGTCCAGCGCCTGCGCAAGCGACGCACGCACCACGGCAGGCACGGCGTCGGTCGCTGCCAGCAGCGCCGACATCAGCTGGTACGGCATGACGCGCGAGGTGGCCACCGCCTGCGGGTCGCACAAACTGGCGGCAATCGACTCGCTCATGCCCTCGACCTCGAACACGCCATGGCGCGCAAAGGTGTTGAGGTTCATGCGCAGCATCTGCCAGCCACCCTGGCGCGCAATCTGCACCCAGGCCGCCCGGTCCAATGGCTGCGCCGTCAGCATCTGGAATGGCACCGGTGGCAACGGCAGGCTGCGGTCGCGCTTCCAGGCTTCGAACGCCGCCAGCGCTGGCGGTAATGCGGCAGGATGCGGCTTGCCGATCACCCAGGCAAAAAACGCGGCGCGCCATGCTGCAGCAGGTGCCGGATGGACCATCTTGAGTACATCGGCCAGCGACGGCGCATTGCCGACGCAAGCGGCCAGCAGCGTGTGTTCACCAGCCGTATTCAACCAGGCTTGCACCAGCTTTTTTGACCGCGTGCCGAGCGACTTGCGGCCCGTCACGCCCGAACGCATGATCTGCACGAAATTGCGCAGCATTCTGCCGTTGTCGATCACGCGTCCAAAGGCCGGCGCCAGTTGCGCTGCACCCTGCGCCGCCAGTACGGCCAGCAGCAGCGCCGGCATATCCTTCATGTGGCCACGTTCGCGGCTGTACACGGCAGTTTGCGCGATAAATTGCGGATCAATGGCCTTGCACAGCTCCAGCACGGTGGCCAGTTGCACTTCGGCGCTCGCATACCAGGTGGTGTTCAGGCAGCCGGTCACCGCGTATTGCGCCAGCTGATGGCGTGGCGCCAGTGCATAGGCCGGTGCGCCTTGCGCATTGCGGACCGTTGCCGTCGGCAAGCGGTTCTGCTGCTGTGAACTTTGAAACAACTGAATATTGGCCATGCTTTCCTCACTATGTCGATCTCGTTTTATACCTCCTGTATTGCAAGCGGCGTGCCAGCTATTTCACGCTCGCTGTTAGTAGCCTCAAGTAATTGATTTATTTGGAGAAAATTTTTTCTTTCACTTTCTTATGTACAATCAATTTCTGATAATATTATCTTTTAAGATAAATATTTATATAAATAGATGCAAGCAAAACGCACGGTAGTGATCGGTTTTCTCGGTACGCAGCTCGATAGCGGCAGCGGCGCGGCGCGCTGGGAAAAGTGGCGCCCCAGCGTGGCGCTGACACAGTATGAAGACAAGGTAATCGACCGCTACGAGCTGCTGTATGCCGGCCAGCGCTTTGAACAGCTGGTGCAGCGCGTGTCGCAGGACATCGCCAGCGTGTCGCCGGAAACGCAGCTGCGTACGCACGCGCTGCCGATCAATGACGCCTGGGACTTTGAAGATGTCTATGGCGCGCTGTACGACTTTGCGCACAGTTATGCTTTCGATCCCGAGCGCGAGGAGTACTGGATCCATATCACGACCGGCAGCCACGTAGCGCAGATCTGCCTGTTCCTGATGACGGAGGCGCGTTATTTTCCCGGCACGCTGCTGCAGACGTCGCCGCCGAAACGCCAGCAAGCCGGCAACCCGGGCAGTTACGCACTGATCGACCTGGATTTGTCGCGCTACAACCAGATCGCCCAGCGCTTTACCCGCGAGCAGCAGGCCGGCGTGGCATTCCTGAAGTCCGGTATCGCCACGCGCAATGCCAGGTTCAACGCGATGATCGATGAAATCGAGCGCGTGGCCATCAAGTCAAAAGCGCCGATGCTGCTGATGGGCCCGACCGGTGCCGGCAAGTCCTTCCTGGCGCGCCGCATATACGAGCTGAAAAAATCCAAGCACCAGATCGACGGCAAATTCATCGACCTCAATTGCGCCACCCTCCATGGCGACGGCGCCGCATCGACCCTGTTCGGCCATATCAAGGGCGCCTTTACCGGCGCCGGAGCCGACCGCCCGGGACTGCTGCGCAGCGCCCACAAGGGGCTGCTGTTTCTCGATGAAATAGGCGAACTGGGTCTCGACGAGCAGGCCATGCTGCTCAAGGCGATCGAAGAAAAACGCTTTTTCCCGGTTGGCGCCGATGCCGAGGTACACAGCGACTTTCAGCTGATAGCAGGCACCAACCGTGACCTGGCGAGGGAAGTGGCCGCCGGGCGCTTTCGCGAAGACCTGTACGCGCGCATCAATCTGTGGACATACGAGTTGCCCGGCCTGGCCCAGCGGCTTGAAGATATCGAGCCGAACCTGGACTTTCTGCTCGCGCAATACAGTGCCGAAACGGGTGAGCGCGTGCGCTTCAATACCGAAGCGCGCACCCGTTTCATGCAGTTTGCCGCGTCGCCTGCCGCCGTCTGGAGCGGTAACTTTCGTGATCTGTCGGCCGCCATGACGCGCCTGGCCACGCTGTCGGAAGCGGGACGGATCAGCATCGATTGCGTGAACGAGGAAATCGGCCGCCTGCAGCGCCAGTGGCGCCATCACACAGTAGACGAACCTGGCGAACTCGACCTCGATACGGTGATGGGAGCGGACGCTGCAGCCAGCCTGGACCTGTTCGATGCGGTCCAGCTGCGCAGCGTGCTTCAGATATGCCGGCAGTCTGACAGTCTGTCCGGCGCCGGACGCAAGCTGTTTGCGGTGTCGCGCGAAGCCAAGGCCCGGCCCAACGATGCGGACCGCCTGAAAAAATACCTGGCACGCTTTGGCCTGGACTGGGAACAGTGCCGGCCAAAATAAGCGCCGGCTGTCCTGGCTGTTGTAAGACGGCTGCATATGACTGATATTTACTGTGCCACGATGGATAAGCAGTTACGATCTTGCTGAGCGGAATCAAATTCGGCCCAGGCCGGACTGCCGCGCGGCGACGATTCACGTATTTGTTTACCCGTATGGAGCAGTCATATGCAAGCCTTGAACACGCTTTCCCTGAACACCCGAATCTGCCTGACCGCCAGCACACTGGTGATATTGAGCCTGGCCATTACCGCCACGGTCACCGGCATACGCACGCGCGACAGCGCCCAGGAAGCATCGATGGAGCTGGCCCGCACGGCGGCGCTGGGAGCAGCCGAAGCTACCAAGACGCGCATCGCCAGCAGCCTGGGCGCCGTCTCCATGGTGGCCGGCACGGTGCAGTCGACGCTGGCGGCTGGCCACCCATTAAGCCGGGACCAGGCCAATGCGATCGACCAGGCCACGCTGCGCAATTCGAGCGATCTGGTGGGAACCTCGATTGCCATGGAACCGGGCAAATTCGACGAGCGCGACGCCGAGTTTGCAGGCAAGGGGCCAGCCTATGACGCCAGCGGACGCTACATGCCCTACTACACCAACAATCCGGCCGGTGGCTACAATGTCACGGCCATCGAGTTTGGCAATGCACCAGGCGCGAACGACTGGTATGACATACCGTTCAAGTCAGGCAAACGTTTTTTCAGTGAACCTTACGCTTATCCGGTCAACGGCAAGGAGGTGCTGATGTCATCGCTGGTGGCGCCGATTATTGTCGACGGCAAAGCGCGCGGTGTGGTCACCGGCGACTTCCAGCTGACCAGGCTGACCGATATCCTGGCGGCCATGCGTACACTCGAAGGCGGCAAACTGTCGCTCATTTCCAATGGCGGCATGTACGCCAGCAATCCCGATACAGCGCGCAACGGCAAGCGCGCCGACGATCTGCCCGCAGCGGCCTTGGATGCCATCCGCAGCGGCAAACGCTATGAATACGAAGCCGATGGCATGGTCTCGCTGATACAGCCGATGCAGCTGCACGACGATATCGCGCCATGGGCCGTGCGGCTGTCGTTCCCGAAAAGCGTGGCCACTGCAGCGGCGCGGCAGTTGCTGATGTACACCGTGATCGTCTCTGCGCTGTGCGCGATGATTGCCGCACTGGTGCTGGTGACTACCTTGCGCCGCCAGACCCGTCCCTTGCGTGACCTGGCCAGCACCATGACGCAGCTTTCCAGCGGCAATGCTGACCTCACCCAGCGCCTGGTGATCAAGGGTGGCGATGAGCTGGCCGTGATCGGCCAGGGCTTCAATCAGTTTGTCAGCAAGATCGAAGACGTAATGGCGCGCGTACGCGACAGTTCGGCCAGCGTGGCCACCGCCAGCGCCGAGATCAGCCAGGGCAATGCCGACCTGTCGGCACGCACCGAGCAACAGGCCAGCTCGCTCGAGGAAACAGCCGCTTCGATGGAAGAGCTGACCGGCACCGTGCGCCAGAATTCCGACAATGCAGCGCAGGCGCGCCAGCTGGCAGCGAGCGCCTCGCAAGTGGCCGTCAAGGGCGGTGCGGTGGTCGCTGAAGTGGTCGACACCATGGCCGCCATCAACAGCTCGTCGAACAAAGTGGTCGATATTATTGGCGTGATCGACGGCATTGCCTTCCAGACCAATATTCTCGCGCTCAATGCAGCAGTGGAAGCTGCGCGTGCCGGCGAACAGGGCCGCGGTTTTGCCGTGGTAGCGACCGAAGTGCGCAACCTGGCCCACCGCAGCGCCACTGCTGCCAAAGAAATCAAGGAACTGATCAGTAATTCGGTCGAGCAGGTAGCGCGCGGCAGCGCCCTGGTGCAAAGTGCCGGCGTGACCATGGACGAAGTGGTGACCAGCGTGCGCCGGGTTGATGACATCGTGGCCGAAATTTCATCAGCCAGTGCCGAGCAAAGCAGCGGCATCGGCCAGGTGACACAGGCAATCGGCCAGATGGACGGCGTCACGCAACAGAATGCAGCATTGGTCGAGCAGGCAGCAGCTGCCGCAGAAAGCCTGAAGGAACAGGCTTCCACGCTGGTCGCGCTGGTCGGACAGTTCCAGATCAGTGGCGCCAGTACGGCAATGGCCAGTTTGCCGCCTGCTGCACCTGTCAAGGTTCAAAAGGTGTTGCCAGCCTCACAGCGCCCGGCAGCCAAACCGCCGAAGGCAGTAGCAGCGCCGCAGCCGAAAGCCAGGGTAGTGAAAAAGCCTGCCGGGGAAGATGAGTGGGAAGAGTTCTAAGCTTCAAGCGTTCGAACAAACTGAGCTGACTGCTCATCGCCGGCCGGATTGGCGCGTAGGTCGGATTAGCGGGGCAAAGCCCCGCGTAATCCGACAACACCGCTAACGCCAACAATGTTGTCGGATTACGGCCCGGAGGGCCTAATCCGACCTACGGGTCGACGTAATTTGCAAAAGCCCCAGACGTAAAAAAACCCCAACCGGATCACCGATTGGGGTTTTTTCGAATAACAAGCCTGACAATAACCTACTTTCACACTGGTTGCAGCACTATCA
>Ga0308158_10005527_pt1 | contig 10354 bp, 9 predicted proteins | sample PhyBR2_FD_201038 | JGI IMG/M metagenome (GOLD analysis project Ga0308158, IMG submission 201038) | Phyllosphere microbial communities from UC Gill Tract Community Farm, Albany, California, United States - DLSLB.R2 | ecosystem: Host-associated > Plants > Phyllosphere > Unclassified | place: USA... | reverse complement strand
GACCTAGCAAGCGCCAGCCGCTAAGGAGTCAGACCATGTCTAAAACTGAGCTCGACGTTGCGCCAGTGACTGATCGCGAAGACGTTGAATTTAATACCGTTGATCCGCGCCGCCAAAAGCGCCGGAACCGCCGGAACATCTTGATCGTTGCGGCCGTCGCCGCCGTAGTTGCACTGATTGCCCTGCTGGTTGGACCGTCAACGGCCGGCTCCTCGGCCCCCGCCGATCCGGGCAGCAGCCTGACTTTTGAGCAGATTGTCCCGCTGGTCGTCCTGGTGCTGATGTTCATCATCGCCACCAAGTGGCCTGTGAACATCGGTGTGATGGGGCTGGTTGCCTCCTTCGGCATCGGCTACTTCATGCTGGGCATGGACGACAAGGAAATCCTCGCGGACTTCCCGGCCAGCATCGTGCTGACCATCATCGGTGTCACCTACTTCTTCTCCATGGCGCAGCACAACGGCACCATCGATGTCATCGTGCGCAACTGCGTGCGCATGGTTCGCGGCAAGACCATGATGCTTCCTTGGGTCTTCTTCCTGGTTGCTGCGGCGCTGACCTCGCTGGGCACCTTTTCCCCTGCCGCCGTCGCCCTGCTGGCACCAGCAGCCATCGGCTTTGCCTACGAGTCGCGCATCCACCCGCTGCTGATGGGTGCCTTCATCATCAATGGCGCCCACGCTGGCGGATTCTCGCCGCTGTCGGTCTCCGGTGTCCTGGTCCATGACATCGCCATGGAAAATGGCTTCCCGGTTTCGGCCAATGCCCTGTTTGTCGCCAGCTTCGCGATCAACCTGATCCTCTCGATCCTGACTGTGATCGTCTTCGCCTTCATGGGCAAGCTGCGCACCGCCAAGGGCGAGGCCTATGCGGCAGCGGCGGATACCCGCTCCACCCGTCCGCAAGGTCAGCAGATCTACACCCTGGTGCTCATTGGCGTCATGCTCTTCTGCGCTTTGGTCCTGCGTCTGCCCATCGGCTTCGTCGCCTTGAGTGCAGGCCTGCTCCTTGCCCTGCTGAACATCAAGGACCAGCAGAAATTCGTTGCAGGCATCTCCTGGTCCACCGTGCTGCTGGTGGCTGGCATGATCACCTATGTATCGTTGCTGACCCACATCGGCGTGATCGATACCTTGGCCCACATGGCTCTGGCGCTGGGTGCGCCGATCTTGATCGCTTTGGTCCTCTGCTACGTGATCGGCATCGGCTCGGCTTTCGCCTCGTCCACGGCACTGCTTGCGGCGTTCATTCCGCTGGCCGGCCCGTTGCTGTCCGTCAGCTCGCTGAGCGCCTCCGGCACGGTGGCAGCTATCGCCATCTCGGCCACCGTGGTTGACGTTTCCCCGTTCTCCACCGCTGGCGCACTGGTCGTGGCCAACGTGAAGGAAAGCGATCGCACTCGCACCTACAAGCAGCTGATGATGTATGCAGGTGCCATCGTTCTCCTGGCCCCAGCACTATCATGGGCGCTACTGGTACCAACCGGAATCATGTAAAACTACATACACCCAAAGTTGAGGGCGAGAACCGCTATCGGTTCTCGCCCTCAACTTCAACTGTTCAGCTTTTTGCCGTGTTCAATAATAATGAACAGCTCTTTAGACTGAACGCCACATGCCTTGTCTTCCGCGAAGTGTTCGCCTCGACTGGATCGCCTTAGACCTTGGCCGTTCTGCGGTTCAGCAAGTAAATCAGATACACACCACCGAAGCACACGGTTACCACACCAACGGGCAACTGCACCGGGGCGAAAAGACGCTGCGCTAGCAAGTCACTGCCCGCCAACAATAATGCGCCCACCAAGGCAGTTGGAAGCAACTGCAACCGAGAACTACCCATGACGCGACGAGCAATTTGTGGGGCCACTAAGGCGACAAAAGCGATCGGCCCGGCAACGCTGGTAACCGCTGCGACTAAAAAGACTGCGAGCACCACAAAGAGCAATTTGGTTCGTTCAACCCGCATGCCCAATGCCCGGCAGAGGTCATCGCCTAGCTGTAGCATTTGCAATCGGGAGCTACCAGCTAGCAAGGCTAGGGCGCAAAGCACGACCAGCACCATCGGTGGAATCACCGTCGCCCAACTCAGACCGTTCAACGTTCCGGCACCCCACACGGCTGCCGCCATCGCCACATCCAGCTCGGCGCGCAACACCATGAAGTGGTTAAACGAGGCCAGCACCGAGGAGATGCCGATGCCCACGAGGATCAGTCGGAATCCCGCGGTGCCATTGCGCCATGCTAAGAGGTAAACCAGGAACGCGGTGAGCAAACCTCCAATCAACGCACCGGCGCTCGTGGCAACATAGCCGCCGCCAACAACGGTGAGGGCCACCAACGCACCGGTATAGGCACCGGTGGAAAAGCCGATGATATCTGGGGAACCCAAGGGGTTTCGGGTTAAGGATTGGAAGACCGAACCTGAGAGCGCCAGCGCCGCACCGAAGACCAGCGCAGCCAGGGCCCTAGGCATGCGCCATTGCCAAATGACCATATTTTCGATGCCTTCACCGCCACCAAAAAGTACCCGCACAACTTGCCACGGGCTCATCTGATACTCACCTCCAGAGATGGCCAGAACAGTGACCCCAAGGCATAAGAGCAGGAGAATGACCAGGGTGCTCGGCGCAGCCAGTGCCTTACGTAGGTTCACAGGGCCACCGCCTTTTTCCCACGGGCAATCATGATCAGCAGCGGCGCACCAAGGAAGGCCGCCACTACACCAGCCTGCAATTCACCAGGCAAGAGCACGCGCCCGAGCATGTCGGCACACAGCAATAACATCGGAGCAATCAGCGCGGTAAAGGCGATGATCCATCCGGTATGTGCACCGGCCAGCCGCCGAGCTGCATGTGGTGCCATCAAGCCGATAAATCCGATCGCACCCACCGCGGCCGTTGAAGCTCCAGCGAGGATTGTAATCGCCAGCAATACCAACACTCGTGTTCGCCCGATATTGGTTCCCAATGACCGGGCGCTATCTTCGCCCAACGCCAAAGAATCCAATGACCTCGCACTGCTCGCGGCCAACACCAGACCAACGAGCAAACACCCTGCAAGCGTGAGCACTATCGAGGAGTCACGGCCCTGCAAAGAACCGATGGTCCAGGCACGCAACTGATCAAAAGCTTGCGGCTTGATCAGGGACAGGGCTGTTCCCACTCCGGTCAATACCGCCCCGATGGCCACACCGGAAAGTACCAGGCGTACCGGATCACTGGATCCAGGCCGAGGCATGCCCACCAAATACACCACCGCCGTAGTCAGCAGCGCACCGAGGAAAGCAAACACGACGTAGCCATTAAAGCCCTGCACGCCAAGGAAGCCAACCGAAATCACGATGGCCAGGGAGGCTCCGGCGTTCACACCAAGAATTCCAGGTTCCGCCAGCGGGTTACGGGTCAGGCTTTGGGCCAGCACTCCAGCGACGCCAAGACCCAAACCAGCAAGTACGGCTAGTAGTGCGCGTGGCAATCGCGATTCAACCACGATACTGCGTTCCACCGTTGGTGCGGGATCCGTCAGTGCGGTAACAACATCGCCCAGTGGAAGCTGACGGGATCCAATGGCCAGTGACAGAAGGACGAGCGCCAGCAGAACCGCCGCAAGCACAAGTAGCAGGATGAGCTTTCGCCCTGTGCTCACACCTCGCGGCGCAGGTGCGCGCATCGCCTTGGCCGGGCTGGATGGATTAGCGCTAATGATCGGCGCCCTTCGTGGGAGGTACTGCAAGGAACATAGTTACTCTACCGCGCAGCGACGAATTCATGCGCAATAACCTTTGGGTACCCTTAGTGAAATAGGGTATATTCACTGTGTGAATTTTTCTAAACTGGGCGCTTCATGGCGCCGCACCCTGATTGCCACCACCGCCCTTGCGCTGGTCGGCCTTACCGCCGGTTGCGGCGCGTCCACCACAAGCGATTCCGGTTCAGGAAACAAGGACGTTGCGATCGGAGGCGAGCACTTCACCACCGCAGATGAAGAGACCGCAAAGTTCGGCTCCGACGCCGAAGCAGGACAGTTCCCCCGCACCATCACCCACGCCAATGGAACCACCACCTTGGACTCCAAGCCGAAGCGTGTTGTCGTTCTGGATACCGGCGAACTTGATGAGGTCATTTCCCTGGGTATCACCCCGGTAGGCATCCCATCCACCGAAGGTTCCTCCCCAATCCCGAGCTACCTTGCCGATAAGGTGAAGGACGCTAAAACCGTTGGCACCATTCAGGAACTGAATCTTGAGTCCATCGCAGCACTGAAGCCCGATCTCATCCTCGGTTCCCAGTTGCGCGCCGACAAACTCTACTCGCAGCTCAACGACATCGCACCGACCGTGTTCTCGATCCGCCCCGGCTTCCCCTGGAAGGAAAACTTCCTGCTTGCCGGCGAGGCCCTCGGTGAAGAGACCAAGGCCGTTGACGTTTTGAACGATTACCAGGACAAGGCCGTGAAGTTGGGCAATGACGTGAAAGGCGATCCTGAGATTTCCCTGCTGCGTTTTATGCCTGAAAAGATTCGCCTCTACGCCAACAAGTCACTACTTGGCGTGATCTTGCAAGACGCGGGCCTGAAGCGTCCAGCAAACCAGAACATCGATGACTTGGCCGCCGAAATTTCTGCAGAAAACCTCACCGAAGCTGATTCGGACTGGATCTTCTACTCCTCCTACGGCACCCCCGAAGCTACCGGCGAAAAGGCTGCCATCGAAGGTCCACTATGGAAGAAGCTGAAGGCCGTTCAGAACAATCAGGCTGTCCGTGTTGATGACGATGTCTGGTTCTTGGGCCTCGGCCCAACCGGCGCTTCCCAGATCCTGGACGACCTGCGCGCCAACTTGGTCAAGTAACTCGCTCTGAATCATCCACGCGATACATTGCCACTGTGAAGACTGCGCTCAGCGCATGCATAGCTATCTTCAGTAACGTAGTAAGCACCTCATTGAAGGTGCGAGTGATGATCGTTGAAATCCCCGCCGGCCCAGCCGGCGGGGATTTCGCTTTAACTTCGAGTTCAGCGCGGGCCTAGCTCTCCAGCCAGCTCACTTCCCCGGTCTCCAAATCATAAACACCTGGCACCACTCGGGTCCGCTTTTCTTGAACGGTTTTGCGGATTATGACTGAGCACTCTAGAAGTTGCTCAGCGACGGCGAGCGCGTTGGACTTCGCCACCTTATTCACCGCGTCACTGCCCGATCCCTCTACTTTAGCCTTGCGGTCCACTGAAGCTATTTGTTCAGCAAAGTCATCCATTTCTCAGGGGAACTGCGGGTCCTTTGGATCTTTTCCATGGCTTTCAGCTTCCGGTTACTGCACCGCAGGCAGCATGTCCGAGGATCACCAGGAGTGGACCCGAGTATGGGCTAGAGACTGCAAATTCCATGCTACCCACCAAGGTGTCATCAAGCACCGCCCCAACCGTACGGGTGACAAAGAGGTCTCCGATCCCCTGGTCAAAAAGCAGTTCAGGGGTCACCCGGGAGTCCACGCAACCATGGACAAGGCGAAGGGGCCCTGGTGTTCGACTTGCTCGTCACGTCGATGTGAGCCCTGGATGGGATGCTGTACTTCGGGTTGTCCGGGCAGTCAGGCTTTGCGTAACCTGCAGCCTGCAACTCAGCGATAACAGTCTTGAGCTGTGGGATGGATGCCGAAATACTTGGCAGTTTGATGATGTTGGCTTCTGGGGACTTGGCTAGATCGCCAAGTTCTGCAAGAGCATCGCCGATGCACTGTTCTTCGGTGACATAGTCAGGGAAGGTAGCAGTAATGCGGCCTGCCAGCGAGATATCGCGGGCCGCAAGTTCCACGCCTGCGGTCGACGCGAAGGCCTCAACGATTCGCAAGAACGAGTGGGTTGTCAGCATCAGGGCTTCGTCGGTGTGGGTGTAAATAATTTGGCCATTGGTAAGGCATCTCCCTCAATGTCGTGCGGAAAGTTCTGTGCACGGCCCCTGACTCAAGGTCCTTAGATTTACCCGATTTACGCACGGGGCACACTTCAGCACGTCACAGGACCGCAGCCTGACCGCCAGCTTTAGGGCTTTAACAAGGGGAATCAATGGCAAACAGAGGCGCAACATTCAGTTAGTAGCCAGTAACTGAATTGCCAAAGAACGCCCCGACGACAACCACGGACGGCCCACGCATTCAATGAGGCAGCCGCGCCACGCCTTACCCAGGCGACTCCGGGACCAGTGACTTTCAGTGCCCCGGCGCGAGGTCGCGATACCCCCACCAAGCGACATTCATGATAACTATTCTCATTATCATACAAAACGTATAATCAAAAATTTATTTCAACTCCAATCGCCGAAGAAAAACTTACCTTAACATTTTCGCTGAATTATGCTCGGCCAGGAATGAATATCAAAGAATCTGCACAAGATACTCATGGCTCTTCGTAACTTCCCCGCAATTTATATGACAAGAAACTGAAAATATCTAATGCTGTAGTTGTAGTTGACGAGGATCCAGATTGCCGCATCACCGCGCCTGCCCTTCCGTCGCATCGACTGAATCAACGACGAAACAGGAGTACACAGTGTCCTTGCCCGGAACCGCAAAACATCCTACGACCGGCAGTCCGCCGCCCCGCACCGCAGGCCACTGGCGACCTGACATCGCCGCCTCTCTGGTTGTCTTCCTAGTAGCCCTGCCGCTGTCTCTCGGAATCGCCACCGCATCCGGAGCGCCGATCATGGCCGGCTTGATCGCCGCAGTCATAGGCGGCATCGTCGCCGGTTCCCTCGGCGGCTCCCCCCTGCAGGTCAGCGGCCCCGCGGCCGGGCTCACCGTGATTGTCGCCGGGCTCATCAATCAATTCGGATGGCAGGTCACCTGCGCCATCACAGTCTGCGCGGGAGTATTGCAGATCCTCTTCGGGCTCAGCCGACTGGGTCGGCTCGCCCTGGCGATTTCGCCCGTGGTGGTTCAGGCGATGCTCGCGGGCATCGGTGCCACCATCGTGCTGCAACAGGTGCACACTCTGCTTGGCGCCCAGTCGCGCAGCCACGCCTGGGAAAACATCGCCGCACTGCCGGAAAGCCTGATCGGAATGCACTGGCAGGCGGCACTCCTGGGCCTGTCCGTCATCGCCGTCATCCTGATCTGGAAGCGCCTGCCCGAGAAATTCCGCAAGGTGCCGGCCCAGCTGGTGGCGGTAGCCGTAGTGACCCTCTGCTCCCTGCCCCTGGGCGGCGCCGTCGAGCGAATCAACATCACGGGCAATCTGCTCGAAGTGATCGCCCTGCCGGCGCTGCCCACCGGAGGGTGGGGGCTCTTCGCCATCGGTGTCGTCACCATGGCCCTGATCGCCAGCGTCGAATCGCTGCTGTCTGCAGTCGCAGTGGACCGCATGCAGCACGGACCGCGCACCAACTTCAACCGCGAACTCATGGGACAGGGTGCAGCCAACATCAGCAGCGGCCTGCTCGGCGGTCTTCCGGTGACCGGTGTGATCGTGCGCAGCGCCACCAACGTTGCTTCCGGCGCGCAAACCCGCGCTTCTGCCGTGATGCACGGCGTCTGGGTGCTGTTGTTCTCGGTGTTCTTCGCACCGCTGATCATGCAGATCCCGATCTCGGTGCTTGCCGGGCTGCTGATCGTCGTGGGCATCCAGCTGATCAAGGTCGCCGACCTGCTCAATGCACGCCGCTCCGGCGAAACCATCGTGTACCTTGCAACCTTTGCAACGGTAGTCTTCGGAAACCTGCTGGAAGGGGTCATGCTGGGGCTGGCACTGTCCTTCCTGATGGTGCTCTGGCGCGTTGTGCGAAGCAATGTCCACGCCGAACGAATCGACGACACGCCCGAAGGCGCCCAGCGCTGGCATGTCATGGTCGAGGGCTCGTGCAGTTTCCTCTCCATGCCTAGGCTCAGCTCTGTGCTCACGGGAATTCCCGAAGGCAGTGAGGTGATCGTGGACATCGAAGCCGACTTCATCGACCGCTCCGTCGCCGAAACCCTGTCCACGTGGAAGATCCGCCACGAGGCCACGGACGGCCGCGTGAGCATCGAGGAGCATGGCACCGCAGCCCTGCAGAAAGCCCTGGACGGCCCGCCGCAGCGCGGCCGCCTGCGTTCGGCGATCAGCAGTGGAATGGCCCCGTGGAACAGCTGGCAGCGCACCCATGCGGGCAACGCTGCTGAGCGAGGAGAAAGGGCCTTGGTTCGCGGCATCGAGCAGTACCACCGCCGTCACGCCCGCATGGTGCAGCCGGACATGGAGGAACTCGCTGCAGAGCAGAACCCGCGGACATTCTTCCTGACCTGTGCGGACTCGCGCGTCATCCCGAACCTCATCACCTCCAGCGGCGCCGGAGACTTGTTCACCGTGCGAAATGTCGGAAATGTAGTCGGAAGCGTGGGTTCCGACCCTTCGGTCGAAGCGGCACTGGAATTCGCCATCAATGAGCTGGGCGTACGCCACCTCGTGATCTGCGGCCACTCCAACTGCGGTGCCATGGATGCCCTGCTGAAGCAGCCGGAGAAAGCGTCATCCGCCACCCCAAACCCTGTGGAAGGCTGGCTGCGACGACTCCGCGAGGTTCGAGGCATTTACAAGGCCGGACACCAGGTCGGCACTGCAGCACAGCGCGCCGGCTACGGGGAGACCGATCAGCTGGCCATGGTGAACGTCATCCAGCAGATCGAACAGCTGGCCGCGCATCCGATGCTCGCGCAACAGGTCAACGACGGGTCACTGATTCTGACCGGCCTCTTCTACGACATCGGCGCCGCGCGGATGGTTCGAGTCACCGGCGAGGGGCTCGAAGAGATGGGGCACATGCCCGGTGAGCTGACCGCAAAAACCGCCGGATAATCGAAGGGAAATCGAGGCTCAACCCATAAGTGCGCTGGCCAGGCCCTCGCAGCGCACACAGAAGGTTTCCGCCCTGGCCGGTTCCCGGCCAGGGCGGATTTCCTTGTGCAGGCCACTGCCGGGCCGCGGTTCACGGAGACCGGCGCCGCGAAGCTTGACTACCGCCGGTTCTGGGATGTGATGAACCAGCTCACCGCGGATCACCTGGAAGAAATCAGCACCCGGGTGGCGACAAGGATCGTGGCAGAGTACGGCCTGGATACCTCGTCGGCGGCCCTGGACATGACGAGGTGGGCAGCATCGAAGAGACCGTGCTGCTCTACCACGACGGACCCAAGGGCCGACCCCGCGCCCAACGCCCGCTCACCGACCACTCCACGACCACGGAGAAACTCGCCAAACTCTTCAACCTCGAGACCTACGCCCGCACGCGATAACCGACCGGAAGGCCCCGCCTAGGTAATACGCCTCGAAAACGCCTTGACCAGCACAAACACCACAAAAACAGGTCGCCTTTCGGAAACTCCCCCTAGAAGTCCTGCGCTTGCGGCGAGTAGCTGTCGTCGGCTGGTAGTGGCAACGGCGGTGTCGATGGGTCGTGGCATGGTACTTTCCGGTCGCAATTCATGGGCACCTGAATATCATTAACTCAGATTTGGCAGTACATACCATCATGAATTCCCGTCTTCTCCATTTGATTCATAAATGAAATACCAAATACTTCGCACGCCCCGTGGAGCCTGAACATCACCCCGAACGAATCAAAAGTGATTGACACCACAGTTGTTCTCGGCTTGGATAGACACTGTCAATCGATTGATTGGGAACACAAGGTGGTGTCCATTGGAACTGGGTAAAGTCCAGCAAGCAGCGGTGTCCTGCTTTGCGCAACGCGGATTTGCCGCAACCGGCATCCGCGAGCTGGGCACCGCGGTGGGACTGAATTCGGCAACGCTCTACCACTACGTCGGCGGCAAGGAAGAACTACTGGTAGGCATCATCAAGAATTGCCTGGACTCCATGATCACCGGCGCCCGCCAGGTCCTGGCCACCAGCACCGACCCCACTAGGCAGCTGGCCCTATTGGTCGCTTTCCACGTCGGGTTCACCGCCACCAACACCAAGACCTCCCGCGTGGCCGAACATGAAATGCGCGCCCTGTCGCCGGCGAACGCGCAACAGATGCAGGTGCTGCGCGATGACTATGAACAGCTCTTCGCCAAGGTGCTGCATGACGGAGTCGAACAAGGCATCTTCAACACCGTGGACCTGGGCATCGCCCGGCTGGCCATCATGGAAATGGGCACCGGCGCCAACCACTGGTACCGCCGCGACGGACGGCTGTCCCTGGCCGAAGTGCAGCTGAATTTTGTCTCCCTGACCATGCGGATGCTCGCCGTCGCCACCGAATCGCCACTGGCCAGCAGTGACCTCCCTACACCAGTGATCGTCGCCAGTGAACCCGAACCGAAGGACTGAAAAGTGAAGACGCTTTCTTCCCGCACGGATCCCGCAGAATTCGAGATCAATGC
>Ga0308158_10005525_pt1 | contig 10357 bp, 14 predicted proteins | sample PhyBR2_FD_201038 | JGI IMG/M metagenome (GOLD analysis project Ga0308158, IMG submission 201038) | Phyllosphere microbial communities from UC Gill Tract Community Farm, Albany, California, United States - DLSLB.R2 | ecosystem: Host-associated > Plants > Phyllosphere > Unclassified | place: USA... | reverse complement strand
AGCTCGGTCCCCAGGCCCAGGTCCGCGACGCCATCCAGGAATTGCGCGACACGCTGAAGGCGATTTCGCACCTGGTGCAGAACCCTTCGCCGCCCCAGACCGTTGTGCTGCGCGAGACCCGCACGCCGGCCTGGCTGATCGTCGGCGTCACCGTGGCGGTCTGCGCGTCCGGGGCCGCCCTTGTTCTGTCGCTTTGGCCCGGCATCGTCTGAACCGAACCGCTGGAGCTATCCATGAAACATCTGATCGTCGCCGCCGCCGCCGTCGCCCTTCTGACGCCGGGCGCCGCCCTGGCCCAGGTGGCTGCGGGCGCCGTGCCCAACAGCTTTGACCGCCCCGCACAGGCGGCGCCGCAACCGGCGCCCGCCGCCGCGCCAACGCCCGCCCTGTCGCCGACGCCCGCAAACGCCGAATCCGAAGATATTCTGCGCGGCATCATCGCCGGTCTTCAGGCGGGAACCACGGACTACAGCGTCATGAGCGACGATCTGGCCGAAAAGGTCCGCGAACAGGCGCCGGCGATCAAGACACTGATGGACAGCCTGGGCGCCGTCCAGGCCGTGGACTTCGCCGGAAGCCAGAACGGCGCCGACCTCTATGTCGTGAACTTCGCCAACGCCCAGACCGACTGGATCATCGGCATCAACGAAGCCGGCAAGGTCGCGGCCCTGTTGTTCCGTCCCTCGGAATCCGGCGCTCCCGCGACAGCGCCGCAGACGTCTCCCGGCTCCTGAGAGTCAAAAACGGCGGCGAGTTCGCCTCGCCGCCGCCTGTTTGATCAGTTCTTCGTATAGACCCGCGCCGCCGTATAGCAGGGAGCCACGGTGCAGGTGATCATCTTGATCCGCGCCGTATAGGTCATGTCGGCGGCGGGCGTGATGTTGATGACCGGGAAGCTGTCTTCCAGCGTGTCCGCTTCGACCACGCGGCCCGAGGCGTCGACCAGTTCAATATCCAGATTCTCGCATTCATTGTCGCAGGCGCCGATGATGCGGTAGTCGACGCCGCGTTTCAGAGCCAGCGTCCAATTGTGCGTCTGCGCGGGCTGCAAGGCCACGACCGCGTCTTCAAAGCCCGTCGCGGGAGCATGCCCCTGGGCCACCTGTTTGGCGGCGTCGTCGATATAGCCCTTGGCCAGGGTGCGCAGCTCCTCGCGCTGCTCGGGCGTCAACGACGCCTGAGGGGTGTTGGCGCGCGCCGTCACCTCTTCGACGGCCGGAATGTTGGATTCAGTGTTCGGGCGGTCGGCCGCAGCCTTGGCCCGGTCCTCGGCGTTGCCGCAGGCGGCGAGGGCCAGCGTCGCCAGAGCGACTGCGCTCACGGCGCGGATGGAAGCCAGTGGCATGAAGCATCCCCTTTGAAACCGGGACGACCTTCGCCCCCGAATCTTCTAACGGCAACGCTGGCCGAGCGTTCCCCTCAATCGTGGTTGATGGGGCGGCTGCGGCCGCTCTTGATTGTGGAGCGTTTGGCCTTGCCCTCCAACCGCCGCTCCTTCGACGCCCGGGTCGGCCGGGTCGGCACGCGATAGGTCGGCGCGACGGAGGCTTTGTCGACCAGCGCCTGCAATCGCTCCATGGCGTCGGCGCGGTTTCGCTCCTGGGTGCGGAAGCGGACGGCGGTGATCAATATGACCCCGTCCAGCGTCAGCCGGCTGCCCGCCAGTTTCATCAGCCGCGCCCGCACCGGCTCGGTCAGAGAGGGGGAGTTTCGGACGTCGAAGCGCATCTGAACGGCGGTCGAGACCTTGTTGACGTTCTGCCCGCCCGGCCCGCCTGAGCGGAAGAAGCGGAACTCCAGCTCGTCCTCGGGAATGACGGTCATGTCGGTGTTGGAGGTTGAGGCGGCGGCATGCGCCTGGCCATCACCACGGCCCGGTCCAGCGCCTGAAGAAAAGCCGAACGGTCCTTGGGTCCGAACGGCGGCGGGCCGCTCGTGGCCACGCCGATGGAGCGCAGATGCTCGCCGATCTCTCGCCCCGCCAAGGCCGAGCCGATCGAGTCCGGAGTGAAGACCTGGCCGTTCGATTTCAACGCCTGTGCGCCGGACTTCAGACAGCGGTCGGCCAGAGGGATGTCCTGGGTGATGACAATGTCGCGCGGCCCCGCCCGCTCGGCGATCCAGTCGTCGGCCACGTCCGGCCCGGCGTCGACCAGAACCCGCTCGATCCAGCTCTCGCGCGGCGTGTTCACAAAGGCGTTGGACACGACATAGACATGCAGCCCATAGCGCGCCGCCACGCGGTAGACCTCGTCCTTCACCGGACAGGCGTCGGCGTCGATGAAGAGGCGCGGGTCGCTCATGGTTCGATCAGATCGACCGGCAGGATCTGGCTGCTCAACAAAGTCTCCATGCCCTGCCAATGGTCCGGTCCCCATGGCGCATCTGGGCGCTCGACCCAGGCTTGAACCACGTCGCGGCCCAGGCCGTAGTTGATGATGTAGCTGCGGTAGGTGTCGATGAAGCGCAGCCGCTGCGCCGCCTTGGCCGGGTCGGTCAGGGTGTATTTGGCCAGCCGGGCGATGCTTTCCTCGCGGCCCACACGCCCCGCCAGATAGTCGTCGGCGATGGTGTATTCGGCCCGCGCCAGCTGGCGCGTCAGGGCCATCAGCTCGGCCTTCTTCTCCGCCGTCGAAGGGTCCAGACCGGCCAGGGGGAACAGCACGTCACGCTCGAACACGGTCGCCTCGTCGCCGGGGAAGGCCAGATCGATGCCGTAGTTGGCGCTGCCCTCGGCGACGAAGGACATGGGGCTGAACAGGGGATAGACGCTCATCTCCACCCAGCCGCGTTCCCGCACGAAGGTCTGTTCCAGCAGGGCGTTGTAGACGTGGTGGCCGGGATAGCCCTCGTGGCAGCCCAGATCGATGGCCCGCTCGGTGTAGATGGGGAAGTCGGCGTTGATCTCGATCCGGCTGGCGGCGTCGCCGAGATAATAATTATAGCCCGACCACGGCTTGTCACCGACGAAGCTGAGGGTGAAGCGCTCATTCGCCGGCAGGGCGATGTGGGCCACGGTGCGGCGGCGGCATTCGGCGATGGCGGCGTCCATGACCACCTGCAACCGGTCCTTCGGGATCACATAGTGGGACTTGAAGGCGGTGACGCGGTCGGTCAGCGAGCCCTCGCCGGGAACCAGGCCGTCGATACGCGCCAGCACCGGATCATAGCTTTCCAGCGGGCGCAGTTCGGGACGGACGCCGAACAGGGCCTCGGCCTCGTCGGCGAAGCTCATCTTTTCGCCCGACAGCATCCGCACACGCGCGGCGGCGGCGGACACATGGGCCAGAAGATAGGCGCGGCGGCGTCGGCTGTCGGCGTCCAGAGACGCCTCGGGCACGGCCTGCAAGCGGGCGGTCAGATCAGCGGCGCCCTGGGCCAACTGCGGCAGGTCGCGCGGCGCCGCATGGGCCGCCGCCTGCCACTCCGGCGGACCGTAATAGGCGTCGACATAGCCTGGCTCTCGCTCGCCGATCTCCAGGATCAGGGCCACATAGTCCCGCGCCATGGCGTCCAGAGGGGTGGGCGTTGAACTTTGCGCCGTCGCCGCGCCTGCCGACATCAACGCCGCGCAGGCGCCCAGCGTGACCGCCAACTTGATGATCAGATGACGCATCGCGTTCTTCCCCGGATGAAACCGCATTCGGCGCGCACGCTAGGCTGGCGCGGACCTCCGCTCAAGCTGCGCCTGCGCATTCGGGATTGAGGGCAGCCGCATCCTGCTGTAAGGCCCTTCGTCCGCGCAGCGTCGCCAGGACGCACCCGTAGCTCAGCTGGATAGAGCGTTGCCCTCCGAAGGCAAAGGTCACACGTTCGAATCGTGTCGGGTGCGCCATCTCTTCATCGCCAGGAGCCCCGCATGACCGAATCCGCCCTGTCGGAGCCGTCGGGTCAGCCCGTGGGCCGCGTCATCGCCATGCCGGCGGACACCAATCCCGAAGGCGACATCTTCGGCGGGTGGCTGCTGGCGCAGATGGACCTGGCGGGGGCGACCCCGGCGTTTCAACTGGCCCAGGGCCGCTGCGCCACGGTGGCGCTGGACGCCATGGTCTTCCACCGGCCCGTCTCGGTCGGCGACGAGGTGTCGATCTACGCCCGAGTGATCAAGACAGGCCGCACCTCGATCCGGGTGCTGGTCGAGGCATGGAAACGCCCGCGCAATCAGGCTCACGCCGCCGCCGAGCGCGTCACCGAGGGCGTCTTCACCTATGTCGCCATTGACCAGGACCGGAACCCGAGACCCCTGCCGACGCTGGACAAGCCAGAGAACTGACACCAAGCTGCGCCGAAAGCGGGGGCTGAAATGTTTGTTTCCATCGGCGCTATCCTGGGCGGCCTGTTCCTTCTCTTGCGCGACCTGCTGCCTTACATGGCCGCTCAACGCACGGGCGTGATCCGCACATTGGGCCACAGCCGCAAACCTGTGTTGCGCACAGAAGAACCCGGCCGATTTGACGCCCTGTGCCGTAATCGGGCCGATGGCGCCATCACGGGCGCCATGGTCATTGCAGTCGGCCTAGTCTGGGCCTTTATCGGCCTGCTCGCCCTGATCCTGATCCTGCCCTTCTGGGCGATCATGGCCGCCAGAGCAAAACGGTCGAAAAAGTCGGCCGCCAAGGTCTCCGAAGAGTTCTCCTGACGCGGCGAAACGCGCGCAAATCTTGACCTTTGGCCCCCCGCATCCTACCTGCCGAGGATGGCCGTCCGTCGCATCCTGACCATCGACAACGCCGCAGACCTTGCGGTGCTGAAACAGATCTCCGCCCCTGTCGAAGGGCCGGTGACCGATGAGCTGCGCGCTCTGATGGATGACATGCTGGAAACGATGTACGACGCGCCCGGCATCGGTCTGGCCGCCGTGCAGATCGGCGACACGCGCCGGGTCATCGTCATGGACATGGCCGACAAGGCCGGCGTCGCCGACGATGTCGATCCAGCCGAGCTGAACGACGAGGATCTCGCAAAGTGGGAGGCCGAGCGCGCCAACCCCCGCTTCTTCGTCAATCCCGAGATCCTGTGGGCCTCCGACGAGCTGTTCTCCTATGAGGAGGGCTGTCTGTCGGTGCCGGAATATTTCGACGCCGTCGAGCGTCCGGCGCGGGTCCGCCTGCGCTATCTCGACTATGCCGGAAAGCAGATCGAGGAAGAGGCCGAGGGCCTCTACGCCGTCTGCATCCAGCATGAGATGGACCATCTGAACGGCGTCCTGTTCATCGACCATCTGTCCCGGCTGAAGCGCGAACGCGCCGTGGCCCGGGTCAAGAAGAACGCAAGGCTGGCCGCCTGATGGCCCGTTCCAGATCCAGTCTCAGCCGCCGTCGTGACCGCATCACCGACTCCGTGGGCCGTCGTCGCCTGACCCGCAGCGAAAAGATCGGCATCGGCAGCCTGGCCACCCTGGTCGGCATCGCCGCCATCGGCGTGGTCGCAGGCGTGATCCTGGACCGTCTGCTGGACTTCGACGCCGCTCTGGACGCCGGCGGCGAGTGGGATGAAGGCGGCGGCGTCTTCACCCGCTGGGACTGACGCCTCAACCTTCGCCGCACCGGACCTGACCTGATGCGCCTCGCCTTCATGGGCACCCCCGAATTCGCCGTGGCCTCCCTGGCCGAGCTGATCGCCGCCGGGCATGAGATCGTCGCCGTCTATTCCCAGCCGCCGCGTCCGAAGGGGCGCGGGCAGAAGCTGACGCCTTCGCCGGTCCACGCCTTCGCCGAGGCCATGGGCCTGCCGGTTTTCACGCCTGAAAGCCTGAAGGCGCCCGAGGCCATCGCCGCCTTCCAGAGCCTGGACCTCGACGCCGCCTGCGTGGTCGCCTACGGCCAGATCCTCAAGCCCGAGGTGCTGCAGGCGCCGCGTCTGGGCTGTCTGAACCTGCACGGCTCGCTTCTGCCGCGTTGGCGCGGGGCGGCGCCGATCCAGCGCGCCATCATGGCCGGAGACCGCCAGACCGGCGTGCAGATCATGCAGATGTCGGACGAACTGGACGAAGGCGCCATCCTGTTGTCCGAGGTCATGGACATCCGCGCCGACGACACCGCCGCCACCCTGTCCGAGCGGATGTCGCACATCGGCGCCGCCCTGTGGCCCCGCGCCCTGGCCGCCATCGAACGCGGCGGCGTGACCGGGACGGAACAGACGGGCGAGCCCACCTACGCCAAAAAGATCACCGCCGCCGAGGCCCGCATCGACTGGGCCCGCCCCGCCGCCGAGGTGGACGCCCACATCCGCGGCCTGTCGCCCTTTCCCGGCGCCTGGTTCGACGCGCCCGGCGAAGACGGCCCGGTGCGCATCAAGGTGCTGATGTCGGCGACCGTCGAAGGACAAGGCATGCCCGGAACCATTCTGGACGACGCTCTGACGGTCGCTTGCGGCGACGGCGCCGTCCGCCTGATCCGCGTCCAGCGCGCCGGCAAGGCGGCCCAGTCGGCCGAGGAAATGCTGCGCGGCTTCCCCCTGCCCGTGGGAACGCTGCTCGCCCCGTCAAGCGAAGACGACGCCCTGCCAAACAGCAAACACATCGCCGCCCCAAGCAGCGAGCAGCCCGTCCCCTCAAGCAGCGAGCTTGTCATCCCCGCGAAGGCGGGGACGCGCGGCGAGCGAGAGGGGACCAACATCGCCCCCTCAAGCAGCGAGCCGCCGCGCGGCGAGCGATAGGGGACAACAAGAATGACCCGCTATCGGCTGACCATCGAATACGACGGGTCCGGCTACAACGGCTTTCAGGCCCAGACGGACCAGCCGACTGTGCAAGGCGCGATCGAGACCGCCATCACCGCCTTCTGCGGCCAGACGGTGCGCCTTGCGGCGGCGGGACGGACCGACACCGGCGTGCACGCCACCGGCCAAACCGTCAGTTTCGATCTGGAAAAAGCCTGGCCCGCCGCCACGGTGATGAATGCGTTGAACGCCCATATGGTGGCTGAGGCCGTGTCGGTGCTGGACTGCGCCGTCGTGGCCGACGACTGGCATGCGCGGTTTTCGGCGACGGGGCGACGCTACCTCTACCGCATTCTCGATCGGCCCGGACGCCCTGCGCTGGACCGGGGCCGGGTCTGGCATGTGAAGAAACGGCTGGATGCAGAGGCCATGAATGAGGCCGCCCGGCGTCTGGTCGGCCTGCACGACTTCACCACCTTCCGCGACATCAACTGCCAGTCGGCCTCGCCCGTGAAGACGCTGGACGTGGCCCGCGTCGCCCGCGTCGGCGAAGAGGTGCATCTGGTGTTCGAGGCGCGCAGCTTCCTGCACCGCCAGGTCCGCTCCATGACCGGCGCTCTAGCCCAGGTCGGCCTGGGCCGCTGGTCCGCCGACGATGTGACGACGGCGCTGGAGGCGCGCGACCGGGCCGCTTGCGCGCCCGTCGCGCCCTCAACGGGGCTGTATCTGACCGGAGTGGACTACCCCGAGCCTGAGCGGACTTAACGCTTCAGGAAGCCGCCGATCATGTCGCCCAGACCGCCGGGCAGGCTGTCCAGCAGGCCGTCGGCGCCCGAGGCGTCGCCGCCCGGCGTCAGGCGGTCGATGGCCTCGGGCAGAAGGCCCGCCAGGGTCTCGCTGGCCTGTTGCGGCGACACGCCCAGCTTTGCGGCGAGGTCGGCGATGGGGCCGTGGCCGATGACCTGGCTGATCTGATCGGCCGAGATGTTGGCGTTGGCGCCCGTGCCGATCCACGACCCGACGGCGTCGCCGAGACCGTGCTGAGTGAACTTTTCGACCAGTCCGCCCACGCCGCCCTGACCCTTCAGCAGGTCGGCGATGCCGCCGCCGGCTTCATTGCCGAGATTGCCCAAAACACTGTCCAACATGCCCATCGTCATTCTCCAGAGTTGTTCGCCATGATTGGCGAAGACGCATGACGACAGGATGACGTCAGCGCGATTGTCTTGTCCATCAGCGGCGGGCGTCGTCCGCCGCGCCCGCCACGGCCGAGCCGACCGCCGACACGTCACGGCCCACGCCCGCCACGGTGTTGCAGGCCGAAACCGCCAGCGCCGCCGCGACGACGCCCAGAACGATCAGTTTTCTCATTTGCAGAACCTTCAAGACTACGCCCCGCCGATCAACGTGAAGCGTGGCCATTGGGTTGCATAGTCACACCCGATGAATTTCTGCTAGTCCAGCCTCATGACTCAAGCCGCCAACACCGCCGCCCGCCGCCTTGTCGAAACCCTGGTGATGAACGGGGTCACCCGCGTCTTCTGCGTGCCGGGCGAAAGCTATCTGGCCGTCTTGGACGCCCTGGCCGACGTGCGTGACAAGATCGAGGTCGTCACCTGCCGGCACGAAGCGGGCGCCGCCAACATGGCCGAAGCCTATGGCAAGCTGACCGGACGGCCCGGCGTCTGCATGGTCACGCGCGGCCCCGGCGCCACCCACGCCTCCATCGGGGTGCACACGGCGCATCAGGACTCCACGCCGATGATCCTTTTCGTCGGACAGGTGGCGCTGGCCGATCGCGGACGCGGCGCCTTCCAGGAGGTGGACTACCGCGAGGTCTTCGGCGGACTGGCCAAATGGGCGACCGAGATCGAAAGCCCCGACCGCACCGTCGAAGTCGTCGAGCGCGCCTTCGCCACCGCCCAGCAGGGACGGATGGGGCCCGTGGTCATCGCCCTGCCCGAAGACATTCTGCACGAAGACGGCGGCCCGGCCCCGATCCGGTCCGTGACGCCTGCTCGCGGCGCCCTGGACCCGGCCTTCGTCGAGGCCGTTCGTGAGCGTCTGTCGAAGGCCGAACGCCCCCTGCTGGTGCTGGGCGGGTCGGGTTGGACGGAAGAGGCGGCCGCAGCCATAGGCGACTGGGCTGAACGGATCGGCCTGCCGGTCGCCCTGTCCTTCCGCCGCAAGGACATCCTGTCCAATGACCGCCCCAACTATGCGGGCGATCTGGGGCTGGGCTGCAATCCGGCCCTGACCGCACGGGCCAAGGCCGCCGATCTGATCATCGCCGTCGGCGCGCGTCTGGGCGAGAATCCGACCCAGGGCTACACCCTTCTGGACCGGGCCCGCACGGCGGACACCCTGATCCATATTCATCCGGGCGCAGAGGAGCTGGGCCGCGTCTGGCCGACCCTGCTCAGCGCCACGGCGGACAATTCGCTGGCCGCCCTGGCCCTGTCCTCGATCGATCCCGGCCGCAGCTGGGCGGACCAGGCGGCCCAGGCCCACGCGGACTATCAGGCATTCTCGACGCCCGTCGCCGTCACGGGCGCGGTGAACATGAGCGAATGCATGGCGCATCTGGGCCAGGCCCTGCCCGCCGACGCCATCGTCACCAACGGCGCGGGCAATTTCGCCGCCTGGCTGCACCGCTTCTATCGCCACCGCGCCTGCCGCACCCAGCTGGCGCCGACGTCGGGGGCCATGGGCTACGGCTATCCGGCGGCGGTCGCGGCCAAGAGCGTCCATCCCGACCGTGAGGTCATCTGCATCGCCGGCGACGGCGACTTCCTGATGACCGGCCAGGAGATCGCCACGGCGGCCCAGCACGATCTGGGCGTGGTCGTGGTGGTGGTCGACAACGGCACCTACGGCACCATCCGCATGCACCAGGAAACCCACTATCCCGGCGCGCCGCGCGTGATCGCCACCGACCTGAAGAACCCCGACTTCGTCAAATACGCCGAAGCCTTCGGCGCCTTCGCCGTGCGTTGCGAACGCACCGAGGACTTCCCGGCGGCGCTGGAGGCGGCGCGCACCGCCGCGCGGGAGCAGGCGCGGCCCGCACTCGTTCACCTGATCACATCGGCCGAGGACATCGCCCCCAACCGCACGATCACCGGCCTGCGTTCGCGATAGTCGCAAGGCCGGTGACGGCGGCGGCGCGCCCGCCTATGTTCTTTAGATGACCGACGCCGCACCCGAATCCGCCGACACCGCCCTGTCTCGGGAGCTGACCCAGGACGGGCCGCCGCTGCGGCTGTGGATGATCGACGCCTCGGCCTATATCTTCCGCGCCTACCACGCTCTGCCGCCTCTGACGCGCAAGTCGGACGGTCTGCCGGTCGGGGCGGTTCAGGGCTACTGCAACATGCTGTGGAAGCTGATCCGCGACATGAAGGGCCCCGACGGCCCGACCCATCTGGTGGCCATCTTCGATCATTCGGAGAAGACCTTCCGCAACGCCCTCTATGACCAATACAAGGCCCACCGCCCCCCCGCGCCCGAGGATCTGGTCCCGCAGTTCCCTCTGGTGCGCGAAGCCACGGCGGCCTTCGGCGTGCATTGCGTCGAACTGCCCGGCTATGAGGCCGACGACCTGATCGCCACCTACGCCTGCCGGGCGCGCGACCTGGGCGGAGAGGCGGTGATCGTCTCGTCCGACAAGGACCTGATGCAGCTGATCGGCGGCGGC
>Ga0308158_10005518_pt1 | contig 10365 bp, 11 predicted proteins | sample PhyBR2_FD_201038 | JGI IMG/M metagenome (GOLD analysis project Ga0308158, IMG submission 201038) | Phyllosphere microbial communities from UC Gill Tract Community Farm, Albany, California, United States - DLSLB.R2 | ecosystem: Host-associated > Plants > Phyllosphere > Unclassified | place: USA... | reverse complement strand
ACTCACTTTGCGACTTTGGATATCCGTCAGGACAGTAGAGTTCATCAAAATGTAATCGATGATATTTTCAAAAAAGTAATAGACGGAAATACAGATTCCAGAACGGATGATGAAAAGATTCAGCTTTTGATTGATTCTAATCAGGTTTTGAATCCACAAGATTTCGAAGATGAAATGACGTGTGAAACTCTGAAAAGTATTTATAATATTAAAAAAATTCAGGAGAGTAATGGCGAGCGTGGAATGCATCGTTATATCATATCCAACTCGGATGAAGTGAAAGATGTGATGAATGTTTATGCGATGATGAAACTTTGTGGTTATGCGGATGATGAAATCAACATCGATATAGTTCCGTTGTTTGAAACGATGGAAGGTCTTGACAGATCGGAAGAAGTGATGAGAACTTTGTACAATCATCCGATTTATAAGAAGCATCTGCAAAAACGAAACAACAAACAAATCATTATGCTTGGCTTCTCAGACGGAACCAAAGATGGTGGTTATCTGAAAGCGAACTGGCAAATCTATACTTCGAAAGAGAAGTTGACTAAAATCTCTGAGGAAAACGGAGTGAAAGTCGTTTTCTTTGATGGTAGAGGTGGGCCACCAGCAAGAGGCGGCGGAAAAACGCACGATTTCTATGCTTCACAAGGGAAAACGATCGCAAATAATCAAATTGAATTGACTATACAAGGACAAACGATTACGAGTGTTTTTGGAAATAAAGATCAGGCAAAATTCAATTTTGAACAGTTGTTGACAGCTGGGATTGAGAATGATGTTTTCAAAAGTGTGAAAAAAGATTTGAATGACGGCGAAAGAAAATTAATCTCAGAATTAGCAGATATCAGTTATGGTAAATATTCTGATTTGAAGGCGCATCCAATGTTTGTTCCTTATCTGCAAGAGATGAGTACTTTGGAATATTACGGTAGAACCAACATCGGAAGCCGACCAAGTAAAAGAGGAGCAGGTTCTGAACTGAAGTTTGAAGACCTTCGAGCGATTCCGTTTGTGGGATCCTGGGCTCAGCTAAGACAGAATGTTCCTGGGTTCTTCGGATTTGGCTCTGCTTTGAAGGCTTTGAAAGATGCAGGAAGATTTGATGAGATTAAAGAACTTTATAAAGGTTCGGACTTCTTCAAAACGCTAGTTCTCAATTCGATGATGAGTATGAACAAAACTTATTTCCCATTGACTTATTATATGAGAAATAATGAGAAATTCGGTGAGTTCTGGAATATTCTTTTCGCTGAATTCTCTTTGTCTAAAGAAATGATGCTTGAGCTAACTGGTTATAATATCCTTATGCAGGAAGAACCTATTAACAGAAAATCTATCAGGATTAGAGAAAAAATTGTGCTTCCATTATTAAGTATTCAACAGTATGCTTTAATCAAAATCCAAAAAGGAGAAGGTGATCGTGAGGCTTATGAGAAGCTTGTGATGCGTTCTTTGTTTGGAAATATTAATGCTAGTAGAAACTCGGCTTAGGAGTAAATTATGAGTTATAAATCATAAATTGATCTAAGACGATATAAAAAAAACTCTCAATCATTTGAGAGTTTTTTTTATCATTAATAACTCAAAATAAATTTTTGCTTTGATGATTAAGAGGAAAAGAATTGATAATCATCCAAAGAAAAACTGCAAAACCAAGTTTGCTATAATTTCTGCAATCCAACTGAAAAGGTATGAGTGCTATAACGCTTAAAACTGATACCAAAAACATTATTTTTATAGAAATTTTAGCTTTAAAAATATATTTCGTAATATTTTGAAATGCTAATGATCCTAAAAAAGGCACCTATGAAAATTGTTGGTGTAACTCTGTCATTATACCAATAGCTTATAGATGCCAAATAAAAAACCAAGTTACTCACTACTAAATATTTTATTAAATCTAATTTGTTTCGTTTATAGCCTGCTGCAAGTAAAGGAAAAAGTATGGCTCCAAATAATATCAAAATAGGGACGATTCTTTCATCACCGTTGTTTTCAAGAATAATACCGGCAACCCAAAATAAAATTGGCGCTATTATACAATAGGTGAGTCTTTTATACATTGGTAGAAGAATTACAGTTGTGATTTCGAACAAAATTCTTTTGCATTGCTTTACTCCTTAATAAAATTCAAACAAAAGAAATTGACAATCGCAATAATTATCCAAAACGGTGAAGCAAATACAATGGCAAAAACGAACATTGGAATAATGCCTTTCAAACCTGCTGTTACAATATTATCCATTGGCAAGCGCGTTCCAATTGAGGTAAAAATACAAGCGATCATCATTCCTAATAGACTTAGAAGAATAGAAGTACCGGCGAGTCGCCATTTTGATTTTTGTTTTATATTTTGTTGTAAACGATAAAATGAAAATCCGTAAAGAATAATTATAAAGAAAGAAATAGTGAGGCGATAAATGATTGCCAAATCAGGAAACATCAACAAAGCACGATTGCCAATAATTAAATTGAGGACGATACAAAATATAGCAATTGATTTAAATCGGTTAGACATTTCTTAATGGAATTGTGTTGTGTAAATATAACAGATACTTCGGAAAGAAAAAACCTCACAAAGCAATGATTTGAAAATGTATTTGTTATAATCTTATTAATATTGATTAGACTACGATGGCATAAATTCTGATAAGTAGCTAATACCAAATCACAAAATTATGGCAATAGAACTACATTTGAAAAAGAACGAAGCATTGAAAGCTTATCTGTCCTCGGCCTTATTAATTTCCAAAGAAAACTACAATCCACATTTGGAACAGCGTTATTTTTATGCTGGAGTTTATGCTGACAAAGAGGCTCTGAAAAAGTACATCAATGAGGATATTTATTTCTATGATCTTTACATCACCTACCATAATTTTCATCAGGATGTTCCAACTAAATAAATTCTATGGTTATATTTAATTAGCATAGCTAGTGGCTAATTTGTGCAAGTATGACTAAAATCAAAATTCAATTATTATATACAAGAAAATACTTGCAGGTCTTGGCGGAGCGATTGCCCTGAACCTTTTGCAAAACTCATCCATGATAAAATAGGGAATAAAAAAGCCTCGTTTCAAATTAAGGAAATGAGGCTTTATTATTTATGAAAGTGAAAACTTAAACTTTTAAGATTTCTGCTTCTTTGATTTTCAAATGTTCATCAGCTTTTTTAACATAAGCATCTGTCAAATCCTGAATGTCTTTTTCAACCCCTTTAATAAGGTCTTCCGCAACACCTTCCAATCTTTTCAGTTCTTTGTTACCTTCTTGTCTCGCGTTTCTGATGGTTACTTTTGTCTGATCAGTTTCTCCTTTTGCCTGTTTTGCCAATTCGCGTCTTCTGTCCTCTGTTAAAGGCGGAACATTGATAATGATAACATCACCATTGTTGGACGGTGCAAACCCAAGGTTAGAGTTTACGATTCCTTTTCCAATTGCTCCCAAAGCTGTTCTGTCCCAAGGCTGGATAGAAAGCGTCATTGCATCTACCACAGAAACGTTGGCAACTTGACTAAGTGGAGTAGGTGCACCGTAATATTCTACCATTACATCCTGTACCATAGCTGTAGAAGCACGACCTGCTCTAATCTTTTGAAAAGCGTGATCCAAATGCTTGATTGCAGCATCCATCTCTTGCTTTACCGATGCTACAATGAGTTCTAATTCTTCCATTGTATATTTAAAATTTGATAATTGACACATATTTTATTCATAAATGATAATTTATAAACGATAAATGATTCGATATTAATATCATTTATCACTTATTAATCATCAATTATACATTAACCAAGGTTCCGATATTTTCTCCGTCTACCAGTTTTTCCAGATTACCTTCCTTGTTCATATCAAAAACGATGATTGGTAACTTGTTCTCGTGGCTCAAAGTGAAAGCGGTCATATCCATAACTTTCAGATTTTTTTCAAAAACCTCGTCGAAAGATAGGCTGTTGAATTTCACGGCGTCTGCATTTTTTTCAGGATCACTGTCGTATATTCCGTCCACTCTAGTTCCTTTTAAGATTACATCTGCATCAATTTCGATTGCTCTAAGTGTTGCAGCAGTATCTGTTGTGAAATATGGATTTCCAGTTCCAGCTCCGAAGATTACAACACGTCCTTTTTCCAAATGACGAACGGCTTTTCTTTTGATGAAAGGTTCAGCTACTTTGTCCATTTCGATGGCAGATTGCAATCTTGTGATAATTCCGGCATCTTCCAAAGCGCCTTGTAGAGCCATTCCGTTGATAACCGTTGCAAGCATTCCCATATAATCTCCCTGAACGCGGTCCATTCCTTTTGCAGCGCCGGCTAATCCTCTGAAAATATTTCCACCACCGATAACAATCGCTACTTCGCAGCCTTTGTCTACTACTTTTTTGATTTCGACTGCATACTCTTTCAGTCTATCGTTATCGATGCCGTATTGGCGTTCTCCCATAAGTGCTTCACCACTCAATTTCAGAAGGATTCTTTTATATTTCATCTAGCTTGTAATTACTTTTTGATTTTTATTTCAAATTTTGACTGTGCAAATATAATGAAAGCAAAAGAATTACGTTAATGAAAAAGATAGTAGTCCAAAAATTTTGATACGCATCAAAATAGATTATTTTTGCAAAGCCAAAAGACAGTGTTGAAGAAGTTTTACAATCTTTTTTTTATCGCAATTTCCAGTGTGGTTTTCTCTCAAACGGGAACCTCGGTTTATCAGTTTCTTAATATTCCGATTTCTCCAAGACAGGCAGTTTTGGGAGATGCTATTTCTGTTCGGGATTATGATGTCAATTTCACAGCAGCCAATCCGGCTCTTATGAATCTTGCAATGGATAAAATGTTATCCGTTAATTATGCGTCATATTTAGCTGATACCAAAATTGGAAGTGTCAATTATGTTCGTGATTTAGGTGAAGGACATTTAGCATCATTCAGTGCAAGATATATGGATTACGGAAGTATGCCTAGAACGGATGAGAATTCTATTGTTAATGGTGATTTTTCTGCAATGGATGCTTCTGTCGGACTTGGTTATGCTTATCAGTTTGAAGATAATTTCACGATTGGAATCAATGGGAATTTCGTAACCTCAAAGATTGATACATACACGTCATCTGCTGTTACGGCAAGCGCAGGAGTTACTTATCATTTTGACAAAACCAATGAAACCTTAGCCTTGGTTTTTAGGAATTTTGGATATCAAATCAAACCATATAACGGTGTAAGAGAAAGATTACCTTTCCGTGTGGATCTTGGTTACACTAAAATTTTGGACGAATTTCCAGCTGCATTAACTATTACAGCGCACGATCTTCAGCAATTTAATATCTCTGCAGAAACAGATATTAATGGACAACCTACCAAATTCGGGAGAAAAGTTTTAGATCATATTTCTTTGGGTGCAGAATTATTTCCTGGCCAGGCTTTCAATATCAGATTCGGATATAATGTCAAGAGAGGAGGAGAACTTGCCGTTTTGGATCAAAGAAGTTTTACAGGTTTGTCTGCAGGTTTTAGTTTGAAGATTTCTTCTTTCCGGTTTGATTATTCCCATATGCGTTATCACAATGCTTCCAATGTCAATATGTTGGGTCTTACAATGGATTTGATAGAACTTGGCGGAAACAGGAGATAGAATTCTTTACTTTAATTTTCTTCAATATTTAATTTTTATTTTTTTGACATACTCATTACATTTGCAGTATGACAAAAAAACCGGTAATTGCTATCGATGGCTTTTCATCCACAGGAAAAAGTTCGATTTCTAAAATCATCGCCAAAAGATTAGGTCTTATCCATATGGATACAGGCGCGCTTTACAGAGGTATTACTTTTTATGCTATTCAAAATTGTACAGATAATGATGGTAATATTGATTTGCAAAAATTAATTTCTTCTCTTCCTAAAATCAATTTAGAATTTCAAAATATTGATGGAGAACTGATTCTGTTTCTTAATGGAAAAAATATTGATAAAGAAATCCGTTTTCCTCAGGTTTCAGATAATGTAAGTCAGGTCGCAAAAGAAGCAGATGTCCGTAATTTTCTGCTGAAGACTCAAAGAGATATTGCTGAAAAAGGCGGTGTGATAATGGATGGCAGAGATATCGGAACAGTTGTCCTTCCTAATGCGGATTACAAATTTTTTATGACAGCAAGTCAGGATGAGCGTGCCAGAAGACGTTTTCTGGAATTGGAACTGGCAGGTGAAAAGACAGATGTGGAAACTGTGAAACAAAACCTAATCTCTCGTGACAAAATAGATAGCGAAAGAGAAGTTTCTCCTCTGAAACAAGCTGATGACGCTATTTTGATTGATAACACCAATATCAACAAAGAAGAAACGATTGAACTGATTTTGTCCTATGTCAAAAAGTTTTAACAAAATTTTAATACCTTTATTTTTTCTTTGGCATTTTAGTTGTAAATTTAGAATCATCAAATCGAATTTACAATAAACTAAAAATTATAAATAATGTCAAAAAAATCAAATTCAGCAGCTGTGTTAGCAGCATTGTTAGCAGGAGCTGCAACAGGAGTTATATTAGGATTACTTTATGCTCCAGAAGAAGGTAAAGAAACCAGAAAAAAAATCAGAGAAAAAGCAAACGACTTGAAGGATAAAGCTGTAGATGAATATGGTAAAACTTCTGAAAAAGTGAGAGATGCTTATTCTGATGTTTCTCACAATGTAAAAGATAAATATCAATCTCTGTCTTCTACTTTCAAAGAAACAGCTCAAAATGTAGCTTCTACTGTTAAAGACAGTTATGATAAGTACAAAGATCAGATTGTTTCCAAAACTTCTGACGTTGTAAAAGATGTAGAAACAGAATTAGATGGTTTGAAATAGCCTAATCTGATATAGTTATAAAAAGGAATTTAGTTTCTAAATTCCTTTTTTTGTAAATAATTGTGTAATTTTAAAACTAATAAGATTCTTATGATTGATATTATAAAAGATTATACGACCAAACGTCTGGATCTGATCAAACTCCAGTTCACGGAAAAATCGTCACTTTCAGCGGGAATTATTGCGTTTCTATCTATATTATTAATTGCATTTTCTTTTTTTATTATCTTATTCAATTTCGGAATTGCATTCCTCATTGGACAATCTTTAGGTAATGCTGCACACGGATTTTTGATTGTTGCAGGATTCTATTTTGTGTTGATGATAATCGTTTTCCTGATGAAGAAAAAAATTGTAACCGTAGTAGCAAACCAAGTTATTGACTTCTTAAAAAAATAATTATGGCGACTAAATATACTAACTTAGATGAGTTGAGAAGTGAAAAAAGACTTCTTAAAAAGGAGATTGGAGAGTTGGAAGATATTCTGACGTTCAAAAGTAAAAAAGAAAGTCTGGGAGTTTTGACGCACGGTTTTACCGATAAATATCTAAAAGAAACTCAAAATGCAGAAGGTGAGAACGAGCTTTCTCTGGATACGCAAAATATAATGCGGGAAATATCGTCTGGCTTAAAAGAATCTGCTTCCAAAAAAAATGTGATGAGTTTGGCTAACGATAGTTTATCTTCCGGATTATTGGAAACCACAATTAAAATGGGAGTTGTATCTTTGGTGGGAAATTTTGCAAAAAAAATCGTGATGAATAAAAACTGGAAAAGAAAAGTACTTGGGCTTGCATTGATTTATGTAGCACCATATGCCCTTAGATTTGCACGAAAAAAACTGGATGAGTTCCAGAGAAATAAAACGGCGAAAAGCTTAGAAAAATTGATTTAGTTATAAATCAATTTTTTTATTTTTTAGAGAATATTTCTCCCAAAATGATTCCTGTTGACATAGAAACATTCAAACTTTCTGTGGATTGATTTTTCCCAAATCTTGGGATGGTAATCATTTTAGTAATCAGATTTTCTGTAGAAGGTCTCAGTCCATTGCCTTCGTTCCCAAAAACTAAGGAGAATCTTTCCGGGAATTCGGTTTTATAAATATTCTCTCCATCCATATCGGTTCCAAGGATTGGATGCTCGTAAGTTGACAGATAATCTTCCAAATCTACATAACAAACATTAACTCTTAGGAAAGAACCCATCGTTGCTTGTATCACTTTGGGATTATAAACATCTACAGTATCATTACTGCAAATAATCTGTTCTATCCCAAACCAATCTGCCAATCTAATGATCGTTCCCAGGTTTCCGGGATCCTGAATTCCGTCCAAAACCAATTGAATTGAAACATCTTTCAGAACTTTATTTTCTGGAATCTTGCAAACTGCTACAGAATCTTTCGGAGTTTGTAAAAAGCTGATTTTTTTGAGTTCAGCGGGCAAGATTTTTGTTTCGTTTGCCGTTTTTATATTTAATACCTCGGGATCAATGGAATACAGGTCGGTAATTTCGTAATCAGAATTTGGTAGTTCTTTTATGATTTTATTACCTTCAACTAAAAACAAATTGTATTTTTGCCTGTATTTCTTTTTGTCCAGAGATTGTATAGTCTTTATAGTATGAGCCGTAAGCATATCAACAAATATTTTCAAAAATATCATATATTTTATTACTCCGCAATTTTCAGTGTGTTTTTGTACGCATGTAATGTGACGAAAAAAGTTCCTGACGGTGAGTATCTGTTGACAGCCAACAAATTCCAATATACAGACGGTAAAATTTTCTCAGACGAAATCCCTGATCTTGTAGCACAGAAACCAAATAAAAAAACGCTTTTGGTTCTTCCTTTAGGAGTTGGTCTTTATAATATGGCAAATCCTAAATACGATACAATTCTGAAAGAGTATATGACCTATCCTAGCGAAATGAGAAATCAAAAGCTAAGAGATTCTCTTTTTAAGAAATTTGATCATCCGGAATTTGTCGGGCGAAATTTGTTTTGGAATCGATTCTTCCATACTGTTGGAGAAGCTCCCGTGATTTATAGCGACGCAAAAACGAAACAAAGTGCGAAAAGTATTAATAACAGATTGATTAATCGTGGTTATTGGGATGCTGAAGTTACAACTAATGTAAAAAGAGATTCTGCTGGTAAAAAGGCAGAAGTTGATTACATTATTACTCATAAAAATCCAACTTATACCAAAGATTATTTCTATAATATTCCGGATCAGAATGTCAGAAGTATTTATGAGTCTCAATTGACCAAAAGTCTTGTCAGAAAAGGACAAATTCTGGATGAAACGGTTTTGGAAAAAGAGATTACAAGGATTAATGATTTGATGAAAGAAGAGGGTTATTATAAATTCAATAATGACAACCAGGATATTTATTTCGTTGCTGATTCCTTGCAAAGCCGAAAAAATGTTCCTTTGGTAATGAATATTATTAAGGATTCTATAGGAACGCCTTACAGAAAAGCCACCATTGGAAAAATTACAGTTTCTGTTGCTGGTAATTTGAATAATGCGGATAAACTTCCGTTGAAGGACAGTATCCGGGGAATCAATATTTTTAGAAGAGATAGCTCTTATAAAGCGAATGCACTTTGGTTGCCAATTATCCTGAAACCTGGTGACATTTACAAACAATCAAATCTTGATCTCACAAGAAGAAATCTGATTTCAATGAATAATTTTACAATTCTTAAAGCTGCTGATTTTCTACGTAAAGAAGGAACCGCTGCGGAAAGAGACAGTATTATAGATGTTGAATATGTTCTGAGACCTTTGCCAAAATATGAGTTCAATATTGCTACAGATATCCATTATTCTCAGATTCTGAATTTCGGTTTTTCCCCTTCTGTAGATTTAACAACAAGAAATGTTTTTGGAGGCGCAGAGAACCTTGTGACAAGTTTTTCAGGTGTAATAGGAACAACTAAAGATCCTAAAAATCCGGATGCAATTTTTAATGCTTATGAATTATCTGCTCAGGCATCGCTACAGTTTCCAAGATTGTTGGTTCCTTTTAAAAAGTATTATAAAGTAATTCCGAAGAGATATTCGCCGATTACCAGTATCAACCTGGGAGCATCTGTTCAGAATAACATTGGTTTGGGGAGAATCAACTTCAATGCGGGACTTAATTATTCAGCGAATGTTGATGAAGGAAGAATTCAGCATAGATTGACTTTATTTAATACTCAATTAAGTTTAACTCAAAATAAAGACCGTTATTACGAATATTTTCCTGCTGAAGACGTCATAAGACAGGCTGTTTTTGGTTGGTATGAAGATGTTTATCCGGATGTGAATGCTAATAATTATTCATATGATCAGATTTCCAGAATGATTGTGAATGATCAGGCATTTTTAGCGTCGATTCCGGCTGGTGATCAAGATATTCTGAATGCATTCAGGCAGTCTTTGCTTAATAAAGATAGACAGACACAAGATGTTATTATTTCTTCAATCATTTATAATTTCACTTATAAC
>Ga0308158_10005516_pt1 | contig 10370 bp, 10 predicted proteins | sample PhyBR2_FD_201038 | JGI IMG/M metagenome (GOLD analysis project Ga0308158, IMG submission 201038) | Phyllosphere microbial communities from UC Gill Tract Community Farm, Albany, California, United States - DLSLB.R2 | ecosystem: Host-associated > Plants > Phyllosphere > Unclassified | place: USA... | reverse complement strand
GCCGTTGGGGGAGACCTGGGCTCCTGTTGCGGTGGACCAGATGATGGCTCCGTTTTGGAAGTTCTGGTAGCAGCCGCCGTCTTTCAGTCCGCAGATCTGCGACGACGTCGGGTAGCCCAGGGTGCCTCCCTCGAAGCCGCTGGCTTGCCACGCGTCGCGGACGGGGCCGTTGGGGGAGACCTGGGCTCCTGTTGCGGTGGACCAGATGATGGCTCCGTTTTGGAAGTTCTGGTAGCAGCCGCCGTCTTTCAGTCCACAGATCTGCGACGACGTCGGGTAACCCAGGGTGCCTCCCTCGAAGCCGCTGGCTTGCCACGCGTCGCGGACGGGGCCGTTAGTGGAGACCTGGGCTCCGGTCGCGGTGGACCAGATGATGGCTCCGTTTTGGAAGTTCTGGAAGCAGCCGCCGTTCTTCAGCCCGCAGGTTTGATCTGAGGTGGGGTAGCCAAGGACGCCTCCCTCGAAACCGGAGGCTTGCCAGGCGTCGCGGATAGACCCGTTTGGAGAGGCATGGGCGCCAGCGGCGGAAGACCAAACGATCGCTCCACTCGCGAAATTCTGGTAGCAGCCACCGTCACGTAGACCACAAATTATCGAAGATGTAGGCGATCCCAGTCCCGGTGTCTGCATCTGAACGTTGCTAATAGCCTGGTTGGCGGCCGCCGGCACCCCGGCTGCGGCGAAGGCCTGGAGCCCGGCATAGTCCCCGTTCCAGACGTTCGAGTCGCCGGCGAAAGGCCCGGTGCTGCTGTACTGCCAGATGCTGTAGGTGCCCCAGCTCGCTGGTACCGCGCCGGCGTCGTTGCTGGGGGACCCTGGGTACGCTGCTACCCAAAGCGGGTAGTCGCTGAAGGCTGTCTGGTTGCCCAGGCACTGGTTCCACCAGCTGGTGTTGGTGTAGATGGACGGGAGCCGCCCAGTCAGTGACAGCATTGTGTTGCCGAAGTCCTGCACCCAGGAAGACAATTGGTCTGCCGACATGTTGTAGCAGGTGTTGCCGAAGTAGAACCCGTTGATGGTCCGGCCCTCGTAGGGGTTGAATTCGAAGTCAAGAACCGGGGGCATCGTGTAGCCGTCCGCAGTCCAGCCGCCGCCATTCTGAACGAAGTAGCGGGCCTGGTCTGCTCCGGAGGACCAGTTCGGGATGGCAAAGTGGTAGGCGCCCCGGATCATGCCCACGTTTCGCGAACCCTGGTACTGGGAGCTGAACTGGTCATTGGTGAAGTAGTTGCCTTCTGATGCCTTCACATACGCGAATCTGGCACCCATGTTCCATTGCTGCTGCCAGTCGACATTGGTTTGGTAGGCGCTGACGTCAAGTCCCTGCACACCGAACGTGGGCATCCAGGTTCCCTGCGTCGTCAGTGACTCCGCGCTAAGGCGTTTCACGCCCGTAGTATTCGCGGAAGCCGTCACCCGGGCTGAGCGCTGTCCCATCTCGGCACCCTTGCCGACGGCCTCGGCCATGGTCTGGGACGCTGACGGGGATGGAGATGGCGCCGCGCTTGGCTTAGGGGTGGTCGTTGCCGTTGCGGTTGCCGTTGCCTGGGCAGTCGTCGGTGGCGGCGTGGCCGCGGGTTGCGACGTCGGCGCAGTAGCCGAAGGTGACGGTGACGGGCTGGAATCGGTGGCGAAGGCGACCCCGCTCAGACCCGGGCCTGCCAACAAGGAGCCCACAAGGGCGAGGAGCCCGAAGAATTTCAGGGCTGGGCGACGGGACTGAGACAGGTTCCGCTTCATATTTGCTCCGGAGACATTGCGGCGCTCCCCCAAGCGCCCCTTTGGATACTGCTCAGGTGTTTCCCCCAGGAAGCCACCTGATAGTGCTATTTCGATAAACAACGCGCTCACCTTAGCACCGGTGTTACTAGGGGAACTAGTGGTTCCGGTGTTACTTATGTGAATCTTGTGGGGCTCCCTGCTGAATCCTCACACCAACTGGTGGGAATCTTGAGGTTGTTCGTTTATCCACAAACGGGCTGGATGACTTGTTGTGGCGATGCCCTCTCCCTAGGCTGTAACCCAGTCGCACTGCCCCCATCGGGGGCGGCCGTTGTATGGGGGAACATATGGATGCGCTGGTAATTGTCGAGGACGAAGTCCGCGAACTTATCCGCCGGCGAGGGCTGGATCCGCTCACGCAGGCCGGCGAGGTTCGACGCCTGGTCGAAGCCGTGGTCTCCGACTATGACGAACGCACGCTGGTAGGTCCGCTGCCGCCCCTTGGTCCTCTTGACGCCGCGCGCCGATTCCTCTTTGACGCCGTCGCAGGTTTCGGCGTGCTCCAACCTCTGCTAGATGATCCATCCGTCGAAGAAATTTGGCTGAATGCCCCCAACGAAATCTTCGTGGCACGTAATGGCGAGTCAGAACTGACGTCGTTGACTCTCTCCGAACAGCAGGTGCGTGACCTCGTGGAGCGCATGCTTAAGAGCTCGGGAAGACGGCTCGACATGTCGTCGCCCTTTGTAGACGCTGCGCTTCCCGACGGGTCCAGACTCCACGTCGTCATTCCGGACGTTACGCGCCGCCACTGGGCAGTGAATATCAGGAAATTCGTTGTCAGGGCGAGCCGTCTGGAGCATCTCGTAGAACTCGGCACCCTCACCCCACACGCTGCTCGTTTCCTCGCCGCGGCCGTAGCAAGCGGCCTCAACATACTCGTCTCAGGCGCAACCCAGGCAGGCAAGACGACCATGCTGAACTGCCTGGCGGCCGATATCGGAAGCAGGGAACGTGTCATTACGGTCGAGGAAATCTTTGAGTTGCAGTTTCCGCTCCGAGACGTCGTGGGACTTCAGTGTCGTCAACCAAACCTTGAAGGTGAGGGGGAGATTCCACTTCGCCGGCTGGTCAAGGAGGCATTGCGAATGCGGCCGGACCGCCTGGTAGTGGGGGAAGTACGGGAAGCGGAAAGCCTGGACATGCTAATTGCGCTCAACAGCGGCCTTCCCGGAATGTGCACCGTCCACGCCAACTCGGCGTACGACGCCGTGACTAAAATCTGTACACTCCCGCTCCTGGCCGGGGACAACATCTCAAGTGCGTTCGTGGTCCCGACTGTTGCATCGTGCATAGACCTCGTGGTGCATTGCAGCAGGCATGGGGACGGCCGGCGCCAAGTAACTCAAATCCTGTCGCTGGGTCGCCGTGTGGAAAATGGCGTCATCGAGTCGTCACTGGTCTTTGCCCTGGAGGACGGTGTTCTGGAGCCCCGGGCCAACGCGATGCCCGCTGCCGAAAAATTTTCGCAGGCAGGGTACGACGTTTCCGCACTGCTGGATCCGCGATGATCGCCGCGCTGGCCGGAACAGCGGGTGGCGTTGGCTTCTTCCTCATCTGGTGGTCCTGCTGGGAGACCCCCGCCCGCGGAAACCGGGAACGTAAGCCTGGTCGCCTGGCTGACCTGCTCGCTGCCGCGGGCGTGGACAAGGTTTCGCCCCGGAGCTTGGCCGGTACGTGCCTGGGGCTTGGTATCTTCGTGGCGCTTGTCTTCTACGCCCTCAGCCGGTCCTGGCCGATCGCCGGCTGCTTCAGCCTTTTTGGCGCCTGGCTGCCGATCACAATTCTCCGGTGGCGGGCCAAAAAAAGGACGGCCATGCTGCGCCAACTCTGGCCTGATGTTGTGGACCACCTCCGGTCGGCGATCCGTGCAGGGCTTCCAATGCCGGAGGCCCTTATCCAGCTCGGAGATAAAGGACCTGCGGAACTGCGGCCGCTGTTCCGCGAGTTTGGTGCCGACTACCGCGCAGGAGGCCAGTTTGATGGTTCTCTCAACAAGCTGAAGCAGCGGCTCGCTGATCCGGTGGCCGACCGTATTATTGAGGCGCTCCGGCTGACGCGGGAAGTTGGGGGCTCGGACCTCGGGAAGCTCCTGGGCACCCTGGCCGAATTCCTGCGCGAGAACGCCCGGACACGCAGTGAGCTTGAGGCCCGGCAGTCCTGGACAATCAATGCAGCCCGGCTTGCCGTCGCCGCGCCCTGGATCGTCATGCTTCTTCTTGCAACCAGGCCGGAAGCGATCCAGGCCTACAACACGCCTTTGGGGGCGGCGGTTCTGCTGGGCGGTTTGGTGGTGTCGCTGATCTGCTACACCGTCATGCTGAAGATCGGTGCCCTACCGCAGGATGAAAGGGTCCTCCGATGACGATCTTTTCCCCAGGAGCTGTAATCTGCGGTGTGGGTCTGGGGCTCGGTTTATGGCTTGTGATCTTCCGTTCGCCGCCGATGCGTCCCATGACGCTTTCGGAGCGGATTGAGCCCCAGCTGAAATCACAGAACCTGGAATCGCGGCTCCTGCGCACCGGTGATCAGAACGTGACACCGTTCGGCCCCCTCGAGCGCATCCTTCGTCCCGTCTTCCAGGAGTGGCGGTCCGCCCTGGGCAAGTTCAACCCGTCTCCTGGCGCAACGGGCCGGAGGTTAGCGCAGGCGGGCGTCAATAAATCGCCTATTGACTTTCGCGCTGAGCAATTGCTGTGGGCGGCGGCCGGATTCATCCTCTCGCTGATTTTTATTCTTCTTGGAGCAGCAGCGGGAAGGAGCAGTCCGATCGTTGCGGCCGTGATAGTCATCGGCAGCGCTGCAGGAGGATTCGTGCTCCGGGACTACTGGCTCGGTGTCCAGGTGCGTCGGCGCGAAACCAGGATGATGGCAGAGTTTCCCAGCCTTGCCGAATTGATGGCCCTGGCTGTGGGTGCAGGGGAGAGCGCTGCCGGGGCTTTGGACCGCGTCTGCAGGAGCGCGAACGGCGAACTGTCCCGGGAATTCTCCAAGATCCTCGCGGAGACAAGGGCCGGCAAACCCTTGGTCCTGGCACTGCAGGAATTTTCCGCGCGCACCGACCTTGCGCCGCTGGTCCGGTTCATGGATGGAATCATTGTCGCGGTCGAGCGAGGGACACCCCTGGCCGACGTACTCCGTGCACAGGCGCAGGACGTCCGCGATACGGCCAAGCGCGACCTGATGGAGGCCGCGGGAAAGAAGGAAATCGCCATGATGGTGCCCTTGGTCTTCGGAGTGCTTCCCCTGACCGTCGTGTTTGCGGTCTTCCCGGGCCTCGCCGCAATCAACCTGGGCTTCTGATGGAGGCAAGAACCGAAACTTCCACTCGAACCTTCAAACCCCTCAAGGAACAGGAATAGGACGCAAGATGAAAAACATGGGAACCCGCTGTGCGATGCTGCTTCTCGGCCTTGGGATGCTGTTGCAGGTACGGACGAGCCGGGCGGTCCGGCCTTCGCGCCTGCAAGGCGACGGCATACAGAGCGGCGGGATGCGGAACGCCGGCCAATCCACTTGGCCGGCGCCGAATGACGACCGGGAGCGGGGCGACGTGCCGGGCTGGGTGATGATAACCCTGATGTCAGCGGTGCTGGTTGCAGCACTGCTGGCTCTCGCCGGCCCTGCCCTGGAGGCCATGTTCAACCAGGCCATGGACAAAGTAGGGAACTGACCCATGAGCTCCGCTCAGCGGCCGGCGGTGCATCCGCGCCTGCACCTCGGCGGGGAGCCGGAGTCGTCCCGGCCGGGGGAGCGGGGGGCGGCGGTCGTGGACTTTGTTCTGGTTGGCGGACTGCTGACGATGTTCTTCCTTGCCATCATCCAGCTGACCCTGGTTTTGCACGTCCGGAATACTCTCATCGATGCTGCAGCATCGGGTGCCCGGTACGGAACACTTGCTGACAGGAACGCCTCCGATGCTGAAGAACGAACCCGAAGCCTCATAGGCGTGGCCCTCAACCCGGGCTTCGCGGAACAGGTCAGCACCCAGGAAGTGAACGTCCACGGCATGCGCACCCTGGAAGTTACAGTGCGCTCTCCCATGCCCGTCATCGGTCTCATCGGGCCGCGGGACATGTTGGAGGTGAAGGGGCATGCGGCTGTCCAGCCTTGATCCGCGCGGCTTCAACCCGCTGCCCGGTTCCACGCTTTACGTTCGCGTCAAGATCCGCCTCTCCATCGCGCTGTGCCGCGAAACGGAGACGGAGTTCGATCCGGAGCCTGGTACGCATCAGGGGTTGGCGCCACGTACCGTGCGCGGGTACATCCGCCGCGGGCAGCAGACGGCACAGCAGGGCTCCGGGCTTGAAGAGGGGAGCGCCATCGTGGAGTTTACGTTCCTGGCACTTCTGCTCATGGTCCCGCTGGTGTACTTCGTCATCACGGTCAGCCAGATCCAAGGTGGCTCCTTCGCGGTGGTGGGCGCTGCAGACCAGGCGGCCAAGGTCTACATTGCCCAACCCGACGCCGCCACCGCCCAATCCGCTGCAGAGCAGGCCGTGGCCCTGGCCCTCTCCGATTTCGGGCACCAGCCGGACCGGGCCACCATGACCACGTCCTGCAATCCAGCCGACTGCCAGGCGGCGGGCAGCACGGTAACGGTGAACGTCACCCTCCGCGTCGTGCTGCCGTTCGTGCCATTTGCTGACGGATTGTCTGTCACAGAGGTCAACGCTTCTTCCACGCAGCTGGTGGGCCGTTACCGGTGAAGCGCAACGAACGGGACGAAGGCGGCCAGTTGATGGTGATGATCCTGGGTTACGTGCTTTTGGCGCTGTTGGTCGCCACGGTCGTTGTAGGCATTTCCGCCGTATACCTGGAGCACAAACGGCTGCTGTCCCTGGCGGACGGAGCCTCCCTTGCCGCGGCAGACAGCTACACCCTGGGCGAAGTCGCAACGCAGGGCGGAAGCCCTTCAGCCGTCCTCAACCCCGCACGGGTCCGGAATGTGGCCGCCGATTTCGTTGCCCGAAGTCCTGCATCCCAACGTTTTTCGGACCTTGCCGTCGCGGGAGCGACGGGGACGCCGGACGGCTCCACCGCCGTCGTGGTCCTTACCGCGGCCGTGCATCCGCCGGTGGTCAACTTCCTCATTCCAGACGGCATACGGATTGAGGCGACCTCCACAGCACGCTCCCGGTTGACCCGATAGCCCCACCGGGGCACTATCCGCCGATAGCGTAGGCTTAAACCACCATGGCCAATATTGATTTTTCCGCTGAAATCCGCGCGCTCCGCGCCACCTACGAGTCCATCGAACGCGTGACCGACATCGAAGCGCTCAAGGAGGACATCGCCGAACTCAGCGAACGGGCAGGGGAGCCGGACCTTTGGGACGATCCTGCCGCGGCCCAGAAAATCACCTCCCGCCTGTCCCATCGCCAGTCGGAGCTCGAGCGCCTCACGAACCTCCAGTCCCGGATTGACGATCTCGAAGTCCTGGTGGAACTCGGACAGGACGAGGACGACGCGGACTCGATGGGCGAGGCCGCTGCCGAACTCGAGTCCGTCAAAAAGGCCCTCAAGGACCTTGAAGTCGTCACGCTGCTGTCCGGCGAGTACGACGAGCGTGAAGCCGTGGTCTCCATCCGTGCCGGTGCCGGCGGCGTCGACGCCGCCGACTTTGCCGAAATGCTGCTGCGCATGTACCTGCGGTGGGCTGAACGCCATGGTTATCCCACCACCGTCATGGACACCTCGTACGCGGAAGAAGCCGGCCTGAAATCGGCCACCTTCGAGGTCAAGGCGCCCTACGCCTTCGGCACCCTGAGCGTGGAGGCCGGAACCCATCGACTCGTCCGGATCAGCCCGTTCGACAACCAGGGACGGCGGCAAACCTCGTTTGCGGCGGTAGAAGTCATACCGCTGATCGAGCAGACGGACTCCATCGAGATCCCGGACAACGAAATCAGGGTGGACGTGTTCCGCTCCTCCGGCCCCGGCGGCCAGTCGGTCAACACCACGGACTCCGCGGTCCGGCTCACCCACATCCCCACCGGAACCGTGGTCTCCATGCAGAACGAGAAATCCCAGCTGCAGAACCGCGCAGCAGCCATGCGCGTTCTGCAGTCCAGGCTCCTGCTCCTTAAGAAGGAGCAGGAGGACGCCGAGAAGAAGGCTCTCGCCGGTGACGTTAAAGCTTCCTGGGGAGACCAGATGCGTTCGTACGTGCTGAACCCCTACCAAATGGTGAAGGACCTGCGCACCGAACACGAAGTTGGCAACACGGCTGCCGTGTTCGACGGCGAAATCGACGACTTCATCGACGCCGGAATCCGGTGGCGTACAGACAACCGGAACGCGGAGAAGTAGACCCGGCATAAGGGCCGCAAGCAGGACGATCCGGCGACACGCCCCGGAAAGCCCGGCCAACCCCGGGCTGTCCTGCGTATAGTCGAGGGGCCGGGGCCCTACCTTCCCCCAACGAAAACCCGTGCACCGGCTGCAGAACTGGGCTGCGTCAGAAGGATCAGTCCTGCCCTGCAGGGTACTTAGGGCCATGATCCGATTCGAAAATGTCACCAAGGTCTACGACCAGAAAGCCCGTCCGGCTCTGGACTCCGTCAACCTTGAGATTGACCGCGGCGAATTCGCCTTCCTTGTCGGCGCGTCCGGCTCCGGAAAGTCCACCTTCCTGCGGCTGGTTCTGAAGGAAGACCGTGCCACTTCGGGGGCGGTGTACGTCGCAGGCCAGAACGTCGCCAAGATCTCCAGTTGGCGGGTCCCGCGCCTCCGCCGTGGCATCGGCGTCGTCTTCCAGGACTTCCGCCTCCTGCCCCAAAAGAATGTGTTCGCCAACGTCGCGTTTGCCATGCAGGTCATCGGCAAGAGCCGCAGCGTCATCCGCGACACCGTTCCCGAGGTGCTCAAGACGGTAGGCCTCGAGGGCAAGGAACACCGCATGCCGCACGAGCTCTCCGGCGGCGAGCAGCAGCGCGTGGCCATCGCCCGCGCGGTGGTCAACCGCCCGGGAATCCTCCTCGCGGATGAGCCCACCGGAAACCTCGACCCCACTACGTCCATGGGAATCATGGGCGTGCTGGACAAGATCAACCAAAACGGAACCACCGTGGTTATGGCCACCCACGACGACGACATCGTCAACGAGATGCGGAAACGGGTGGTCGAACTAAAGAACGGCGTGGTGATCCGCGACGAAGCCAAGGCCCTGTACACGTCGATGATCCCCGTCGTCGGACAATCGCGGCGGCTAAAGGATGCCAGCGGCCGGGAAACCCCCGACGCCGCCCTGCCGGGCAACGGCCCCGAAGGCGAGGCCCAGCGGTGAGGCTCGCATTCATTCTTTCCGAGATCGGCAGCGGCCTGCGCCGCAACCTCTCCATGGTGGTCTCAGTCATCCTGGTGACCTTCGTGTCCCTGACGTTCGTGGGCGCGGCCGGCATGCTGCAAATGCAGATCAACCAGATGAAGGGCTACTGGTACGACAAGGTCCAGGTGGCCATCTTCCTCTGCAGCGACGGCTCGACCGCACCCGGTTGCGCTTCAGGGCCCGTCACTCCGGAGCAACAAAAGGGCCTGAACGCGCTCCTGGAGTCCCCGGCCGTGGCGCAATACATCAACGACTTCCAGTTCGAGTCCAAGGATGAGGCCTACAAGCACTTCAAGGACCAGTTCTCCAACTCACCCATCGTCGATTCGGTAACGCCGGACCAGCTGCCTGCATCGTTCCGGATCAACATGAAGGACCCGGAAAAGTACCAGATCATCAGCGAGACCTTCTCCTCCCAGCCGGGCGTGGAAACCGTGATTGACCAGCGCCAGCTGCTCGAACGCCTCTTCTCTGTGATGAACGGAGCGTCGCTGGTGGCGGTAGGCATTGCCGGCGTCATGATCGTCTGCGCCATCCTTCTGATTGCCACCACCATTCGGCTTTCCGCGTTCAGCAGGCGCAGGGAAACCGGCATCATGCGTCTTGTGGGCGCCTCCAAGACCGTGATCCAGCTGCCGTTCATCTTGGAAGGCGTCATTGCGGCGGTCATTGGAGCTGCCCTGGCTTCCGGCACCCTGTGGGCAGTCGCACAGTTCTTCCTGGGGGACTACATGTCCCGCCAGTATCCGGACACGGCCTTCATCTCATCCGGCCAGACGCTCATTCTTGCCCCGGCGCTGCTGGTCCTTGGCGCATCCTTGGCAGGAATTTCGTCTCTCTTGACCTTACGTAGATACTTGCGCGTTTAGGCTGTGCACACCGACCAAGGAATGCCCATGAACGTAACCGATCAGACACCGCCATCTCCCCGGCGCAGCCGCCGGGGGGCCGCTGCCCGCCGGTTGGGGATCGTCAGCGGCGTGCTCACCGTCATGCTTTCCGCCGGGATGGCCATCGCCACCCCGGCCGCGTTCGCCGATGACCTGGATGATAAGCAGAAAGCGCTCGAGACCGAAGCCGCCCGCGTCCAGGCTTCGCTTGAGTTCGTCGATTCCAGGATTGCGAAGGCCGCCGGTGACCTGGTGATTTACCAGGGCCAGCTGCCGGGCGCGCAGCAGGACCTCCTTGATGCACAGGGCCGCGTGGCCAGCGCGGTGAAGGAATCGGAAGCCCTAGCGGCACGCGTCGACATGGCGCA
>Ga0308158_10005515_pt1 | contig 10371 bp, 11 predicted proteins | sample PhyBR2_FD_201038 | JGI IMG/M metagenome (GOLD analysis project Ga0308158, IMG submission 201038) | Phyllosphere microbial communities from UC Gill Tract Community Farm, Albany, California, United States - DLSLB.R2 | ecosystem: Host-associated > Plants > Phyllosphere > Unclassified | place: USA... | reverse complement strand
CACCAAGCCCGCCAACGTCGAGAGGCTCTTCGACGATGCCGTCTCCGCGCTGGGGTCCATCGATATCGCGGTGAACACGACTGGCAAGGTTCTGCGCAAGCCCATTGCGGAGACCACCGAAGACGAGTACGACGCGATGTTCGACATCAACGCGAAGGCCGCGTACTTCTTCATCAAGGAAGCAGGCAAACACCTTGCCGACAATGGGAAGATCGTCACCATCGTCACCGCCCTGCTCGCCGCGTTCACCGACGGCTACTCGACCTACGCCGGCGGCAAGAGTCCGGTCGAGCACTTCACCCGAGCCGCGGCGAAGGAGTATGCCGACCGCGGCATCTCCGTCACCGCCATCGCGCCCGGGCCCATGGACACTCCCTTCTTCTACGGTCAGGAGACCCCGGAACGAGTGGAGTTCCACAAATCGCAGGGCATGGGCAACCGTCTGACCCGAATCGAAGACATCGCACCGATCGTGCGATTCCTCGCCACGGAAGGCAGCTGGATCACCGGCCAGACGATCTTCGCCAACGGCGGCTACACCACTCGCTGAGGCGGACACGACACTTCCGTCCCCTGAGCACCCATCCAACAACCACCTCTCGAAACCACAGGAGCACACATGTCAGATCTGCAGATTCCCGAACCCGTCGCCGGCTTCATCGACACCGTCAACGCTCACGATGACCAGGGTTTCCTCGACGCATTCACCTCTGACGGAGTCGTGGATGACTGGGGCCGCGAGTTCCAGGGCCGAGAGGCCATCAAGGCGTGGAGCGACAAGGAGTTCATCGGCGCAACCGGCATCCTCACGCCAGAGGAGGTCACCGTCGACGGAAACGACGTCACCATCGTCGGGGATTGGCGCTCCACGCAAGCCAACGGTCGATCATCATTCGCCTTCATCATCGACGGCGACAAACTGAGCCGGATGACGATCCGCGAAGGCTGAAACCCAGCGAGCGCTGACACCCCAGCGGGGGCCGTCGGATGCCGGCCATCCGACGGCCCTTTCGCTATGGTCCTGTGGCACAATATTGGTGTCGCGACTGCGCGGCACGGCGGTGGGGCTCGCCGTACCCAACCTCGGAGGCGGAACCTCGGTGTTCGTCTTCGACAACAGTCCCTACCTCGACCGGCTTCAGCATGCCCGAAAGGTAGGAGAGACCATGACCGCCAGCCCCGATCCGATAGACGACGGGCCGCCGCGCGCCCGCATCATCCTCGGCGTCGTCCCCGATCAGCCCGCCGAGGTGATCGCAGCCGCCGCGGACTACGCCGCCCACTTCGACGCCGAGCTCGTCTGCGCCCACGTCGACGACTCCCGCTACACCGTTGAGACTCGTCCCAACGGCTCCGTGCTCTCGATGCCCATCGATCCGGACACCACCGACGAGGCGGCCACCGAGTTCGACCCAGAACTCCAGGACCGCATCGCTGCCGCCCTGGAAGGCACGAATGTCGCCTGGTCGACTCGCGCGCTGGCCGGGTCACCGGCACAGGAACTCGACCGGCTCGCCGAGGCGCTCGATGCCCGCATGATCATCCTCGGCGTCCGTCGCGCAGGTGTTCGCGGCTCACTGCATGAGTTCTTCAATGGCTCGGTCGCGATCCAACTGTCAAGGCGCCAGCATCGCCCCCTCGTCGTCGTTCCGCTGGCGACAGGCACCGACGACATGGGCAACCCCGAATCCCCTGCGACGTCGCCGACCCCTGGCGCTTCCCCCGCTGCCGAGACTCAAGCCGGCGAGGGCGAGCAGTGACCCGGCCGGTCCACCTGCGCCTGTCCTATCTGGGGCTCGCGTTCATCGGCGGCGTACTCGGAACCGCGGCACGCGAGGCGATCAGTCTGAGCCTGCCGCCCCTCGGCGATGTGCCGTGGGCAATCCTCACGGTCAACATCCTCGGGGCGTTCATGCTCGGCCTGCTGCTGGATTCCCTGGCGCGCAGCGGTCCCGATGAAGGGTGGCGTCGCCGAACACGGATCCTGGTCGGCACCGGTTTCATGGGCGGGTTCACCACGTACAGCGCGCTGGCCGCGGATACCGCTGGTCTCCTCGGCGCGGATCCGGGCGGTGCGAGCAACCCCGGCATCGGCCTTGCCTACGCGGTGGGAACGGTACTCATCGGCGGTCTCGCCACTTTCGCCGGCATCGCCACCGCCGGTGCCCTCCGCCGAGGAGGTGCCCGATGACCCCGCTGGTCTTCATCGCCCTTGCCGCCGCCGGCGGACTCGGCGCCTCATCACGAATGCTGATCGACGGACTCATCAAGTCCCGCATGAGCACGGCCCTGCCGTGGGGAACGATCATCATCAATGTCTCGGGATCACTCGTGCTCGGCCTGCTGACCGGACTGGCCGGAGCGAACCTGCTTCCGGAAGCCTGGCACCTGGTGCTCGGCACGGGATTCCTCGGCGGCTATACGACGTTTTCGACGGCGAGCTTCGAGACTGTTCGGCTTCTCCAGGAACGTCGCTGGGTCGCCGGCCTGGTCAACGGGCTTGGCACCCTCGTCTTCGCCACGGCGGCCGCGGCGATCGGAATGTGGCTCGGCGGCCTGGCTTAGCTGCGACCGACCGTTCTGGGCTCAGCCACATCTCCACACGCTCACCCTCGGCGAGACGCTGTCCGCACAGACGCCGAACGGCCCATTTGAAGGTGAAGAGCCCATATTCAAATCTGAGCTTTTCACCTTCAACTGGGCCGTCAGCGTATGAGCATTGAGCCGCTCCAGCGACTCTGCCTCAACTCACTTATACGCGCGGTGGTACTGAGCCGGGCGGTAGTCGATGTCGAAGCGCAGTGCGTCGGCGGCGCGCAGCGCGAAGTTCGGGTCGCGCAGGTACTCACGCCCCACGAGGATCGCATCGGCCTGGCCGGTGGCCAGAATGTGCTCGCCCTGGAACGGTTCGCTGATGAGGCCGACGGCCGCGGTCGGCAGTCCCGATCCCTGACGCACGCCGGCGGCCAGAGTCGTCTGGTAGCCGGGACCGACGGGAATCGACGCCATCACATTGCCGCCGGAGGAGACGTCGATGAGGTCGACGCCGTGTTCCTTGAGCCATCCGGCGACCTCCACTGTGTCGTCGAGCGTGAGCCCACCGTCGGTCCAGTCCGTCGCGGACAGGCGCACGAACACGGGAACGTCTTCGCCCACCTCGGCGCGGGTGGCATCGACGATCTCGAGCAACAGTCGGGCCCGGTTCTCCAAGGTTCCGCCGTAGGAGTCGGTGCGGTTGTTGCTCAGCGGGGACAGGAACTCGTGGAGGAGGTATCCGTGTGCGGCGTGGATCTCGACGAAGTCGAACCCGGCCTCAATCGCCCGGCGGGCCGAGGACCGGAAGGCCGCGACCGCCTCGGCGATCTCTGCCTCAGTCAGGGCACGCGGTTCAGCGAGTCCATCGAAGGCCAGTGCGGACGGAGCCACGGTCTGCCAACCACCTTCGTCGACGGGCAGGCTGCCGTCGTGGTCGGTTCCCCATTCCGGATACGTCGAGGCCTTGCGGCCGGCGTGGGCGAGCTGGATGCCGGCGGCCGCGCCCTGGGTGTGGAGGAAGTCGACGATGGGGACGAAGGCGTCGCGCTGTTCGTCGTTCCACAGCCCCAGATCCTTGGCCGAGATGCGCGCCTCCGGAGCGACTCCGGTGGCTTCGACGATGACGGCGCCGGCTCCGCCGCGGGCCATCGCACCGTAGTGGACGGTGTGCCAAGGAGCGGGGACCCCGTCAAGAGTCTCGACGGAGTACTGGCACATGGGCGGTACCCAGATCCGGTTGCGGAAGGTCAGGCCGCGCAGTGTGAGCGGTTCGAACAGCAGATGAGACATGACACCTCGTGATCTCGTCGAAAGTAGTCGGCTGGAAGTATGAGATTTTTCGTACTTCGAGTTCGCACTTTACTACGATGAATTTCGTACTACCAAATATTTCGTACAATAGAGAGATACGGCGCTACCAGTGATCGGTGGCTGTTCAGACGACATCCACCGACGCTGACCGACACGATGGCAAGAAGGGAGGATCCAGGTGCGTACGCTCGACCACCCCAGCAGGGACGAGATGAGACTCGACACCGTCCTGGCTGCCCTCGCCGACCCGGTCCGCCGCACCGTCGCCTGCAAACTCAACGACGCATTCGGCGATCACGCATGTGCGACCTTCGAGCTGCCGGTGTCGAAGTCCACGGCGACCTACCACTTCCGCACACTGCGCGAAGCTGGTGTGATCCGACAGGAGTATGAGGGCACGAAGATCATGAATACCCTGCGCAAGGACGATCTCGACGCCCGTTTCCCCGGCCTCCTCGACGCCGTGTTCGCCGCCCAGGACATCGAACGCGCCGAGGCGACCGCCCCCGAATCTCGCGACTGACCCGACCGAGTCGCCTCCGCCCAGACGCGCGAACAGGCCCCTCTCCCCCGCGTGAGCCACGTCCCTCACCCACAATCGAAAATTAGGTGTGCTCAAATTGCCCGCTAATGGTGGGCGGTTTCTAGGTTCTAGTGCAACACCCGGTCTGACCAGCACTATCAGACCGGGTGTTTCCACTGAACGAAGGAACACCCCCATGACCACGCACTACAGACGTCCACGGCTGCCCTTCCACGTCCTCGACGAACTCTTCTGGCTCCTCCTCGAAGGCAGACCACGATCAGCGATCGCTGACCACCTCGGCATCAACCTCAACACCGTCACCCGGTGGGCGCGGCGACTCGGCCTGCCCAAAGGCAGGACCGGCAGAATACTGTCCATGCCGACCACCATCGTTGCTGCCCCGGCACCACCACGACCACCTGCCTACCGCCACCTGACGATCGCCGACCGAATGACGATCCAGGCTGGCCTGCAATCAGATCCGCCATTGTCGATGAGAACCATCGCGACTCAACTCGGTGTTGCTCCGTCAACCGTGTCCCGAGAGATCCGCCGCAACCGACTCATCCAATACGACAGAATCAGCCCACACCCGGTCTACAGTGCCGCCGGCGCCCACGGCCGCACCTATGCCCGACAGGCACGCAAGAAACACCGTCGCACACGTCTCGAGGATCCGTGGCTGCGGGCTCACGTGATCAACGGGCTCAACGACAAGTGCTCGCCCGAACAGGTCGCCGGTAGGCTTCGGCGTGACTACCCTGACCGGAAGGACCTGCACGTGAGCCACGAAACGGTCTACCAAGCTCTCTACGTCCAAGGACGCGGATCCCTGCGTCACGAGCTGGCCGTGGTCAAAGCCCTCCGATCGGGACAGACGGGAAGGAAGCCACAGTCGAAGCTGCCGCGTCGGTCCAACCGTCCCTGGCTCGATGGTGCCTTGTTGACCGACCGTCCCTCACAAGCTGCCGACCGCACTGTTCCTGGCCACTGGGAGGGTGATCTCGTCGTCGATTCCCACGCCGGTGGCCTGGTGACCGTCTTCGAACGCCGGTCCCGGTTCTCCTTGATCCGGAAACTGCCGAACAACCGCGAATCGGTCACCGTCACCGGACTAGTCCAGGACATGATCGCTTCCCTGCCGGAAGCGTTGTTCTCGACTCTCACGTGGGACCAGGGTCAGGAGATGGCTGAGCATCTGCGGATCACTGTCGCCACCGATTGCCAGGTGTACTTCTGCGACCCGCACTCACCCTGGCAACGACCGACGAATGAGAACTCCAACGGTCTCGTTCGGGACTACTACCCGAAGGGCACGGTCTTCGATGAGTCGGTTACTGACGAGGAGATCCAGGCGATGCAGGATCAGCTCAACCGCAGGCCGCGGAAGGTCCTCGGGTTCGCGACCCCGGCCGAGGTCCTGGCTGATCTGTTGCATGAGCAGGTAGCCTGAGACCAGCCCACTGTTGCACTAGAACACTGAGCCCACCGTGAGTAGACGTGCAATCTGCGCACACTTAACTCGCATTCGGCACGGCCTCGTCGTTCTGATTGAGCACCTCGACGCGGAAATCGACGATGCCGTCGGACCGGGGCTCAGCTCCTGACCGGCTGCCCTTCCTGCCGGGCCTTGGCCCGACCGCGAGCAAGATCGACCAGTCCGATGATTCCGGCGAAGACGATGACGAGCGCAATGAACCCGAAGCCCGCAACGATGGCAGCACCGTAGCCGGCCATCGGCTGGACGACGAAGAACACGGCGGTGACGATCGCGATGCCGATGGCCGTGCCCACCCGCTGCCCGGTCTGCATCACACCGCCGGAGCTGCCCGCATACTCGACGGGAACCTCGGCCAGAGTGAGCGTCTGATTCGGGCTGATCGCCATGCCCTGCCCGAGGCCGGTGACCCCGAGTGTGAGGAGCAGCCACCAGATGCTGATCCCCCAGGCCTCATGCGCCACCACGAGGAGCGCCGAGGCGACGACCCCGGTCAGACCGATTGCGACCCCGAGGACGACCATCTTCCGACCGAAGGTGAGCACGACACGGCCGGCCGCCTGTGCTGCGATCGCCGAGAGCAGCGCCGAGGGCAGACCGACGAGGCCCGCATGGAGGGCGGGGAATCCGAGACCGTTCTGCAGGTAGAGCGCCACGATGACCCAGATGCCGGGCATACCGACGAAATACATGGACGTCAGCGACGCCCCGTAGGCGAAGCTGCGTGTCCGGAACAGCTGCATGTCGACCATCGGTGATCCGCCTCGGCGAGAGTATCGGTTCTCCCACCGCACCCACAGCCAGACGACGGCGACGCCGACCGGGACGAGGGCGTAGATCCAGGCACCTGCGCTGCGCTCGAGGAAGGGCAGCATGACCAGCAACGTGCCCACGCCGAGCAGAACGAGCCCGACCGGGTCGAAGTCGGCGCGGCGTCGGCCGTGCGAGTCGGAATCGGAGCCGGCGCCGACCCAGGCGCTCCTCGGGAGCCAGAACCGGCCGAGGATGATTGCGGCCAGGGCGATCGGCACGTTGATGAGGAACGCCGAACGCCATCCCCACTCGTCGCCGAGAACAGCGATGAGTCCACCGCCGAGCACGGGGCCGATGCCCACGGAGACACCGACGATCGTGCCGAACATCCCGAAGGCGCGACCGCGCACCTGGCCGTGGAAGTACTGTTGGAGCATCCCCACCCCCTGGGGGCTGAGCAGGCCGGAGCCGAGACCCATGACGACACGGGCGATGTTGAGCACGAGCGGGTCCGGGGACAGTCCCGAGATGAGGGAACCGAGGGCGAAGACACTGACGCCGATGACGAAGAGCCGACCACGGCCGAAGAGGTCACCGGCTCGGCCGGCGGCCACGAGCAGCACGCCGAACGCGAGCGTATACCCCGAGAGCACCCACTGGATCGCCGAATTCGAGGCGCCGATCGAGCGCTGCATGTCGGGGAGGATGACATTGACGATCGAGACGCTCAGCAGCGACATGAACATCGGGACGAGCATCACCGCCAGGATCTTGCGCTGCTCTGCCGTCATGACCGTCTCGGAAACATTACCCATTCATATAGTTCTACGCCGCCCTGCCGACAAGCACAATCGGCCTCCGTGGTGCGTTTGCTCACGCACCACGAAGGCCGATCTGTCCGAAAAAGCTGCGGCGGGCCTACTCCCCGCGGCCGATGGCCTCCACAGCCAGTGGGTCGGACGAGTGCAGGAACTCCTCGATGCGCGCGGCCTCTTCGCCTTCGCCGATCGCTCCGGCGGCACGGCCGAGCGCGTAGAGGGCACGGAGGAATCCGCGGTTGACTTCGTGCGAGTACGGGATCGGTCCCGCGCCGCGCCAACCGGCGGCGCGCAGGGCATCGAGTCCACGGTGGTAGCCGACGCGGGCGTAGGCATAGGCGTCGACGAGGCGGCCTTCTTGGTGCGCTTCATCGGCGAGTTCTGCCCAGGCCAGGGACGAGGCCGGCAGTGCGGCCGCGACATCGATTGGCTCTTCACCTGCGTCGATGCGCTTGCGAGCGTCGACGTCCGGGTGGTCGTCGGGCAGGTAGGTCGGCTGTGGGCCGAGCTGGCTGGCATCCAGGTTTCCGATATGCGACGGGTTGCCGATGGGCTGGGTCATTGCGTCTCCTTCGTAGTCGGGGTCATAGTCAACATTTTCTCGCCGAGGCGGCTGTCCGCCCCCAGCAGCATGTTCGATTCGGGGCCGCAGTCAGTTCTTCTTCACTTCGGACGGCAGCACCTTGTACGGGTTCGCACTCAGTGCTCCGGTGACCCCGGCGTCGGCGAGCTTCTCGAGCTGCTTCTTGTCCTTGACATCGGTGGCCCAGACGGCCAGGTCCGTTTCGGCCCAAGTCGACGCATCATCGGCGCGAACCGCCATTGCCGTGTACCCGCCGGAATCGAGGTCCTCAGCCGAGCTCACCGTGTAGTCCCCGGTGAACATAGCGCCGACTCCCGCATCGGCGGCGGCACGAGCCACCTCGGGGTCATCGGTGCGCACGAGCGTCGAGTCCTCGAGCGCCGCCTCGGCGATGGTCTTCAGGGCCGGGGTTGCCACCTCGGCGGAGTCGATGGCGGGCATGAAAACGGTGTCCCCGCCGAACTCGTCGACGATCTGGTCCCAGGTGATGGGATCGCCGGGACTCGTGTCCTTGCGGGCCGGTTTGATGGTCTGGTCGAGGAATTCGTGCGCGTCGAGCTTGTCGAGGCCCTTCTTCAAGCCCATGTCCTCGGCGGCGGTCTCCGGGTTTGCGGCCACGATCGTGCCGTCGCCCAGAGCAGTGAGTGTGGGCGCGGGCAGGTAGCCGAACTTCACGTTCTCGGTGAAGGCGAGCTTCGAGTTCGCCGGGTACACCGAGGATCCGCCGTCGAGGGCACCCACGGCCGGTGGGTTGAGCGAATCGACGGTCAGCTGGTCGTCGGAGCCGAAGATGTTCATCGCGAACACCCCCGCGACGAGGAGGACCACGATGGCGCCGGCCCACAGGGGTGCGTTGAATTTCTTCGGCTCGGGACGGTCGGGCACGGGAATCCGCTCGCGGGATTCGGGATCGACGCTCGGCAGCGGATCGTTGGTGCCGCGACCGTAGCGGTCCCGGTGGGCCCGGTTCGGCTTCTTCTTGCTCATCGGCTGCTGTCCTTCGTCGTTCCGGCTCCGGTGACGAGTCCCCGGAGGAACCCGGCGCCCCAGCACAGGTGCATGGTCGGCAGGACGATACCGAACCAGAATCGCTCGCGTCGTCCGCAGTCCTTCGCCGCCGAGGCGGTGGCCAGGATTCCGGCGATGTAGCCGAAGCTGGGGACGTGGATGAGGGAGGTGAAGCGGCGGAGGAACTTCGGCCACCGCTTCGTCGATCCGGACAGTTGGAGCAGGGTCTCGATCACGGCCGCGCCCATGCCGAGCACGAGCAGCGGCGGGGCGAAGTAGCGGATGGAGTTCTGCGACCCGTAGCGGCGGATGAGTTCGGCCCGCCAGATTCCGGTGGCCCAGAACTGCTGCGCGATCTTCGACCAGGTGCCGCGCGGCCAGTATGTGACTTCCATGTCGGGGTTGAACCAGATACGGCCGCCGGCGGAGCGGATGCGCAGGTTGAGTTCCCAGTCCTGACCGCGTTTGATGCCTTCGTCGAATCCGCCGAGGTGGTCGAACACTTCCCGACGGTAGACCCCGAGGTAGGCCGATTCGGCTTCCTGCGCCTCGTCGCCGGAGTGGTAGGCGGGACCGCCGAGGCCGACCGGGGACATGTATGCCCGCGCCACGGCCTTCTGGAAGGAGGTCTTGCCGCGGGCGAGCATGAGCCCGCCGCAGTTCGCGGCCTTCGTCTCGCGCAGGGTGTCGATGGCCTGCCTGGTGTAGTCGGCGCCGAGTCCGGAGTGCGCGTCGACGCGGATGATCACCGGGTGTCGGGTCGCGGCGATCGCGAGGTTGAGCCCGATCGGAGTCGCGGCCTGCGGATTGTCGACAGTCTGGATCCGCGGATCACGCGCGGCCATCGACTCGATGATGGCGTTCGTATCGTCGGTCGAGGGACCGAGGGCGAGGACGATCTCCTTGTCCCCGTCATACTCCTGCGCAAGAATCGTGGTGATCGCCTGCTCGATGTGTTCGGCCTCGTTGAGGACCGGCATGATGAAGGAGACACCGGGCTTTTCGTTAAGCGGCGGAAGGCCCTCCGGGGTCAGGATCTCAAGTACTTTCGACACGCCCTCAATCTTCCCACACGCGCGAATGCTCGGTCTTGAGGGGGCATACAGGTGGGATTTGTCGAGCTGAGACTTCCTCGTCGCATTCGACCGCACATCCCGACTTCAGGTCACCATCGGACACCAGCACTCGAGTCTAGGTCAGCATCGGATATTCCTGTTCGCCGAATGTGTCCGATAGCGACCTGGATTCTGACCGGAACCGAGCGCGACTCGTTCGATCGGCAGGTCGTGCTCTGCGGCGAATTCCACCCAGTGCGCGGTCGGCTTCCCGGCGAACGTGC
>Ga0308158_10005514_pt1 | contig 10373 bp, 7 predicted proteins | sample PhyBR2_FD_201038 | JGI IMG/M metagenome (GOLD analysis project Ga0308158, IMG submission 201038) | Phyllosphere microbial communities from UC Gill Tract Community Farm, Albany, California, United States - DLSLB.R2 | ecosystem: Host-associated > Plants > Phyllosphere > Unclassified | place: USA... | reverse complement strand
CTGCGTGTAGTCCGCAAGGCCGGGACGGTACGCCGTCACCGGCAGGACCTCCGTGGAGATGTAGTTCAGCAGCGGGTCAGCCTTGAGGATTTCTCCGTTGACGTCGTCGCGGGCCGAGATCTGCGGATTTGATCCGATGCGTGCCTTGATCGCGTCTGCCGAGGACATGAACTGAAGCAGTTCCCAGGCCTGCTGGGGGTACTTCGTTTTGGGGTTGATGACCTCGCCGGAACCGCCGGACATGCTCACAAAGTCTGCGCCGTTCGGTCCCTTGCCGGCCGCCTGGGCCGGGATTTTCGCCCATCCGACGGAGCTGTCCCGGTCGGCCATGGGAGAAACACCCTTCGAAGGGTTGATTACCGAACGCCACAGGTAGTCACTCTCGATCAGGATGCCCAGCTTGTTCTGCGAGAATTCCTGGAAGGACTTGTCCCGGCCCTTGGCATCCTGCTGAAGCAGCGGGTCGCCAAGCTTTTCGGAACCGTAAACGGTCGAGTAGAAGCCCAGTACGTCCTGGACGCCCTGGCTGTTGCCCTGCCACTTGCCGTCCTTGTTGATCGGCTGGCCGGTGCCCTGGAGCAACGGCAGGAATCCCTGCATCGTCGCGGCCTCTCCCATTGCCTTGCCCGCATTGATCTGCAGCGGGGTTACGTCAGGAAGTTTCTTGAGCTTGCGTGCGGCATCCAGGATGTCGTCCCAGCTCTTGGGTTGCCAGTCGGCCGGCAGGCCGGCCTGGCTGAACAGCTTCTTGTTGAAGTAGATGACACGGCCATCCGTTCCGTCCGGAACGCCGTATTGCTTGCCCTCATAGGTGGTGAGCTGTTGAACCGCTGGCTTGATCTGCTTCCAGCCGTCCCAGGCCTGGACCTTGTCCTTGCCGACAATGTCCTCGAGAGGGCTGATGTATCCCGCGTCTGCGAACTCGCCCAGCCAGATGCCGTCGATCGAGGTGATGTCCGCGCCTTGGCCGGTGGAAAGGTCAAGGGAGACTTTGGTCTTGTACGCCTGGTCATCCACGCCGTTGGGCTGGAAATTAACCTTGGCCGTGACGCCTTTCGCCTTTTCCGCCTCCACGAATTTGGGGATGACGTAGTTGGTGATCCAGTCAGCGCCGGCAGCGTTCTTTCCGCCGGAGACGGCGTTGGCCGTGATGGTCAGCGTCACCTCCTTGGCGTCCGCATTCTGGTCAGTTGCCTGGGATGGTGCAGATGAGCTGCCGCACGCGCTCAGGGCAACGGTGCCCGCGAGCAGACCTGCTGCAGCCGCGAAAAATCTCTTCCGAGTCATATCAGGGGTTCCCTTTGGGAGACAGAGCTCCGCCTCTGCGAAGCTACTTATTGGAGCGTCCGAACTATCTGACAGCCTGTGACACAGGCCACTATAGTCTAGGATTGAGCTTAGTCAAATAAATTGAGTTAGGGGTTTTGGATGCCGCGCGGATCGAATCTGGAGCGAGTGAGCGCCTTCAACCAGGCCGTTGTCCTGGACCTGATCCGCCGTTCGGAAGCCGGAATGAGCCGGGTTGAACTCATCGGCGCCACGGGCCTCTCGACACAGACCGTGTCAAACATTGCCCGGCGGCTGCTGGACCTGGGACTCATCGTCGAAAGTGGAAAAGTCCACGTGCCGCAGGGGAAGCCGCGAACCACCCTCACCATCGACCCCAAGAGCAGATACGCCGTCGGCGCCCACCTTGATCCCTCCATGCTCACCTTCGTGCTGCTGGACCTGGCAGGTACCGTAGTGCACCGCAAACACCTCCCCGTCGAGGCAGTTGCCGGACCAGAGGAGACGGTGGACAAAATTGCCGCCGCCATTGAAGAGTTGATCAGCGGGACTGATACCCCCAGGGAGCGCGTCCTGGGAGTAGGAATCGCAGCACCGGGACCTATCGAATTCGACCAGGGTGCGGTTGTTGGTCCGCCGATGCTTACCGGCTGGAAACGGGTGGAACTGCGGGAATCCCTGGGAAAAGCCACGGGGTACCCCGTATTCCTGGACAAGGATTCAGCCGCGGCAGCACAGGCGGAACTTTGGGTACGGGACAACAGGTCAGACGAGAATTTCGCGTTTGTTTACTTGGGCAGCGGCGTCGGCGCGGCAGTGGTCATGAATGGCGAAGTCGTGCGCGGATCGTCGAACAACGTAGGTGAGATCGGGCATTTTTCCACGGGTGACGGCGGCCGGTTATGCGGCTGCGGACGCACAGGCTGCCTGGGCGTATCCGTCATGCCGGTCCAATTGGTCAATGACAGTGTCAACCGGGGAATCATCCAAGGGCCCCTCGACACTGCTGATTTGCGCCAGGTCACTGACCACTTCCACAAACTCACGTCCCTGGCCGATGCCGGCGACGAAAAGGCGGCCGCGCTCCTCCATGAGGCGGCCGGCCGGCTCGCCCGTGCCGTAGAAGATATCGCCAACCTGCTCGACGTCGACGGCATTGTCTTCGGCGGACCCTCCTGGCCGCCCATTGGGGATCGTTACCTGGAGGTACTTCACGCCGCCCTGGCCAACCGCCTGGCAATGGGGATGATCCACGAAGTCGAGCTTCTGGGATCGGCCCTCGGTGAGGACATCACGGCAGTAGGCGCAGCCTGTATCGTGCTGGATCACGCGCTCTCCCCCCGGTCAGGAGGCTTGATGCTGGAGTAGACCGCAGTGCTTGACCCAGACCGAACAAACCGCTCTGACTTGGGCGTTGTGCGCTCCGCCTGTTCCTGACGCGCCGCCGTCGGACGTTCGAACAAAGCCGGCCCGGCGCAAGGCGTCGAAAAAAGCGAGGCGGGGCAGGCCCTTTGGAGCCTGCCCCGCCTCTTTGCACCGGCTGATGCCCTGCGCCCGACTTTCGGGTTTCCTGTTGCGATGGAGTATGCAGGAACAGCAGCCGGCGGGCTTGTGAAGGAACGCTTCCGGGCCGTCGAAGCGGCCTAAAGCGTCCTGGGATCCTCGGCGTACATCTTCAGCCTGATATCCAAGGCGTCGGACATGTGGCGTGCGGCGACCTCGCCTGCACGGGCGGAGTCCCCGTCCCCGATGGCGGCCAGCAGTGCGGCGTAGTCCGCCAGCACCTCCGGCCAGCGTCCCGGGTAGGTCAGGGTGGTGAGGGTGTACCGGCGGACCTGCTGGTCCAGGCGTTCCAGCAGTCCGATCAGCGACGGGCTGTGCGTGGCGTGCCACAGCTGCGCGTGGAAGGCACGGTTGGTCTCGGCAAGCACCCGGCCGTCAGTGGGGTCCAGCTGCTGCATCTGCGTCAGCAGTCCCGTGAGCAGCTGGCGGTCCAGGGCGGTCGCCTTAATGGCAGCCTTGGCGGCGGCGGCCTGCTCCAGGATGATCCTCGACTCGTAGATGTCGATGATCTCCTCGGCCGAATGCGTGCGGACCACCACCGCCTTGCCGCGCCTCTCGACCAGCCCGTCCTGCTCCAGCCGCTGCAGGGCCTCCCGCACCGGTGTCCGGGATGCGCCGTACCGCTCGGTGAGCTTTGCCTCCGTGAGCGGCTCGTCAGGAGCGAAAACGCTCGCGAGAACGTCCTCGCGGAGCCGCTGATGGATGGGACTGGCCACTTTTTCCTCTTTTCCGTTGCTGGCCGGGAGTGCTGTGTCGCCTAGGCGATGGAACCGGCCCGGCGTCCGAAGACGGCGCCTGCCGCAAGCCCGGAGCCGCCGGGGTAGTTTCCGCTGAACAGTCCGCCCAGCGCTTCCCCGCAGGCGTAGAGCCCTTCGAGCGGCTCCGCGTCTTCGGTGAGTACACGGCCCCACGTATCCGTCTTCAGGCCGCCGAAGGTGAACGTGATGCCGCAGGTGACGGGGAACGCGTAGAACGGGCCGGTGGCGATACTGCGGGCCCAGTTGCTCTTGGGCGGCTGGGTGTCGGCGCGGCGGCCGTCCTTGACGTTTGGGTCAAACGGCGCGTCCTCCGTGATCGAGTTGTTGAAGCTCTGCACGGTGTCCTCGAGGCCCTCGGGGTTGATGCCCGCTTTCTGCGCCAGCTCGGCCAGAGTGGGCGCGGAGACCACCGAAACCCCCGGCATGTCGTACTCCTCAGTCCGCAGCATGGGGCGGCCAGAGGCGTCAAAGATCTGGAAGGCGGCCGATCCCGGCTGGGCAAGAATGTCCCGGCCGTACTTCGCGTACGTGTAGTTGCGGTAGTCGGCGCCCTCGTCCACAAACCGCTTGCCCTCGCTGTTCACCACGATGCCCAGCGGGTAGCCGCCGCGGGTGAGCTGGTTGGTGAGTTCAAGGTTGCCCTCGTTCTCCGGGTGCCAGGCGTCCCAGGCGACGCTGTGGCAGGTGGACCAGTCCCCGCCTTTGGCCGCACCGGCGTCCAGTGCGGCGAGGATCATCTCGCCCGTGTTGCCGGGCGTGCCGCGTACTTTTGCGTTCTGCCAGCCCTCGCCCAGGTGTTGGCGCCGCAGGTCAGGTGAAGCCTCAAAGCCACCCGAGGCCAGGATGACCGACTCCGCACGGAGCTCACCTTCTCCGGTTGACGTGCGGTAACGGACTCCGCGCACGCGGCCGTCCTCCAGGATGAGCCCAGTCGCGGCGCAGTCATAGATGACCTCCACGCCCATGCGTTCAGCGGCTGCCCGGTGATCGGCCAGGAGTCCCTTGCCGCCGCCCACGTTGCCCACGTGCAGCCCGCCCCAGAACAGGTAGCCGCCGTCCCGGGTCCGGTACGCCTGGCGCTCATACATCAGCCGGTACTTGAGTCCCATGCCCTGAAGCCAGCGCAGGGTCGGGTTGCTTTCGCTGACCAGGACCGCCGAAAGTTCGGGGTCGTTCCGGCCTTCAGAGACCTTGGACAGATCGGCAAGGTATTCGGCAGCGGAGTAGGCGGGAACTTCGCTGGCGGCGTGCCTCTCATCAGGTTCTACGAATTCGATGAGCTCCTGGAGCCCGTCATGGGAAATGCGGGTGGCGCCGGCGGTGTAGAAGCTGTTGCCGCCCGAACGGGCCTCCTGCGCCTTTTCCAGCAGGACAACCTTGCGTCCGCGCTCAGCGGCCGCAAGTGCCGCGGCAAATCCAGCGTTGCCGCCTCCGACAACCAGGACGTCGCTTTCGATCATCATCATTTCTCCTCAGCTCCATCGCTGTACACGATTGTATACATAGGTATGCCGTTGCATGCAATAGAGCGTGTTGGAGTGTTTTTGGAGAAGGCAAGGGCCTGCCGAGAGCCCGCCAGCGCGGGTTACATGGAGCGCGGGTGGCTGATTTCCTGCGCGTCGATATACATCTGGATCCGGATGTTCTTCGCCTCGTCCATGTGGGCGCTGGCGATCCGGCCGGCCTCCTCGGCATTCCGCCCGCGGATGGCAACCAGCAACTCCTCATGCTCCTTCAGCACCCTGTCCCAGCGCTCCCGGGTGGAAAGCGTGGTACCCGGATAGCGGATGAAATGCACCAGGATCCGGTCGAGCAGGTCAAGGAGCGCCGCGCTGTGGCTGGCAGCCCAGATGCGCTCGTGGAAGGTGCGGTTGGCGGCGGCCAGCTCAGCCGGCGTTGCAGCATCGAAGTCGAGGGTGACCATTGCCTGGTGCGCACGGTCAATCAGCATCAGGTCCATGTCCGTATGCCGGAGAGCCGCGGTCTTGGCGGCCGCCTCCTCCAGGAAGGTGCGCACCTCGTAGAGGTCCAGCATCTCCTCCGGCCGATACTCCCGCACCTGCATGCGCGAACCGTAGCGCTCCACGAGCCCCTCCGTTTCGAGGCGCCGCAACGCTTCGCGGATTGGAGTCCGGGAGACGTTGTACTTCTTGGCCAGGGCACTCTCAACGAGCTGGGCACGGGGAGGCAGCTCCTGCGAGATGATGGCGCCCCTGATCATCAGGTAGGGGCTTGTCTCGGGTTGCGACGCCACGTGCGGCCTCCGGTCTTCATGGAACAAGCGGCAGGACGCACCGGCGCCATACCTTTAGTCGCAATTCTAACGCACTGCATACCGTTTCCACCGGCTGTGAACACTGAATTCAGTCGACACTCGGGTCGCACGTAGGGGCTGCTCCCAATATCACCCCATCTGTATTCATTATTTTTCGACTGTTGCTTAAGCATTTCAAACGGTATACCGTTTGTGACCAACGCCATACAGTGCGTAATTTACGGATTCACGCGCTGTACGGCTCTGAACATTTATCCACCGGTTGCATACGGCTCCTCGGTGCTTTCAGGAGAACCAATGACGCTTCTATTCAGGGAAGAGCCGCAGGCAGGCAGCCTCCCAGTCACCGCAGTCCCGGCAACCCTGGTCCGCGGGGGGACCAGCAAGTGCTGGATTTTCCGTGATGAGGACCTTCCCGCCGACCCCCAGGAAACGGAACGGCTCCTGATCCGCACGTTCGGCTCACCGGACCTTCGCCAAATCGACGGAGTGGGCGGCGCCTCCTCAACAACCAGCAAGGCGATCACCGTGGCCGGCACCGGCCCGGACGGAACGGTGCACTACCGGTTCGCCCAGGTTGCCATTGATAAGCCGGCGGTCGAATGGGCCAGCAACTGCGGAAACTGCGCCACCGCCCTTGGCCTCTACGCACTCCACGCCGGTTTTGTCACCCCTACCGGCGACGTCACCCGGGTCCCCATCCTGAACACGGTGACCGGGCTGCGCCTCATTTGCGAGATCCCGACGCCGGGGTCCCAGGTTCCGGCGTACGGCGGCCGGCGCCTCGATGGCCAGCACTACCCCGGCGTCCCCATCGACGTCGTCTTCCAGAAAACCTCGTGGTCCAGCTATGGTGCACAGTTCCCTACCGGCAACGCGGTTGATGACATCGACGTTGACGGCCGGCACTACCAGGCGACATTGATCGACGCCGGTGCGCCGGCTGCGCTCTTCGACGCAGCAGCCCTGGGACTGGAAGCGACCGGCAGCGAAGAAGCATTGGAGGCGCTGGTCCGGATAGCTCCGCAACTGCGCGCCGCGGCGGCCCGCAAGATGAACCTTCCGCAGGATCTCAGCTCCATTCCCAAGGTGGGCATTGTGGGGCCTCCGCCCGAAGGAACAACCGGGGTCTCGGCCCGGATGATCTCGATGAGCGCGCTGCACCCCGCCATCGGACTCACCAGCGCCGTCGCCGTCGCCGCCGCTTCCGGGACTGCAGGCAGCGTGGTGCAGCGCAGCATGGTTCCGGCGGCGGAGGACGGACTCTATATCCACTTACTGAAAGGCAAGACCGCCCTGACGTTGGATGCAGCCGATCCCGCTGAGGTCTCCTTCCAACGCTCGGCCCGAGTCATCAGCGAAAGCACCATCCTGGTGCCAAGTGACTGAAGAAACCCCTAACGGAAAAACCCAGCCCAAGGAATCAGCCATGAAGATCAGCATTCAAAACCTGCAGCTGAAGTACGGAAGCTTCACTGCCATTGAAAACCTCAACCTCGACATCGAGGACGGTGAAGCCCTCGTCCTCCTGGGCCAATCGGGATGCGGCAAAACCAGCACCATGCGCTGCATCGCCGGCCTGGAGGAACCCACCTCAGGGCGGATCATCATCGACGACGTTGTGGTCTTCGACTCCGAAAAGGGCATCAACCTGCCCCCGAACAAGCGCAACGTGGGCATGGTCTTCCAGTCCTACGCCGTGTGGCCCCACATGACCGTGGCCCAGAACGTGGCCTACTCCCTCAAGCAGAAGAAGCTTCCCAAGAGCGAGATCGATGAGCGCGTCATGGAGGCCCTCACACTGGTGGGCCTGGAGCCCTATGCGGACCGTGGCGCCAGCCTGCTCAGCGGCGGCCAGATGCAGCGCGTCGCCCTGGCGCGCAGCCTGGTAATGCGGCCCAGCGTGCTGATGCTCGACGAACCCCTTTCCAACCTTGACGCCCGCCTGCGGGACCGGCTCCGGGTGGAGCTGCGTGAAATCCAGCTCCAGCTCGGACTCACCTGCGTGTACGTCACCCACGACCAGCACGAAGCCTTCGCGCTGGCAGACCGCATCGCGCTGCTCCAGGGCGGCCGCATTGTGCAGATGGGCGCGCCCCAGCACATGTACGAAGCGCCCGCGAGCGCCTCGATCGCGCACTTCCTGGGCGTTTCCAACATCATGGACTGCACCACGGAGGGCACCGCATCCGGGTCCACCACCGCCCGCATCGCCAACAGTGAGCTCACGGTCCAGGCGGCACAGGAAACCAGGGATGCCGGCACCTCCCCCAAGGTCTGCATCCGGGCCGAGGACCTGCAGATCACGGCCGCGCCCACGGAACACCCCAACTCCTGGCCGGGTACCGTCCGGGTCGCGGGATTCCAGGGGAACGACATCCGCTACGCGATCCAGCTGGAATCCGGGCCCGAACTGGACGCCCTGGGCGGCCTGAGGCGCGGAGAGCAGCACAAGGTGGGTGACCGGGTCTGGGTGACCGCCAACCCCCGCGAAGTCCAGATCCTTCCCGCCGAGGTCCTCGCATGAGCCTCAAGACCGTAGCGACCAGCCGGGCCGAGGCCCGCCCCGCACCAAAGCCGGCGCCCCGGGACTTCCGCTCCGCCCGGACCATCGCGGGCCTCCGGAAGAACACGCCGGGCCTGATCGTCCTGGCCGTCCTCGGCATCCTGATCGTCCTCCCGCTCGCCCTGGTCCTGCTGGCAGCCTTCTCGGACAGCGTTCCCCGGCCGGGCAGCATTTCCCTGGGCGGGCTCACTTTGTCCAACCTGGCTCTGCTGGCCACCCCTGAAGCACTCGGGGCGTTGGTCAACTCCCTCATGGTGGGAGCGGGCTCGGCCGTCATCGCCCTGCTCATCGGGGCGTTCCTTGCCTTCGTCTGCGCACGCTCCGACGCGCCCTGGCGGAAGTTCATCTTCTTCATCGGCATGGCACCGATGTTCATCCCCGCACTGGTGGGCGCCCTGGCCTGGTCCCTGCTGTGCTCGCCCAGCGCCGGCTACATCAACATCTTCCTCCGCGACCTGGGCATTGATGCCGCCATCAACATCTACAGCCTTCCGGGCCTGGTCTTCGTCCTGGGCATCTTCTACGCCCCGTACGCCTTCCTGCTGCTGCACAGCTCACTGTCGATGATGAACGCAGACCTCGAAGAGGCTGCAACGGTCCACGGTGCCCCGCTCCGCACCATGCTGCGGACCGTCACCCTGCCCCTGGCCCTGCCGGCCATCCTGGGCTCCGCCGTCCTGGTCTTCGCACTGACGATGGAAAACTTCCCCGTGGCCCAGGTCATCGGCAACCCCGCCGGGGTGGACACGCTGCCCACCTACATCTACCGCCTCATGAGCGCGACACCGGCCAAGAGCAACCAGGCCGCCAGCGTCGCCGTCATCCTGACCGTTGCGCTGATGGCTGTGACCCTGATCCAGCAGCGCATCATCAACAAGCGCAAATTCACCACCATGACCGGCAAGGGCAACCGTCCCCGCCAGGTACCGCTGCGCAGGATGCGCTGGCCCTTCACCATCATCGCGGTGGCCTACTTCGCAGTCTCGGTGGTCCTGCCCATGCTCGCCCTGCTCGCCGCTTCGATGCAGGCCACCCCGTTCGTGTCCTCCATGTCGCAGCTGCTCGAGGCGAATTCCCTCAGCTTCGCCAAGCTGATCGAAGTCCTCGGATCCAACGATTTCCAGCTCGCGCTCAAGAACAGCGTGCTGGTTGCCTTGATCGCAGCCTTCGCCGGCACCACCCTCAGCTTCATCGCCTCCTACATCCGCTACCGCACCAAGTCCAAGGTGGGCCGCCTGATCGAACTGGTCGCGATGACCCCTCTTGCCGTCCCTGCCATCGTCATGGGCATCGGGCTGCTCTGGACCTGGCTGCTGCTGCCGCTGCCCATCTACGGGACCCTGGCGATCCTCGCAGTGGCCTGTGTTGCAGTGTTCATGCCGCAGGGCTACCGCGGTGTATCCGCATCCATGCTCCAGATGGACCAGGACCTCGAAGACAGTGCCGTCATGCTGGGTGCCGGAAGGACAAGGTCCGTCCTGGACGTCACCCTGCCCCTGATGCGCGTGGGCATCATGTCCTCCTTCCTGCTGTTCCTCATGCTCTCCATGCGTGAGCTCAGCGCCTCCATCTTCCTCTTCACCTCCAACACCCGGATCCTGTCCATCCTCGTGTTCGACAACTTTGACAACGGCCAAAGCCAGGCAGCTGCGGCCGTCAGCGTCCTGTACTGCCTCGTCATCGGAATCCTCGCCGTCATCGCCCAAAAAGTCGGCGGCGAACGCAAGCCCAAGCACTGAACCTCACACCCACCTTTGAAAGGGACACCCACAATGAAGTTAGCGTCCAAGCTCCCCGCCCTCACCGCCGCCGGAGTGCTCCTGGCCCTCAGCCTGACTGGCTGTGGAAGCGCAGCCCAGAGTGCCGGCGTCGTCACGGCCAGTGCGGCCGTGAAGACCGACGACGGGCTGGTCATCAACGGCGA
>Ga0308158_10005513_pt1 | contig 10374 bp, 8 predicted proteins | sample PhyBR2_FD_201038 | JGI IMG/M metagenome (GOLD analysis project Ga0308158, IMG submission 201038) | Phyllosphere microbial communities from UC Gill Tract Community Farm, Albany, California, United States - DLSLB.R2 | ecosystem: Host-associated > Plants > Phyllosphere > Unclassified | place: USA... | reverse complement strand
GGTTTCGGCCGGGTTGACCGCCGCGTGCAGGGCCTTGATCTCGGCCATCATCGCTTCGTCGATGGCCAGGCGGCCGGCGGTATCGACCAACAGCACGTCGGCGAACGACTTGCGCGCGTCTTCGATGGCGGCACGGACGATGTCCACCGGCTTCTGGTCCGGGGCGGACGGGAAGAACAGTACGCCGACCTGTTCGGCCAGGGTCTTCAACTGCTCGATGGCGGCCGGACGGTAAACGTCGGCGGACACCACCATCACCTTCTTCTTGCGCTTTTCCTTCAGGTGCTTGGCCAGCTTGCCGACCGTGGTGGTCTTGCCCGCACCCTGCAGGCCCGCCATCAGGATGATGGCCGGCGCCGGCACATTGAGGTTCAGGTCGGTGGCCTGGGCGCCCATGACAGCGGTCAGCTCATCGCGCACCACCTTGATCAGGGCCTGGCCCGGGGTCAGCGACTTGAGCACCTCCTGGCCAACCGCGCGGACCTTGATCTTCTCGATCAGGGCCTGCACCACCGGCAGGGCCACATCGGCCTCCAGCAGGGCGATGCGCACCTCGCGGGTGGCCTCGCGGATGTTTTCTTCAGTCAGGCGGCCGCGCCCACGCAGGCGCTCGATGGTGCCGGAAAGGCGCTGGGTCAGTGACTCGAACATGCGACGGAACCTGCGGAAATCGTGGAAACAGAGGCGGTAAGTATAGCGGCCAGCCGCCGCCACCGCCGGTTCACGTCGCCAGCGACGGGCCTGTATGCGAAACTGCAGCGATGACAATCGTTCTCATCGCCACCGCCCTCTATCTGGTGTCCACCGCCCTGCTGGTCCGCGGGCTGGCCGGCGAACGCAGCCCACCGCCCCGCAACTGGCTGCTGCCCACCATCGGTGCGGTGCTGCTGCATGCCGGTTACCACCTGATGGTGGCGATGAACACCGCGGGGGGGCCGGACATGCACTTCTTCGCAGCCCTGTCGCTGGTGGGCCTGGGCATGGCGGCATTGACCTCCGTGGTGGGTGCACGCGGGCGGATGTCGGCCTTGGGCGTGGTTGTGTTTCCGATGGCGGCGATCCTGCTGCTGGCCTACCACGGCTACGGCCATGAACCGAGCAAGCTGCTGGGCTGGCGCCTGGCCACCCACGCCTGGCTGGCACTGCTGGCCTACGCCACCCTGAGCGTGGCGGCCTTGCTGGCGATCATGTTGTGGTTGCAGGAGCGGGCGCTGCGCCGCCGCGACTTCCGCCCCTGGCTGCGTGCCCTGCCACCGCTGGCCGACCTTGAAACCCTGCTGTTCCGCACGATCACGGTGGGCTTCTGCCTGCTGACCCTGACCCTGCTGACCGGCGTGCTGTTCGTCGACAACCTGCTGGCGCAGAAGCTGGTGCACAAGACCGTGCTCAGCGTGCTGTCGTGGATCGTCTTCGGCACCTTGCTGATCGGCCGCCGCCGTTATGGCTGGCGCGGCAGCAAGGCCGTGCACTGGACGCTGACCGCGATGGCGCTGCTGTTGTTGGCCTTCTTCGGCAGCCAGTTCGTGATCGAACTGATCCTCGGCCGCGGCCGATAGGCGGTAGTGCCGAGCCATGCTCGGCAGGGGCCTTCCCGGCAATGCATCAGCCCACCGCCATCTTGTAGGAGCGGTGCAAGCCGCGAAGCTGGCTGCAATGAAACGCCGGCTATGCCTGCAATCTGATCGACTATCAGCTTCGCGGCTTACGCCGCTCCTACGGGCTGGGTCTTTGATAAGGCCCCTGCCGAGCATGGCTCGGCACTACGCTGGGCATTCCCGGGAAAGCCTCTGCCGAGCATGGCTCGGCACTACAGCCGCCCTCACTCCATCGCCGCTTCCAGCGCCTGCGACAGACGCTCCACTGCGATCACTTCCATACCCTTCACCGTGCCGGCCTTGGGCGCATTGGCCTTGGGCACGATGGCGCGCTTGAAGCCATGCGTCGCCGCTTCGCGCAGGCGATCCTCGCCATTGGGCACCGGGCGGATCTCGCCGGACAAACCCACTTCGCCAAAGGCAATGGTCTTCTCAGCCAGCGGCCGGTCCTGCAGCGAGGACAACACCGCCAGCAGCACCGGTAGATCGACGGCGGTTTCCTGCACGCGGATACCACCAACCACATTGACGAACACGTCCTGGTCGCCGACCAGCACGCCGCCATGACGGTGCAGCACCGCCAGCAGCATTGCCAAGCGGTTCTGTTCCAGACCCACCGCCACCCGCCGCGGGTTGGACAACGGCGAGGAATCCACCAGCGCCTGCACCTCCACCAGCAACGGGCGCGTGCCTTCACGGGTGACCATCACGCAGCTGCCGGGCTGGCGGGTACTGCCGCCGGACAGGAAGATCGCCGAGGGATTGGGTACTTCCTTCAGGCCCTTTTCGCCCATCGCGAACACGCCGAGTTCGTTGACCGCGCCGAAGCGGTTCTTGAAGGCGCGCAGGATGCGGAAGCGGCTACCGCTTTCACCTTCGAAATACAGAACCGCATCCACCATGTGCTCGAGCACGCGCGGGCCGGCAATGCCGCCCTCCTTGGTGACATGACCCACCAGGAATACGGCGGTGCCGGTCTCCTTGGCGAAGCGCACCAGCCGCGCCGCGCTCTCACGCACCTGGCTGACCGAACCCGGCGCGGCCGTCAGCGCCTCGGTCCACAAGGTCTGCACCGAGTCGGCGACGATCAGCTTGGGCCGCGCCTTCACCGCGTGCTGCAGGATGTTCTCGACACCGGTCTCGGACAGTGCGTTGATGCCCTCCAGTGGCAGGTCCAGGCGCACCGCCCGGCCGGCCACCTGCGACAGCGACTCTTCACCGGTGACGTACAGCACCGGCAAGGTGCTGGCCATCTTCGCCACCGCCTGCAATAGCAGGGTGGACTTGCCGATGCCCGGATCACCGCCGACCAGCACCACCGCACCTTCCACCAAACCACCGCCCAGCACCCGGTCGAACTCGCTGATGCCGGTGGAAACCCGCAGATGCTCGGTCTGCTGCACATCCTTCAAGGCGGTGATCTTGGGCGCCTCGACCTTGCCGGCCCAGCCACTGCGGCGTGCCGCCGGCGCCTTTGCCGCGGCGGCGGTCTCCAGCACGATCTCGCTCAGCACGTTCCATACACCACATTCGGTGCACTGGCCCTGCCACTTGCTGTACTCGGCGCCACATTCGCTGCAGACGTATGCGCTGCGGGTCTTGGCCATGAACATTCCTATCTGCGTCAGCGCCGCAGGATAGCCCACCGATGTCGCAAACGCTGCGACGGCTAAAGTCCCCGCCACTGCTGCCGCTAGGTAAGCGGGGCTTTGCTCCGTCACGATGTTCAGGAATCCGCATGATCGGCAGTTACAACCAGGGCCTCGTCGTCGTCTCGTTGTTGGTGGCAATACTTGCCTCCTACACCGCATTGGACATGTCCGCGCGCGTGGCCAGCAGCCAAAGTCGACGGGCGGCACGCATCTGGCTGATAGGCGGCGCAGCGGCGATGGGGCTGGGCATCTGGTCGATGCATTTCATCGGCATGCTCGCCTTCAAGCTGCCGATCCCCGTCGGCTACGACCTTTTCCTCACCACCTGCTCGCTGGCGGCCTCCGTTGGCGCATCGATGTACGCGCTCTGGCTGGTCTCCCGCCAGCGCCTGCCGCTCAGCCGCCTGCTGGCCGGCGCGGTGCTGATGGGCCTGGGCATCGCGGCCATGCACTACATCGGCATGGCCGCGATGCAGATGCAACCCGGCATCGACTATGACCCGGCGTGGTTCACCCTTTCGATCCTGATCGCCATTGGCGCCTCGGCGGCGGCACTGTGGATCGCACAACGCCTGCGCCATGAACAGCCGCGCCTGATGCCGATGCGCCTGCTCGCATCCTTGGTGATGGGTGTGGCCATCGTCGGCATGCACTACACCGGCATGGCCGCCGCGCGCTTCCCTGCCGACGCGATCTGCGGGGCCATCAGCGACGGCGGGCTGGATACACATCTGCTCGCCGGCCTGGTCATCGTCACCACCATCGCCACTCTGGCGGTCGCACTACTGGCCTCGGTCTTCGACGGACAGATGCGGCTGCGTACCGGCATACTGGCCCACTCGCTGGCCAACGCCAATGAAAAGCTGGTGCAGGCCGCGCTGCACGACCCGCTGACCCAACTGCCCAACCGGGTACTGCTGCAGGACCGCATCGAACGGGCGATCGAGAAGGCCAATCGCCGCGAGTTCGGCCTTGCCCTGATGTTCTGCGACCTGGACGGTTTCAAGAACGTCAACGATGCCTACGGCCACCAGCTCGGCGACCGCCTGCTGGTGCAGTTCAGCAAAAAAATCAGCGCTTTGTTGCGCAGCCAGGACACCTTCGCTCGCCTCGGCGGCGATGAGTTCGTCATCGTGATGGCAATTGATTCACCCGACGATGCAGCCCTGATGGCCGAGCAGATCAGCGCCGCCATCAGCGCGCCGTTCCTGATCGACAACGCCGAACTGCTGGTCAGCACCAGCATCGGCATCGCGCTGTACCCGGAGGACGCCAGCAACGAGCGCGAGTTGATGATGCATGCCGATGCGGCGATGTATCACGTCAAGCACAGTGGGCGAAACGGCCACGCGTTCTTCACTTCGACCATGCAGGCCGGCACCCGCCAGCGCCTGCGCCTGCTGCAGGACCTGCGTCACGCAACCGCGCGCAATGAGCTGGTGCTGCATTACCAGCCCAAGTTCCCGGCCGGCGGCAGCCGCGCCAACGGTGCTGAAGCGCTGCTGCGCTGGAACCATCCAGAGCTCGGCATGCTGTCGCCCGATATATTCATTCCCGTTGCCGAGCGCAGCGGCTTGATCATCCAGATCGGCGAGTGGGTGCTGGACGCGGCCTGCGCGCAGCTGCGTGCCTGGCATGACGCCGGCAACACCGACTGGTCGATGGCGGTGAACCTGTCTCCCCTGCAGTTCGCCTCGCCGACGCTGGTGGAAACCGTACGCTGCGCGCTGGAACGCCATGCGCTGGACCCGCGCCAACTGACCCTGGAAGTGACTGAAAGCACGGCGATGAAGGACGTGGACGCCAGCCTGCAGATGCTGGAAGCGCTGACCGCGATGGGCGTACGCATCGCCATCGACGACTTCGGCACCGGTTACTCCAGCCTGCTCTATCTCAAGCGCATGCCGGCCACCGAGCTGAAGATCGATCGCGCCTTCGTCCGCGACCTGGAGCACAACAGCGAGGATGCGGCCATCGTCTCCTCGATCATCGCGTTGGGCCGCACGCTGCAGCTGCAGGTGGTCGCCGAAGGTGTGGAAACCGAAGCGCAGCGCAATTTCCTGGGCGAACTTGGCTGCGATGTATTGCAGGGCTATCACCTCGGCCGGCCAATGGCGGCCGCCGATTTCGCAAGCCGCAACAGCTGAAGCCAGACCGCAGGCGTAAGCCGCGAAGCTGGCAACGCCTGAAAAGCCCAAAAGCCAACCCCTCCCCAGCCCTCCCCTTGGCTTCGCCAAAGGGAGGGAGCAACGGCGTAGTGCCGAGCCATGCTCGGCAGGGGCTTCGCCAACAATGCCGGCCAGCTTTGTGGGAGCAGCGTAAGCCGCGAAGCTGGCAACGCCTGAAAAGCCCAAAAGCCACCCCCCTCCCCAGCCCTCCCCCTGGCTTCGCCAAAGGGAGGGAGCAACGGCGTAGTGCCGAGCCATGCTCGGCAGGGGCTTCGCCCACAATGCCGGCCAGCTTTGTGGGAGCGGCGTAAGCCGCGAAGCCCGTGATTCTGCAGATCCCAGAAATGCCGGTCCCTGGAGGATGGACAGCTTCGCGGCTTACGCCGCTCCTACAACTGCGGCTGGCGGATGCATTGTCGGGAACGCCTTTGCTGAGCATGGCTCGGCACTACAAAAAAAACAAAAACAAAGGCCGCCTTGCGGCGGCCCTTGCTGTGCATCAAGCGATCAAACCGCTCAGTGCATCATGTGGGCGTTCATGTTCCACATGACCCACAGCGTACCCAGCACGATGATGCCGATCACCACCAGGGTGAACATGCCGGCATTGACGTTCCAGCGGGCAGCCGAGGAACGGTCAAGGTGCAGGAAGAACACCAGGTGCACCAACAGCTGCAGGATGCCTGCAACCACGATCACCGCGCCGGTGGCGAAGCTGGACATGCCACCGCTCATCACCACCCAGAACGGGATGATGGTGAGCACGGCAGCCAGCACGAAGCCGATCAGGTAAGACTTGACGCTGCCGTGGCTCTCGCCAGCGGCACCGTGTGCATGATTGTCATGTGCGGACATTACATCGCTCCCGACAGATAAACGACAGAGAACACGCCGATCCAGACCAGATCCAGGAAGTGCCAGAACAGGCTCAGGCACGCCATGCGGGTCTTGTTGCGCGGAGTCAGGCCATCCTGCTTGAGCTGGATGAACATCACCGCCAACCACAGCAGACCAGCAGTCACGTGCAGACCGTGGGTACCCACCAGGGCAAAGAATGCCGACAGGAAGGCACTCTTGTCCGGGCCGTGGCCGTTATGGATCAGGTGGTTGAACTCCCAGATTTCCATGCCCATGAAGCCGGCACCCAGCAGCCAGGTGATGGCCAGCCAGAAGAACATCAGGCCCTTCTTCGACTGGTGCATGGCGATCATGCCCAGGCCGAAGGTCAGCGAGGACACCAGCAGCAGCGCGGTTTCCCACGCCACGAACGGCAGCTCGAACAGGTCCTTGGCCGACGGGCCACCATTGGTGCCGCCAGACAGAACCACATAGGTCACGAACAGGGTGGCGAAGATGAGCAGATCGCTCATCAGGTACACCCAGAAACCGAAGACGGTGTTCTCGCTGGTGTCGTGATGCTCGTGATGGTCATCGCCATGGTCCGCAGCGTGCGCTGCGGAACCGTGGGTCATCGTGTGGGCGTTCGTGCTCATGCCTTCACCTCGGTCTTCACCAAGCCCTGAGCTTCCAGGTGCTTACGGTGTTCGTTCTCGATACGTTCCACCTCGGCCGCCGGCACCCAGTAATCCACGTCCTTGTCGAAGGTACGGTAGATGAAGGTGGCGATCATGCCGACCAGGCCGATGATGGCCAGCACCCACATGTGCCAGACCATCGCAAAGCCCAGCACCAGGCTGAACGCGCCGATGACAACACCGGTACCGGTGTTCTTCGGCATGTGGATGTCGCTGTACTTGGCCGGCTTCTGCCAGGCTTCGCCGCGCTGCTTGCGGTGCCAGAATTCGTCCAGCTCCTCACCCTTCGGCAGGGTGGCGAAGTTGTAGAACTGCACCGGGGAAGCGGTTTCCCACTCCAGGGTACGGGCATCCCACGGATCGCCGGTGAGGTCCAGGTTCTTCTTGCGGTCGCGGATGGACACGGCGATCTGGATCACCTGGCACAGGATGCCCAGGGCGATGATCGCAGCACCGATCGCAGCAACCACGAAGTACGGCTGGTAGTCCATGTTCGGGTAGCTCTGCATACGACGCGTAGCACCCATGAAGCCCAGTGCGTACAGCGGCATGAAGGCCACGTAGAAGCCGATGAACCAGCCCCAGAACGCGCGCTTGCCCCAGGTTTCATTCAAGGTGAAACCGAACATCTTCGGCCACCAGTAGGTGATACCGGCAAACATGCCGAACACCACGCCGCCGATGATGACGTTGTGGAAGTGGGCAATCAGGAACAGCGAGTTATGCAGCACGAAGTCGATGGCCGGGATCGCCAACATCACGCCGGTCATGCCGCCGATGGTGAAGGTGACCATGAAGCCGATCGTCCACAACACCGGCGAGGTGAAGTGCACGCGGCCGCGGTACATCGTGAACAGCCAGTTGAAGATCTTCACGCCGGTCGGGATCGAGATGATCATCGTCGTGATGCCGAAGAAGGCATTGACGTTGGCACCCGAGCCCATGGTGAAGAAGTGGTGCAGCCACACCAGGAACGACAGCACACCGATCGCACAGGTGGCGTAGACCATACCCTTGTAACCGAACAGGGTCTTGCGCGAGAACGTGGCGATCACTTCAGAGAACACACCGAATGCCGGCAGCACCAGGATGTAGACCTCCGGGTGACCCCAGATCCAGATCAGGTTGATGTACAGCATGGCGTTGCCGCCACCATCGTTGGTGAAGAAGTGCGTCCCCAGGTAACGGTCCAGGGTCAGCAGCACCAGGGTGATGGTCAGCACCGGGAAGGCAGCAATGATCAGCAGGTTGGTGACCAGGGCGGTCCAGCTGAACACCGGCATGTGCATCAGCTTCATGCCCGGGCTACGCATCTTGAGGATGGTGATGAAGAAGTTGATGCCGCTCAGCGTGGTACCCAGGCCGGAGACCTGCAGCGCCCAGATGTAGTAATCCATACCGACGCTTGGACTGTATTCCAACCCTGACAAGGGTGGGAAAGCCAGCCAACCGGTCGCCGCGAACTCACCGATCCACAGCGAGATCATCATCAGGCCGCAGCCTGCGACGAACAGCCAGAAGCTCAGCGAGTTCAGGAACGGGAAGGCAACGTCGCGGGCACCGATCTGCAGCGGCACCACCAGGTTCATCAAACCGGTGATCAGCGGCATGGCCACGAAGAAGATCATGATCACGCCATGGGCGGTGAAGATCTGGTCGTAGTGGTGTGGCGGCAGATAGCCTTCGGCACCGCCAGCGGCAACCGCCTGCTGGGCACGCATCATGATCGCGTCGGAGAAGCCGCGCAGCAGCATCACGAACGCCACGATCAGGTACATCGCGCCGATCTTCTTGTGGTCCACCGAGGTGAACCACTCCTTCCACAGGTAGCCCCACAGCTTGAACTTGGTGACCGCGGCTACAACAGCCAGGCCGCCCAGCACCGCGCCGATGAGGGTGGTAAGCACGATCGGATCGTGCGGCAGTGAATCAAGAGAGAGTTTTCCAAGCATCGTCATTCTCCCGAGGCGCCATGGCCGGCATGTGCGGCTTCGGCGGGCTCGTTGGCAGTGTGACCGGCGTGGCCGTCAGCCGTGGCGGCAGCAGGCGCAGCGGCGGCAGGAGCCTCGTGGCTCATGGCGGCGTGGTCCATCGCGTCATGGCCCATCGCAGCGTGGTCCATGGCTTCGGCCTGCATCGCCTCGTGGCCAGCACCTTCGTGCGACATCTTCTTGCCATCGTGCTTCATGCCGAAGTGGTGGTTCTCACCGGCATGCTTGGCAATGATGGCGTCGAACAGGCCCTTCTCGGTGCTGCCGTAATAGGTCACCGGGTGCCAGTCGTGGTTCTGCTCGGTGGTGAGTTCGGTAAATGCCTTCTGGTCCATGACCTTGGCATCGCCGCGCACCTTGGCCAACCAGGCCTGGTATTCCTCGTTGCTCACCGCATGCGCGGTGAAATGCATCTTGCTGAAGCCTGCACCGCTGTAATGCGAGGAGCGGCCTTCATAGCTGCCGGCCTCGTTGGCGATCAGGTGCAGCTTGGTCTCCATGCCGGCCATCGAGTAGATCATGCTGCCCAGATGCGGAATGAAGAACGCATTCATCACCGTATCGGCGGTGATCTTGAAGTTCAGCGGGGCATCAACCGGGAAGGTCAGCTCGTTGACCACGGCGATGTTTTCTTCCGGGTAGACGAACAGCCACTTCCAGTCCAGCGAGATCGCTTCGATCACCACCGGCTTGGTATCGGACTCCAGCGGCTTGTACGGATCCAGCGCATGCGAAGAACGCCAGGTCAGTACGGCCAGGACCAGGATGATCATGCACGGGATCGACCAGACCACCACTTCGATGGCGGTGGAGTGAGACCAGTTGGGCTCGTAACGGGCCTTGGTGTTGGATGCGCGGTACTTCCACGCGAATACCAGCGTCAGCACGATCACTGGGATGACCACCAGCAGCATCAGCACCGTACAGGTGATCAGCAGCGTGAGTTCGTCCCGGGCGATCTGGCCCTTGGGGTCAAACAGGGCCCAGTCGCAGCCCGTCATCAAGACGGCCATAGCGACAATGAGGCCCGGACGCAAAAAGCGTCCAAGAGTTTTCAACGGAATCATCGGTCGATCCAATTGCGAGGGAGAGCCGCACCTGGCAAGCCCATACATGCAAACGCAAACAAGCGCCCGGGGATTGCCCACCGGGGAGACATGTAGGGGGTTGTCAGATTTCAGCCCCGCAATTTTAGGCCTTCACACACCACTTAAGAAAGGGATTGACAATGATTTCGCGCAGCAAAAGCGGGCAATCCCGTGCGACACGTTGTCGCACCTGCGCGCAGCGAGGGGCAGATACAGCAAAGCCCTGCGTTGTTCACAACGAAAGCGACTCATCGCCTTCGCGGCCTCCAGCATCCAGCAACTGCGACGGCAAAAGCCGGCCCCGAAGAGAATATCTGCCGATGCGATGAATGCGCGCAGCAACAG
>Ga0308158_10005512_pt1 | contig 10374 bp, 9 predicted proteins | sample PhyBR2_FD_201038 | JGI IMG/M metagenome (GOLD analysis project Ga0308158, IMG submission 201038) | Phyllosphere microbial communities from UC Gill Tract Community Farm, Albany, California, United States - DLSLB.R2 | ecosystem: Host-associated > Plants > Phyllosphere > Unclassified | place: USA... | reverse complement strand
CCCCGCGGGCCAGGTGACGATCCGCGACGTCGCAGGCCTGTACATCTACGACAACACGCTCATGGCCTCGGTGCTCACCGGCGCCGAGATCAAGGACTACCTGGAGTACTCCGCGAAGTACTTCCAGCAGGTCGCGCCGGGCGCCCCCGTGGATCCGGCGAGCTGGACGAACGCGCTGAACACGCCCGACTACAACTACGACCAGTTCTCGGGCGTGACGTACGACGTCGACATCGCACAGCCGCAGGGATCCCGGATCCAGAACCTCTCCTGGAACGGCGCGCCCGTCGATCCGGCCCAGAAGTTCGTCGTCGCGGTGAACAATTACCGGCAGTCGGGCGGCGGCGGCTTCCCGCACATCGCCACGGCCCCGGTCGTCTACAACGCCCAGGTCGCGATCCGCGAAGCGATCGTCGCCTACGCCACGGCGGCCGGCACGATCGATCCGAAGGACTTCCACGTCGTGAACTGGCAGCTCACGCGCGCCGGGACCCCGGTCTTCTGATCGACAGCGATGCTCCTCCGTCCCGGTCACCGGGACGGAGGGGCATCGTCGTTCCCGCCCTACTTCACCGTCGGCGGCGCCGGGATCGCGTAGCCGGACGGAGCGACGTTCGCATCCAGGGACTTCTTCCATGCGCCCGAGGAGATGTACTCCTTCAGCGCCATGCGCACCTGATCGAGCCGGTTGTCGCCCTGCTTCAACCCGACGCCGTAGTTCTCATCGGTGAAGCCCTTGCCGATCACGCGCAGCACGCCCTTGTACTCGGGGAGCGTAGCGAAACCGGCCAGGATGAGGTCGTCCGTCGACACGGCGTCCACGGTGCCTGCGGCCAGATCCCGCACGCACTCCGACCATGACGGCACCGTCACCACCGTGATCTTCCCGCGGTAGTGCGCCGTGAGGTAGTCGCTCGACGTGGTGCCGGCGGCCGCGCACACTTTCTTGCCGTCCAGGGTCTCCGGCCCGGTGATGGTGTCGTCGTTGCGGCGGATGAGCAGATCCTGATGCGCTACGAAGTACGGCCCGGCGAATGCGATCTGCTTCTCCCGGTCCGTAGTGATCGAGAACGTCGACACGACCATGTCGACCTTGCCCGAGGTCAGCGAGCTCACCCGCTCGGACTGCTCGATGCGCTGCCAGGTGATGTTCTTGGTCGGCACCCCGAGCTTGCCGGCGACGTAGTTCGCGGTGTCGATGTCGAAACCCGCATAGCCCGCGTCGGTCTTGAGACTCACGCCGGGAAGGTCGTCGGCGATGCCGATCGTGAGCGTCCCGGATCCGGTCGCGTTGTTGTCCCCGGTGTTCTGCGGGGTTGCTGACGAACAGCCGGCGACGAGCACCGATGCGGCAATGAGGCCGATCGCCGTGGCGGTGAGGCGGCGCATGTCACCGTCTCCCTTCGCTGGATCCGCCGGAGCCGTCGGGCGGACTCTTGTCGGGCTCGTCCAGGTTGTCCCACTCGTGCATCTCGACCTCGACCGGGCCGAGGTGGACGCCGTCCTCCTCGTCCTCGTCCTCGTCATCGCGGTCGTGCACGTCGAACTGCACGGTGCCGATGGCGGCGATCGATTCGGTGCGCGGGCCGGACTCCCGGGGCGGATAGCGCAGCCCCGCGTCGGTCCACTTGCTGAGCATCCGGCCGTCGGTGTGCGCGGCGACCCGCCCCTTCACGATCAGCCAGCCGAGTTCGAAGATCACCAGGAGCACCGGGATCCCGATCACCACCACGACGAAACCGGTCTTGTGCCAGAAGTACGGCGACGCCTGCCAGCCGGAGATCGCCATGCCGACGATCACGAACGCGAGGAAGCCCAGGCCGAGATAGCTCGTCCACGGGGTGCCCGGCGCGCGGAACGTGCTCGCCGGGAGCACTCCCCGGTCGGTGAGTCTTCGCAGCCGCAGCTGGCAGATGAAGATCGTGCCCCAGGTGAAGACGACAGCGATCGACGCCGCCTCCAGCGCGATCTCGAACGCGTCGGGGCTCACGGCGTTGAGGATGGATCCGAACACGTACACGACCGCGGTCATCACGATGCCCGCCCACGGGACGCCGGATCCGCTCATCTTCAGCGTGAAGCCCGGTGCCTGCTTCGCCATGCCGAGGCTGCGCAGAACGCGGCCGGTCGTGTACAGGCCGGAGTTCAGCGACGACATCGCCGCGACGATCAGGATCGCCTGGATCACATTGGCCATCCAGGGCATGCCCATCCGCCCGAACACCGTCACGAACGGGCTGATACCCGGGGTGAACTCGCTCGTCGGCAGGATGCAGACGAGCAGCAGCAGGGCGCCGCAGTAGAACACCGCGATCCGCACGATCACCGCGTTCACGGCCTTCGGCACCTCGCGCTTCGGGTCCTCCATCTCGCCGGCCGCGATGCCGACCATCTCGATCGCGGCGTAGGCGAAGACCACACCCGACATCACGATGATCGGACCGTACCAGGCGAAGTCGTTTCCGCTCGGCCAGAACCCGCCGGGGTTGGACCAGAGGTTCTGCACGCCGGCACGATGGCCGCCGACGTCGAAGCTGAACGCGACCACGATGATCCCGATGACGAGGAAGACGATGATCGCGGAGACCTTGAGCACGGACGCCCAGAACTCGAACTCTCCGAAGGCCTTCGCGGAGAGCAGGTTGACGACGAGCACGACGGCGAGGGCGATCAGCACCGTGGCCCAGGTGGGCATCTGCGGCCACCAGTACTGGATGTACAGGCCGACGGCGCTGAGTTCGGCGATGCCGGTGAGCGCCCAGTTGGTCCAGTACATCCAGCCCGTGTAGTAGGCCGCCTTCTCGCCGAAGAACTCGCGCATCCATGACACGAAGGCGCCGGAGGTGGTGCGGTAGAGCACGAGCTCGCCGAGCGAGCGCATGAGGAAGTAGGCGATCACGCCGACGAACGCGTAGCTGAGCACGAGTGCGGGCCCGTTGCTGTGCAGCCGGGATGCGGATCCCAGGAACAGGCCCGTCCCGATCGCACCGCCGATCGCGATCATCTGCACCTGGCGGCGGTTCAGGCTCTTCTTGTATCCGGCCTGCTCCGCGTCGTGCTCGGCGCCGTGGTCCTCGGCGTGCGTGAGATTCTCGGCATCGGTCTGCGACATGCGATCCCCCTGTCGTTCACCCGTGGTCACCGGTGGGGCGGGTCGAAGGACGACTCGGCGCATCGGCGCTGACGTGCAACGAGAATGGCACGGTTTCTGGACCGAGGGCAATGGACCCGCGGCGTGCCGCCGGACCGGTCGATGGACACTGCGCAAGAAAAGTTCCGCCGTGTTGTCGAAAAGCCTCTTCCTTGTTCGTGGCATCAGTGAGAGAAAGGAACTCATCATGAAGCTCACGATCAGCCTGCAGGTCACCCTGGACGGCGTCGCTCAGGCGAATGGCGGCAACAACGAGGAGATGGATCCGGGGTTCACACGCGGCGGCTGGGCGCTGCCGCTGAACGACGGCGACGCCGTGCAGTACATCCTCGAGACCTGGCAACGACCGGACGCCTTCCTGCTCGGCCGGAAGACCTACGGCCTGTTCGCGACCTACTGGGGCGCGCGCAGCGACGACGACGGATTCGGCCAGGCGATCAGCGCGAAGCCGAAGTACGTGGTGTCCAGCACCGTGACCGAACCGAGCTGGGAGCAGACCACGGTGATCTCGCGGGACGTCGCCGGACGGATCCGCGACCTCAAGGCGCAGCCGGGTGGCGAGCTGCTCGTGGTCGGCAGCACGGCGCTCGCCCGCTGGCTTCTCGAGAACGAGCTGGTGGACGAGCTGAACCTCATCCAGTTCCCGGTGATCGTCGGCGAAGGGGAGCGGCTGTTCCCGCAGAACGGCCTTGACTTCGGGCTCGAACTACAGGAGTCCACGGTGTTCGGCACCGGCATCGTCGCCCTCACCTACCGCGTGGGCGGCCGTCCCGAGTACGCCTGACCGAGAGGATCGACGACATGCAGTACCTGGTCAACGTCATCGACGATCGCAGCGAATCCGGCACCGCCGAGGAGGCGATCGCGATCGACGCGTTCAATGAGAAGCTGATCGCCGGCGGGCACTGGGTGTTCGCCGCCGGCCTGGCCGACCCGACCGCATCGACCGTCATCGACGGCCGCGGCGACGAGCCGGTGTTCACCGACGGCCCTTTCGCAGAGGCGAAGGAGTGGGCCGCGGGCCTCTGGGTCATCGAAGCCCCCGACCTCGATGTCGCTCTGGCTCTGATGACGGAGGGATCGAGGGCGTGCAACCGCCGTCTCGAGCTCCGTCCGATGCTCCCTCCGCCCGAGTGAGCGACGTCCGCGACGCGCTGACCCGCGCCCACCGCACGGAGTGGGCGCGGGTCGTCGCGACGCTCGCCAGGCGCTTCGGCAATCTGGACATCGCGGAGGATGCGGCTGCAGAAGCCTTCGCGACCGCGGCGGAGCACTGGCCGGCGGACGGTGTCCCGCCAGCGCCGGGAGCGTGGCTGACGACGACCGCGACGAGGAAGGCGATCGACCGGATCCGGCGCGAGAGCACACGCGATGCGCGACACAGGGAGGCGATGCTCGTGTACGACACCGAGACCGAACCGCTCGGCGCGATCGACGACGACCGGCTGCGGCTGATCTTCATCTGCTGTCATCCTGCACTGGCGATGCCGGCGCGGATCGCACTGACGCTGCGCCTGGTCGGCGGCCTGACAGTACCGGAGATCGCGAGCGCTTTTCTCGTGCAGGACACGACGATGGGCGCCCGCATCACCCGCGCCAAGTCCAAGATCGCCGCCAGCGGGATTCCGTATCGCGTGCCCGCGGCCCAGGACCTGCCCGTGCGCGTGTCGGGAGTGCTGGCCGTGCTGTTCCTGATCTTCAACGAGGGCTACCTGGCGTCGGGACCGGACACCGCGCCGGTGCGCGAGGAACTGACGGCCGAGGCCATCCGCCTGACCCGGCTGCTGAGAGAGCTGCTCCCGGACAACGGCGAGATCACCGGGCTGCTGGGGCTGATGCTGCTGATCGAGGCGCGTCGCAGGGCGCGGGTCTCGCCGTCGGGCGAACTGGTCCCGCTGGCCGAGCAGGACCGAGCCCTGTGGGACATGGCGCTCATCGCCGAGGGGCACGCCCTCGTTCGCGCGCGGTTGGCGTCCGGCCTCGCCCCGGGGCGCTATCAGCTGCTGGCCGCGATCAACGCGGTGCACACCGATGGCGACGCGACCGACTGGACGCAGGTCGTCGCACTCTACGACCAGCTGGTGCGGATCGACCCCTCGCCCATCGTGCGGCTCAGCCGGGCCATCGCGGTCGGCGAGTGCGATGGGCCCGAGCTGGGCCTCGCCCTGATCGACCGAGTCGGGGCAGAGCTCGAGGAGTATCCCCCGTTCCACGCAGCCCGTGCGCAATTGCTCAGACGACTCGACCGCGACGCTGAAACGCGTGAGGCGTACGACGCGGCGATCGCGCTGGCGGAGAACTCCGCCGAAGTCGCCTACCTGAAGCGTCAGCGGGCGGAACTCGGCTCCTGACCCGGGCTCGCGGCGCGGCATGCTGCACTCAGTGGGGGCCGAGGTGCGAGATGAGCTTGGGTCACGCGCCCCAGATCGGCGCGGTCGGCAGCGCCTGGGATGCCTGCGGCATGATGGAGGACGGCGATCCGCACGCGGATCGGAGAGCGAGGGCTGGGCCGATGAACGCAGACATCCTGCACCAGTGGGCGGCGGCCCGTGCCGAGGAGCTTCCCGGCGTCACCGTGGACCAGCCGTTCGGGCCGGAGGTCGACGTGTTCCGCGTGCGCGGCCTGATGTTCATGGCGCTGTCGCCCTCGACGTCCACCCGGGTCACGCTCAAATCGGCGCCGCCCGATGCCGAGGCGCTGCGCGCCACCTTCCCGGCGATCGTCCCCGGCTATCACATGAACAAAAGGCACTGGATCACGCTGCACTCCGACGGATCCCTCGAGCAGGATCTCGTCGAGGAACTCGTCACCGAGGCTTACCGCCTCGTCGTCGCGAAACTCCCCCGCGCGCGACGCCCTGTGGATCCGGAGATCTTCGGACGGGTGTGACCCGCAGCCCGGATGCAAGAAAACCCCCGACGGAGCGGGGGTTTCATCGTGCTGGGGTACCTGGACTCGAACCAAGAACAACGGTACCAGAAACCGCCGTGTTGCCAATTACACCATACCCCATGGGCGAAACCGGAGCCTCGCACCGAGAGTCAAGCTTACCCGAGCCTGGCTTCGGATCCAAACCGGAGCCGGATCCCGCGCGCGTCGGCGCGACGAGCCCTTGATCACGGCGGATCGACGCAGAAACAGCCGGCCTTACACCTGCACGACACGCCCGGATTGCGCGGGCCGGATCCAGCGGCTCAGGTCGAAACCCTGGTCCTCTGCGGTCGCGAGATACGACGCCTGGACGTCGTCGGCGATCGCGGGCTGCCGCGCCAGGAGCCAGAGGTAGGTGCGGTCCGGCGTGCCGACCAGCGCGTGCCGATAGTCGTCGTCGATGCGGAGCACCCAGTAGTCCGCGCGCGTGAACGGGATCCATCGCAATGCCTCCGGCAGGAAGCTCACCCGCAGACGACCCGGGTGCTGAGGGTCCGGCAGCGCCTGGCCGATGGCCTGCGCCGGCTCCCCCTTGTCGTCCAGGCAGCGGTTGTCCACGCGCACGGTGCCGTCGCCCTGCAAGGAGTATTCCGCGGTGACGTCGCGGGCGCCCTCGTCCTCGAAGCGCAGCGGCAGCCGCCCGATCTCGAACCACAGCCCCAGGTAGCGCGACAGCTCCAGGGCCCGAACCGACCTCACCTCGTCCATGCGACCTCCCACGTCTCGGTTCCGACCGAGCCTACGCGGAGGCACCGGAGCGTGTCAGCCCAGGAACTCGGCCAGGGAGCGCAGGCGGCGCAGGGTCTCGTCCTTGCCGAGCAGCTCCATGGATTCGAACAGCGGCGGCGAGATACGGCGGCCGGTCAGGGCGACCCGCGGCGGGCCGTAGGCGACGCGGGGCTTGAGGCCGAGCCCGTCCACGAGCGCCGCGGCAAGCGCGTCCTGGATCACGTCGGGCGTGAAGGTCTCGAGCGGCTCCAGCGCCGCGGCGGAGGCGGTCAGCACGTCGGCGGCGTTCACGGGGAGGCCCTTGAGCGCGTCCTCGTCGTACGACACTTGCTCGGCGAAGAGGAAGCCGAGCAGGCCCGGCACCTCGCCGAGCAGCTGCACGCGCTCCTGCACGAGCGGCGCGGCCCGGAACGCGAGCACGATCTGCTCATGAGTCGGCTCGCCACCGAACACGTCGGCGGCGGCGAGGTACGGCAGGATCCGCTCCGCGAAGTCCTTGCCTTCGAGCAGACGGATGTGGTCGCCGTTGATCGACTCGGCCTTCTTCTGGTCGAAGCGGGCCGGATTCGGATTCACGTTCACGATGTCGAACGCGGCCGTGAACTCCTCGAGCGAGAAGATGTCGCGGTCGGGGCCGATGGACCAGCCCAGCAGGGCGAGGTAGTTCAGCAGTCCCTCGTGGATGAACCCGCGATCGCGCTGCAGGAACAGGTCGGCCTGCGGGTCGCGCTTGCTCAGCTTCTTGTTGCCGGTCTCCCCCAGCACGAGCGGCATGTGCGCGAAGCGCGGCACGAACGTGGTCACTCCGGCGTCGATGAGCGCGCCGTAGAGCGCGAGCTGACGCGCGGTGGACGGCATCAGGTCTTCGCCGCGCAGCACGTGCGTGATGCCCATGAGCGCGTCGTCGACGGGGTTCACCAGCGTGTACAGCGGAGCGCCGTTCGGGCGCACGACCACGAAGTCGGGGAAGGATCCGGCCGGGAAGGTCACCTCGCCGCGAATGAGGTCGACGTAGGTGAGATCCTCGTCCGGAACACGCAGTCGCAGCGCGGGCTGACGACCCTCGGCCCGGAACGCGACCCTCTGCTCGTCGGTGAGGTCGCGATCGAAGTTGTCGTAGCCGAGCTGCTTGGCACGGCCGTTGGCCTCGTTGCGGGCGTCGATCTCCTCCGCGGTGGAGTAGCTCTCGTAGACGGACCCGGCCGCGACGAGCTTCTCGATCACCCCGCGGTAGATGTCGCCGCGCTCGGACTGACGGTACGGAGCGTGCGGACCGCCGACCTCCACACCCTCGTCCCAGTCGATCTTGAGCCACGTGAGCGCGTCGACGAGCTGCCGGAAGCTCTCCTCGCTGTCGCGCGCGGCATCCGTGTCCTCGATGCGGAACACGAGCTTGCCGCCGGTGTGCCGGGCGTACGCCCAGTTGTAGAGCGCGGTGCGGACCATGCCGACGTGCGGCAGACCGGTGGGCGACGGGCAGAAGCGGACGCGGACGTCGGCGCCGGAGGCCGTCGTGGTGCGGGGATCGGGAGTAGCCATAACCCTTCGATTCTAGGTGCGGGCGGCCCGTCTCCCGAGCAGAGTCCGGGGCCGGACGGAGAACACCCGCCCGGCCCCGGACCATGGACTCACTGCGCGACGAGCTGCGCCACGTAACCGGGCACCATGGGAGCGCCCCATCCGGTGGTCAGGTCGTAGCCGTCCGTCGTGGCGTAGCCGGGCACGGCGTTCGGGGTGAGCGAGCCGTCATCGGCGAGTGCCCACATCCGGTTGCTGTCGAGCACACCGCTCGGCGTCGTGCCGTAGGTCCGCGGCACGATGTCGTTGAACGCGGCCGAGTGGTCGAACGACCCGCTGTAGAGGGCCTTGTTCAGATCGCCGATCGGGGCCTTGCCCGCCGCGGCGCGCGCCTGGTTCGCGATGGCGGTCGCCGCGGCTGCCTGCGGAGAGGCCGCCGAGGTCCCTCCGTAGACGCCCCAGGCCGCCGGGCCCTCGGTGCTCGGGAAGTACGTGTGGTACACGAGCACACCACCGTTCACCGCAGCGTTCCACGCGATGTCCGGCACGCCGCGAGCGCCGCCCACGACCCCGGAGACGCCGTCCTGGTAGGCCGGCCGCGAGTAGATCGTGGACAGGCCGCCGCCGGTGCCGATCTGGAAGCCGCCCTCGTTCCATACGGGCTCGGTGTTCCCACCGGTGTTCCACGACCAGTACGCCGGGTTGCGGCTGCCGTCGGCGAGGTACGGCACGTCCTGGGTGGGGTTCCACGTCCAGCCGTCCTGCACCTGCGTGCCGCCGACCGAGGTCACGTACGGGGAGACGTTCGGGTAGCTCACCTCAGGGGTGGATCCGACGGTGCCGGCGCGGTGCGAGCGCACGTAGCCGGTGGATCCGTCGTCGCCGGAGGAGGCGAAGAACGTGTCACCCTTCGCGAGGCCGCGCTGGAAGGTCTGATCGAACCGGGCGAACTGCGTCTTCGCCGCGGAGGCGGATCCGAACGTCTGCTCGTCCGTGCCGAACGACATCGAGAACACGGTCCCGGACGGATACTTCTGGATCGCCCAGTCGATCGCCTTCATCAGGTTGGGCACGCCCTGCACGCCCTGCGTCTCGGCGGGCGGCGTGGCCAGCAGCACGATGTGCGCCTTGGGAGCCATCGCGTACGCCCACTGCACGTCGAGGTTGGCCTCCCCCGCCCAGCCTGCGGCCGAGTTCGGGCCGGACTGGCCGACGCCCTTGCCGGTCGGGTTCTTGTAGTCGGGCATGCCGAGTGGAGCGACGGATTCGAAGTCGGGCGCGGGCCCGCCGAAGGTCTGCGCGAAGAAGTTCAGATCGTCCGCGGCCGTCGGGCTGCCGTAGGCGTCGACGAGCACGATCGTCTGCCCGGCGCCGTCGTTGCTGCTGGCGAGCGGGCCGAGGCCGTAGTGCGCGCGCAGCTGATCAGGCGTGTAGCAGTGGATCGTGGTGGAGACGCGGTTGTCCGGAGCGGGGCGCTGGCAGGCGATCGCAGCCCCGTCGGCATCGGCCTGGGAGGTGAACGCGCTGTCCGGCGCCTGCGCGGCGAAGGGCACCACGGTTGCCGCAGCCGGTGGCGGGGACGAGACCGGGGCGAGGGCGAGAGCGGTCGCTCCAGCCATAGCGGAGACGCCGAGTGCGGCGAAGAGGGTCCTGGTACGTGACATGCCAACCTCCCTGTTGACGGATCACCCGAGCCGCCGGGTCAGCGACGCGGGCCGCCCACGACGCTACACCTGGGTCAGCGATCTGATACCGGATATTCAGCGCTCTCATAAGGTCGGATCTCGCCGCGACCCCGCGATCGCCGCGACCTGCTCGAGCGGCAGCTGTCCGGGCGGCCCCTCATCGCTTGCCGAGGGGCGACAGCACGACGATCGCGGCGACCACGACCAGCGCCGCGATAGCGAGCCCCGCGTACGAGAACTGCTGCAGGATCACGCCCGCCAGCACCGCACCGCCGGCGGCGCTCAGGCTCATCAGCGAGTCGCTGCGGCCCTGGCGCCGCGTGCGCAGGGCGGGCGCGGAGGCCTCGGTGAGCAGAGCC
>Ga0308158_10005510_pt1 | contig 10378 bp, 10 predicted proteins | sample PhyBR2_FD_201038 | JGI IMG/M metagenome (GOLD analysis project Ga0308158, IMG submission 201038) | Phyllosphere microbial communities from UC Gill Tract Community Farm, Albany, California, United States - DLSLB.R2 | ecosystem: Host-associated > Plants > Phyllosphere > Unclassified | place: USA... | reverse complement strand
GGACGCATAGTAACTCCTGTTTGTATCTGAGCATACCTGTGAGCTTATATCACAAATCATAGACAATAAATCGATTGTGGCTGCATGTCGCATTCTTTAGCTATCCACCCTATTTAGGGGATAAAGCGCCGCAGGAATCCATTATATCGTTCGATAGGTATTCACGCAGTCTCTTTAGCCTCTCTTAATACGCAAGCAGGGAGGAACTGCAATGCAGCAAAAATCTCACGAAATAACGGCAGTTGAAAAGTCGGCGATATCGAAAATTTCGATCCGGCTGGTTCCGTTTATCGCGCTGATGTTCTTTATCAACTTCCTGGATCGCACCGCAATTTCCTTTGCCGGTCCGAACGGGATGACCGCCGATCTTGCGCTGACAGCAGCGCAATTCGGTTTTGCCGCCGGTATTTTCTTTGTCGGCTATATCATTCTCGAAGTCCCGAGCAATCTTGCGTTGCACAAGTTTGGCGCGCGCAAATGGCTTGCCCGCATCATGGTGACGTGGGGCATTGTCGCGATCTTGTTCACATGGGTTTCAAGCGCGACCGAGCTTTACATCCTTCGCTTCCTGCTTGGTGTTGCTGAAGCTGGCTTCTTCCCCGGCGCAATCCTGTTCCTGTCGACCTGGGTGCCTTCGCGTCACCGCAACAAGATCCTCGCGCTGTTCTATCTTGCACAGCCGTTGACGACTGTGATCGGCGCACCGCTTGCCGCGCAGTTGATCGACATGCATGGCGCTTTCGGCCTTGAAGGCTGGCGCATCATGTTCTTCGGCGTTGCCGCTCCTGCCATCATCGTCGGCATCATCACATGGTTCTATCTGCCTGATACGCCAAACGACGCCAAGTGGCTGAACAAGGATGAACGCGACTGGCTGAACGGTGCGCTCGCTCAGGAAGAGAAGATCAAGCAAAAAGCGCATGGCGGTCACAAGAGTGGTCTCGCTCTCGCAGACAAGCGCGTCTGGCTCCTGTCCATCGTCTATTTCGGCCTGATTTACGGCCTTTATGCCCTTGCGTTCTTCCTGCCGACCATCATTGGTGGCTTTGAGCAACAGTTCAATACGAAGTTCGATGTGTTCGATAAGGGCCTGATTACCGCAATCCCATATCTGCCAGCCGCATTCGCTCTCTATTTCTGGAGCCGCGATGCAGCCAAACGCGGCGTGCGCCCGTGGCATATTGGCATTCCGGCACTCGTGGGTGCGATTGCAATCCCGGCGGCACTCTTCATGCCAACGCCTGCAACCACGATCCTGATGATCACCCTGACTGCCTGTGCGATCTTCTCGGCTCTGCCTAATTTCTGGGCTATTCCGTCTCGCTTCCTGAGCGGCACGGCAGCTGCTGCAGGTATTGCGCTCATCAATACGATCGGCAACATTGCAGGCTTTGCAGCCCCGTATATCACCGGTCTCGTCAAGGATTGGACCGGTCTTTATGAAATGCCGATGTTCATCGTTGGTGCGGTCATGCTGGTGTCCTCATTGCTTGCTTTCTCGCTGACCGGTCGCCTCAAAGACCCAACAGAGCTGCAGCAGAACAAATAATCTGCTTCAAAACAAAAAGCCGCGCTGTGTTCCAGCGCGGCTTTTCCATGTCCAAAACTCTATGGTGGCTACTTCACCTGAAGCGACTTGTATCCGTTATATTTGAACGGCTCCATGCCTTCACGGGCAAGTTCGTCAGCGCGTTCATTCTCCGGATGGCCAGCATGACCCTTGACCCAGTGCCACGTCACCTTATGCGGCTTGCGCGCCTCATCCAGCGCCTGCCACAGCTCGGCGTTCTTCACAGGCTTCTTGGCTGCTGTTTTCCAGCCATTGCGCTTCCAGCCCTCAATCCAGCCCGAAATACCATCCCGCACATAGACACTGTCGGTGTAAAGATCGACTTCACATGGCTCTTTCAACGCCGATAGCGCTGAAATTGCTGCCATCAGCTCCATGCGGTTGTTCGTGGTATCGGCTTCGCCACCCTTCAGCTCTTTCACATGACCATTCCAACGCACGATAGCGCCCCACCCGCCAGGGCCGGGGTTGCCCGAGCAAGCGCCGTCAGTGAAAGCCTCGATATGCTTCACGCGGCAGCTCCCGCCAATTCAAGCCCATATTCCGTCGCCGACGTGACCTGGCGGTGAAAGCGCATCCGGCGCACATATTCCATCGGATCTTTTTTCATCACGAAACTGCCATCAGGAACAGTCAGCCAATCATAGAGACGGGTCAGCATGAAGCGGACCGCAGCGCCACGGGCCAAAACCGGCAGAGCATCAATTTCAGCAGCCGAAAGCGGACGCACGGAATTATAACCGCGCAGGAATGCAGCGCCCTTGGTAAGATTGAAGGAGAAATCTTTTTCAAAACACCAAGCATTGAGGCAGACTGCCACGTCATAGGCGAGAATGTCCGTGCAGGCGAAATAGAAATCGATGAAGCCCGACAGCCGATCACCGAGGAAAAATACATTATCCGGGAAGAGATCGGCATGAATGACGCCTTCCGGCAATCCGACCGGCCAGTTCTTTTCCAGATAATCGAGATCGGCTTCGGCTTCTGAAACCAGCCCCTGTTCAACGCCATCAGCGCGAGCCTTTGACAAGTCCCACAACGGACGCCAATCCGGCAATGTCAGGCCATTGCGGCGGCGCATGGTGAAATCTTCACCCGCCAGATGCATTTCAGCCAGCCCACGACCAACTTCTTCACAATGACCAACCGTGGGTTTGCGCATCCACATGCCTTCAAGAAAGGTCACGATAGCTGCCGGACGACCCGCAAGCTCACCGATCATTACACCATCACGGCGCACCACCGGCTGAGGGCACTCCAGGCCCCGCTTGGAAAGATGGAGCATCAAATCGAGGAAAAACGGCAGATCATCGCGATTAACGCGCTTCTCATAGAGCGTAAGAATGAAAGAGCCTATCGTGGTGTGCAGAAGATAGTTGGTGTTCTCCACCCCTTCTGCAATGCCCTTATATGAGGTCAGAGCACCGATGTCATATTGTTCAAGAAAAGCACCAAGCTCGATTTCATTGATATCTGTATAGACGGCCATGCCGTTTACTTCCCCATATTCACTACGCGCATATTACCCAAGAACCGCTATACACTTTTCGGGATGCGCTTGTTTCCGTCGCGCATCTTATCCGAAAACCGTTGCACACTTTTCGGGATGCGCTTGTTTCTATCGCGCATCTTATCCGAAAACCGTTATACACTTTTCGGGATGCGCTCTAACTTAGGAATACCGACAACCCGGTTTTCACCGTTGACGAATGCCATATCCTGCACCGTCAGCTCCACATCGCGGATTTCACGATTCACGAGGAAATTCTCGGTTTCAATTATCGTTTCTGCCAGTTCGATTTTGACAGTGAAGCGCGCCTTGAAGGCATCCATGATCTCATCAACGATGATTTCGGGTGCAGACGCGCCCGCCGAAAGGCCAACCACTGAAATATCGCCGACTTTGTCCCATTCAATATCGCTTGCACGCTGAACGAGCATCGACATGCCCGCGCCAGCTTTTTCGGCCACCTCGACAAGGCGCTTGGAATTGGATGAATTGGGAGCGCCCACGATGAGGAAGAGATCACAACCGGGCGCGGCTGCGCGCACCGCATCCTGACGGTTAGTCGTGGCGTAGCAGATGGATTCCGCAGCCGGTGCCGTCAGATTTGGAAAGCGCTGCTGCAATTCTTCGATAATGCCCGCAGTGTCATCGACCGAAAGCGTCGTCTGCGTAACGAAACCGAGATTATCAGGATCGGCAAACTCGATCTTGCGCGCGTCTTCAACCGTCTCAATGAGCGTTACCGTACCATCCGGCAATTGCCCCATCGTACCGATCACTTCGGGATGGCCGGAGTGGCCAATCAGGATCACATGACGGCCAAGGCGCTGATGGCGCATCGCCTGCTTGTGAACCTTGGAAACCAATGGACAGGTCGCATCGAGGTAAAAAAGGTTCTTGGCTTCTGCATCAGCAGGCACCGACTTCGGCACGCCATGGGCAGAGAAGACCACCGGCTGATCGCGATGCTCCGCCGGAATCTCATCGAGCTCTTCAACAAAAATTGCGCCGCGTGACTGCAAGCCTTCAACGACATAACGATTGTGCACGATTTCGTGGCGCACATAGACCGGGGCACCATATTTCTTCAATGCCAGCACGACGATCTGGATCGCCCGGTCAACGCCTGCGCAAAAGCCGCGCGGGCCGCAAAGGCGGATTTCCAGAGGGGGGCGTGTATCAGTCATGAATCGTGCTCGCTGGGTTCGGCGTGAGGCGCGAATAGTTATATAGGGCCGGAGTTGGGCTGCAACGAGACCTTTGTCAACCCTTATCCATCTTTCGATAACGCCAGAACCACGTCCCGACAACCCCTAACAGCGCCAAAGCAAGCCCATACCACGTGACGGCATATTGCAGATGATTGTTTGGAAAATCGATGATCGTAACCCCGCCAATCGGCAAGCCGCCAAAATTTGGTTTGTTATCTGCGTCGATAAAGAACGGAACCGCATCGTCAAGCGAAGGAACATCGGCACTTTCGGCCATGGCCGACCAATCCTTCCAATAGAAGATATTCTTGGCAATATCGTTGTCTGGAACGAAATAGCCCGGTTTGGCGCTTAGCGGATCGCGAGCCAGTCCCGTCACTGTCACCGGGCCATCCAATTGTCCATCGAGGCGAGTTTCAGCATCCTTTTTCTCGTAAGGCACAAACCCACGATTAACGAGCACAAACCGGCCATCTTCGAGCATCAGCGGCGTGTAGATATTGAAGCCCGGCTTGCCGTCATAGGTCGAAAGAAAATGCCGCTCGCCCTGATGCATGAAGGTGCCCGAAACCGTCACTGGCCGGTATTCGACCGTTCCCTCATCGCGATAGATTTTTTCCATCTCGGCCAAAGGAAGCGGAGCTTCATGGACCCGCTCTTGCGTGGTAGCAAGCAGCGTTTCTTTCCATTGCAGCCGCTCAACCTGCCATGTTCCCAGCGCGAGCAGGATCACAAACGCGATAAGGGATGCAATCAGGATTCCCCATGGAAAGCGGTGCCGCTTTTGTGTTTGGGTCATTTGCCGTCATCCAGACGTCCCTGAGACGCCTTGTTGCGATATTGCATATTGATCAGAATACCCTTGATGCTGCGCATGGCAACAAGACTTAAGATGATGGCCAGAGGCACCCACAAGATGAAATGAACCCAGAGCGGCGGTCCGTAATTGACCTCCATCCACAAGGCCGCGCCAACCACGATAAAACCGATGATGAGAATGACGAATGCGGCCGGACCATCGCCAGAATCGGCAAAGGAATAATCCAGCCCGCACGCTCGGCATTTCGGGGCAACTGTCAGAAAGCCATTGAACAGCTTCCCCTCGCCACAGCGAGGACAATGTCCAGTGATCCCGCTTTTGACCGGATCGACCGGCGGATAAAGATTATGATCCGACATTGCGTGCTCCTAACGCATCGTGCTTTGTGCATCCGAAGGACGGACGGCGCTTTAGAGCATTTCCTGTTTAAGATGAATCGTTAGAAATGCTCTATCTATTTGTTTTAACGCGCATCTTGCTCCGAAAACCGTTTCACACTTTTCGGGATGCGCTCTAGCGCGTCTTCGCCTTAAAAGAAAAAGCGGCCATGTTTCCAGGGCCGCTCTGCAATCATATCAGCCGATAAATCAGCCGCCGTGCATTGGTGCGCCCCAACCGCCCCACACATAGATCGTGAAGAACAGGAACAGCCAGACAACGTCCACGAAGTGCCAATACCATGCAGCCGCTTCAAAGCCGAAATGACGTTCAGGTGTGAAATCGCCACCCATCGAACGGAACAGGATAACCAGAAGGAAGATCGTTCCGATGATAACGTGGAAGCCGTGGAAGCCGGTTGCCATGAAGAAGGTCGCGCCATAGATCGAGTCTTTGAACTCGAACGGTGCGTGGATATATTCATAGGCCTGCACGAATGAGAACAGCACGCCCAACGCAACCGTCAGCGCGAGGCCTGTGATCATGCCTTTGCGATCTTTATGCAGCAATGCATGATGCGCCCAGGTCAACGTTGTGCCCGACAGCAGCAGGATAACGGTGTTGTAGAGCGGCAGATGCAGCGGATCGAGCACCTCAATGCCCTTCGGAGGCCACTGACCACCCGTGAATTGAGCACGCGCAACCTGATGCACTTCGTTCGGGAAAAGGCTCGCATCGAAGAACGCCCAGAACCATGCTGCGAAGAACATGACTTCCGAGGCAATGAACATGATCATGCCATAGCGCAGATGCAGCGACACGACGCGCGTGTGATGGCCTTCGTGACCTTCCTTGATGGTGTCTGCCCACCAAGCGTACATGCAGTAAAGAACGATTGCGAGGCCGATGAAGAAAATCCATGGCGTAACAATGTTCAACCCGAAGAACTTGAGTTCACCGGAGTTGATATAACGCATCCACGCGATACCGCCGACGGCAAGCACGAATGCACCTACCGAACTCAGGAACGGCCAGGGGCTCGGCGCTATGATGTGATAATCGTGATTCTTCTCGTGAACGTCCGCCATGTCTCTCCCCAAGGCTCCTCTCTGTGCCTACATACCTGAGTTCATTGAGAACATCAGGCAATTCCCTTTTCATTACAACAATAGAGCGGCTTAGCTCTTTTGTCTTTGCGGCATTGTGTGCCGCGTCATTCTCAATGTTCAGCTTCCGTTACTACCCGTTGGCGCCACCTTTGCATTCGCAACAGGCTTTGGCTTATCAATCGGGAAGAACGTGTAGGACAACGTGATCGTCTTCACGTCTTTCAGATCCGGATCATTGACGATCTCTGGATCAACGAAGAAAACAACCGGCATTTCCATGTCTTCACCTGGTTGCAACGTCGTATCGGTGAAGCAGAAACACTCGACCTTGTTAAAATAAGCGCCGGCACGACCTGGAGCAACATTGAAACTCGCACGGCCATAAGTTGGCTCATCAAAGAGGTTGCGCGCTTCATACTTGATCATGGTGGTTTCGCCGATCCGCACGGTCACTTCGCGCTCGACCGGTTTGAAATCCCAAGGCAGGCCATTGGCCGTATTGGCGTCGAACCGAACCTTCATCGTCTTGTCGAGAATGGTATCGGAATATTGCTCGACGCGCTGCGTTGTGCCGCCATAACCGGTCACCTGACAGAAAATACGATAAAGCGGTACGGAGGCATAGGCTGCGCCAATCATGCAGAGAAAGAAAGACAGGCACGCGATCGCAACCGTACGATTGGAGCGATTGAGGCGTTTCTGCTTTTCGTCAACCTTCTGCTGATCTGCCATTCTATCCTCCCACCTCGAACTCTTTATCAGTCCACTCGCCGCGGTTCCAGTTAAGATTGAACAGTTGGAACTGCTCTATCTATTTGTTTTAAGCATCATCCTGCACAAAACCGGATCCCACTTTTGCCGGAAATGCCAGAGCGTGTCGCGTTTAATCGCACCCGTGGCGCTCGCTCCAGATTCTTTTAATTGTCATATGTTCGCGAACGTTAAAGGAATCCATTTAACTGCGACATGCTTTAGAGTGGACGCACCAGAACATTCGCTCCCAGCTTGGCCATTGTGCCCACGTAAACGAGGACGACGAACAGAGCCAAAGCGATAGCAAGGCCCCAGGAACGGTTGCGCTGAGCTTTTCGCTGCTGCGCAGTCGGTGTAACCAGTTCCAGTTCCTCGCTATGCGGCTTCTGTACGGAATTATCCATCAAATCACTCCAAAGGCTGTCAGCAGCCGGATCGCCAGTGCTTCCACGAGCAGAACCGCAAACACTGCCGACAAGTAAATCAGCGAGAAGCGGAACAGCTTACGCGCTGCAAGCAGCATCTGCGTATGGCTTTCCGCAACCCACATGCGCCATGCATAATAGACGAATGCCAGACCGAGCAGCGTGGAAATCACACCATAAGTAATGCCAGCAAAGCCCATTATGGAAGGCAGAACACCAACCGGCGCCATGATCACCGCATAGAACATCGCCTGTCGGCGGGTCGACAATTCGCCCTTCACATTCGGCATCATCGGAATGCGCGCAGCTTCGTAATCATTGCTCGAAAACAATGATAATGCCCAGAAGTGCGGCGGGGTCCACAGGAAGATGATCATGAACAGAACCACACTGTCCCATGTGATCTCGCCCGTTGCCGCAGCCCAGCCGATCATCGGCGGGAAAGCGCCAGCCGCACCGCCAATCACGATGTTCTGCGGGGTCGAGCGCTTGAGCCACATCGTATAGATGACAGCATAGAAGAAAATGGTGAAGGCAAGAAGGGCAGCGGAGAGCCAGTTGACCATCAAGCCAAGCGTGATAACCGAAAAGGCCGACAGCGTCAGACCGAAAGCCAAGACCTGATTGGGCGCAATCAAGCCAGCAGGAATCGGGCGATTGCGCGTGCGCTTCATTATCACATCAATATCGGCATCGTACCACATATTGAGTGCGCCGGACGCGCCAGCACCAACCGCGATGCAGAGAATGCTGATCGCGGCCAGAACCGGGTTCATATGGCCAGGTGCAAGCACCAGACCAACAAGCCCGGTGAACACGACCAGCGACATGACACGCGGCTTCAGCAGGACGAGATAATCCCGTGCAGTCGCCTCTGAAAGAGCGAATGCATCGTCGGAAACCGTGTTTTTTTCCACCAGAGACATTAACTTCTACAACCTCGAATTCACCGGGCCGATGCTGCGCCCTGCCCTGAGCGCACACCAGCAATCCAATACGACTTACCTCCCGGAGATACATTCACTCCGGTGGGAAGCGTCGTTCTCGAACGTCAACCGGCTACGGACGGATATGAATGCCGCCCGCACATATCATAGTTTTGTTCAAGGGCGAACCCCTTTCCGGCGCTCGCCCTTTGCACAATTACTTTATACGCGGCAGTTGTTCCCACTGGTGGAACGGCGGAGGCGAAGACAGTTGCCATTCCAGCGTCGTTGCACCTTCACCCCATGGGTTTGCACCCGCTTCACGCTTCTTCGCGAATGCCTCGAAGACATTGTAGAGGAAGATCAGCACGGCGAAGCCCGAAATGTAGGAGCCGTAAGACGACACCATGTTCCAGCCTGCATAGGCATCCGGATAGTCGATATAGCGACGCGGCATACCGGCGAGACCGAGGAAGTGCTGCGGGAAGAAGACGAGATTGACGCCAACGAAAGTGACCCAGAAGTGCAGCTTCGCGGTGAATTCGTCATACATATAGCCGCTCATCTTCGGGAACCAGTAATACCAGCCTGCGAAGATCGCAAACACCGCACCCAATGACAGAACGTAATGGAAGTGTGCCACGACGTAATAGGTGTCATGCAGCGCGCGGTCGAGACCGGCATTGGCGAGCTGGACCCCCGTAACACCCCCAACGGTGAACAGGAAGATGAAGCCAATCGCCCAGAGCATCGGCGCGCGGAAGGTCAGAGACCCGCCCCACATCGTCGCAATCCATGAGAAGATCTTGATACCCGTCGGAACCGCGATAACCATCGTCGCAAAAACGAAGTAGCGCTGCGTGTCGAGCGACAGACCGACCGTGTACATATGGTGCGCCCAAACAACGAAGCCGACAACACCAATGGCAACCATCGCATAAGCCATGCCGAGGTAACCGAAGATAGGCTTGCGCGAGAAGGTCGAAATGATGTGGCTGACAATGCCGAAGCCCGGCAGGATCAGAATATACACTTCAGGATGACCGAAGAACCAGAACAGGTGCTGGTAGAGGATCGGATCACCGCCACCATCTGGCGAGAAGAAGGTCGTGCCGAAGTTACGATCGGTGAGCAGCATGGTGATGCCACCAGCCAGAACCGGAAGCGACAAAAGCAGCAGAAACGCCGTTACAAGCACAGCCCAGGCGAAGAGCGGCATCTTGTGCAGCGTCATGCCCGGAGCGCGCATGTTGAGGATCGTCGTGATGAAGTTGATCGCGCCGAGAATCGACGACGCACCTGAAATGTGCAGCGCCAGAATGGCGAAATCCACTGCCGGTCCAGGCTGACCGGATGTCGAAAGCGGCGGATAAAGCGTCCAGCCACCACCTGGTCCCCAACCACCAGCCGGACCTGGCATGAACAGCGAGATCAGGAGAAGTGTGAGTGCTGGCGGCAGAAGCCAGAACGAAATATTGTTCATACGCGGGAACGCCATATCAGGCGCTCCGATCATCAGTGGGATCATCCAGTTGGCGAAACCACCGATCAACGCTGGCATGACCATGAAGAAGATCATGACCAGAGCGTGCGCCGAGGTGAACACGTTGAACATATGCTTGCCAGCATCAAGGGCCGCATCGCCCTCAACGCCATAAACCATTTGCGCCAGACCATGG
>Ga0308158_10005509_pt1 | contig 10378 bp, 9 predicted proteins | sample PhyBR2_FD_201038 | JGI IMG/M metagenome (GOLD analysis project Ga0308158, IMG submission 201038) | Phyllosphere microbial communities from UC Gill Tract Community Farm, Albany, California, United States - DLSLB.R2 | ecosystem: Host-associated > Plants > Phyllosphere > Unclassified | place: USA... | reverse complement strand
ACGTCGCCGCCCTTGCGGAATACGGCGGACATGATGCGGGTCAGCGCCACGATCCACTGGAAGTGCTCCATCGACTTGGAGTTGATGAAGATCTCGAACGGACGGCGCAGTTCGTGCTCGGTGCCCTGGTTGAGCACGATGTCGTTGATGGTCACGTAGAAGGCGTGCTCCACCAGCGGCGATTTGATCTTGTAGGTGCTGCCGATCAGCACTTCCGGGCGCTCGATGCGCTCGTGCATGTGCACGATGTTGTCGGCCGGGGACTCGTCCAGGGCCACTGCCACCGGGGCCTTGGCCGCTGCTGCTTCACGGGCCTTGTCGTCCGGGGTGATGACGGAATAGCCCTTGATTTTCTTGTCGATCTTGACGGCCATGGTGCGAGTCCTGGTTATGCGTTGCTATACGGATTGGCAGCAACCCCGTCCCGAAGGACGGGGTGCGCGGTGCGGCTTACTTGCGGGTGGCCTTCTTGGCGGCCTTCTTCACTGCGGTAGCCTTTTTGGCAACCGCCTTCTTTGCGGTAGCGGCCTTCTTGGCCACGGTCTTCTTGGCCACGGCAACCTTCTTGGCAGCGGTCTTCTTGCTGACGGCTACTTTCCTGGCGACCTTCTTTTCAGTGGCCTTCACCGTCTTCTTGACGGCGGCAACCTTCTTGGCAGCCTTCTTTTCGACCTTCTTCACTGCCTTCTTGGCAGCGGTGGTCTTCTTGACGACGGCCTTGGCAATCTTCTTCTCGGTGGCCTTCACCGACTTCTTGGCGGCAGCAGCCTTCTTGCTGACGGCCTTGGCGACCTTCTTCTCGGCAGCCTTCACCGTCTTCTTGGCCGAGGCGACCTTGCTGGCGGCCTTCTTCTCGACCTTGGCGATGGCCTTCTTGGTGGCCGCACGCTTGCCGGCACCCTTCTTCTTCAGCTCGGTGGCTTCAGCCTGGGCGTTGGCCTTGGCGGCCTCCAGCTTCTGGCGCACGGAAGCGACCTTCTTCTTCACTTCCTTCTTGGCGGCGGCCGCTTTCTTGGCGACGACCTTTTCAGCCTTCTTGACGGCCTTTTCAGCCTTCTTCACTGCCTTCTTGACCTTGGCCACCTGCTTCTTGGCGCCGGCCTCGACCTTGTGCGCGCCGGTCTTGACGGCGGCCACGGCATCGCTGGCGGTCACGGCCAGGGTCTCGCCGACGTTGGCTGCGGTTTCTTTCACGTTCTCGGCAACCTGGGTTACGGTCGCGGTCACACCATTACCATTGCTCATATAGCCCTCCTCAGGGCATCGGGTCTTTTAACGTTGGCGATGCTATATCGAAGCCGATGCAACGTGAAACAAACGCGCAACAACCCGGTGGCGGTGAGACCACCGTCATGCCCTCCCAGCGCGCGGCCGGGAGGGCGATGAAGGCACTCAGAACTTGCCGTAGTAGCCTTCCTTGAGGGCGTCGAACAGGTTGGCGGCGGTGTGCATCTCGCCGTCGTACTCGATCTGTTCGTTGCCCTTGACCTCCACCACCTGGCCGTCTTCCAGCTCGAAGCGGTAGGTGGTGTTCTCCAGGTCCGCTTCCTTGACCAGCACGCCCTGGAAGGCGGCCGGGTTGAAGCGGAAGGTGGTGCAGCCCTTCAGGCCCTGCTCGTGGGCGTAGCGGTAGATGTCCTTGAACTGCTCGTACGGGTAATCGGTCGGTACGTTGGCGGTCTTGGAGATGGAACTATCCACCCACTTCTGCGCGGCGGCCTGCACGTCCACGTGTTCCTTGGGCGAGATGTCGTCGGCGCTGATGAAGTACTCCGGCAGCTGGGCGTCGGCCTCGTCGGAGAACGGCATGGCCTTGGCGTTGACCAGCTGGCGGTAGGCCAGCAGCTCGAACGAGAACACGTCCACCTTTTCCTTGGACTTCTTGCCTTCGCGGATCACGTTGCGGCTGTAGTGGTGCGCGAACGAGGGCTCGATGCCATTGGAAGCGTTGTTGGCCAGCGACAGGCTGATGGTGCCGGTCGGGGCGATGGAGCTGTGGTGGGTGAAGCGCGAACCGACCGTGGCCAGTTCTTCCACCAGCTCCGGGGCCACCGTGGCCACGCGCTGCATGTAGCGGCTGTAGCGGGCGTGCAGCACCTTGCCGGCGATCTTCTGGCCGACCTTCCAGCCGTCCTTCTTCATTTCCGGGCGCTGGCGCAGCATGGCGGCGGTGACCGGGAACTGTTCTTCCATGATCGGGGCAGCGCCCTTCTCACGGGCCAGTTCCAGGCCGGTTTCCCAGCCGGCCACGGCCATGTCACGGGCGATGGCTTCGGTGAACTCGCAGGACTCGGTGCTGCCGTACTTCATCTTCAGCATGGTCATGGTGCTGCCCAGGCCGAGGAAACCCATGCCGTGGCGGCGCTTGCGCATGATCTCGTTGCGCTGCTGTTCCAGCGGCAGGCCGTTCACTTCGACCACGTTGTCGAGCATGCGGGTGAACACGCGCACCACTTCCTTGTACTCGTCCCAGTCGAACGAGGCCTTGTCGGTGAACGGGTCGCGCACGAACTTGGTCAGGTTCACCGAGCCCAGCAGGCAGGCGCCGTAGGGCGGCAGCGGCTGCTCGCCGCAGGGGTTGGTGGCGCGGATGTTCTCGCACCACCAGTTGTTGTTCATCTCGTTGACGCGGTCGATCAGGATGAAACCCGGCTCGGCATAGTCATAGGTGGAGACCATGATCATGTCCCACAGGTGACGGGCACGGATGTGGCCGTACACCTTGCAGGCCACCAGGCCGTCATCGCGGACGATGTAGTTTTCGTGGGTCGGCCACTCGCGCCAGACCACGTCGGTGGCGTTCTGGTCGACTTCGGCCTGTTCCTTGGTGTTGATCGGGAACACCAACTGCCAGTCGGCATCGTTGTTGACCGCGTCCATGAAGCCGTCGGTGATCAGCAGCGACAGGTTGAACTGGCGCAGGCGGCCGTCCTCGCGCTTGGCGCGGATGAAGTCCTTCACGTCCGGGTGCGACACGTCGAAGGTGCCCATCTGCGCGCCACGACGGCCACCGGCCGAGGACACGGTGAAGCACATCTTGTCGTAGATATCCATGAAGGACATCGGCCCGGAGGTGTAGGCGCCAGCGCCGGCAACGAAGGCACCGCGCGGACGCAGGGTGCTGAACTCGTAGCCGATGCCGCAGCCGGCCTTCAGGGTGAGGCCGGCTTCGTGGACCTTCTCCAGGATGCCGTCCATCGAGTCGGTGATGGTGCCCGACACGGTGCAGTTGATGGTGCTGGTGGCCGGCTTGTGCTGCTGCGCGCCGGCATTGGAGGTGATGCGGCCGGCCGGGATCGCGCCACGGCGCAGGGCCCAGGCAAAACGCTCGAACCAGTAGGCGCGCTTGTCGTCGGTGGCCTCGGCATCCGCCAGGGCGCGGGCCACGCGCAGGTAGGTGCCGTCGATATCGGCGTCCAGCGCTTCGCCCGCCTTGGTCGTGAGGCGGTACTTCTTTTCCCAGATGTCCTGCGAGGCAGGTTGCAGAGGGATCATGTCCGACTTGGTTTGATTGCTGACCACTTCCAGACGCACCGTACTCATGATTGTGGAAACTCTCCTGGGGCACCTTGCGGTGCGATTTTTCTTTTCCCAAACAGGCCAGGCTGCAAAGACAACGACGCGCAGGCGCGTACTTACGCGCCTGTCGGCGGGATGAGGGGATTCCGGGAACTACCGGTTTTCTGCATCACTGTCGCGGTCATTGCACGCCTTCCGTTGGGGTGCTTGCACCCCGAGCACTAAACCCTACTGCTTGGGGACGCTTTTCACATCAACCCAACATCTAGTGGGTGATGACCGGACCAAGCTTACCCACCCACGGGGTGATGTCAAACGAAAAATCTACCGCCGGACTATTGCAATCCGTGCAGGGCTTGGGCCTCTTGGGATTGCGGCGATGCAGAGGTTTCATTGCCGATTTAACCGCCCCCCGCCACACTCGCGTTCAGCAACCCGCCCCACCCCGGCGCCGCCCTCGGGCGCCCCCGCATGGAACCCCCGGCAATGCGACCCATCCCGACCCTGCTGACCCTGGCCCTGGCCGCCGCCTTCGGTGGCTTTACCGCCACCGCCATCAATGCCCACCTGGACAACCGCGCCGACGCCGCCTCGCTGGGCACGGTGTTGCCGACCACCGCCGCGCTGCCGGCCGCCGTCGCCGGGCAGGCGGTGCCGTCACTGGCGCCGATGCTGGAACAGGCCATGCCGGCCGTGGTCAGCGTCAATACCAAGCAGGTGGTGCGGGTACGCAACCCCTACTTCGACGATCCGTTCTTCCGCCGCCTGTTCCCGCAGATACCGCAGGAACGCATCAACGAGTCGCTGGGCTCGGGCGTGATCATCGATGCAGCGCGCGGCTATGTGCTGACCAACCACCATGTGGTCGAGAATGCCGACGACGTACAGGTCACCCTGGCCGACGGGCGTACGGTCAAGGCCGAGTTCCTCGGTTCGGACCGCGACACCGACATCGCCCTGATCCGCATTCCGGCCGAAAAGCTCACCGCGCTGCCGCTGGGCAACAGCGACCAGCTGCGCGTCGGCGACTTCGTGGTGGCGATCGGCAACCCGTTCGGCTTCAGCCAGACTGTCACCTCCGGCATCGTCTCGGCAGTGGGCCGCAGCGGCATCCGCGGGTTGGGCTACCAGAACTTCATCCAGACCGATGCCTCGATCAACCCGGGCAACTCCGGTGGCGCACTGGTCAACCTCAACGGCCAGCTGGTCGGCATCAATACCGCCAGCTACAACCCGCAGGGCAGCATGGCCGGCAACATCGGCCTGGGCCTGGCCATTCCGTCCAACCTCGCCCGCGACGTGGTCGAGCAGCTGATCACCAAGGGTGTGGTGGTGCGCGGCACGCTGGGCGTGGAAACCCAGAACCTGACCCCGCAGATCGCCCAGGGCCTGGGCCTGGAAGAAGCCCGCGGCGCGCTGGTGACACGCGTGCTGGCCGGCTCCGGTGCAGCAGCGGCCGGGGTCAAGGCTGGCGACGTGGTCACCGCGATCAACGGCCAGCGCGTGGACAGCGCGCAGGCCCTGCACAACTTCGAAGGCCTCTCCACGGTCGGCCGCACGGTTGATCTGGAAGTGCGCCGCGACGGCAAGCCATTGCAGCTCAAGGCCACCTTGAAGGAACAACCGCGCGCCGTGGCCGGCGACACGCTGGACCCGCGCCTGAGCGGCGCCACCTTCGCCGACCTGCCCGAATCACTGCGCCAGGCCGGCATCAACGGCGTGCTGGTCAGCGAAGTGGCGCGTGGCAGCCGCGCCGCGCAATCGGGCCTGGCCGGTGGCGATGTGATTCTTGCAGCCAGCAGCGGCGCCTTCACCGACCTCGCCGGCTGGCGTGCAAGCTTCGGCCAACGCCCGCCACAGCTGGTGCTCAGCATCCTGCGCGGTGGCAGCCAGCGTGGCCAATTGATGATGCGATGATGCCCAGGTGAGCATCTTGTGCTGTCGGCGTAACGTTGTTTACACCCGGCAGCTGCTATTTGTTGAGTTCTGTTGCAACCGCGCGCCATCCGGCGCACCCGCTGAAACCAGGAGATCACGATGAGCCCCACCAATACCGAGAACATGAAGGAACACCTGGGCGAGGCTGGCGCACACCTGAAGTCCGCCGCTTCCGCCGCTGGCTCGGCCGTCAAGGGCGCCGCCGGTGCCGCCGGCGACGAACTGCGTCTGGGCAAGGCCAACATGAAGGCCGAATTGTCCGACAGCGCGCTATCCGGCCTGGCCGCTGCAGAACTTGGCGGTGCCGCTGCCAAGGAACAGGTCGATGCCTTGATGGACAAGGGCAAGGACCTGATCGACAGCGCCGCCGACCTCATCCGCGAGCGTCCGCTGGCCTCGTTCGGCGTGGCCTTCGCCGCTGGCTGGATCATTGCCAAGCTCGCCCGCAGCAACGACTGATCGGCGTGAGCGATAACGCAACACCGCCCACTGGCGACGATTCCACCCCGGGCCAGGCGCCCGGGCTGGAAGAAAGCATCCGCCAGGTTGGTGCCGCCGGCCGGCAGACGCTGGACTCGGCTTCCAACACGCTGCGCTCCCTGCGCCGGCTGGCTTCGGCCGACCTGGCCCTGGCGCGCAGCGCGTTTGGTCGCTCATTGGCATGGAGCGGCGTGGCCATCGTGTTCGGCGCCTCGGCGTGGCTGCTGTTGGCGGCCACGGCGGTGGCGATGCTGCAATACATGGGCCTGTCGCTGTTCGTCTCGCTGCTGATCCCCACCCTCACCAGCCTGGCCGTCACCGGCTACGCGATATGGCGGGTGTCGTACTTCTTCCACCACACCGGCATGCACGCCACCCGCCGCCAGTTGTCGCGGCTGGGTCTGTTCGACGAACCAAGTGGCGAAGACCCCGATGCCGAAGTGAAGATCCCCGGGGAGCACACACCGTGAATTTCGAAGCCCTGCAACGCCGCGTGCGTCGCGCCGAAGCCGTGGTGCAGGTACGTGGCGAGGAAGCCACCCAGCACTGGGACCGGCTCAACCAGACCTGGCGCAGTGCATGGACGCCCGGCCGCATCGTGGTTGTCGGTCTTGCTGGTGGCTTCCTGGCCGGCAAGCTGGAACCCGGCGGTGCCTTCAGCGGCAGCCGCTGGCTGCAGATGATCGGCTCGGTGTCCGGGCTGGTGGCTTCGGCCCAGGCCTCGGTGGCCTCGTTTGCCGCCGCCGCAGCTGGCATGGCCGCCAGCCAGGCGGCCGGTGCCGCCGACGATGCGGATCAGGCCGCAGCCGATGCCGAACAGGCTGCTGCACCTGCGGCAGCCTCCGCGCAGGCAACGGCCCGGTCCCCGGACGCCTCCAATCCTGTGCCGCCGCGCGCCGCCGAAGCCGCCACGGAACTGTCAGAATCCTGAGCCGGGCGCGGCACCGCGCCGCGCCTTATCGTCCGGAGCATCGCCCGCATGTCCGAGCCGTTGCCTGAAGCTGCCGCTGCGGCGGCCGAACCTACGCCCCTGCCGCCGCGCCCGCGTGCACCTGCGGCGCTGGTGGTGCTGGCCACCCTGGCCGTTGGTTACACGCTGTGGGCCGCGCAGGAAGTCATCCTGCCGGTGCTGCTGGCGATGTTCTTCGCGCTGATCGGCAACCCCATCATCCGCCTGTTGCAGAAACTGCACCTGCCGCGTTTCCTCGGCGCGCTGCTGGTGCTGTCGGCCGGCTTGGCCGGCGCGGCCGCGCTGACCGTGCAGCTGGCCGGCCCCGCCACCGAATGGGTACAGGAAGCGCCGCAGCAGATGCGGCAGATCTCGCGCAAGGTGCAGGACTTCGTCAAGCCGGTACAGCAGGCCAACCTGGCGGCAGAGAGCTTCGCCCGCGCCGCCGGTGGCGAAGGCAACCGCAAGGTGCAGGTGATCCGCACTCAACTCGACGATCCCTACAAGGCACTGGTGCGCACGCCCAAGCTGGCCGCCTCGGCGCTGGCGGTGGTGCTGCTGACCCTGTTCTTCATGATCTATGGCGAAAACCTGCAGCGGCACGTGATCGCGCTGCTGCCCAACCGCCAGCAGAAACGCTTCACCGCCGAGATCCTGCGCTCGATCGAACGCGAGATATCCCGCTATGTACTGACCATCACCCTTATCAACGTTGGCCTGGGCCTGATCCTGTCCGGTGTGCTGATGCTGCTCGGCATCGCCCTGCCCGAGGCCCTGCTATGGGGCACGGTGGCCGCGCTGTTGAACTTCGCCCCGTATGTGGGGCCGCTGATCGGCATCGTACTGATGCTGCTGATGGGCTTCGTCGAATTCCGCGATCCACTGACCGCCCTGCTGCCGGCGCTGGCCTATCTGGGCCTGCACACACTGGAAGGGCAATTGATCACGCCTATCGTGCTCGGCCGCAGCATGGCGATCTCGCCGCTGATGCTGATCCTGGCACTGATGTTGTTCGGCTGGCTGTGGGGCATGATCGGCCTGCTGCTGGCGGTGCCGCTGCTGGTCTGCGTGAAACTGGTGCTGAGTCGCGTCGACGGCATGCAAGGCTGGGCAAAGCTATTGGAGTAGCGTCGCTATTGTGGGAGCGGCGTAAGCCGCGAAGCTGACAATGCTGAAGCAACCAGCGCCTCTGCCAACTGATGATGTCCGTAGCTTCGCGGCTCACGCCGCTCCCACAAGCAAGATCGGGCAACCACGGCCCCTACAGGCCCGGCTCATGGGCTTGGCGTAAAATGACCGGATGAATTTCCCCGTACTCGCCATCACCCTCGATCTGGACGACACCCTGTGGCCGTTCGCTCCCATCGGTGCCCGCATCGACCAGGTGCTGCATGACTGGATGCTGGAACACAGCCCGGCCACCGCCCGCATGTACCCGGTCGCGGCCATGCGTGAACTGCGCGAACGCTCGTTCCGCGACAACCCGCATCTGCACTACGACCTCAGCGCGCTGCGCCGGCTGACCCTGGCCGAAGCGCTGGAAAAGAGCGGCGCCAGCATGGACCTGCTCGATCCGGCCTACGAAACGTTCTACGCCGCGCGCAACCAGGTCGAGTTCTACCCCGATGCATTGGCGGCACTGCGCCGCATCGCCGCACGCGTGCCGGTGGCTGCAGTGAGCAACGGCAATGCCGACCTGCAGCGCATTGGCATCGGCGAGTTGTTCGCCTTCCAGCTGGGCTCGCGCGAATTCGGCGCGGCCAAGCCGGACCCGGGCATCTTCCACGCCGCTTGCGAACGCCTTGGCGTTGAGCACGCGCAGGTACTGCACGTCGGCGATCACGCTGAAATGGACGTAGCCGGTGCGATGCGCGCCGGCCTGCGTGGTTGCTGGATCAACCGCGAAGAACATTCATGGACCCACACCGAACTGCAGCCTGACCTGCAGTTCGACACCCTGACCGGACTGGCCGACTGGCTGGATGGCAACGCCTCCAACCCGCAGCGCTAAGCCCACGGCCGCCAGCAGACGCAAGAGAACACCATGACCCCGATTACCGCTTACACCACCGATTCCACCAACGCCCTGCCGCTGTACGTGTTGGACCGCGACGGCTTCGCCGCGTGGAAGGCACAGCAGCCGGCCGCCGTGCAGGCCTGGGCGGCAGCGCAGCAGTTCAACGCCGCCCCCAACAGCGTGCTGCTGTTGCCCGGCGACAACGGCATTGCCGGCGCCGTGCTCGGCGTTGGCGACCATGCCGATGCCTACGCCTATGCACATGCACCGTTCGCGCTGCCGGCCGGCACCATCTGGCAGGTCGCCAATGAACTGGATGCCAGCAGCAACGCCAACCTGCAGATCGGCTGGGGCCTGGGCAGCTACCGCTTCGACCGCTACCGCAAGCTGGCCCGCCCGGCCGCACAGCTGCTGGCAAGCCCGGCCGCTGACGTTCTCGACGTGGTGACCGCCTGCCTGCGCGTGCGCGACTGGGTCAACACGCCGACCGAAGACATGGGCCCGCAGCAGTTGGAAGACGCCGCGCGCGAGCTGGCCGACGCCCACGGTGGCGAGCTGGAAGTGATTGCCGGCGACGAGCTGCTGGAAATGAATTTCCCGACCATCCACGCCGTTGGCCGCGCCTCGCATCGCGCGCCGCGCCTGATCGTGCTGCGCTGGGGCAACGCGGGTGCGCCGCATCTGGCGCTGGTCGGCAAGGGTGTGTGCTTCGACACCGGCGGTCTGGACCTGAAACCGGCCGACGGCATGCGCAACATGAAGAAGGACATGGGCGGTGCCGCCCACGCCATCGCCCTGGCAGGCCTGGTGATGGCGCAGCAGCTGCCGGTGCAGCTGACGCTGGTGGTGGCTGCGGTGGAAAATGCCGTCGGCCCGGATGCGTTCCGTCCTGGCGAAGTGATCACCACCCGCAAGGGCATCACCGTGGAAATCGACAACACCGACGCCGAAGGCCGCCTGGTGCTGTGCGACGCGCTCACTTACGTCAGCGAGCAGAACCCGGACACCATCCTCGATTTCGCCACCCTCACCGGTGCCGCACGCATCGCACTGGGCCCGGACCTGCCGGCCTTGTTCGCCAATGACGACACCCTGGCCAACCAGTGGCTGCAGGCCGGCGACAGCACCCGCGACCCGGTCTGGCGCATGCCCTTGTGGCGTCCCTACCTGCGCTACCTCAACAGCGGCATCGCCGACCTGGCCAACGCCGGCTCGCGCATGGCCGGTTCGGTCACCGCCGCGCTGTATCTGGAGCGTTTCATCAATGAAGGCCAGGTATGGGCACATCTGGACGTCTACGCCTGGAACGACGGCGAACGCCCGGGCCGCCCGGCAGGTGGTGAAGCGTTGGCATTGCGCTCGGCGTGGGCGATGTTGAAGACGCGTTACGGCGCATAAAGCGTCCCTGTAGTGCCGAGCCATGCTCGGCATTGGGGCACTACCGGTAACGCTTCAACCGTAGTGCCGAGCCATGC